>ERZ772795.40-NODE-40-length-26535-cov-10.0176_pt1 | contig 26535 bp, 26 predicted proteins | sample MGYA00511346_ERZ772795 | MGnify/ENA primary metagenome ERZ772795 (study PRJEB29015, sample SAMEA2738032) | human oral metagenome | biome: human oral; feature: human-associated habitat; material: saliva | place: China | collected 2245 ... | reverse complement strand
TCGTAGCCGAAATCGAAGCAGCTCTGCAAGTCCAAGAAGACCTCTACAACCAGGCGCGTGCACAGATGAAGGCTGAACGTAAAGCCGAACGCAAGGCTAAGCTTGAAGAATTCAAGGCGAATGTCAAAGCAAAGTTTGACAAATTGAAAGCGTAAGCACCCAAGCATCTCATAAAAAATAGGCTATCTACTTCTGGTAGATAGCCTATTTTTTTTAAAAACTAGATTTTAGAAAGAGGAAGTGAGGATTTTTGCTCAAGATCTTGAACAAATCAAGGAAGACAATGGCAAAAATACCAAACTCAAGGTGGGGATTTTAGCCATCTCTCTTTCTCCAGGTGGATGTTGATGCCGGTGGTGCCGTTCGGGTTGCGGAGGGGAAGCTGGGCGAAGGATTCGGTGATGCGGTCGAGCTCTTCTTCGCTAGCGAGCAGGCCGGGCATGTAGTCCATCTCGACGAAGATGTCCTTCTTCAGCGGGTTATTGCGCTCTCACGAGGTTTCAACACCTCAGGGCAACAATAACCCGCTTCATCATACACAGAGTGCATATAGATTTTCTCCGGTATAGCACCATATCTCAGGTTATGCACCGCTTATGCCGTAAAAGCGCTCTGATAAGCCTTCTACTTGGTGGTCTCCACCCCAGCGTTCTGCGCGGCAGCCTTCGCCTCGGAGGTCTTCTTGGAGGCATAGAACAGGCACACGACCGCGCCCACCGCCGCGGCAACCAGGGGCAGCATCATGGAATCAGCCATTGCCGCCGCGTAGGGTTCACGCAGGACCTGCGGAAGCACGCCTCCAGCAGCGCTGCCGTGAGAGCTACCGCCCGCTGCGGCAGCCGGACCCAACGCGGACAGGTGCGAGGTAATCGCAGAAGCCATAATCGTGGTAATCGCAGCCGAACCCAGCACCGACGCCATCTGACGGGTCTCGTTGTACACGCCCGAACCGGCACCGGCACGCTGCGGCGGCAGGTTACGGGTCGCCGACACCGACAGCGGACCCCAAATGCAGGCATTCGCCGCACCCAGGATAATCATCGGGCCAACCATCAGCCACAGGTTGCCTTCCGCAACCATCGTCGGGCGGAGCAGGGCAAAACCAACAACCAGCAGCGTAAAGCCAATTACCGCAATCCACTTCGGGTCGTTACGGTTCAGACGCGCACCCACCACCGGCGCCAACGCGCCCGAGAACAACGCCATCGGGGCGGTCATCAGCGCAGCCTGGGTCGGGTCCAGGCCCTCCACCTGCTGCAGGTACAGGGTCAGCGGGAATGCCATGCTGATAGCGACCACACCCATAGCGGAGATAGCCACATTCGACACGGAGAAGTTACGGTCACTGAACAGGCTCAGAGGAACCAGCGGCTCACGCGGGTTAATAGCCTGCCAACCAATGAACAGACCCAGCACCAGAATGCCGGCAATAATCAGACCCCACACGCTCACCGCAATGCCGGTGCCCATGAACGAGTCAGTGATGGTGCCCCAGTCGTAGGTGGCACCTTCCTGAATACCGAAGACCAGCAGGAACAGACCGACCGCCGAAAGCACCACACCCAACCAGTCGAAGCTGTGCTTCTTCTGCTCGAACACCGGCACATTACGCCACGCCAAGAACAGGCCGACCAGGCCAACCGGAATGTTGATGAAGAAAATCCAGCCCCAGCCGAGAGTATCCACCAGCACGCCGCCCAGAATCGGGCCGACCAGCGCGGCAATACCCGCGGTCGCACCCCAAATGCTCATGGCAACACCGCGCGCATTCGGCGGGAACATCAGCGTAATCAGAGACATAGTCTGCGGGGTCATCAGCGATGCGCCCAGGCCCTGCACCACGCGAGCAGCGATGAGCGACTCAACATCCGCCGCCAGACCACACCACAGGGAAGCAAGTGTAAAAGTACCCATACCGATCATGTACAGGTTCTTCTGACCGAAGCGGTCACCCATACGACCGGTAATGAGCAGCGGCACAGCGTACGCCAGCAGGTAGGCGCTCGTCACCCACATGCCCTCCGAGAGGGATGCCTCCAAATCCCGCAGCATATGCGGCAGGGCGATGGTGACAATATTGCCATCCACCAGGATCATGAAGAAGCCAATGACGAGGGACCAGAGAGCAGGCCAGGGCTTATACGGTGTCTTCGCCGGGTTACCGACGAGAGGCGCTTTCTTGGGGCGGGAACTCATGATCCTCCAGTGGATGAGCGTTGCGGGTACAGTCTGCGTGTTCAGCATTGCCGCTAATAAATATCACCCCATCTTACTCCCCTTGTGGGCACGGCTCCGGTTGCTCTACCCTAATTCAGCTGTTCACGACGCGTGCGTGCGGCAACCAGGCAACAGGCGCCCCTCACCCTCTAGACTGAAGCTATAGAAACTATCAGAGCGCCACCACCGGCGCTCACCCCCACCAGACCACCCTCAACGAGATGACCCCGGGAGGACCCATGGGTTTCTTTGATTTCTTCACCGACCGCACCCCGGCAGAACCCGCCGAAATCCGCCTCGTCGCTTTCGTGAGCGGCAAAGTGCAGGGTGTGGGTTTCCGCTGGTGGTGCGCCGGAACCGCAAAGCCTATGGGCCTAACCGGCTACGCCGAAAACCTGGACGACGGGCGCGTGAAAGTCGTTGCGGAAGGTACCGCCGCCTCCTGCGCTCGCCTGGTGGATGTGCTACGCGGTGACGACACCGCCGGGCGCGTGGATGAGGTACTCGTTGAGTGGGAGGAGCCGAGCGGCTCGTTCCGCGGCTTCGGTATCAGGTAGCTTTTGCGGGTTCCCGCTGAACCCCGTGTACGTTACGTCCAGAGCGCAGTTTAGTTAGCCCAGAGCGCCGCAAATTGCGCGCGAGTCATATCGGCTCGGCGTACCCGATGCTGCACCGGGTGACCATTCTCGTCGGGGCGGCCGGCGTTCGGGTCAATATCGTCATAGATGCCGGTAAAACCCGCTTTAATCGCCACACGTTCGGATACCTCGTTACCCGCCAGGGCGGTCCAGCGGACGGTATCAAGACCCAGCCCGAGCGGGTCGAAAGCATAGCCGAGGACGGCTCGCAGCGCCTCAGTCATATAGCCCTTTCCGCGCGCCTTCGGAGCTGCGTAATAGCCCAGTTCGGCGCGAGTTCCGGGGCTTTCGGAGGTGCCGTCAGCCAGGCGCAATTCAATGGTTCCGGCAAACACGCCGGAGGCGTCAATCGCCCAACGCTGAATCTGCCCGGCGGCAATCTGTCGGATGGTGGTGAGCAGGTAGTCCTCGGCGTCAGCGCGCGTGTAGTTCAAGGGAATGCGGGTGTAGCGGAGGGTTTCTTCGTCGCGGCAGGATTCCACGATGTCGGGGATATCCGCCTCGCGCAGGTGGCGCAGGGTGAGGCGTTCGGTAAGGAGTTCGGGCTGGTTGGGCTCTACATATTCGCTGTGTTCTAAGAAGTCGCTGTGTTCTAAGAAGTCATTGTGTTCGGGGGTCATGATTCGAGCTTAACCCCTGGGTTTTGTGGGTGGAATGCGCGCATGGAAAGACTTTTTGAACACCTCGGAATATTCAGTGACGCAAATCATAGTTAAACATTCAGGTTTTAACCCAACATCACTTGATTATTATGAATTATTCATAATAAAATATTTATCGAGCCCGCCCATTGGGCACCACTTAGAACAAGCGCCGCGCAACGAATCCGCGCGGCACGAAACAGAAAGAAGAACACCATGGCAGTTCTGACCATCGGCGACCAGTTCCCCGCATACGAGCTCACCGGCGTTGTCCCCGGCAAGCTGGCTGACATCGAAGCAACCAAGCCCGAAGACTACTTCACCACCGTTTCCTCCGAGGGTCTGGACGAAGGCACCTGGCGCGTCGTCTTCTTCTGGCCGAAGGACTTCACCTTCGTTTGCCCCACCGAGATTGCCGCATTCGGCAAGCTCGCTGACGAGTTCGAGGCACGCGACACCCAGGTAATCGGTGTTTCCGTTGACAACGAGTACACCCACTACGCATGGCGCCGCTCCCACGAAGAGCTCCTGGACCTGCCCATCGTTATGGCATCCGACCTCAAGCGTGAGCTGGTCAGCGCACTGGGCATCCTGAACAAGGACGGCGTTGCAGACCGTGCAACCTTCATCATCGACCCCCACAACACCATCCAGTCGGTCTCCATTACCGCTGATTCCGTCGGCCGTAACACCGACGAGGTGCTCCGCCAGCTGGACGCACTGCAGTCCGACGAGCTGTGCGCATGCAACTGGCAGAAGGGTGCAGCGACCATCGACGCATTCAAGGAGATGAAGTAATCCATGAGCATCGATAACCTGCGTTCGGCTCTGCCTTCCTACGCGAAGGACATGAACCTCAACCTGTCCTCCCTGCCCCGCATCACCTCCCTGACCGAGCAGCAGCTCTGGGGCGCAATCCTCGCAACCGCAGCAGCAACCAAGGTTGACTCTGTTGTTGTTGAGATTGCTGCAGAGGCTAAGGAGCACCTGAGCGACACCGCTTACGAGGCTGCTCTGGGTGCTGCAACCATCATGGGCATGAACAACATCTTCTACCGCACCCGTGGCTTCCTGCACGGTGCATACGATGACCAGCGTGCAAACCTGCGCATGCAGATCATCGGTAAGAACGGTGGCATTGAGAAGCTGGACTTCGAGATGTTCGCACTGGCAGTGTCCGCAGTCAACGGCTGCTCCCACTGCGTTGAGGCTCACGAGCACACCCTGCGTGAAGAGGGCGCAACCAAGGAGCAGGTCAACGACCTGATCCGTATTGCTGCAACCCTCGGTGGCGTGGCACAGGGCATTCAGCTGGCTGAGGCACTGGGCTAAACCCACTAAGCGTTAGAGCTTACACAGAAGCGGCGCATCCTTCCCTTTTCCGGGTCGGATGCGCCGCTTCCTTTATGCACAGATTATGCCCCGCAGTAGCTAAAAACGCGTTGGACGGCTTTCCTAGCTCCCTCGATTTGGCGCTATACAATGCCTGTATGCGGTACTGTATTTTGGACTCCACCAGCCCTCTTCCCAGCGTAGAAGAACTTACTGAGCTTTACGATTCTGTGGGCTGGAGTGCCTATACCAAAACACCCGAACGTCTCCTCCCCATGTTGGAAGGCTCACGGTATCTCTACACAGCACGAGAGGTGACACCACAAGGAACGGGACGGCTCATCGGGCTAGTCCGCGCCGTCGGGGACGGACACTCTATCGCCTACATTCAGGACCTTCTGGTACATCCGCACGCCCAGCGTCAAGGCGTTGGTTCTGCGCTTCTAAAGCGTGTCATTGATGACTTTGACCGAGAAGACATCCGACAGCGACTCATTACCACCGACGCTGCTAGTGAGCACGCCATTGCGCTCTACAAACGCTACGGTTACGCCCCCGTAGAGGCGGCAGGATGCATCACCCTTGCATACTATCGATAAGGCAATATCGCATGCGGCTTGATACGGCTTGACTCGTTCAAGTAAGCGTTAGAGTTTGAAACAAAGCGGCGCATCCACCCCATCACGGGTCGGATGCGCCGCTTTGTTTTAGCTGCTTTTGTTTTAGCTGGTCGACGAGTCCGCTCGCAGGGCGGCATCCCAGCCGCTCGCCAGGCGCGTCGCCGCGGCCACCAGAGCCACCAGATCCTCGGCGTACACCGGGGTCGAGCGCACGCCCGCACACCAGTCAATCGTGCCCAAACCCAGCCAGGGCTTACCGGGGAAGAACTCGCGCCGCAGCGCCACACGGCGCTTACCCAGGGCGCGGCGACCCGGCACGTACCCGCCGCGGCTGACGAACAGCGTCTCGCGGCCCTCGGACTCCACCAGCGCCTCCAGTGCCCTCAGCGCAGGAACCCAGCTCGGCTCCCCCACGCTCACCAGGTCAGCCAGTTCGGGATACTCGCTCTCGTGCTCCGCCACGCTCACGCCCAGGATGTACTGGTAGCGCACCTGCCTGAGCTCCTGCGGCAGGCCGCGGTCGGCGGTCTGAATCGTACCGCACAGGTGCCGAACGACCGGCTCACCCTCGGCGTTCACGCCGGCCAGAGGCTCGCCGTCCCGGTAGATTGCGGGGCCGTCCAGGTAGAGCCCCACCGCGCCGGTACCCGTGATATTGGGGCGCACCGACCAGCCGGGAAGCGCCTCCTCCAGGCGGGGCACCACGCCCCGCAGGATTTCGAAAACTTCGTCACGCGATACCGTCACGGCGGCTCCTTTCACCTTACGCAGATAACGATTTGCGATGCGGCCCGGTCTATCAAACGACCGGGCCACATGCCTCTAGTATTCGTCTAGACCCAGCTTAGCGAGCGCTCCGCTTACGGGAGGGTAGCCACACCATGAGCGCCGACAGCGCCACACCGGCAAACATCATGATCGCCATAGACTCCACCGCATTCAGGGGGCTCAATGCCAACAGTAGCGAAGAAATGATGCCGCTACCGTACTGGAAAGAACCCAGCGCAAAAACAATCATGACAGAGCATTGGGGGGGGTGGAGATTCACTCATTCTACGCCCATCTTTTAGCGCGCCCACAAGCTTCTCCGTTACATCTCAGAGCTCGTCATGAGCACCTTTCAACTAGGAGCAGAGGCGGCAGCGGGTCTACAATAAATCGGTGCCAATTCAGGTACGCGCACAGGCAAACAGAGCCGGATGCGGTGATAACGTCGTCACCCGACCCCCCCCGTTGCGCGCGCCTCCCCCTACCGGCACCCGTAGCACACGCATCACGTACGCAGGAGAACGCCCATGCACGAGCTCTTTGACCCAGATCAGGTATTCCGCATCGTCGACATTGCCGCCGTTGTTGCTAACGGCCTGCTCGGCGGTGCTGTGGCGCGCGCCTTCCGATTCGACATCGTGGGCTTCCTGCTGCTCGCGGTCGCCTGCGGCATGGGCGGTGGTATGATCCGTGACATCCTGCTGAACTCTGGTCTGCCCGTGGCGCTCACCGACGGCGGCTACTGGGTGGGTGCTATCGGCTCCTCGATTCTGGCGTACAGTATCGATTTGAGTGCCCGCTGGGCGACCCGAACCATGCTCATCATTGACTTCATCGGTATGGGCGCGTGGGCGGCAACCGGCACCATTAAGTCCCTGAACCTGGGTCTGCACTGGCTGCCCGCTATCGCACTGGGTGTGACCACCGCGGTCGGTGGCGGCGTTATCCGTGACATTATGGTCAACCGTATTCCGGCGATCTTTGGTGGTAACTCTCTGTACGCTACCGTGGCGTTTGTGGGTGCCGCCGAGACCGCCCTCGTGACGGGCCTATTCCACCGCCCGAACCTGGCGATGGGTCTGTCCATTCTGCTGTGTTTGGTGCTGGGTGTGCTCTCCCATATGAAGAATTGGCAGCTGCCGACCACTCCGGCTGAGCTTCGTGTGCCTCGCCCGCGCCTCTTCAATTTTGGTAAGCAGGAGGACCGCACCGTCGCTAATGAGGGCTGGTCGCCCGGTGAGCCGCTCACTGAGCAGCTTGAGGTTATTAACGCTGAGCAGCTGGAGGAGTACCGCCGCTCTAAGGGGCTTTCAGAGTAAAAGCCAATATATGCTGAATATAGAATATGGGCTGGTTTCCGCTGGTTAGATGCTTATCTGACGGGCAGAAACCAGCCCATATTTACTATGTACAGTACAACTAAATCGTGTACTCAGTGCTGTCGTACACGGTCAGGAACTTGCGGATACGCTCATCGTCCGAGGCGAAGAAGCCATTCGGCTCACCGTTATAGCGCAGGGTACCGTTCTCCAGGAACACGATGCGGTCCGCGACCTTCTTCGCAAACGCCATATTGTGCGTCACGATGACCAGAGAGCGGCCCTCCTTCGCCAGCTGCATGAGCACGCGAATCACCTCGGCCTCAAGCTCGGGGTCCAGGGCGCTCGTCGGCTCGTCGAAGAGCAGGTATGCCGGTTCCAGCGCCAGGGCGCGGGCAATCGCCACGCGCTGCTGCTGACCGCCCGAGAGCGACTCCGGGTAGGAGCCGGTCTTATCGGCTAGACCCACCTTGGCGAGCAGCTCGCGGGCGCGCTCCTCAGCCTGCTTGGCGTCCAGGGTGCCGTTGAGGGTCGGGGCGAGCGCCACGTTCTTCAGCGCCGTGTAGTTCGGGAACAGGTTGAACTGCTGGAACACCATCGCCGAGCGGGAGCGAATATCACGCACCTGCGCGTCGGTGAGCTTCTGACTGTAATCCACCTGCGCGTCATCAATGGTGAGCGTGCCGGACTGCGGGGTTTCCAGCAGGTTCAGGCAGCGCAGCAGGGTCGACTTGCCGCTACCGGAGGGGCCCAGAATCACCGTGGTCTCACCGTCGGGGATGTCCAGGCTGATGTTCTTGAGCACCTGCGTCTCGCCGAAGCTCTTCGACAGGGAATCAACGCTAAGCATTGTTGCTCCTCACGTAACGGTTGCTGTACTTCTCCAGCGCCGACTGCGCGGCGGTCAGCAGAGTGAAAATCACCAGGTAAATAATGGCGACTTCGGAGTACATTGCCAGCGGCTCGAAGGTACGCGACGCGATCTGCTTACCGGTCTGGAACAGGTCAACCATCGAAATAACCGACACCAGCGAAGTGCCCTTAATCAGGTCAATAAAGTTGTTGCCCAGGTTCGGCAGAGCAATACGCACCGCCTGCGGAATGACCACGTGGCGCAGGGTCTGCATGCGGGTGAAGTTCAGGGTTGCCGCCGCCTCAAACTGGCCACGCGGAATAGCCGCCACCGCGGAACGGAACGTTTCCGCCACGTACGCGCCGGTGTGCAGGCTCATCGTGATGATCGCGGCACTCCACACGTCCAGGGCAATACCGACCTTCGGCAGGCCGTAAAAGACGATGAACAGCTGAACCAGCAGCGGGGTGCCACGGAAAACCCAAATGTACACCCACGCCAGCCAGTTCACCGGTGCGAAGCGGCTCGTGCGCGCGCCAGCAGACACGATGCCCACCAGCAGCGCCACCGCGAAAGAAATCAACGACAGCGGGATAGTCACTGCCAGGGTCGAGCCCAGCAGCTGGGGCAGGGACTCAGCCCAAAGATTCAGGTAGCGTTCCATAAACGGAACTCAGCTCCTTTAGAAAGTATTAGTTCTTCGGTGAGAGGTCTTCGCCCACGTACTTCTGGTAAATCGCCTTGATGTCACCGTTGCCCAGGTGCTTCTTCAGCGACTCGTCGATAGCGTTACGCAGGGCGTCCTGACCCTTAGCCATCAGGATGGAGGAGTTGCTGCCGGTACCCAGGTCACCGGCGAGCAGGCGCAGGTTAGCGTCCGGGTGCTCCTTGAGGTACTCGGCAAAGGACACGGAGTCGTTCGCGGTCATTTCTGCACGGCCCGAGAGGACCTGTTCGATAGCCTCATCGAAACCGGAAACAACCACGATCGAGGCGCCCTTCGCCTCCACCATCTTGCGGAAGTTCGAGGTCTCGGACTGCGCCGAGGAGTGGCCGGAAATCTCGCTCACGTTCTGCAGGGAGGAGTTCTTCTTCACGGCAACCTTCGGCTCGGAGTACAGGTAGGGTACAGAGAAGTCGTACTTCTGCTTACGCTCGTCGGTTGCAGAAACGTTGTTGATGACGATGTCGTAGCGGTCAGCGTCCACACCGGCGATCAGGGAATCCCAGGGGGTTTCGGTGAACTCTGCGGTGACGCCCAGGTCCTTAGCGACCAGGTCGATGATTTCCTTCTCGAAACCGACCAGGGTGCCGTTCGAGTCGTGGAAGGAGAAGGGGCGGTAGGTGCCCTCCAGGCCCACACGGATCTTGCCGGCAGACTTGATAGCCTCCAGCTTGTTGGTGCTGGATGCGGTGCTGCTGCTGGACGAACCGCACGCTGCGAGCAGCGCAGCCAGGCCGGTGAATGCGGAGCCTGCGAGGACGGTGCGGCGGTTAATCATTGCGGACATGTTGTTCTTCTTTCGTGTGCTGGTCGATGCTCTTCTAGTTGCGGGTTGTCACCCTGTGTTTACTCGGGGCATCATGCGGGGTGCCCCTTCTTAGCGGGTGCAACGCTGGCTATCCTACAGCTATTCCCAACCCGAGAGAATTCAACGTAATATTCCGTCATATTCTCTCATCAATACGGGAAAAGCGGCTGAGACATCAACCACGACGCGGTGTCGGAAGTCCTGGAAGGCGAACCCCTTCCGAGCCTTTCACGAAAGCTTAGGAGGCGGGGCTCAAGTCCTCGCTCACATGCTTCTCGAAAATTGCTTTGAAGTCGCCGTTGCCCAGGTGCTTCTTGATGGAGGCGTCAATCGCATCCTTCAGCGCGGTCTGGTTCTTGGGCAGCAGAACGGCGACGTTGGTGCCGGGGCCGACCTCACCCTCCAGCAGGCGCAGGTTGGCGTCCGGGTGCTCCTTGAAGTACTCGGCGAAGGACACGGAGTCGTTGGCGGTCAGCTCAGCGCGGCCGGTGAGCACCTGCTCGATGGCCTCGTCGAAGCCGGTGACTTCGATGATGGTGGCGCCGCGTTCCTCCACGAGCTTGCGGTAGTTGCTGGTGGCGCTCTGGGCGGCGCTATGGCCGGAGATTTCGGAGGCGTTCTTCAGGCTCGAGTCCTTCTTCACGCCCACGCGGGCGCGGGAGTGCGCGTAGGGCACGGAGAAGTCGTACTTCTTCTTACGTTCCTCGGTGGGTGCCACGTTGTTGAGCACGATGTCGTAGCGGCCCGCATCCACGCCGGCAATCAGCGAGTCCCAGGGGGTTTCGATGTACTCGGCGGTCACGCCCAGGTCCTTGGCGAGGGTCTCGGCGATGTCGTACTCGAAACCGGCGAGCTTACCGGAGGCGTCGTGGTAGGTGTAGGGGCGGTAGGTGCCCTCCACGCCGATACGGATTTTGCCCGCGGACTTGATGGACTCCAGTAGGTTGGAGGAGCTCTGTGCGGAGCCTGCGCTGGAGCCGTTACCGCCGGAGCAGGCGGCGAGCAGGCCGGTGGTTCCGGCGAGGGCCGTGCCCAGTAGCAGGGAGCGTCGGTTCAGCACGGCGGAGGTGTTGAGAACGGTCATTCTTGGTTCCTTAATCTACGTCAGTATGTAGTGTCAAAAGAGGGGTAAACCTTGACCCGGATAGTACGGGTGGTGGCGAGATTATTCGGCGAAGGCTGCCTTCAGGCCAATCTCCAGAGTCGCGATGAGGTCCTGGACATCCTCAATGCCGATTGCCAGGCGCACGAGGCGGTCATCCACGCCGAACTCATCGCGATGCTCCTGTGCGTAAGCCCCGTGCGTGGTGTGCGCGGGCAGGCTCACGAGCGATTCGATACCGCCCAGGCTCACGGCGTTCACGAAAATGGGCAGGGCGCGGGCGAAGGCCTGTGCATCCCCTCCCTCCGCAAGTAGCAGCGAGAATACGGAACCAATACCGCGGGCTTGGCGTGACTGCACCTCCGCCTGTTCCTCGGAAGAGCTACCGGGGTAGAAAATCTGCTCAACCTCGGGGCGGGCGGATAGAAAATCGATAAGCTCGCGGGCATTCTGCTGCTGGCGCTCCAGGCGCAGAGCCAGGGTTTTCACGTCCTGCAGCAGGCGGTAGGAGTCAATCGGGGGCAACAGCGCGCCGCTGACGAGCTGACCGCGGTGCAGCAGAATGGCCAGGTCGGGGTCGTTCGTGGCCGCAACGCCGGCGAGTAGATCCGCATGACCGGCAAGGAACTTAGTGGCCGACTGCACGGTGATGTCCGCGCCAAGCTCCAGGGGGCGCTGCAGGTACGGAGTCATAAAGGTGTTATCTACGATGAGCAACACCCCGTGGCGGTGCGCCAGCTCCGCAATGGCTGCAATGTCGGTGACCTGCAAGGTAGGGTTCGTGGGGGTCTCAAGGAAGACGACCTTCACGTCCGGGGTGAAGTCCTCATCGCTCAGGGTCGTGAAGTCGCTGATGAAGCGGGTCTTCACAGCGCGTTTAGTCAGCTCGGTGGTCGCGAAGCGGTAGGTGCCGCCGTAGGTCGGCATGCCCAGCAGCAGGGTGTCGCCCGCCTCCAGAACGCCGAGGGCCGCCGCGGTGGCCGCCATGCCGGAGGGGTACGCGTAGGCGTGCGCGGCACCCTCAAGCGCGGCAAGGGTCGTTTGCAGGTCGTCACGTGTGGGGTTGGCGCCACGCTGGTACATATAGGTGGTGTCCTCACCGGCGGTACCGAAGGTGCTAGCCAGGTAGACCGGCGGCACGGAGGCATCGTAGCGGGCATCGTGCACGGCGTGGATGGTGCGGGTCGTGAAACCGGTCGGTTCGAGCTGGTTCTGCTGGCTCATGGTGGTTCTCTTCCGTTCGGGCTACCTCGAAGGCGGGCGTAGCTGGTATTCGTCGTGTATCCGAGATTTACCCTACCCGCATTTTTTATGCCGTTCTAACCCCGCGTCACGGGGGTTAATATGTTCACGCAACGTCATATAAAAATGCGGTGAGGGTGCACAAAATACCCGAATCAAAAACATTCTTTTACATTGAAAGAAATACGTTAATCCGGGTATTTTGAGTAATTATTATGGGTGACATTACACCGCGTATTTGGGACACCTCGAATCACGCGATACGGTCGTGCGGTGCCTCATGTTCAGGGACTATGCCTGATGCGCCAGGGCTGCGGTCAGGCCGCGCTCCAAATCCTCGATAATGTCCTCAATCTCCTCGATGCCGATGGCCAGGCGGATGAGGTTGTCGCTCACGCCGTACTCGTCGCGGTGCGCCTGCGTGTAGGCAGCCTGCACCATGAGCGCGGGGCGAACCACCAGCGACTCGATACCGCCCAGGCTCACCGCGTGCGTGAAAATCTTCAGGGCTTCGAGGAAGGCGGGCAGGTCGGCGCCGTCCACCAGCTCCATGGAGATGAGCGCGCCCAGGCCGTTCGCCTGGCGGGCATGCACCTGCGCCTCGTACTCGCTGTGCGAACCCGCGTAGAGCACGCGCTTCACGGCGGGGTGCGCCTCCAGATAGTTGATGACCTCGATGGTGTTCTTCTGCTGCTGGGTCAGGCGCAGCTTGAGGGTCTTGACCTCCTGCAGCAGGCGGTAGGAGTCGGTGGGCGAAAGCATTGCGCCGGTAATCATCTGCAGGTGCCAGAGGCGCTCGGCGAGCGCGTCATCGTTGGTTGCGGCGACGCCTCCGAGTAGGTCGGCGTGGCCGCCCAGGTACTTGGTGGCGGACTGCACGCTGATGTCTGCGCCCAGGTCGAGGGGCTTCTGCAGTAGCGGGGTCATGAAGGTGTTGTCGACAACCACGATTGCACCGTTGCGGTGGGCGATTTCTGCGATGGCGGCAATATCACTCACGCGCAGGAGCGGGTTGGAGGGGCTCTCCAGGAACACCATGGTCACGTTGTCGGCGAAGTCCTCGTCGGTGAGGGCCGTGAAGTCGCCGATGAAGCGGGTCTTGACGCCGCGGGCGGGCAGCTCGATGGTTGCGAAGCGGTAGGTGCCACCGTAGGAGGGCATGCCCAGCAGTAGGGTTTCGCCTTCCTTGAGGATGCCGAGGGCGGCAGCGGTGGCGCCCATTCCGGAGGGGTAGGCGAAGGCGTGCTTGGCGCCTTCGAGGGTTGCAAGCGTGGTTTCGAGGGCCGCGCGGGTGGGGTTGCCGCCGCGCTGGTAGTCGTAGGGGCCTTCGGTGCCGCCACAGGGCTGGGCGTAGGTGGTGGTCGTGTAGATCGGAGGCAGGATGGAGCCGTACGGGTTGTCGCGGTCCGTGGTGTGAATTGCCTTCGTCGTGAATCCGGTCATGCTGTCCTCGGCTAAGGTTGGGCATAAAATGCGGGGATAAATACACTGCTAGCTTAGGGCTCTTTTGGGGTACTGACTAGTTTTTTCTTTTCTGTGACCGAGTGACTTTTTATGACCGAAAAACGGCGTTATATTTCGACATTTTAGACATATATTTCGTCATATTTCGCGTGAAAAGGCCCGGCGGTCGGTACGCGTGTGTGCTGTGTACCGGTCGCCGGGCTCCACACTAGGATACCGGTTCAGCACCCAAGAACATAGAGGTAAGGTTTACCTCAAAGCTGAACCACCCTCCACAAGGGGCGATGCTGCGCCCTCAATCTCGCCCAAACACGCCGGATGCTCTGCCGAGCACTACATCAGGCACTACATCGGGCATAGATAGAAGGAGGGGCGCACCCGGGAATCACCCCGGGTACGCCCCCTCTCTTAGTCCTATAAGAGCATCGGTGTTATATAAGGTATTTCCTCTGGTCTTCCAGTGAAGGCAGAAACACGCTTGATTCCTTGGGCAAAACCGCTGCTCTCCTTACTTCGGTTCGCCGTAGAACCGAACATAAAAAAGGACCCCCTCGAGATGCGCTTAGGTAAACCCAGAGGCGGAGGGGGGACTGTTACTACAACAATAACATTGGAGCTACACGCTCTCAAGGAATCTGGGCGTTTTCCCTGATTACCTTATGCATGCTTATCTCACTGTGCCAACATCATAGGCTGTGTCAGCATCAATAGAAGGAGGGGCGTACCCGGGAATCACCCCGGGTACGCCCCCCCTCTTTCAAACACTCACAAGTTCAAACACTCACAAGCGCCTAATTTTTGTAATTACAAGCTACAGCGGCTTATACAGCACAGGCTGCTTACTTCGACAGCACCTGACGCTTCGAAGAAATCACGCCCGTGTTGAAACCAGCCAGGTGCAGGCCGCCGTGGAAACGCGCGTGCTCAATCTTCACGCACTTATCCATCACCACGTTCAGACCCGCAGCCTCACCAATCGCGGCAGCCTCCTCATTCCAGGAGCCCAGCTGCATCCACACGGTCTTCGCGCCCAGATCCACAGCCTCCTGAACCACACCCGGCAGGTCCTCATTACGGCGGAAAATCTCCACCAGATCCGGGACCTCCGGCAAGTCCTGCAACGACGGGTACACCGGCTGACCCAGCACAAGCTTGCCCTTCGCAGCCAGAATCGGGTTCACAAAGTACAGCTTGTACGGCGACGCCGACTGCAGGTACGTCGCCACGAAGTACGAAGCACGCGAAATCTTATCGCTCATACCCACAATCGCAATCGTGCGGGTGTTACGCAGAATGTTCAGACGCTCAGGGGCGGAAGGACCCACCCAGGTACGCTTCTCAGTCATTACTTTTCCTCCTGAGTGGTAGTAGGCAGGGAGCAGGATACGCCAGCAGCAGCCTCAGCGGCGGCAGCGTCCTCGGCGGCCTTAGCGGCGGCAACCGCCTCCTCGGCCTCCACAACCTTGTCTGCGCTGGACTCGCCCACACGCTCACCGGCGTGGTTCAGACCGGTCGCGTAGGTCAGCGCCTGGTCCAGGTCCCAAATGATGTCTTCAACGTCTTCCAGACCCACCGAAATGCGGATCAGGTCCTCGCCAACACCGCCAGCGGCCAGCTGCTCAGCGGTCAGCTGCTGGTGCGTGGTCGAACCCGGGTGCAGCACCAGGGTACGAGAGTCACCAATGTTCGCCAGGTGGCTTGCCAGCTGCAGCGCACCAATGAACTCGCCACCGACCAGGCGGCCGGACGCCTTCTCGGTGCCCTTGACACCGAAGGAGAACACGGAACCGACACCCAGCGGCAGCAGCTTCTTCGCGCGCTCGTGGTGCGGGTGGTCTTCCAGGCCGGCGTAGTTCACGTAGGCGATACGCTGATCCTCAACCAGCCAGGCGACAACCTGCTTAGCGTTCGCCAGGTGCGCATCCATGCGCTGCGGCAGGGTCTCAACACCCTGCAGCAGGTTGAACGCAGCCTGCGGGCTCAGCGACGGGCCGAAGTCACGCAGCTGCTCAGAACGCAGCTTGGTCAGAAAGCCGTACTCACCGAAGTTACCCCACCAGGACACGCCGTTGTAGGAGGGAACCGGCTCGGTCATGGACGGGAAGTTGCCGTTACCCCAGTTGAAGCGACCGGACTCGACGACGATACCGCCGAGGGTGGTGCCGTGACCGCCCAGGAACTTGGTGACCGAGTGAATGACGATGTCCGCGCCATGCTCGATGGGGCGAATCAGGTAGGGGGTGGACAGGGTTGCGTCCACGACCAGGGGGATACCCGCCTCGTGTGCGACCTCTGCGAGGCCTTCCAGATCGGCAACCTCACCGGAGGGGTTCGCCACAATCTCGGTGTAAATCGCCTTGGTGTTCTCGGTCAGCGCCGCCTTGTAGTCGGCGGGGTCGGTGCCGGGCACGAAGGTGGTCTCAATGCCGAAGCGGCGCAGGGACACGTCCAGCTGGGTGACGGTGCCGCCGTACAGCTGCGAAGAAGCAACAATGTGGTCGCCCTGCTGGCACAGAGCCGCGAAGGTGATGAACTCGGCGGCCATGCCGGAGGCGGTCGCTACCGCACCGATACCGCCTTCGAGGGAGGCGATGCGCTCCTCCAGCGCGGCGACGGTGGGGTTGGACAGGCGCGAGTAGATGTTGCCGTACTTCTGCAGGGAGAAGAGGTTCGCGGCGTCGTCAGCGTCTTTGAAGACGAAGGAGGTGGTCTGGTAGATGGGGACCGCGCGGGCACCGTGCTCAGCGTCGGGGGTGCCACCCGCGTGTAGTGCGCGGGTGCGGAAGCCGAAAGTGTGTTCAGCCATTGGTTTGCTCCTGGTGTATCTGCCCGCCTGCGTGCGGGGAGTCGATAGTGGCTCGACTTTATACTGTGCCACCAGCGGCGGGGTGCACCAAGTGCGGGTACCTATATGTCGTTTATTGCGGATTATGACGGGTCATCATATCAGCCGTCATAGCAGAAGTTGTTATGACGGCTGATATGATGCGCGGTCGATTAGACCGATAGAAATACCCCGTTTTAGCCTGCAATTCCAGGATTTTCAAGATTCTAAAAGTGATGAAGATACCGCATCATATCAACATCATCGCAGGATCATAACAACATCATGACAGAAATTGTTATGATGTTGTTATGACGTTGCTATGACGTTCACCAAGAAGTAGCCATCGGGAGCATGCATGGAAACCAACACCGCCGAACTCATCGAAAACCTACGCCGTAGCCAGGCTGAAAACGGACAGGTAGAAGTCAAAGCTGCAGCTGGCGGATTCCCCAAGTCCGTTCTTGAAACCGTTAGCGCCTTCGCCAACGGCGACGGTGGCACCATTCTTCTCGGCCTCACCGACCCGGCAGAAGGTCTACAGCCGGTTGAAGGTTTCAACGCACAGGCAGTCCATGACGCATCCGTTGAGGCGATCCGTTCCAAGATCACGCCTCGACCCCCGGTAGACATTCACATTGAGGCGGTAGATATTGAGGCGGCAGAGGGCCAGCACCGTATCGTGCGCATCGATGTGCTCCCCGGCGATCCGACGCAGAAGCCCTACTACATCGAAGCACACGGCATGTATAACGGCTCCTACCAGCGTGTTGGAGAGGCCGATATTCGCCTGACTAAGTACGAGATTGACCGCCTCCTAGAGAACCGCAGTCAGCCCCGCTATGACGAGGAGCTGATTAGTGAGGCAAGCTTCAAAGACCTCTCCCCCACCCTTGTGAGTGCCTATGTTGCTCGCCTGCGCGAGGAGCAGCCTCGTGTTTTTGCGGCGCTTTCTGACCGTGAGGTTCTTCTGCAGGCACGCATTCTACGCATCGATTCTGAGGGCCGAGAAGTGCCCACTCTTGGAGCGCTTCTCGCCATGGGTTCATACCCGCAGGCATTCTTCCCGCAGCTGATGATGAGCGTTGTTGTTCTTCCCGGTGAAGAGCTTGGTGAGGTTACTGAGGACGGTCGACGTTTCCTCGACAATCACAGCTGTACCGGGCCTATCCCCTCCATGCTGGATGAAGCTATGGGCGTTTTGGTTCGCAATATGCGCAAAACGTCCACGATGGAGGGCCTCAACAGCAGCGGTATCGGGCGGGTTGAGCGCTACGAGTATCCACTGGAGGCTATCCGCGAGCTCTTGGTCAACGCTCTCATGCACCGCGACTACTCCCCGGGTGCGCGCGGCTCACAGGTGCAGGTTGAGCTCTACACCAACCGCCTGGTGGTGCGTAGCCCGGGTGGTATTTACGGTGCTGTAACTATCCGAGATTTCGGTCAGCCCGGTGTTTCTTCAACCCGCAATAGCTACTTGGCAAGCATTCTGACTGACCTGCCCGACCCGGGGACAGGGCGTCTGATTGCAGAGAATAGGGCTTCCGGTATTCCCACGGTTCTGCGCGCGCTGAAGGATGCGGGTCTGCCCGCTCCCCAGTTTGCTGACCGTCTACTCTATGTGCAGGTCACTCTGATGCAACCCCCGCAAGGTGTGTCTTCTACGGAACAGAAGACCGCGCCTAAGGATAAGACTCAGCAAACAACCCATCCCGAAGGTAAACGTTCAGCCGACACCGCCGAACCGGAGGGGGCCGACGCTTCGCTTGATGGCCTCAGCGAACGCCAGGCCGGCATTGTGCGCGGTCTGCGTGCACAGGGCGAGGCAGTTTCCGCGGCGTTTATCCAGGAGCATTGGGGTCGGGGTGCATCACGTACTTCCATTACGAATGACCTGCGCAGTCTTGTGGATGCAAAACTGATTGTCCCGACGGCTCCGCCGCGTAGCAAGAACCGTAAGTATCGCGCTGCTTAGAAGTGCCCGATAAAAGGTACATAAAGGGGAGGGAAATAGAGCAGATATTCTCTATTCCCCTCCCCTGGTGTGCAGCTAGCCGAGTCAGTAGCTAACCGAGGCAGCGTTGAAGGCAGCCCCGGCTTAGCGGCAGGGCTTAGCCGCAGGACCATTCAAAGGCGACGTTGGTGAAGTCGCGGGCGGCAAGCGCCTCCGGAGTAATCAGCCAGTTCGCCGAACCGGCATCACCCCACATGATCTCAATCTCCTCGTCTTCGTTCTCCTCATTCTCCGATTCAGAGACGATAGTCAGCAGGTTCACCGTGTGGCCGCGCAGCTCCTTGAACTCTTCACGCGGGTCATTCTGCACGAAGAACGGGTATCCGCCCACGTGGGAGTACTCTTCCTCCGATTCGAAGGGCTCCGTCAGCTCGTAGAGGGCCTCGCGGCGTGCCTGGTTCTTATACGGGTTCTCGTGCGCTTCGGGCAACTTCTCGTCCGGGTAGATTTCATCCCACTTCGCACCAAAAACATCGTAGTAGTCGTAGCCGGAGGCGGTCACCCCCTGCTCACGCACCTCAAAGGTCATGCCGTACTCAAGCTCAAGCGGGCCGCTCTCACAGTCAAAACCGCCAATAGGCCAGCCGCCCTCGTCCCAGTCCACGTTCGGGAACGGCGCATCAGGGTTCGGCTCACCCAGCGTCTCGTAGTAGATAACACGGAAGTTCTTCTGCGAGGTCGGGTTCTCATAGTCAAAGCCCCACAGGCATTCTTCATCGTTCGGGTCGAGCCAGAACTGCAGCAGACCGGTGGCGGGGTACAGGTCATTCTCGGGCAGCTCAGCGCAGTTAATCTGCGCAATCATACCCAGAGGCTCACCCTTCTCATTGGTCGGCGCAGACCCCCCGGCAGGCAGGTACGGGCGGCCACCAAACTTAGAGGCGGTCTGCGGCAGCGGTTCGGCAGGAACGAAGGGCCTCAGCGCAATAGCCTTCTTGCGGGCGCCCTCCTGGTTGAGCAGGTCGATAACGTGCTTCGCCTGCTTCTCGATGTCCTTAAACGGCTTGTTGTCGAGCATCTTAGAATCTCCTCATTGATGATGTGAAAGTAGTAGGGTGCCTAGCCACAAGCCCACTCAAAGACGACCTGCGAGAAGTCGCGGGCGGCAAGCGCCTCCGGGGTAATCAGCCAGTTCGCCGCACCGGCATCACCCCACATCACGTACACGCCCTCCTCAGCGTCCTCGCCCCACTCAGATTCGATGGTCAGCAGGTTCACCGTGTGGCCGTGCAGCTCCTCGAACTCGTCGCGCGGGTCGTCCTGCACAAACGAAGGGTAGCCGCCGATATGCGAGTAATCCCTCTCCTCCGATTCAAAGGGCTCCAGCAGGTTGTAGGAGGCGTCACCTCGTGCGTTCGGTTCCTCGGGAAGCTTCTGGTCCGGGTACATTTCATCCCAGGCGTCAGCGAACTGGTCGTAAATTTCGAAGCCGCCGTCCAGGAAGCCCTGCTCCCAGGTCTCGAAGGCAAGCGCGTACTCAACAACCTCCTCAGCGGTACCCTTGCCGTCACGGCCAAAGGGCCAGCCGTAGTCGTCCCAGTTCACGGTCGGGAACGGGGCATCCGGGTTCGGTTCACCCAACGTCTCGTAGTAGATCACGCGGTGGTTCTTCTGCGAGAGCGGGTTCTCGTAGTCGTAACCCCACAAGCACTCTTCGTCGTTGGGGTTAATCCAGAACTGCAGCAGACCGGTCACCGGGTACAGGTCATTCTCGGGCAGGTCGGCACAGTTAATCTGCGCAATCATGCCCAGCGGCTCGCCCTTCTCATTGGTCGGCGCAGACTCCCCGGCAGGCAGATAGGGGCGGCCACCAAACTTGGAGGCAGTCTGCGGCAGCGGCGCTTCGGGGCGGGTTACCTTCAGGCGGATCGCCTGCTTGCGGGCGCCACGCTCGTTGAGCGCGTCGATAACGCGGCGTACCTGCGCCAGGGTCTCTTCGGAGGGCTTATTCTTCGGCATTACGTGCTCATTTCGTCGGTGAATTAATCGGTGTGGAAGGTTCGGTGTGTCAGGCGCGGGCAACGGTACCGCTGCGCCTTCTACCCCCATTAGACCCTATTTCGGGCGGGCGCGCACCGAATCCGGTCACGAGTGCATCCGGCGGGCAAAAAGCAGGTGCACAGCGCGCAGAAAGCCCCGCCTCCTCACCCTCATGCGCGGGCATGAGAGGTAAGAATGCGGGGCTTCCCGGCGAATCTCTACAAATCTCTACGAGAGGCTAGAACCTTTAGAGCGCCTTCTCGATGGTCTCCAGAACACCAAGCGCGGCAGCGGGGCCAGCGTTCAGGAAGAACATGTCAGAATCCACGCTGTGCGCGTGCTTCTCGGTGACGGCCTTGAGGGTGCTCCACAGCGCCTCACCGGTCAGCTTGGACTCGTCGCCGCCCTGTACACCGTAGAACAGGTAGTCGCCGTCAGCCTGGTCGAGCTGCTCGGAGCTCAGGTCGATGGAGGTCTTCTCAACCTGCGCAGCTGCGGGGCGTGCCAGGGATGCGTCCACGCAGATGGAGCCCACGAACGAGGACTTCGCGAAAATGCGGGTGCGGTCAGCGGAAGCGTACAGGAAGGAGAAGGTCTTCTCGCTACCAGCCTTCTGACCGACCGACTTCGCCTTGGAGTTGTACTCCTCCATGAGCTTCTCAGCCTTCTCGGTGGTGCCCAGCGCGGCGGCAATCAGCAGGAAGTCCTGCTTCCAGTTGATGCCGGTGCCCTCGGTGACCACGGTCGGCGCGATCTTGGCGAGGGACTCGTATAGCTCGTCCTTCTTGTTGGTGTTGTTGATGAGGATCAGGTCGGGCTTGAGGTTTGCGATGGCCTCAACGTCCGGGTCGGTGCGCTTGCCGACCTTGGCAATCTTGTCGAGCTCTGCGGACTTATTGGAGAACTTGGTCTTCAGGTAGGTGGGGACCAGGTCGGCGTCACCGGCGGTTGCTGCGCCGACGGGCACGATGCCCAGGGAAAGCACGCCGTCGAGCTGACCGGTGGAGAGAATCACGACCTTGGAGGGTGCGGATTTGATGGTGGTTTCACCGCGGAAGTGCTTGACGGTACGGGGGAATTCGCCGTCAACGGTAGTGGTGCCCATGCCGGAGGGCAGGGCGGAGGGTGCAACCTTCTTACCGGTCGCCGAAGCGGACGCGGAGGAGGAAGAGCCGGAAGTGTTGGAGGAGCCGCAAGCCGCCAGGGCGAGGGCGCCGAAGGAACCGAGTGCGAGTGCGCCGAAGGAGCGGCGGGTGATCTTGTTCGTCATATTTGCCATTTTATTAGGATAACCTCATATATGCATATGCGATACTTAATACTCATCTATTGATACGTTAAGCATCCTCCGCCCGCATGGGAGCACACCGCTCCCCCACTACCTCCAAGGCATATGACCCAACAGACCACCACTTCTTCCGGCCCCGCCGTCAGCGAAGCTTCCCTGGCGAAAATTCGTGCTCTCTCTGCTTCTTCGGACGCCGTATCTGGCGCCTCCTCGGGCGGCCGGGGCGGCAAGTCCATCTCGCGCCTGGCGGTTGCGCTCATAATTGGCGGCGTTCTGCTGGTGCTGCTCTGCGCCCTGTCATTTGCTGTGGGTTCGCGCATGTTCGCCCTGGACCGCTCGATTGACGGTTTCCTCCACCCGGAGGCAAACACCATCGAGTCGAAGCTGATTTGGGCGAAGCGTGCCCCGCGTACCGCCGCGGCGTTGCTGGTCGGTGCCGCATTGGCGGTGTCGGGTGTGCTCATGCAGGCGTTGAGCCGTAACCCGCTGGCTGAGCCGGGCCTGCTGGGTGTGAACTCGGGTGCTGCCGCCTCCGTGGTGGTGGGTGTGGGCGTTTTTGGGGTGTCATCCCCGTTCGTTCAGCTGTGGCTGGCGCTACTTGGTTCGGGTCTGGCGGCGGCGCTGGTGTTCGTCATGGGTCTGGTGGATTCTAAGCCGAACCTGGATTCGACGGCGCGTCTGGTACTCACGGGTGTGGCGGTGAACGCCTGCCTGGGCACGATTACCGGCATTATCACGATGTTTAATTCGAGGGCTTTTGACTCGCACCGTTTCTGGGTGGTGGGTTCGCTTGAGAACCGCACTTTTGAGCAGGTGCTCTCGGCGCTGCCCTTTGTGGCGTTGGGTTTGGTGCTGTCGTTCATGCTGGTTGGTCCCCTGCGTGCCCTGGCGCTCGGTGAGGATGCGGCAGCCGGCCTGGGCGTGCCGGTGACGCTGGTGCGTGGCGCGACGATTATTGCGATTATGGCGCTGTGTGGTGCGGCGACTGCGATTGCGGGCCCGATCGGTTTTGTGGGCCTGGTCGTACCGCATGTGGTGCGTCTGCTGGTGGGTTCCGATATTGCGCGCGTTCTGCCGCTATCGCTGGTGTACGGCCCGGTGTTGGTGCTTGCCGCCGATATTTTGGGTCGCGTTCTGGTCATGCCCAGTGAGCTTGAGGTGGGTATTGTGACCGCCTTTATCGGTGCCCCGGTGCTGATGGTTCTGGTGCTGCGTTTGAGCACCGGCGCGCGCGGCGCGAAGAAGAGCCGCATGGGTAAGAAGGCGCAGGCGCACGAGGAGGCGGGTCCGGCTCACGTGTCGGAGCACGGTCCGCATCGTGCTCATCACCCTGTTGTGCATGGTTCGACTGGTTCATCTGGTTCGAGTTCGCATGGTTCAACTGGCGTATCTGGTTCGTAGGTCCCGGTTTCTGAGAGGTTTTATTGTGAGCGTTGTGTCTCGTTCTGTAGCCGGTTCTGTGCGTATTCCGGGGCGTTACCGCACCCCTATTCCGCGTACCCTGCTGGTGGTGGCGGTGCTGGTGGTGGCGGCGGCCGCCTCCCTAGTGTTTGGTAGTTATCAGATGAGCCCTGATCAGGTGTTTCGCCTGATTTTTCAGGGTGAGGGCACGGAGATTGAGCGTCAGCTGGTGTTGAATCAGCGTCTGCCGCGTATGCTTGCCGCCGTGGTGGTGGGTGCGGCTTTGGGCTTGTCGGGCGCTATTTTTCAGTCGGTTTCGCGTAATGCTCTGGGTTCGCCGGATATTATCGGTTTCACGGTGGGTTCGGCGACCGGTGCCCTGTCGGTGGTGCTGATTGGGTCGTTGAGTTCTACCGGTGTGGGTATGGGCATGGGCGCTATTATTGGCGGTTTTGCGACGGCGGCTGTGGTGATGCTTCTGGCGGGTGCGCGCGGTGGCGCGACGATGGGTCAGAAGATGGTGCTGATTGGTATTGCGGTGAGTGCAATGCTCAGTTCGGTGAATGATTACCTGATTACGCGCGGTGATTTGGAGAAGGCGGAGGCGGCGAAGACCTGGCAGCACGGTTCACTGAATGCTCTGTCGTGGAACCAGATGTCGGTTCAGGCAGTGCTGCTGCTGGTGGCTATTCCGCTGGTTCTGTTGTTGACTCGCCGACTGCGCACACTGGAGCTCGGCGACGATTTGGCGGCGGGTTTGGGTCTGCCGGTGAAGAGGACCGTGAACCTGCTGGTGGCAGCTGCCGTGCTTCTGGTGGCTGTGGCAATTTCTGTTGCGGGTCCGATTGGTTTCTTGGCTCTGGTTGCCCCGCAGATTGCGCGCCGCCTGTGGAATACTCCCGGTGCGGCGATGTGGCATTCGGCGCTGTTGGGTTCGGGGATTTTGGTGCTGGCTGATTTTGTGTCGGCTCGTGCGTTGGCGCCGTTCCAGATTCCGGTGGGCCTGGTGACGGGCGCACTGGGCGGCGCGTACATGCTGTGGCTGCTGTACCGTCAGCGCTAGTTGCGCCGCTTGAATCGGTATAAGTGACCGGGTGTTCCCCACTGTGGGGGCACCCGGTTTTCTGTATTTCACGGGGTTTCACCGGGTTTCGCGGGTGGTTTCAGAGGCGATTGCAGAGGCGATTTCAGATTTTTCAGAATTTTCCCAGTTTTACCCCGGGGTAGATTAAAAACTGCTTATCGTGTCAGGGGTCGCTCATAGAGTGTAGGTGTTGGAAGGGACGATCCTTCCGACCGGGCACGCCGTCTCCTGCGGTGTTGCCACTAGGTTGATTCAGCATCTACGGAAGGAACGGTCATGGACAACACCACTCACGAGAGCCAGTACGCAAACGCAGAGATTTCCTGCACCGCAGATGAGCAGCTGTGCCGTGATGCGGAGTTCAACCTGCTGATGCAGGCGGGCACCATTGTTCGTATGGAGCGTTTCAACGTGGATGAGCTCCGCGGCGTTCTGGAGCAGCTGGTGGCTGACGGTTCGTGCTTCCGCACCGCGCCGGCGTCTTCGACGATGGGCCGCGTGATGCGTCACCTGACTCAGGGCGCTTCCGGTTACGTGGCGAACCTGGCTGAGCTGCGTGCGGCGGCGCAGAACGCGCTGCTGTTCGTGTTCCCCCTGGAGAAGGACCTGGAGATGTGCCTGCGCTTTGAGCGTGTGCAGGGTACCGGTCTGGCGTTGACTCGCCTGGGCGTGAGCCCGGTCAATGGTGACCTGTGGACTCAGCACTGGGCGATGCGCGCGCTGGAGTGCACTGGCGGCGTGTTTGCGGTGGAGTCCGCTCCGGGTGCCTGCAATTTTGAGCTGCGCCGCGAGATGTTCTACGCGATGCTGTCGCTGGTTGAGCTGTCGACTTTGGGTCTGTCGGCTGAGCCGGAGGACTTCTACATGTTTGCCGATTCGGAGGCTGTGTGTAAGAAGTTTAAGCGTGAGCGTCGTGATTGCCGCCGCGCTATGCGTGCCCAGTACGACCGCGCCGCATAAGGTATATCGTGTATGCCTTATGCGGCATACGCGCATATCAGAGCCATTTGTTCTTCTTGAAGAACCAGTAGAGGAGCAGGCAGGAACCCACCATGAGTAGCAGCGCGGCGGGGTAGCCGAACTCCCATTTGAGTTCGGGCATGACTTCAAAGTTCATGCCGTAGACGGAGCCAACGATGGTGGGCACCATGAGCAGCGCCGCGTAGGCGGAGATTTTCTTGGTGTCGTCGTTCTGCTGCTGACCGAGCAGGGTGTCGTGCACTCGCAGGGCGTTTTCTAGGGAGCTGCGAAGGTCCTCGAGGCGTTCTTTTGTGTGCACCACGTGGTCAAGCACGTTGCGGAATTGCCGGGCGAGCTCGACCGCTTCTTCGTTCTTCTCTTCTTCGGATACGCCCGGGTAGGGTGAGGGGTCGAGCGCGCCGGTGCGTATGCCTTCGATGATTCGGCCGATCATGGATTCGAGGGGTCGGCAAGCACGCTGGAAGTCGATGACCTGGTTGAGCAGTTCGTAGATGCGCTGGGCGAGGGAGTTGGCCTCTTGCCGCTCGCTGGGGGAGAAGAGGATGTCTTCGATTTCGTCGTTGTCGTTTTCGAGTCCGTCGAGCACGGGTGCGTACCCGTCGACGGTGCTGTCGAGGATGCGGTGCAGCAGTCGGGCGGGGGATGCGTCGGGGGTGGCGTAGAGCAGGTTGAACTGGTCGTTGATGTTGCGGTCGCTGCGTTGTTCGTCGCGGACGAGTGCGAGGGTGTAGCGGGGGCCGGTGAAGAGGTGCAGTTCGCTCAGGCGCACTTCTTCTTCTTTGTCGAGGTAGATGGCGGGGCGGATGACGGTGAAGAGGGAGTCGCCGTATCGTTCTAGTTTGGCGCGCTGGTGGCCTCGTCCGGCGTCTTCGATGGCGAGTTCGTGCAGGTTGAAGGTTTCTTGTAGCCTGTGCAGTTCGTGGATGCCGGTGTTGGCGTATCCGAGGGCTACGGCGGTGTTGGGCTGCTGGTAGGCGTTGAGGGTTTCTTCTTCGGGTGTGCCTACGCGGATGCGGTCTCCGCTGGGGTAGATGGCTCCGGTGATATAAGTCATCGTTGTGCTCCTCTGAACGCTTTGGCGCCACGTGTGCGGGGCGCTCTTTCCAGCATACGGCACGCGCCCCGCCCGGTCACATGCACCGCGCGCACCCGGCATACAAAAAGCCCCCGGAGGGCACCTTGAACTGCCTCCCGTTTCTTGGACAACGAAAATAAAGTCCAAGAAACAGGAGGCT
>ERZ772795.35-NODE-35-length-32211-cov-110.308_pt1 | contig 32211 bp, 47 predicted proteins | sample MGYA00511346_ERZ772795 | MGnify/ENA primary metagenome ERZ772795 (study PRJEB29015, sample SAMEA2738032) | human oral metagenome | biome: human oral; feature: human-associated habitat; material: saliva | place: China | collected 2245 ... | reverse complement strand
TCATAGGGGGTGTGCTGTTGTGTCATAGGGGCTATGTCGTTTTTGTCATAGGGGGGTGTGTAGATTTCTTCATAGGGCTGTGCTGGCTCCGTCATGGGGAGCGAGGTCGGTGGTGGGACAGGCTCCGACAAATGGAGAAGGTAACGGTTTGAGCTTTTCCCGCCTCTATCCAGTTCCCGATTGATCCGCGTAATCAATCCTTTCTCTTCGAGAAGCCCTAGCACCCTCCATACGCTCCGGTCATGAAGCCCCGTCATCTCGCCGAGCCGGCGGGCGGACGGAAAGCACATACCCGTCGTAGCGTTCATGCAATCAGCGAGCGCCAGCAGCACCACCTTTTCCCGTGGGGTGAGTCCGGTGACTTTCCACGCGGCGATGAGGTGCCCGTAGCTCATGTCAGCGCTCCGATTCTTTCGATGTTGAGTTCGCACCGCCATTGCGATGCGGAGGGGACGATTTTGAGGAAGGTGACCAGCCCTGCGTTGCGCAGCTCTTTGCAGAGTTTGTTGGCGGTGGGCTGGGAGATGCCCAGGTGTTGGGCGAGGCTGGTGGGGGAAAGGTCGCTGTGCCCGTTGGTGTCTGAGTGGAGGGTGATCCAGTAGAGGGCTCGGCGGTGGGTTTCGCTCATGCGGCAGTTCTTCTCGTGGTCGAGCCAGGTGGCTTCTGCGAGGGTTCCGAGGATGTCGACGTCAAGCATTGTGTCGCTCCATTCGGCAAGCGGGGCAGGGGGCGCATACGCCGGGTAGTTTCTCCGGCGTGCGCTGCGGGGCGCGGTCGTAGGTGATGAAGTATCCTGACAGGTCAATGTCAATGGTCTTGCCGCAGAGAGCGCCGGCGCGGTGTTTGCCGTAGGCGGCGGCCTGGACAAGGGCGGCATGTTCGACGGTGTGCATGATGTGCCGCATGGTGACTCCTAAAGGGGGTGGTTAGTGTTTCTTGGTGAGGCGAGCGCGGCGAGCACTCAGCCAGGATTGGAGGTTGTGGAGGTTCTCGATATCTCGTGGGCTGTCGAGAGTGTCCTCGGGGACGGGGTCTATGGTGGGGTGTGGGCGGTAGATGAGTTCTGCAGGGGGCTGTGTGGTGGTGGGGGGTTCCTGTGCCTCGGCGGCTCGGCGTTCTCTCTTACGTTTCCGTCGATCGCATATCTTGCACCCGTCGGTGTACGTGTTGATGTCGCCGCCGCAGCCTTTGCAGATTTTCCGCGGGCCGGGGATTCCTCGAGGATCCCCCATGCGGAGCCAGTAGTCGTGGCGGTGAGCGCAACTGCGGCACCGCTGATTCCTCGTCAAGTACGGGCCGCCACACATGCGGCAGGTTTCCGGGTCCGGCGGACGCAACGCCCGCTTATCGCCGTCCCGCCGCCACTTGTTGTGCCTGTTGGAGCAAATCCTGCATCCACGGGTACGCTCCTCGATAGGTGCCCCGCAGCCAGTACACGTGTTCATTACGCTTCCTTTCCCTCGTAGGGGCGGCTCCAGTCAATCGTGGAGACTCGCATACGCGGCGGGGTCAGCATCTCCGCGCTGGGGAAACAACCCCGGTACGTCCTATGGCGAGCGCGGCGCGCTGACGCATGCTCCAGAGCCTTATCCAACGAAGACTGCGTGAAACAGAAACCAGTCTCTTCACTCCACGCCACAGCCTTGATAGTCCAGCCGTGTACACGCTTCGTCAGCGTCCCCTGGCTAATACCAAGAACCTCAGCCGCCTCAGCCTGCGTGTATAAACGCTCAGACCCCCCCCAATCAGCAGGGGACGGCAACTTAGCCCTAACGCTGCTCACCGAGACCACCTGCCTTCATGTCGTTCACCCACGAACCCAGCAGAATTGCCGGTGCCGCAGGGATCAACGAGGCGACGAGCAAGACGCCGCGGATCCCGATATCTTCCTGGGCGCTCGCGATGCCGGCGATGGTGACGGTTGCGAGGACAAGCACCCAGATGACGAGCTTGGTGTTTCGGATAGTGCGTTCCATTGGTGTTTCCTTACGGGACGATGAGAAGAGCGAAGATGGTGAGTGCTGCACAGAACCAGATAACGGTGTTGACCCATGCGAGCTGAAAGAGGCGGTGGTTGGTGTCATCGAGCTCTTCCTGGAGAGCGTCAGCGCGGCCGTTCACCTTGTTCGTGTAGGCGATGAGCTGGGCGATAGCTTTCTGTTGCTTCTTCTGCGCGTCGTGAGCCATCTTGTTGATGGTCACCTGATTGGCGTTGATGGGCATCTGTCGCTTAGTGACCTCTTTGAGGATGGCGATGTCTCTCTGGTGTTCCTTGCTGGACTCCTGGAGGATGCCGACGGCGCTCTCAACTTCGGCTGCCTTACGTTCGTTCTCGACGACACACTGCATGGTGTAGGCGACGTTTGAGAGGGCGTCCTTGTTGGCTCGGTCGAGCTTGGTGTACCAGCTGTCGACCCTGTTGCCGAGGTCGCATGTCCTCTCTTGCAGGGCGGTGATGCTGTTGTCGATGCTGGCGATGTCGTCGATGATGCCTTGGTGGTTGTTGATAATGCCTTGGATTGCGGTGTGGCGGTGCTGGCGGCCTGCTGCGCGGTCGCGCTTGGTCTTGGTAGTCACTTCGGTTTCTTCCTTGTTTGATGGGTTAGAGTGCCCTGAGCTTGTCGCTGCTGTGCCGCATGAGGTGTTCAGCCATGCGGAGGATGCAGGCGTCGGTGACGTCCTGTGAGAAGGTGAGGCCTGCTTCGTCCTTGATCTGGTCGGCGGCGAAGTGCTCGTGAAGTGTGATGCCGCATCCAATGGGGCAGGGCATGTGGATGTTCATCCAGTGCTTATCCAGAGGGTTCTCTACGAGTTCGAGGCACTGGTGGGTGGGGAGGTTTCGCCTGCGTGCCCACCAGATGACGGCGGCTCGGATTGCGATGTGTGCCTGTTCGATGAACACGTTCCAAATCGCGGGGTGTGCGTCTTTGATGTGGGCTGGTGCGGCGGCGCCAGCAGAGATGGAGGGGCGCTTACTGTTGGGGAACTCGGCGAAGACTGTCTGGCAGACTCCGCACCATGCCGCCGGTGCGGTTTTGCCTTCTTCGAGGCGGGGGTCGTGGCGGCTGAGGATGGGGGGTCCGACCCACCAGGTGCCTCGTGCATATGTGGTGGCTAGTTTGTGCGCCACGTCATTGGCGGTTTTCATGGTTAGTGCTCCTTATTCGTTGGTGGTGTGGTTATCTCTGCTTCAATTGGTCGAGTAACTTACGAATCCGCTCCTCCCTCTTCTTTTCCGCCTCTTCCTCCTCCTCTGGGGAGAGGGGTAGGAGGAGCCCTCGGATGGTGAATTCTTTGACGTCGATTCTGGAGTCGTAAGTGATAGCCACTTCGACGTTGCCTAGGTGCATCCCCGCGGCAAGCTGCCGGATCACGCTGAGGTTTCTTTCTCCGATTCCTCGGAGAAATTCGCTCTCTTCGTTCGTGGTCATTGCTTCTCCTTAGTTGGTGGTGGTGGTTCCACGGGGTGCGCGGAGTTCCATCTTTCTAAGCTCTTTCTCATGTATGGTGGGTTGATGAACCCGATAGTGAATATGTGAGGAGTTATCTAATGCTTGCTAACCCTGCTCGTGAGCTGCTTCGCGTGTTTGAGAGCTGGTCGCAGTCCTCTTCTTCTTCTGCACGTTTTGCACGCCCTTTGGATACTGAGGAGGAAATCTCGCAGGCTTTGCATGCGGCGCTTCTGCTGCGTGATATCCAGCGTCTTGTGAAGGTCGCGGAAGTTGAGCGCCCCGAACATAATTTGTCGTGGGCCTCGAAGTATTACGCCCGGTGGGCTCATGCGATTTTCCAGTACCCCCACGGGTGGGACTCTTCGTTCCACTTAGAGAGCTACGAGCTGGACATGCTGTCTGCTTTGGCGGGTACCTTTGATGCAATCAGTAGCTCCACTGAACCTGGGGTGCTTGATTGGCTCAACTCCCAGCGTGAGGAGATGGCTTCCAAGGTTCGCGAGGTCGCGGCTTACGTTGCAGACGACAAGGGACTGAGCAGTTCTTTCCGTGCGTACATCCACGAGGTTATGTGCCGTGTTGAGGCCGCTTTCTCCGATGAGCTGAGCGGTAGCTTCAGCTTGTACAACGCATATATGGAATTCACTGTTTTAGTCGATGCAGTGTCTCACCGCTCCACAGACTCCGAAGCGAAGGCGTTCTACCGCCGTGCATGGGACTGGCTGCAGGTTCCCGAGAACGCTAGGGCTCTTGCCTGGGCTGGTGCTCGTAAGGCGATCGGCCTCTAGTTTTCGTGCGGACGGCGAGTTGGAATCGGCGTCGTGCGAGCGCCGACTCTACGACGGCAATTGCTTCTTTGACCGTGATATGCACCGTGGTGCTATCACGGTCTTTTGCGTAGAGGGCGAAGTCCTCAATGATGTTGTACATTTCCTGGATGACTTCGTCGAGGTAGGGCTGTGGGCGGGTGGGCCTCTGGGCTTCGGTGGTGGACATTGGTGTTTCCTCAGTTGGTGGTGTTGGTGACGGGTAGGGACTGGAGCCAGTCCATGACGGCGGTTGAGGTGTAGTAGATCCTGCCGCCGCGCTGACCCTTACTGGTGCGGATGAAGGCAGGGCCAGTGCGTGCCGTTCGCCAGTCAGCGAGAGTCTGCTCTTTCACGCCGAGTGCGTTGGCAAGTTCTTCAGGTGACCAGAGCGTCAGCCTGTCGGTAGGAATGGTTAGCATGATGTTCCTTTGAGGGATTTCCCTATTTAGAGAAAGATGGGCAAAAATTTATAGACTCAAAGCGACTTCCTGAAGATGCTCGGTGTACATCCAGTTAGGAGCCACCGAGAAGAACAAGGCAACCTGGTAAATCTCGATAGAGTTCAGAATTGATTCACCGGCAAGTACGCGGCTAATCTTGCTCTTCGAAATACCAGTGCCAGCCTGTAGGTCTAGCTGTGTAGTCCCCGTTTTTGCAAGTGCAAGGCTAATATTCTCTCGAACAGTCCGTGCAAGGTTATCCATATTCCTCCTTTCATGGGTTGTATCAACACCTTACATTCCCTATTTAGAGAATGTCAAGATGATATTGGGAAATTTTTCAAAATTTTTGTACTATATAGCCATGGGACGTAAAGCAATTGGACCCGCAAACCAGTTCAGCAAGAAGCTCAACCAAGAGCTTCGTGCATGGATGGGACGTCGTGGCATGACAATACAAGACCTTGAAGAAGCAGCAGAAGTGAGCCGAAACCGAATCAGCCTCACTCTCTACAAGCTCGATTCCCCTCTCAACACAAATGAGTTAGATCGTATCTGTAAGGCTCTTGGTGTTGAGCCTTCTACCGTTGTACGTGATGCGGAAAAGGCTCTGCGTGTAGAACAAGCAGCTGAGACTTCTTCCATGTCCGACAAAGAATTGGCAGCGCAGATTTTGGCGCGTGCTGAAGCGGCGACCAAGTCTGGTTACCGTCTAGCCGCACACCCTGCAGATAAGGTCATTACCGACGATTCAAGCTGGGGCGCATAATGCAGTCCAAAGCAGAACTCTTCAACGACTTGGTGAACCGTGAAATCAAGGTATGGATGGTTCGGCGAGGTGAAGACTTGCTGACTCTCGCTGCAAAAACCGGTATCTCCAAGAGTAAGCTCAGCCGATCCGTATACCGGTCAGAGGGCTCGCTCCCCGTTCGTGACCTCATGACCATCTGCACCGCACTCAATGTGGACATGACGGTAATTATCTCTGCAGCATACAACGCCATGCGAGAACAAGCGGCTGCTCCCCTTACTGATGCTCAGCTGGCTGCGCAGATTCTGGCGCGTGCCGAAGCCGCAAAGCAGGCAGGCTACGCCCTCGCCGCGGATCCCGCTGACGACATCATCGCCGAAGACCCAGCCAGCGCCTAACCCCTTCCCGACCACTCCCCTATTCACTAACTTCTCATGAATCACCGAACCCCATATAGTCCAGATGCCCACGCCGCGAGCTTGGGTATCCGAATCATCGACGCCCAACCACCTGCCGGAACCCTCGCCCTCTGGGACGAGGAATCCCGCACCATCATCACCAAACCAGGGCTCCTTCACCGGCAACGCCGCTGCGTCCTCGCCCACGAACTCGCCCACGCCACCCAGGGCGACACCCACTCTCCCCTCGACACTATCGCCGCGCTCAAGCGCGAACGTAAGGCTGACCAGATCGCCGCAGGCTGGCTCCTCACACCCGACGCTGTCGCAACAGCCCTGGCAGTCTCACCTGACTCGCTCTCCGCCGCCGCCGCAGAACTCGAAGTGACTGACCGCATCCTTGAAGCCTGGTTGAGGGCACAAAAATAGAGCGGCAACCTTGTCTCAGTCGTTACTCTGAGGCAAGATTGCCGCTCTCCGCATCGCATGTTCACGTGTAAGGAAGAAAAACGTGGTTCCACACCATCTGGTGCGGGCACGAGTATAGGTGCGAAAACGCGCCTGTGCAAGCAGAAAGGACACGACATGGTTAGAGACCCGCTCCCTATCGGCACGCACGGCGTCATCAACCTCGCACGCATCCGCCCGAAGGTGTGGCGTGCCCGAACCAACTACCGGGACGCCCGAGGCGTGCGCCGCAACATCACCGCCCAGGCACCCACTAAAGCCGCAGCCGAACACAAACTCAAGACCAAGCTGGCGGCGCTACCTGCCGCGGGTGCCGCCCTCAGTGGCTCCACCACACTCAAGGTCGCGCTCCAGCGGTGGATGGACGGGCTCGACGGGCTTGCCACCAACACGACACGTAATTACGGGTTGTGGGCTGGGCAAGCCTCAACCGCGCTAGGCTCCCTGCAACTGAGGGAACTAACCGCAGGCACACTCGACGCCTACCTTTCCACCATCAAGGCGCCCACCGCGCGGTACAATCAGCGCTTGATTTTGAAGATGTGTCTGGATGAGGCGACACGCCTCGGCGCGATTCCTCATAACCCTATCCTGGCAACCCGCACCGTCAAGACCAAGAAGAAGGACGTCCGCGCCCTCACCCTTGAACAGGTCGGGCAGCTGCGCAGGCTGGTCGCCGCCCTGCCCACAACCCGCACCTATAACGGATACCTACCCGATCTAGTCGACATCCTGCTTGGCACTGGATGCCGTTGGGGCGAAGGTGCTGGGCTCCGCTGGCAGGACGTAGACCTGGACGCGGGGACGGTCACGGTAGCCGGCACACTCATCCAGAAGGGCGGCTGGCAGGCTGACACAAAGACGCACGAGCCCCGCACCCTGCAGGTGCCGCCCTTTGTGCTCGATGTGCTCCGCAGACGGCACTCAGAGACCCGTGACGGGGCTGTGCACGTGTTCGAGCAAGGCGGGGCACCACTTGCCTACAACTCAGCACGGAACTACCTCCAGCGGGCGCTGGCAGGCTCTGAGCTAGAGTGGGTGACCTGGCACGTTCTCCGCAAGACCACAGCAACCTTCCTCGATGAGCGTCTCGGGTTGGCTGAGGCGTCTGCGCAGCTTGGCCACGCCTCGGAGGCACAGACGCTGAGCGCGTATGTGGCGCGCGACCGGCAAGCTGTCTTTGCTGACGTGTTGGAGGGGCTGGCGGGGGCGTAATTTGGTCGCCATTTACTCGCCACTTTGAAACCAGCAAACCCCGAAAATGAACCAGTATTAGACCCCGCACAAAAAAGAAGAACCCCCGCATTTCCCCTAGTCAGCTAGAGGAAATACGGGGGTTCATATAGTTTGCACACCTGTTACGTGTGCGCTCTCACATTAGAAAGCCTTGTTTACCAGACGGGCTAACTTCCTTGATATTCCGCGGAACACAAGGGGTGTATCCCTATCTAGTCGCTATTTACTCGCCACTTTCAACAGAGTCGACAGGCTCCGCAGATGCATCACCAGAGGGGTCTTCGTACATCCCAGGGTCGGTGTTGAAGAAGGCGAGGATGTTCGGCAAAATCGCAGTTACAGCACCGGTCACCACCGCCGCCTGGTCACTCGTCCAGATGCCGAAAGCAACCAACACCGCAGAAATTGACGGGCCGAGCACATACGACACCTTGCGGAGGGCCGCATACTGGCGGCGAGACAGATTACGCATTATCAATCTTCTCCTCAACCTCGGCCACCGCGCCCTTCAGCTTCTCCCAGGATTCTCGCAGCTCCGATACCTTGTCCTTATCCAGCGGGGCGGGGACATTCTCAACGCCGCGCTCGACCTTGCCAGCCTTGATGTCGTTCACGCGGTTGATGAGGTCTTCCAGTCGGTTGTACCAGCGACCAGGACATTCAGTGTTGAAATAATCGAGGTGACCGTTGATGTAGAAGCTGCGGCCGTAGTAGGTCTCCAAGTCAGCGATTACCTGGGCGACGGTCTCGAAGTCCTCCGGACTCATCTCCGGGCGACATTCAATGCCAATGGATCGAACATTTGCGTCCCAGTTGCCCGAGTGCCATGCAATGTTCTTAATGTCTACCAGCTGCGCACAGCGGCCTGCCTCAACCACGAAATGGGCCGACGAAGACTGGCTGCTCTGGAGGAAACTGCACACCTGCTCAAACTTCTGGCCATCGTTGCCCCAGTGATGAATCACGATAGTGTCAACCGACGGGCTGAGGATCTCTTCGCCGTCCTCAAGCGTCACGCGGTCGTCCTTGGTAAACGACACGGCATTGTAATCTGCAATATCGACGTACTTCATTCTCTACTTCTTTCTTATAGGCAAAAAAGGTGCGGGCGTCTCTAGACGATAGAGATGCCCGCGCCTTTCCTTATTACTTATCTTCTTTGCCGTCCTTACCGAGCTTCGACGTCCAAAGCTCAGTAGAGACCCATTCCGCAACCTCAGACGGCAAAGGCGGAGGCGGAGGCGGAGAACCCAACTCAATATGCGCTGACAAACGCGCAATATGAGCAACTGCGACGCTCATCGCCAGGCGGGCTCGGTCGGTCGCCGCGTGCGCCCGCTCCTCCCTCTCGCGAGCCTCGCTCTCACGTGCCCGAACCTCAGCCTCTAGTGAGGTGCGGGCCACAGCCTCCTTACGGAGGCTGGACTCCAGGTCTGCGATACGGCGCTCCAAAGAATCAATCAGCATCCTGTTCGACTCATGCTTCGCCGCCGCGCGCCCGGTGAGAAACGTCATCCCCGCAGGAATCAGGGTGCCCATCAGGACGCCCCCAAGGGTCCACATCTCTTGGGGGAAATCTCCAAGGGCCACTAAGATGCTACCTCCTGCGCGTCACGGTCACGACGCCATGCAGCCCCGCCCTCACGCGGGGTGAAATCAACGTCAGGGCGGCCCCAGTCACGAGGCGCCCACTCGGTCCGATCCCATGGGAAATCCTTCACGCTGAAAGCGTTCAGCGTGCTACCATCCACCGCGGTCGTGCAGACACGGTCAGCGAGGATTCGAGTCTTCTTGATATCCCACGGGTCAACACCCGTGAAGGCCTTCTCCGTTTGCCCGTCTTCGAAGTTGAAAGCATGGCAAAAGGCGTTCGTGTCGGTGCCGACGATGCCGTATTTCTTCGCCGCAACAATCAACAGACGTGTCAACGGGTTATAGGGTAAGCCGGTCTTCGGATTGAACCAAGGGTTCACGTCCGCAGCAATGCGCCCCCATTGACCATGCACAGGCGAGGACGGTGCTTCACTTGCAGGCGCCTTGCCATCCGTCATCTGCGCCGGCCACGACGGCGGATTACCCGCCGCTACGGCGCCAAAGGTAAACGCCAGCGCGTGATTGATTTGTCCGCAGCGGACCTCGTCGATGCCAACGAAACCCAGAGTGTTGTGCATGCGGGCGACAGCTGATGACCCTAGTTGAAGCTGGGTTGCCCAGTTCTCCTGTGCGAGCTTCTTAAAACCGGGGGACATGACGGAAAAGCCACCTGATGTAGCGGTCCAGCCGGCGCCATCGGCTTTACGGTTCACCATGAAGTACTCACGAATTGTGCCAGTATGAACATCCCAGATTGCCAGACCTCGGTCACCGATTCGTGCCGGCTCCGCAAACTCTGGCATCGGAATCATACCGCTCAAAATGTTCTGCGCAGCCCACGGAGTAATTCCCACGCCGCGCGTCGCCTCCATCCGCTGAAAATGGCAGTCAGGATGGGACGAATCCACAAGATACGCCGGGATTGGAGAGGTGCCATCAATCGACGTATTCGTACCTGTCTTCACACGGGGGTCCCCGCGGAACTTGCCAGTGCCGTCTCGACCCCACGGATCGGAGTTATTCCGGTCCATCCATGCAGCCATTTCGGAGGAATTCTCGGCGAGCGGCATCTGAGAGATGTCCCTCTGCCAGATGGTGCCGGTACCGGCGTAGTTGGCAACGTCCATCAGTCCAGGGAATACCACCTCTGGGTGCTGTCGACTTCCGATGGGCTCCCATTCGCCCCTCTCAGCGTTGAACGCCTTGAACGCGAGCGCGTGGCGGCGTGCGTCAGGGGTCTTGCCGAAAACGAACGCAGACATTAGAGTGCTCGCGCTCCTCGGTCCTCAACCTGCGCGCCGGGTGCCATGAAGATACGGTAGCCTCCGAGCTCGACGTTATTGTTGGAGGTACGGATGCCAAGCACGCGACCCCAATGCTTATCCTCATTATTTGCCCACTTATGGGTTGCCCGAGCGCCCGAAGGGGCGGTGATGGTGCAACTGAGGTTGAGGAATTCGAACTTCCAGGTTCCAATGCTGTTGCCGGCGTTGATGAGGAGCCCGGTGTCTACCCCATCGGACCTAGACTTCATCGTAGCGCTTCGGCCAGGCTCTGCCAGACCGACCGGATAGCTACGTGCCCACGGGGCAAAAGCATGGTCTTGGAACCACTCTAGGCTGAGCGTGGCACCCGGCTTCTCAACCTTCGCCACGTCGACCTCCACAGTCGCGTTAGGAGAACCAACTGTGATGAACAGCTCAGACTCGGCGTTGCCCTTTCCGCTCTGCTTCAGGGTCAGGGCATCGGTGACGACCCAGCCGCGAGGCACCGTCTCGCCGTTGACCTCTACGAGGCCAGTTCCAGGCTGTGCGTACACGCTCTCCACAGCGGGGTCGCCACCGAATCCGTTGTTCGGCTTCAAACCGAGGTTCTTCTTGTACGCAGGCCAGGTGGCACGTTCGTTCTCAGGCACCGCCGGCACCAGTGCAGTGCCAGCCGTGCGCTTAGACGGGTCCTCACTGATGACGAGCTCACGACCCTGCAGAGAGCCGAAAACGACAGGGAACTCGAGCTTGCTGCTGCTGAACACGTAGCCGGTCTCAGGGGTCGCTTCGAGCATGATTTCTCGACGATCCTCGCCGGGAATCACATGGTCACCAGGCGCAGCCTCCACCCCGTCAATCTTCCAGACCACGCCCGGCTGCTTCGGGGTCGGAATCGTAATCAGGCGCCGCTCAGGCACCACGTCGGGGAACTTAGGGACAATCGGGATCGGGGTGTTCAGATTAGACACATCCGCGTGGATAAGCGGGACTCCAAACATCTCCTTCTTTGTGGCTTCAGCATCCTTCGGGTTGAACGAGAGCCACCAGCCCTGTGCTCGAGCCTGCAGCTCGGGGGTCCACTGCGCCTTGATTTCCATCGGCACGTCAGTAGTAGTGCCGTCGCTCATCACGACGGTAGCGCCCGTACCTGATGCGGAAGGCTCGACGCGCTTAATGCTCACACCGTCACGACCAGGGGCACCGTCAGTACCATCTCGGCCCGGCTGTCCGTCCACACCGTCACGGACAGTACGCCACGCCAGCTGAGTCCCGTCACCATTCGCACGCGCCAGCACCTCACCATTCGCGCCCCCCGCAGGGATCTTCTCCAGCGGGGCGAGCGCCTGGTCAATCTGCTGCTGGACACCTTCGGCGGGCTTGCCCTGTAGGTGCCCCTGCTCGTCCGCGATTACCAGACGGTCGAATACAACCTTGTCTTCTGCCATGCTAGTTCTTCTCCTTCTCCACAATTCGTGCAAGACCATTGCCCAGGTCTTCTGCTACCCATTCCTTCTCCACACTAGGAGCCGCGGGACCTGGTGCCGCCGGGACCTTCACACCAGGTGCACCGGTCATCTCCGCCAGATTCACGACCTGCCCCGGCTGAACATCCAGCGTGAGCAGGTCAAGAATCACCTGACGTCCGCTCTCGCCAATAGCCGAGACCTTCACCGTGTAGCGGGCAGGAGCCAGCAACTGGATCCCCTTCTCACCACCGCGCGGGTGGGAGCGGAGCTCACCATTAACCAAAAAACCCCTGACGGCGCAGGGGGTGAAAATGGTGGTCTCATCATGAGCTACACAGGACGGGGTGAACAGCACAACACCAGAGGTCACTAGCGCAGGCAAGCCAGCCAGCGCCTGATGCGTCGCAAAATTTGCGTGCACGACGGCGTACCGTGCAGACGATTCTGCCACAGGGATATCGGGCATTTTTACTCCTTAATTAACGGGTTCTTCAGCAGGACGCTCAGCAGGCGGCAGAGGTACTTCCTCACCACGGGCGAGAGCCATAACCTTCTTCGCCTCCAAATCATATGAGGTGCTCGGGACACGACCATCCCACGACTCACGAGAACCAGTGATGATGCACTCGGCAACCCACCGCCCAGCGTTCAGCGTGATAGTGTCACCAACCTGCTTACGGGGATCCCACAGCATCGAAATCGCATCGAAAGTAATGCGCTCTGTACCAATTTCCTGGGCCAGCGCCTCAGCGACCTTCCGCGCGTCCTTCTCCGTGACATACCATCCGGCATCGAGCACAAACACTCCAGCGTCGCCCTTACGGGAATACGCCGTGAGGTGCTTCTTCTCCCACGTCACGACCCAATCCGCACGGAGCATCGGCATCGGGCGACCCCACGCCCACTGGCCCAGCGTACCCACACCGAGTGACGGAGCCATCAGAGAATAGGTGTTACCATTCCCACCCTTGACGGTATCCACACGGTGAGTGATCTTCACACCCCGCTGCCCCAGCTTCTCTAGCTTGCCACTAATGGTTTCGTGCTGAGGCGCTCCGCCGGTCCAGCGCCAGCCAGGAGGCGGCTCATTGTTCTCAAATGAAATCGCCCACCACGACCCAGTGAGCTTGTTGAACTCATCCCAATCGAAAATATTGTCTTTCGCCTTCACAATCGGGCGATAGTTTGTGTCGAGCCTAATGACGTCGACGTTTTCCTCCCAGTTGATGAACTGGACGTTGTCACTGTTCTGCGTCAGAGGCGTAGAGGAGGATGAATCGTATGCGACCGCGGCGGCACCAGTGAAGCTTTTGCCACCGCGCCCTGCAGCCCACGCGCCATCATCAGCCGAGGGCACAAGATGATTCACTCGTACTAGCGAGCGCACACCATCACGAGCCGTCTGCCATGAGCCGGCAAAGACCCGCTCAGAGACGACATCAGTAACAACAGATGAGGAAGACGCGAGACGGTCACGAGCCGCCATTACCAGCGTGCCTTCCTCATCTACCCACACCGTCGACAGCGTGGCGTTGCACCACGCCGTGACGACCTCTGCAGCTTCCACGTTCTCAAAGCCTCGTGCTGCAGTGAGAGACTCAGTAGCGATTGCCGATGCCAGAATCTTCGGAGGGACTTCTCGCGTCATCTTCGCCACATGGTTACGTGAGTAGTCGCCGATGATAGGTTCATGCTGAGACACATGGAGGCCTAGTGTGTTTGAGCATGTGGCTGTTTCCAGCTCTGCGTCACCACGCAAGCGGTGGTTAAACTTTTGGCTGTTGACAGTATCTGTCCATACGGTGATTGAGTCCCACGCAATCGCGACAGCCAACAGCTGGTACTTCTGCGGGGATGGCACCTTAACCTGCCCAATGGACTGACCGCCCTGCGACAGCGTCAGCATAGACGCGTCTCGCGACCAGGCCAGCATCACCTCAGACTCTCCACGCAGTTTCAGAGAGATTGATGCGTCACGACCTAGGACAGCTCGAGCAACCGCCAGGATATCCTCGTCATGACGGTCAACGCCCTTAATAGGGACATAGACGGTATTGGTTGAGGTGAGGAACCCAGGCGCCGCCTCACTCACAGAGCCAGCTGACACAAATTCCCCCACGCCCGCACCTAGACCGAACGCGCCAGGAGCATAAATCAGCGTAGTCTCATGAGGCGGCGGGAGCACACCATACCCCGCCTGCTCGAGCGCCTGATACGCCGTCCAGCCCCCAGTCGTCTGAGACTTATACAGCACAGCCGGCTCAATCGTCACAGGCGTCTGCAACGCAGCCGACAACCCATCACTAATTGCCGTCTCCACCTCATCAGTGGTCAGAGAGTATGTTGACGCGCCCAAAAAGCCAGTGAATCGAGGGAATGTCACGCCGTTAACCTCGGCAACGATCTTCACTGAGGCGCCATGACGAGGAACCCATCGGGTCTCCCCCACCGGCGCAAAGGGAGCTGCAGTAGTAGCAGTGCCCGCAGCCCATTTGATCCTGCCAGTGCGAGAAAAAACACCGTCACCCGCAGCAATCAGAGACTCAGGCAGGCCACCGCTAGTGTGGCCCTCCCACTCTGCAGAGATGTGTTCTCGCTCGACACCGTCCACAAAGATTCGGAGGCGAGCGTCAATCACCGCGCCAGGACTATACACGCCAGGAAGCATTAGCCTACCTCCTCAATCTTCGCGCTCACAGACCGCCAGACAGCGCCACTTGCGTGATGCACATCTTCAATTGTCGTCTCGACGTCACCAATCACGACCGATGCGGCACCCATACCGACATCCCACGGAGGCGCGTCCTTCGTCCACGTCGCCGAGAGTCGAGAAAACTGGCCACCAGATGCTAGAGTCAATGTCGCATACACCGCCGTAGCCGGCGGCGCGGGAATACTCACGACAAGGCGCTGAACGTTAGCGCCACGTGCCACGGCTGTGGCCGTTGCCCCTACCGCAACCCCAGCAACGTTGAACATCTGAACGCCCAAGATCGCGCCGTTACCAGCCGCTTCCACCGTGGCAGTAAACGGTTTGCCCGGCATCACCGGGACACGGTCAGCCGCCACCGTGCGAGGTGACCCGCCCAGAGACGACACGGCTAACGAGCCGTCAGAGGTTACCATCGCACCACGGTTACTAATTCCCACCATGAGAGACTGCGCCGGGGTGAGGACATTGGTCAATGCCGCAGCCTCACTCACCCACACCAGAGGCTCCATTGGCGCAGCATGCGCCAACTGAGTCAGCGCGCGCGTGTCCTCCTGAGTACCCTTCACCTCAACGCTCCAGCTGCGGCGAGGAGTTGGGGACGCTAAAAACGCCCACTTTTTCACCGCCGCCTGCTGAACCGCAAACCTGGCAGGCGTGCTCTCACTCAGAGACACCTTCCACAGCACCTCAGACAGCGCGCCTAGCGTGCCAATCCAACCCGACATCAGACCATCCTTTCAGCACGACGCTGCATCATCAAGAAGTCGCGCGGACCCACAGCCTGCAGCTGAGATAGCGCCTCCGCAATCTGCACCAGCGCCTCATCCGACGTGCTCACACCACCACCAGCGGCAGACACGCCAGTCGCCACGACAGGGACGATAGAGGCAGTAGACGCAGCCACAGACGCGATAGCCGGCACCTCGGGAGGAGCCACCAAATCACGCATGCTCGACTGCGCCGCAGACTCCATCGCAGAAAGACCCTGCACAAAGCCCTCGCCAGTAAAAACACCAATCTGGCGGAACACCCTCGACGGAGAATGAATCCCCAGCAGACGCTTCGCACCATCAATCGCGCCACGCACAGGACCCAGCACAGCATCAATCAGCCTCCTGCCCAGCCCAGCAACGCCATTGATGAAGCCCACCATGAGGTTGTGTCCGAGCGTCCACATGTTTCGACCCAGGTTAGAGAGAGAATTGATGACTCCGCGCCCCAGGTTCCCGAAGAACCCGACCGCGCGAGAAATACCGGTAGAGATTGCATTGCCGACTGCTCCCATGGCATCGCCCACAATGCCGCCGAGTCGCGAAAATGCGCCAGAGACAGCGTTCCAGCCAGCGCTAACCGCCTGCGCAATGTTGCCAATGGTAGAGCTGATTGCTACGAACAGCTTGCCCACCGAAGTGACAATCCAATTCACCGCCACACCGACTGCCTGCGTACCAATACGCCAGGCGACGCCGAAGGCTGCCAGTGACTTGTCGGTCTGGTCAGCGAACCACTGGAAGATGGCGGTAATCATCTGAATTGCCCTAACGATTTCACTGCCAATGTACACAAACACAGGGCCAAGCGCCTGAATCAGCGGGGTCACGAAATTTAAGGTCTTCACCAGCTGCTCAGCGAACAGCACCACCAACGGAACCAGAGCCTGAACGACCTGCACAATCACAGGAGCCAGTGCCTGGAACACCGCCATTAGCGCAGGAATCAGAGCCTGCACCACCGGCATCAGCGCCACAGCAACCTGAGTAAACACCGGCGCAAGTTGCTGAATCACCGGAACCAGCATTTGCCCCAGACTCTGCGCCAGCGGAACCACCATCTGCAGCATCACCTGCAGCATCGGTGCGACCGCCTGCAACGCGGCACCAAAGACAGTGCCCAAGGTCTGAGCAATCGCCCCGACCGCCTCGCCCAGCGCACCGAACACGGGAGCCATCGCTTCCAAGCCGGGCGCTAGAGCATCCATCGCAGCCTTGATACCAACGAACATAATCTTGATGCCGGCGCCAACCGCGGGGTTCTGCATGATCTTGCCGATAGCCTCGCCCAGACGCCCGACAGCCGCCGCACCGTTTTCCATCGCGGAGCCTAATGACGGGGCCAGCTCTGTTAGTCCCTTGCCAATCTCCCCAATGCCAGGACTGAGGTTAGACATCGCCCTCTGCGCGGATTCAAAGACCGTGACCAGGGCGTTCTGCCCCCCAACAGATTTCAACGCGCCCGCAACACCCTGAAGCCCGTCAGCAACAGCCTTCAGCGGCGAGCCGCCCGCCGCCAACGCCGCGGTACCGATAGCGCCGATAACCCCGGCAACACCGCTGAGAACCCGCATCAGGTCACCTGCAACGGTGACAGCGTTCTGAATTGAGGTCGCCGCGTCAGCAGACGCCGACCATTCAGCAAATGCGTTAGCGGCACGGGTGAAGCTTTCCGCCATCGACGGCAAATATGCGCCGCCAATCGCACCAATCCGTACAAGCGCTTCAGCCAGCGGGGCCGCACCAGCGGCAGCAATAGCAAAAGATTCACGCAACGGCGCGAATAGTGAGGTCATGCCGCCGATAGCAGTAATGCCCTGCGACATTCCGCGGAAGAACTCGCCCCAGAATGAGCCCACAACAGGGCCAAGGCTCTTGTATGCGTCAAAAAACGGGTTCACGCCATTAGCGACCAGATCAGCCAACCCAGCCTTTGCGGTTGCCCAGAACCCCTGCCCAAATTCATATCGTGCGTCTCGAAGAGCGTCCATGAACGAGCCACGCCCACCGATTTCATCCATCGCCAGCAGAATGTTCTGCAAACCATCAGCAGACGCCGCCAAACCAGTCGCAAAGCCCGCAAAAATACCCGGCAATGCCAACGCCGCCGGGCCAATCGACACCAGCGACGCACCCACCGCAGCAATGTTCTGCGCCGCAACAATACCGACAGACGACATCGACGCCAGCGCCGCACCAGTCGCCGCAATGCGAGGAGTCAGGCGGTCCAGATTCGACGCGAACTCGCGCACATTCGAAACCGCGTCACTCAGGACACGACCGCCAGAGAGCGCCGCCAACGCCGATGCCGCCGTGGCGGCCGCAGACGAGTTAATGACCGGGCTAATCACCGCCACGCGCGGACGAGTAAGCGCCCCCAGCTTAGCCGAAGCCGCAGCTGTGTCCGCATCAGCGTTAACCGTGCATTTTCGCGCCTCCTCAAGCTTCTTCAGTGCACGCTGCGCCTGGTCCACATCAGCGTCAGCAGAGACCTTCGCAATCTTCTCAGCCGAAAGGTTATCCAACTGATGCAGAGCCTGCTGAACGTTCACGTCCACCGACACGGTAGCGGTCAGACCATTCAGAGCGTGCTGGAGGCGCCCCAGAGCCTTCCGGTCCAGTACCGGCACCACGGTGACCTTTGCCGTGGTCGATTTCTCGATTCGGTCCAGTGACCGCTTCAAATCTCCACGGAACCGTGATGTGTTGGGGTAGACGCGGATACCGACCTTAGCCATTCGTTACCCTCCTAGAATCGCTTTGATGCCGGAAAAATCAATGCCGTCAGGACCCACCCTGACGGCATACGACGTTTTCTTTTTCTTTGGCTGCGGGACCTCAACCTGTTCCGATTTGCTGAGCTTGCCGCCCTTCGCAATCGCGCGGGTGATGTTGACCAGCCCTGCAGACAGGAACTCCTGGACACCCCAACCGACGAGGTCAGGGTTGCCCAGGAGCTCCGCCCGCCATAGACTGTTCGGGTCGCGTTTCAGTTTCTCAACAGCAGCCATTGCGACCCGCAACGCGCGGGCTGAATCGATAGACTCAACATCGACCCCTAAGAGCTGTAGCTCCAGGTCGAGCGCCGGGTACTTTAGTGCTGATTCGAGGAGGGCTGTGATTTTCCCGCGGACTGCATGTACGAGCCAACGAGCGTCACAAGAGCATCAAGCTGCTTGTCGCGTGCCCAATCCTCCCACGCATCCGGGTCTGTAGCGTAATGTTCGGAGAAAAAATCGAGCAGGTCGGCAATGCCGTCCATCGCCTCCAGCGAATCCTCACCGTGTTTCTCAGACAGCTGTCGAATCACGTTCAGGCGGCCAGCGAGACGGGTTCGCTGACCAGTCTTCAGCCCCCACGGAGCGATGAGCAGCTCATGGCCATCCAGCTCAGTGAACTCGGGCAGATCAACTACAGGCTCTGCTGCAACCTTCTTAGGCATAAGGTGTCCTCTCAATCAGGGATAGGGGTTAGGCAGTGACAGCGCGGGGTTCGAAAATCTCGGCGGTGTCTCCATTACGGTCGGTCAGAATACCAAAGTCAAGATCCGTCGATGCAAACTTGCTGATGCCGAATTCAGGGTACTTGCCACCGATATCAGTATTCGGGAAACGAAGAGCTGCGACAGTCTTACCATCCTCGAATACAGCCAAAATAGCCTTAGAAGCGGTTAGCGTCTTAGCCTTCACCTTGTACGACTTCTTGGCTGCGTCATAAGTGCCGCCAGCGAAAGCAAGGTCAAACACGGTACGGTCAACACTAAGTGCCTTGATGGTGCCAGTGAGAGTCACGTCAGCTCGCTTCGAGCGAGCCTTGACACGGTCCGCGGTACGCAAAAATTCGATGTCACCGCCGTCAATGTTAGTCTTGAGCGGCTCTTCCTCGTCAGTGTCGCCAATCCACACCCAGCTACCGTAGGTGCTGGGAGTGCCGAACTTAAACTTGGTCATATCGGGTGCTTCGGTCTCCGGCGGAGCGACAAAGATATGAGTGAAAGAAGTGTAAAAAAGCTTCGAATCTTCAAGAACGTTGGCCAAGGGCCACCTCCTAAATAGTTAATGAGCCTCGTGCGACAATCCGCACGGTGGCTCTGGTTTCGGTCACGTGGACAGAGTGGAGAGTATGGCTGCCGGCTAGGATAGGCTCAGCCTCGACCCAGCAACGCCCCACGTAGCTACTCTCCACAATCGGGCCAAGAGCATGGGCTGTTTCCAGTAGCTGAACCGCCTCGGCGCAGAGCCGCATTGATTCGGCGCGGCTCGGCGCGTAAATGTGAACATTCACGGTGCCGGCTACTGCGTGTCCCATCCTGGGTGACCCAGTAGCCGGCACCGCAGAGACAACCTCCCAGATACATGCCGGCAACTTGTCGAGAGTCTGGGAGGTCGCGCCACCAGAGACAGCTACACCCGGTAGCGCGGAGAGGATTTTCTGGACAATAGCTGAGATATCAATGGGCTTCATCAGCGGTCCTTAAACGCATGGGCGACCTTGCCAAAAACATGGTGTCCAGGGGTTCGGCTGCCGTTCGGGCTGGTGAACCCAAATTCGATAGGCACTGCCGCCTCATCCAACGAAGTAATGACCCTGTCATGGACTCCTCGAGGAGTCACATGCGTGGTCATCACGATTGACGCCGCGAATGTGCCCGTATCCTTGGGAGCCGCCGCCTTTACTGCCGCTTGGATTTCACGGGCGGCGACGGCGAACTCCTGGGTGCGCGATACCTGCCGCGCCACCTCTAGCTCAATGTCAGATTCAACCCATGACATTAGCTCCCCCTCCCCTACCTGGCGTGTGCGCCACCGCAAACACCTTGACGTGCCCTGTGGTTGAGGACATCCGAGAGATCTGCGGCTCGCCGCGCTGCTCAAACGTCTGTCCATCAATCTCGATGAGAGAATCTGAAGTGCCAGGCCACGGCTCGCCATGCTCTTGCGGCCAGTACTTGATTCGGTACACCGTGGTTGGGGTGAGCCCTCCAGGCATCTCGAAAGTCTCATTCGCGCTGGAGGGCTGAACATTGCACTGGACGGGGACCCCCGCCCCTAGCGTCTCCACAACGTCACCATACGCATCCATAGTGCGGATGCGTGGGTAGACGATGACGGTGTGGAGCCCCTTACGGATTCGGCTCATGTCAGCGCTCCTTCCTAGAGGTAGCGGCGGCATGAAATCGAATCCTGCCCAGGCCACCCGTACTGAAACTGCCACGGACCCGCAGCAGCGCGCCCACCGTACCGTGCCGCAGCATAACCATCAGTCGCAGGTGCGACGGTCCGGAACCTGCCGGAGCCTGTCGCCTGTGCGAGGTTCTTCCAATCCTTCTCCAGAATGTCCAGCAATCCGCTGGCCACCATGTAGTTCAACTGGTACGAGTAACCGTCTTCAGTCTCGCTGCGGTAGATTCCGCCGTCGTCCGCGCGAAGTACGCGGGCGACGGCTTCAGCTTCAATGTTCCTGACCAGGTCGAAAACGACCTCGTCCAGAGTCAGCTCGTCGAGCCGACGATAGCGGACACGAATCAGATTCTCCGCCTTGGAGAGCAGGGAGGAAATGTATGATTCTTCGTCACCGCGAAACTCCCTGCGGAGCGCAACCTTCACATCATCAGCAGTCGCAATAGTCAATGAGTCACTCACCATGCACACCTCCCCTCTCTACCAGCGACCCGATTACTTCGGGTCAGCGACCTTGTCTTCGTAGGCGACGAACGCGGACTTGTCAGTGATGACCCAGCCGAACTGAGCCTCCACCAGCATTGCTTCCATGTTGTTCTGCCACAGGTTTACCTGGGTGCCGCCGTCGTTGATGGTCGCCTGGTCGGTGCGGCGGATAGAAATCTTATCCACGAAACCGTACTTGAGCGCGGACCAGTCACCACCGAAGGCACGAACCTTGGTGTCGGCGGATGCGCCAACCTTACCGGAGACAGCACGACCATAGGAGACGGGCAGACCCAGCAGGGTACCCAGGTTGTCCTTCAGGTTCACGCTATCGCTGTAGATGGGGCGGCCGAGGGTGTCGGTTTCACCGTAGATACGGGACTTAAACGACTTGTCTGCTGCGAAGCCGTCCAGGTCAAAGTCGAAGTTCTCGTTCAGGTTCACCAGATCTGCGCCAGCCAGAAGCTCAGAAGTCAGGCCGCCCTTGTCCTTGGCAGTTGCACCAAGTTCAATACGGTTGGCGGTTTGGTTGACGCACTCAACACCGGCGATAAGCTGACCATTGAGCGCGTTCTTGCCGTGCAGGATAGCGAGGTCGAACGCGCGGGTAATCGCCGCGGCAGCTTCCTTCTCCAGAAGCTTCAAGTAGCCGGACTGATCAGATTGACGCGCCTCCATCGACCAGTACATCAACGCTGCAACTTTGATGGGCCGGATGGTTTTTGTGGTCACACCCATGCTGGTCACGGGCTTCGCCTGGCCTTCACCGACCACGCCAGCCTGCGGCTGGGAAGTCTGGACAGCGATGGTGGTGCCGGTAATCGGGATGGGGGTGGTGCCGGCAAGCTTCTGGACGACGGAGCCATCAGAGACTCGGCCGATGATGTTGCGGGCGAATGACTGCGGCAGGATACCGCCAGTCTTGAACGTTTCAAGAGTCGCAGTTGCGCTCATTTGATTCTCCAATCAAGTTTTGGGTACGAAAAAGCCCTCACCGTCTCGGTAAGGGCTCAAGTATTAGGGGCGTTTAGCCGAAGACGACCTCTGCTGTCTCCTCATAGACATCACGGGCCGGAACCGCATGCTGTGCGGGGTTCGGCGCCATGCCTCGGATCTTCGGTGCCGCCGCGAGGACCGCCTCGGTCTTCTCATTCGCGGCAGCACTGATGAGCTTCTGCAGAGTCGCGAGGTTCGTCTCGATTTCCTCGCTGTTCTCGCCCGGCACAAACGGGGCGAAATCCTGGGATAGGCCAACGGCGGCGAGCGCCTTGACGCGCGCCAGCTCAGCCTGCAGGGACGCAATTTGAGCGGCAGAATCATCCTGCGGCTCAGGGGTCTCAGCCTCAGCGGGCTTAGCCTCGGGTTCCTGCGCAGGCGCTTCAGCAGCAACAGGTTCAGGAGCCTCTGCCTGCTTCGCCTTCACAGCGGCCAGCTCAGCCTTCAGGTTCTGAACCAGCTTCCAGGCGCGCTCGGGGTCGAAGGTCTCGCCGTCGCGCTCCCACGGGGGCGTAGTTTCAGTGTGCTCTTCAACCTTTGCCTCAGCGGTAGGTACTTCGCTCATCTTTGTTCCTTTCGGGTATAGCAAAAGGCACCCTGCCACTTAGCAGGATGCCTTTCACAAAAGTTATAGGGAGCTAACCGGTGGTGCCTCCGGTGTCTTCTAGACCGATGCATAAAGCCGCGGCCGCCCGAGCGTTATTGCCTCACCAATAGGTGAGGCTCAGGGTTTCAGAGGGGTCGCTCAACTCCCTACGTTCATTGTACCAGGTAGATATTAGCAATATCAATCAAACATAATGTGGTCTAGATATTGCCCGTTTCCGTGCATAACGTAAAGATTCTTAATCCGATTATGCGGGTTGCGGAGATTATACGATTGCATCTGCCGCTTAAGTGTTGCCCCCATCCGGTACTTTCCAATGTCAACGACAAAGTTCTCTTTTACAACGCCTTGCTCACGACCTTTCGATACGGCTTGAGAAATTCGAGTCTTAATCGTTGAGTATTTATCTTTCGAAGACTTCAACTCACTAATCAGCTCGCCATTATTCAGCCAAACGAAATCGTTGCTAGGTTTTCGACCAGCTCCAGGGATAACTTCCGGCCGCTCAATCCACCGAACCTTATTCCCCAACGCCTCAAACCTCAGCAAGAACAACAACTCATGACCGTACAGCCTCTCACCATCAGGAATCTCAGAAGCAAGCGCCCCATAATACTTCGGATCAACCTGCTCTCCTTTACCATCAAGCCGCTCAGCCTCTTGCCAAGCCTCAGCCTCACGCGATAGCACTGTCGAGATCTTGACTGGCTCATACCCCTCTGGGTCTGCCTCATACTTACGGTCTTCCTTCTCGACCGTCTCCCGATAAAACTTAGCCAGCCTCTGCTGCTCAGCCCGCCCCGACCAATTCTCAGGATCAAAAACAGGCACCACAATGCAGTCGCAATGCTCATGGAACGCTCTCGGGTTCCTCTTCCGCAGCTCCGTCCTCGCACGACGGGAGAGGAAGCCCCCTTCACGGGATTTCTTGCCAGCCTCAGCAGCTACGAGCTGTGCCGCGTCAGCAGACGAATAAACCGCGCCGCGCGCGGCAAGCATGATACAGAACCCGCAAGACCAGCGCCCCTGCAGAACACGCGCCCAACCAACTGGGCGAAGGCGAGGAAGCTCAGAATCAGCATCAGCATTATCTGCCTCCGCCTCTGCCCGACGCAAAGCCTCATCAGCTGAATCATTCACCGCCGCCAGAGCCTCATCGAAGCCCTCCAACGTGACCGACCCACGCTCATGACGCCCACGCTCATCCTCAGACGCAAACTCATCGAACTCAGCATCCAGGACAGACCGCATCACCTGCCTGCGACCAGCCATCACCACGTGACGCCGCGCCGCAGCAGCTAGCCGCTCAGGTGTTGCTCCTTGATTCTCACGAAATAGCTTCCTGACCGCCTGAACTGTATAGGACTCAGGCTCAGGATGATACGCGAGCGCGCCAAACGGCGCCGCAGACGCGTCCAAGTAATCGTTAGCGGCTTCGACCGCCTGACGGCGGTGCCGCTGAATTACACGGTGCGCCGCAGGAACCAGCCTCTCAGCTGATGCCCGGTCTGACAGGTCAAACGCAGACAGCAGATCAGTGAAAGCCTCCACAAACGCACCGCCAATTGAGGCGAGCGCCTGAGCATACGCCGCAGCGAGATCATCAAGCATGCGGCGCCTCCTTTAGTAGACGGGGTCTCCCACCGACACCGCCAAACGGCGGTCCAACGCACGGTCACGCTTCAGCTGCTCCGGCGACAGGCCCATGAATTCGCGGACGGTCTCAGACGAGACAACTCCCTGCGCCTGCGCCTGCAGCATCAATGCATTGCGAGAGCTGAGAGAAATAACCGCAGGGTCACGCCAACGCGCTTCAAGGGTTTCAAGCCCCTCAGTGTCCACCCCGGCAACCGCCAGGACGCAGCGAGCCAAATCTTCCACAGCGTCACCAAAAATGCTCTGCTTCAGCTCCGCCTTTGTAATCAAACGGTCTTTGGCGCTTCGCATCGCCTCCGCAGACGCGGGATTCGACTCTGTAGAGACACCCAGCATGAACGGCGGGATGCCCGTTTGCGATGACACTTGCAAGGCGTAGGTTCTGAAGGTGTTCAACAGCTGAGTCAGGTCAGCACCCGGCACCGAACCGGTTTGCGAACCGGACGGGCCAACAAGGAACCTGCCGAAGTATGCTTCCAGGCGGGTCTGTTGCGGGTTCCCGTCCTCGTCTAGGAACATTTCCTCAACACCGTCGCCAAAAAGGTAGCGAACCGGCATCGAGAGGAGCTCCTGAGCCACCTGCAGATTCGTCAGCGTTCGCGCCGCCGCGTCACACAGCTTGTGGATCTCTTCAATTTCACTTCGCCCCTCTTCACCAAGGCGAATCTGATTCACAAAGGGAATCACGGGGATACCATCGAAGCCATGCTCGTCAATGTGGGTGAGCACCTCAAAACCATCACGCAGGGCGAAGAAACGAGTCACGCCAGGCTCATAAACAGCCCGGCCCGTGTCCAAACCATCGCGATAAGTCTGGGTAGCCTGGACCAAGCGGCCCGTAGCGTCCCTCCGCAGTTCAAACTCATCACCCTTGTGCACGGAAATGTGCGGGATAGAAGGGTCAGAGCCGCCACCAACGACCATGAACGCAGCGCCGGAGACAAGAGCCTCCGTCAGCGCCAAAGTTAGCTTGGTTCGGAAGTTGTTCGCCTGCAGAATACGATTCAGCTGCTCAGGAGCCTCATCCTGACCGCCGTGACGCGAAATCGAGAAACCGTCAAGAACAAGAGACTCGACCAGCACGTCTACAGCCAGCTTCGGCCAGCCGACCTGCATTTCAAGAATACGGACGTCAGGAGGCAAGGACACGCCGATAGCGTCCAACCTCGCTTCGCCGTTATAGTAGTTCTCCCATTTTCGGGGGTTCTTTACAACACGGCCCACTGGCTACCTCCCTTCTTGTCCTTCTCCGTCAGCCCATGGAGTGCCAAAGTGCACGCCACCAGAGGAGAAATATCTTCAGCTCGATCATCACGAGTCCAATACCATAACTCACTGCCACCCTTAGAACGTCGACAAGCTTGAACAGCCGCATCCAACTCCTCCTGACCGGTATGCCGAACCGAGCCACGACCCAACGCCTCAAAGAAAACGCCGCACGACTGCATATAAGTGCGGTGGTCAAGGCCCATAGTCATCCGCTTTAACTTTGGAGACTTCGCAATCACCTCAGACGACTGCGAAGCACCCGTATAAACCATCGCCACAGGCTTCCACTTACGCTTCAGCTCCTCCAAACGTGCCGGCACCCAATCCGTACCAACACGCCTATCAACAACCTCAATGTGGATGTTCCCGTCAGCCCGGCGAGACGCTGCGGCAATCGTTGCCACGTCACGCAGAGGCGTCACATCCACACCGAACGCGACCTCAACACCGGAACGGGACTCCGGATCAAGGCACTGAGCCCAAAAATCAGCAGGAATCGCCGACGAAGAGCCAACCTTCGACCAGATGCCGAGGCGCTCACGCTTGAAATGCTCATCACTCATCGCGCGGCGCTCCGAATCCACATACTCAGCCGAAATGCGCCGACCAAGCGCAGGATTTGCCAGCGCCCAGTTCGCCGGGTCAGCCGGGTCAGCATCCTCAAACGCGGACCATTCGTAAAACGCCAGCTTCGTCTCCTCAGCAGGCGCCAAAGCCCTATCACGGATGCTTTTCAGCACCTCAGAGTCAGGCATGCCAGCAGATGAGGCGTACCAGATTTGCGGAGACTCATTTAAACTCTTCGAGGCCAGCGTCGGCAGCATCGAAGCCTGCACAGAACGCGGCAAATCGTAAGCCTCGTCAAAAACAACCAGGTCGGCGGTAAAACCACGCGCCGAACCGCGGCTACGCGCCTTAAACAGGACACGGTTACCGCTCGCAGTCGTCAAAGACATGCCACTGTTACCAGTTTTGATGCCTGACATCTTCCCTTGAGGGTCGCCCGCGTAGCCAGCCATGTACTCGACCAGCTCGGACCCGCGAATCAGCGACTCCAAACGCTGCTGATGCTCAACAGCCGTACCGAACAGATGCGCCGAGTGAAGAATCAGCCGCTCGCCGAACAAAAACATGCCAGCAAGCTCACGAGCTTCAAGGATGGACCCCTTACCGTTCTGTCGAGGAACAATAAGACCGACCTCGAACGCCTTCCAGCGCCCATCAACATGCTCGGTGAGCGCACCACGGAGCACATGCTGCTGCCAAGGGTCCAAATGCAGGCCCGCAACAGCCGCCAAGTCGACTGCGTCATCACCTGCTGAGGTGAAATATAGCGGGGTCACGTCGATGCGTGGAGTCTGAGACCCCATCAGCTGAGCTGTCTCAGCCACAGAGCCTCACCTCCCTACCCGGCGGCCTGCGCCTCTTCGATGCGGCGCTTCCTACGAGCCGCCAGCTCATCCAGCTTGCTCACCTTCGGCTGTACCGTCTCCTTCAACCGGGCAATTTCAGCAATGTCATCACGTTCAGCAGCCATGAGCCCCGCAATATCACGCGGCGCAGCAACCATGAGCGCGGCACGGGTTCGGTGAAGACGCCAACGCGCGGACTCAAGAGGATCCTCATGCGTCGGCACCGGCACCTCTCGGACAGCCCCATAAGCTCCGACCTGCTCAATGACGACCACATCACTGTGTCCAACGGCTTGGACAACAGGCGCACCATTCATGGGTTCCGGCGGCCGCTCCGCAGCCTTGCGGTCACGCGCCGCCTTCGACGCGGCACGCTCCGCCGCCCGACATTCCGGGCAAGGAGCCTCACCACGCCGCCGGTGACGCTTCGCCGCCGCCGTAGTCCCGCAGGGAGCCAGGCTGCGGCTTTTCTTCTCAGCCACAGGACCCCCCTCTCAACGGGAAATTTTGGGTTTCAGAGCCCACGGGGGGATGTCACTATGACCGAAGGGGGAAACTTGACCCCATAGGGGGTAACCCCCGGGGGTACGTTTCCCATTTCGTTACCATCTGAAAACCAATTCCGTTTCGTCGTCGAATAAAAACTTTTTGGACCACTCACCATGCTTGCGTGGTCTTTGGTGCCCGCACTTGGTGCGCGAGTCGTTTGCGTCCGCGCCTACTGTTGCATCGTCGGTGTGCCGGTGCCAAGTCGCCGAGCAGGTCGCCGCCGTTGGCTAGTGCGTCGAGGTGGTCGGCGGTGAAAGCGAGCGGGTGTGTGGGGGGCAGGCTCATGTCGATTGGTTTGCCGCAGAGGTGGCAGGGCCAGCCTTGGTCGCTGGTCGCCTTGCGCAGCGCTGCGGCTTTGGCACGGTAGCTGCGGTCACTGTATTTGGTCACAGTCGCACCTGCTTCCGATCTTGAAGATTTTCTCGGCTTCTTCGTCGGTGAAGTCTCTGCGGCACATGGTGTCCTCCCTAGATAACGGGGCGGGGTGCAGATGAGGTTACTGTCACGACAATAACGACTTGTTTGTCGTCAAAAATCTGTTGCTCAAAGATTATTTCGCTGGCATCTGGGTAATAATCTGAAATCAGTGCCAGCACCTTCTCACGTTCTTCTTCCGTGATGCGTCGTGCGTGCATTGCCCTCCTCTAAATCGTGACAAGGCATAGCGTTATAAGGGCTGTGGCTGAACTCATCGTGACCCCAAGAATTGTGGTGAAAATTCGTGACGCTGTTGCTCTAAGTGTCAGCTCGGAAGCGGTAACTGTCAGGTTTGTGCCGATTATGGCGGCAAAAAAGGCGATTAGTATCTGCATTTTCACCTCTTTGGGAATAAAAAAGCCCCCGGCACCTGACGGTTACCGGGGGGCTTTGGGCACAGCTGTGCCCGATAACTTTTATTTTACGAAAATTTCCGCAGCTTGCAAGTGGGCGAGGCGCTTGATTGCTTCATACCCGATCTCGGCCCAGCCGCAGGCTCCGCAGCATGTCATGACTCGGGTTGAGGGCTGTTCCTCTGGGCGAACGATGATAGCGAGCGCGTCGTCCACTTTTGTGGTGCCGTCGTCGAGTTGTCGAGTGTAGGTTGCTTTCTTACAGCGGGGGCAGGGTGTGCTGTGGAGGTGGACGGTGGTGTGGTTGAGCGTTCGGATGCGTCGTGTCCAGTCTGCGGCGTAGATGGTTGCGACGGTTCGGTTTTCGTTGGTTGCCCATTCTCGGACGGCCTGCTTGAGGGTTGGGTTGGGGGTGGTGGTGTGTGGGGTGGTTCGGTTGCGGATGTCGTGTTCGAGTTCGATTGCGTCGAGGTTGCAGATTGCGCCGGTGTTTTTGTTTTTGCCGCTGCGGCCTGTTCCGTTCCTGTCGGTGACTGCGATGCGGAGTTGGTCGAGGAGTGGCATTTCTTGGATGACGGTGGGGGTGCCGTCGTCGAGTTTGCGGATGCGGGGAGAGCCGTCGCAGAGGGCGGTGATCATGCTTTCGAGTGTTGGGGTGGGGTGCATGGGGTGCTCCTGTGCGGTTGTTGGGTGGCGCGGCGGCTGGTGTGGCCGCCGCGCCGTGGTGTGTGGGGTGTTAGTTTTTGATGGTTTTGTAGGTGTAGTTGGGGAGGGTGGGGTTGGGGGTGGTTAGCTGGCTGGCTTTGTATTGGAGGTTGTAGTGTGCCCAGTTGGTGGGGAGGAGGGAGTGGAAGAGGCGTTCGATTTCGTGGCGGCGGTCTCCTGGGGTGTTGGGGTCGTAGTCGATGGTGGCGCACATGATGGGGTGGTCGGGTGCGGTGTTGGTGTAGATGGCGAGGCGTTCTAGCATTGTTCGGCGCCTTCCTTGGTGAGGGTTTCGGTTTTCCATTCGAGGTATCGTGCGAGGCGTTCGAGGTCGAGTGCGTGTTTGACGGTGTTTTCGTCGGCTGCGGGGTTTGCGATGATGCCTTCGCAGAGGGTGTGTACGTGTGAGGTGACGTAGCGGGCTTGGTCTGCGAGGTTGGTGTTGATGTCCTTTCGGGTGGGGGTGTTGTGGGGGTGGTGAGTGAGGAGGTCGTCGATGCCGGGGACGGTGTTTGCAGAAGCGGCGAGCGCAGGGCCGCCGGCTGTGTCTGCGGGGCGGGGCTTGTAGGTGGTGGGGACGGGGCCGGCGAGGAGTTCGTGTTCGTGTAGGTTGATCCAGGCGGCGGTGTTGAGGCGTGCGGGTTTGTTGTGCTTGAGGCGTGCGTACTTGAGACGGCGGGTTAGTGCGTTGGTGGGGGCGTAGAGGAGTTTGTTTTTGCCGTCTGCTGTGTATTCGATTCGGTTGTTGTCGGGGATTTGGGATTGGAGGGAGTTGCCCTTGTAGCCGGCGGCGCGGGCGATGTCGAGGATGCACCACCAGACGCGGACGGGGTTGTGGAGTGCGTCGTGCTGGACAGCGAAGCGGACGGTGTAGCCGTTGCGGGAGGTGGTGCCGGGGAGGTAGGTGCTGGTGTTCATGGTGTTTCTCCTTAGTGGGTGTCGGGCTCGATGATGATGTACACGCCGGGGGTGGGGTGGCCCTTGGCGGTGTAGTTTTTGGTGGCGATGAGGTGGGTGCATCGTGCGTCGTCGTCGATGATGTCGGCGGCGGTGAGGGAGTCGAGTACGGCTCGTGTGAGTTTGTCGACGTCGGGTTTGACGGCGTGGATACCTTTGCCGTTGGGGTCTCGGTATCGGGGTCGTTGAGGTGGGGTGAACAGGAAGCTGAGGTGGATAGTGAAGGGGCCTTCGATGCGGCGGCCTGCAGCTTGGGCGGTGAGCGCGGTTTGCAGGGTGTTGCGCCAGGGTTTGAGTCTCTTGTTGGCTTCGATGAGGCGAGCGCGGGTGCCGTGTCTGATTGCTGTTTTGGAGCCTTGGGGGATTGGGGTTCCTCCGACGAAGAAGGTTAGTGGCTCTTGGTGTTCGGTCATTGGTTTGTCCTTAGTGGAAGAAGCTGCTGATGACGGTGAGGATGATGATTAGGGCGAATGAGAAGGTGAGCCAGATCTGGGTGGCGCGCAGCTTGTCGCTGAGGTCGGCGATGCGTTGGTCTTGCCAGTTGGCGCGGCGGTTTGCTTCCTTGAGCGTTTCGGTATGCGTCTTGAGTTCTTCGGTGTGTTCCTTGAGTCGGCCTGCGGTGGCTTCGGTCGAGGCATCGTAGGCGGTTTCGAGGGTGGTGAGCCGCTGGTTGAGGGTGGGGGCGCTCTTGGCTTCGGTGACGGCCTGGGCGAGGGCTTCTCCTGCGAGGCGCTTGAGGTCGTTGTAGCTGGTGGGCTGGTCGGTGGTGGTCATGGTGTTTCTCCTTAGTGGGTGTTTAGAACGGGGGCTGGTCGGTGGTGTACGGGGTGGGGTATGCCGGTGCTTGCTGGTATCCCTGCGGCGAGCGCGGGGCGGGCTGTGCCGCCGGTGCCTGGGGTGCGGGTGTAGGTTCGCATTTCTTCGATTCCTCGGATGATGACTCGTGCTCCCTTGGTGAGGTTTTCGGCTACAGCTTCGGCGTTCTTGTAGGCGGCGACTCGGCGCCAGGTGGTGCTGATGGTCTTGTAGGTGCCGTCCTGTTCTTTGCGGACGCGGTTGTCTGCGACGGAGAAGTTGCAGACGGTGCCGCCGCCGGGAAGGTTGTGCAGTTCGATGGTTTCGCCGACGTTGCCGACGATGGTCAGTTCGTTAGACATGGGTGAGGTCCTTTCCGATGGTGTTTGCGATTGCTTGGACGTTTGCGGCGTTGGCGTTGGTGAGTGCCTTCAGCTGCGGGCGGGGGTATGGGGGTAGGGGCTGGGCGGTTCCTCGGTGTTGGGGCTCGAGGCTTCCGAGGAGTCGGTTGTAGCGGTTGATGAGGGCGGTGATGTTTACCCAGTCAGTCTCGCTGTAGACGTCTTCTTTTTCCTCGTTGATGAGTGCCATGAGGCGGGTGAGGGTGCGCTTCTTGTGGGCGAGCGCGGCGTCCTTTTCCTTGAGGCGTTCCCAGGCTTTGGCGATGTCGGGGATTTGGGGGGATCCGTAGAGGCGTTCGGCGTAGAGCTCTTTGATGAGGTCGGTGCTTCGGTCTGCGGGGATTTCTCCGACGAAGATGCCGGCGGCGGCTTCCTGCATGGGGTCGAGTGACTCGATGCGGGTATCGGTGGCGATGAGGAGTAGCCAGAATTGTCGGAATTCGTCGAGTGTCACGGTTGGTGCTCCTTTAGGTGAGGGCGTAGTAGTTGGTGGCGGGTATCTGGGTTGGGGGTGGGGTGTTGGGGTTGAGGGCGTTGACGGTGCCGGCGGCTCGGCGGGCGAAGCTGCCTGCGGCGGGTTTGATTTTGTAGGAGTCGGGTTCGTCGAGCCATTCGTCTTGGTTGAGCCAGGAGGATGCGTGCTTGATGTGCTCTTCCGCGCGGTTGAGGCGGGCGACGTACCCGGCATAGGCTGCTGCGGCCGTCTTGAGCTGCTCTTCCGTAGCGCCGCGTTTCTTCGCCTTACCCCAGGCTTTGAACGCTGCGGCTTTGCCTCGGTTGGAGGGGTAGATTTTCCAGAAGGCCTCGAAAGCTTCGCCGTATTCGCCGAGCGCCCGCTTTTTGGCTTTTGCAGGCTTGGGGGTTGGCTCTGTCTCGGTCAGCTCGAAGAGCTGAGCATGAGTGTTATCTTCCCTTGGTTCTCTTCTATGGTTCTCTTCTATTGTTAGTGTGTCGTTTTTGTCATAGGGGGTGTGCTGTTGTGTCATAGGGGCTATGTCGTTTTT
>ERZ772795.33-NODE-33-length-34176-cov-9.74075_pt1 | contig 34176 bp, 28 predicted proteins | sample MGYA00511346_ERZ772795 | MGnify/ENA primary metagenome ERZ772795 (study PRJEB29015, sample SAMEA2738032) | human oral metagenome | biome: human oral; feature: human-associated habitat; material: saliva | place: China | collected 2245 ... | reverse complement strand
CCAATTGTGGCTCGTCTGCAGTCGCTGTCCTAGCGGCAGATGAGCGGAGGGCTTGCTGGGGGCGTGTTCCTCGTGTCTGGTTTGTGCGATTTTTCGTGCGTGCTGGAGGCGGTGGGCACGCCCCTTTTTTGTTGTGTCTTTCGCCGCATCCGCCTGCACACCGGGTGTAGTTGATTGCGCGAGGTGCAGATTCCGAGTATGTTCAAAGAAATTCACTCTTCTTCCGTTCTCACACCTTTCACCGAGGATAGAAAATGAAGAAAAACCTTTCAACCCGCGGCGCGGCGGCACTGTTGGCACTGACTATGGGCTTCATGGGTCAGGGCGTGGCCCAGGCTGCGCATATTAATCCGAAACCTGCACAGCCTACTGAAGAACCCAAGGCTAATGTCAACTGTTTCGAAATGTACGGCGAATACGGCAGGAACGCTATGAACAGTTGGCAGTGGGCGGAGTGCACCGGCCTGATTACGAAGGAACAGGCTGTTGAGCTGGACAACATCGATGAGTGGTCCCTGCCGAATGAGGTCATGACCATTTCGCGTGGCCGCTTGCTGGAGTACCTGTATCAGCTGGCTGGCTCACCCGAGGTGAAGAACCTGCCGGAGAAGTCCCCGTACACCGACCTGACTCCGGGCGATGCGCGCTATAAGGTTGCTATCTGGGCGACCCGGGTGGGTTTGACCACCGGTTGGTCTGATGGTTCCTTCCACTACGACACTCCGGCGAGCCGTGGCGCCTACTTTACCTTCCTCTATCGTGCCGCGGGTAGCCCCAAGGTGACTCTGGAACCCCTGGGTAAGGCGAATGCTGCGCGGTATAGGAAGCGTTTTGCCCCCATTAAGCGGGGAAGTGAGTTGCACCGAGCAATGAGCTGGGCGTACCAGCATGCAATGGCGAAGCGGGAGGATTATGACCTGCCTATGAACTTCAACTACCCCAGCGCCGATTACGTGACATGGGACGCCTACAGGGTACCGGACTACTACTTCGCTTCGCACCGCACTATTTTTATTCCTCTTATGATTCTGGACAGTCATGAGGAGTTGGCACCGATTGTGGCTCGTCTGCAGTCGCTGTCTTAGTTGCTGTCCTGGCGGCAGGTGAGCGGAGGGTTTTGCCGGGGGCGTGTTCCCCGTGTCTGGTTCGTGCGATTTTTCGTGCGTGCTGGAGGCGGTGGGCACGCCCCTTTTTTGTGCTCTTTGATTGTGTTCGGAGGTTCCGGGAAGGGTGTGTGTAACCGAACTATTCTTCGGAAAACAGCCTCAGAGCACCCCTGGGAGTGCTAATATGGGCATATTACGAAGAATAATTCGTATAACGTGAGGTTCTGCAGCGGTGAGGAGGAGACCCCCATGGCATTCGACGCAACGGGATTCGCGCAAGAATTTGGTGCCCAGGTTCGTGCCGTCCGCAAGTACGAAAAAATCACCCAAATGGAGTTGGCGTGGATGGTCGGGCTCAGCGATAAAACAATCCGCGATATTGAGCGTGGGCTGCCCGGCCCGTCAATTGGCGCGGTCCTCAAGGTCGCCCAAGAGCTCGGCATCGAGCTGACTATTGCCAACCCCCTCACCTAACCCCTCCCCACACCCGTGCTAGAAGGCTGAACTGGAGAAAAGCCATGACAGATGAACTTATGGCAGATGTCTATAAAGATGGTGTTCTCGCCGCATATTTGAGGCGAGATGCTAATGGGTTGATTCATTTCACCTACCGAGCAGAATATGATGGTCCGGCAGTTGCTACGAGCCTGCCTTTGGGTACGGAATATACTGCAGAATCAATTCCTCCTTTCTTTCAGAATCTTTTGCCCGAAGGCTATAGGCTTGACGTTGTCAGTTCCGAGAAAAAAATCAGCAAAAATAACACCCTGGGCTTATTGCTGGTGATTGGTTCTGACGTTCCAGGCGATGTGCAAATTATTGAGCACGGGCGGGAACTGTACACCGCTCCTGCCGCGTTGGTTAACCAACCTGAGGCTGTTTCTTTTACAGAGCTTATGGGTACGGTTGACCGCCGAGGACTGCCTGGCGTTCAAGAAAAGCTGAGCGCTGTCATGAAAACCCTACCTGTACATTGGAAGGGCGCTGGCTACGATGCGCTTCTGAAAATCAGCCCGCAACGAATGCCTGGGCTTGTGGAGAACGAAGCTGCCCACCTCACGGCGGCCGCACTCATGGGGATTCCTGTAGCTCAGCATGAGCTTGTCTATGATCGGGACGGCGTATCGGGTTTGATGGTTTCTCGATTCGACAGAACACCCTCTGGGGGACGCATCGCCATGGAAGATGGTGCCCAAATTTTGGGTATTCCTTCAGGTGAGAAATACACGGAAGACAACCATGCCGTGACAACAGAGAGCGTCATTCAAGCAATGGTGAAGCTTGCTGCTTCCCCGGCTATTGCCCGAAGGAATCTTTACCTGCATTTTCTCTACGCCTGGCTGACAGGCAATGGGGACCTGCACGCAAAAAATATTTCGCTCCTCAAGGGACGCCGTGGATGGGAAGTAGCTCCTATCTATGACATCCCCTGTTCGCTTGTACACATTAAATCCCTGTCTATGGCGCTTAGCGTGAACGGAAAAGATAACTCGAATCCCGGTGACGGTTCACCACCCGAAGACTGGAAGATTACTGTTGACGATTGGCTTGCTCTTGCCGATACCATCGGTCTTCCACCCAAGGTGCAGAAAGACGCCCTAAAGCGTGCTCTCAAAGCGGCTCGAGCAGTTCGCTGGCCCACAGACCGAGCCGCCCCGGGATATGTTTTCAACTCAAATGCCTCACCGTTTAAGGCCATGCAGAAAGAGTTGGAACGCCGTCAGGACGAATTTGAAGAGTACCTTCATCCGCGCTCCTAAGGCTCCTGACTTCTTGAGCCTTCGTTATTTCTAAATTCTCCTCGTGAAGTATCTGTTGACATAGACACTTCGCAATTTCTATAAAGGAACCACCATGCAGAATGGACGCGCAGGACGCCTGCACCCCGCCGTCGGCACTGCCCGCCGCCACCTCGCCGCCGCCCTCGAAAAGCTCCTCGGCGCCGGAAGCATCAAAGCCACCGGACGCTCCCGCACCGCCTCCACCCCGGATGCCGCAGACCTGCCCCTGCTCCTGGTCGCCTGCAGCGGCGGCCCCGACTCCCTCGCCCTGGCAGCCATTGCCGCGCACTTCGCCCGCCGCGGCGACGTACGCGTAGGCGCCATCATCGTCGACCACGGCCTGCAAGAAGACTCCGCCGCGGTCGCCGCGCAGACCGCGCAGACCCTCACCGAACTGGGGCTTCACCCCGTCATCACCGAAAAAGTACAGGTTCCCGTCGGCAACATGGGCCCCGAAATGGCGGCGCGCACCGCCCGCTACGCCGCCTTCACGAAAGCCGTTGAAGCCACCGGCACCCGCGCCGTACTACTCGGCCACACCCTCGACGACCAGGCAGAAACCGTGCTGCTCGGCCTAAGCCGCGGCTCCGGCACGCGCTCCCTTGCCGGTATGCCGCCCGTACGCGTCGAAGAGGGTGTCACCTACCTGCGGCCCTTCCTCGGCCTGCGCCGCACCGACATGCTCGACATCTGCGACGCCGAAACCCTCACCCCCTGGATTGACCCGACCAACACCGACCAGTCCCTCATGCGTGCCCGCATCCGCCACAGCGTGCTGCCCTACCTGGAGGAGCACCTCGGCGGGGACGTCGCCCGCTCCCTGGCGCGCACCGCCTCCGTAGCTGGCCCCGACGCCGAATACCTCGACGAGCAGGCACATGCCGCCTACAAACAGGCGCTCCTACCCGCCGGAACCGCCGTGCGCGGCATCGAACGTGAAGACGCCGTGCTACTGGACCGTGCGCAGGTGGCGGCGCTGCATCCGGCGCTTCGTTTGCGTGTGCTTGCGACCGCCTGCAAAGCCGCCGGAGGAGAGAACCCCGGCTTCGAGCGACTGCAGGCGCTGGACTCTTTCACCGCCGAATACGCGGTAGCTGGGCCCGTTCAGATGCCCGGTCACGTGAGCGCGTACCGCCGCCGCAAAATTGTGCACCCGGCAACCGGTGAACGCCTGGACGTGCTCGTATTAGTGCCAACTCGACCCTAACTAGGTGCCCGCGGAAGCATCCTCAGCACACACTATCTGCGTGGTGAGGTGCGCCGCGGCGCCGTTTTAAGCCATACTTAAGGCGAACACCATCCACATTATCCGCCGTGGGAAGGCATGAAACCCCTTTACCTGGGGCCCCCGGCGGAGGCGCAGAGCGTCTAAAGATACGAAGGAATACATCGTGCAGGCTATCGACGTGCAGGACGATATTAAGAACGTTCTCTTCAGCAAGGAAGAGATTAACGCAAAGGTCGCCGAACTGGCGGCGCGCATCGACGAAGACTACGCCGGTAAGGACGTGCTGTTGGTGGGTGTTCTCAAGGGCGCCATCATGATCATGGCTGACCTTTCCCGCGCTCTCAAGGGCCACTACACCATGGACTGGATGGCTGTTTCTTCTTACGGTTCCGGCACCAAGTCCTCCGGCGTTGTGCGTATTCTCAAGGACCTGGACACCGACCTGGTGGGCCGCAACGTCCTGATCGTTGAAGACATCATTGACTCCGGCCTGACCCTGGCATGGCTGCAGCAGAACCTGATTTCTCGCGGTGCAGCTTCCGTTGAGATTTGCACCCTGCTGCGCAAGCCCAAGGTCGTCAAGGCTGACGTTGAGGTCAAGTACGTCGGCTGGGACATCGAGCCCGAGTTCGTTGTTGGTTACGGCCTGGACTTCGCTGAGAAGTACCGCAACCTGGACTGCGTCGCAACCCTGCACCCGCACGTTTACTCCTAAGCCTTCACCTCAGCAACCATGCTGTAGGTGGTGACGCCCCGCCTCCTCACGCTTGTGGGGGAGCGGGGCGTTGCTGTACCCGGTGGTGGATGCGGGAGGCGCAACCGCCAAGATGCGCCGCCGCCGCGGATACCCGGCAAAGAAAATGCACTTTCACCCCCGCCGAGTGCTACAACCCTTTAGCCCGCAGGTGAAATAGAGAAGCCCGGTACCTAGCCGCTCGCCGGGGTAGGGTACATTTAAGGTTGCATCGTTGGGTGTTCCGGCTGGCATGCCGCACCCCAACGAGTTACAGCCGCAACGTAAGGACAAAGCATTGGCGCAAAACCCCAATACTCCGCAGAAAGGCTCGGAGGGATTCCTGAAGAAGCTGATTAACGGCCCCTGGTTCTGGCCGGGCGCAGCTCTCGTGATCATGCTGGCTTTCCTCATGACCTCCTTCTTCACTCAGCCCTCGCGTCAGGTGGACACCAACGTGGGTCTTCAGATGCTCAAGGACCACCAGGTCAAGAGCGCAAAGATCTACGACGGCGACCAGCGCGTCGAGCTGCAGCTTAAGGACGACTACAAGAAGGGCAACGACAACTACGGTAAGTCGGTGCGCTTCTACTACGTGCAGCCCCGCGGCGAAGAAGTTGCTAAGGCAATGGAATCCGCCGAGCTGGAAAGCTACACGGACCAGCCGGTTGAGCACAGCTTCCTGAGCTCCCTGGTGTCTCTGCTGCTGCCGATTCTGCTCTTTGGTGTGCTCTTCTGGTTCCTGATGGGACGAGTCGGAGGCGGCTCCTCCGTCATGAGCTTCTCCAAGTCCCGCGCGAAGAAGTTCACCAAGGACAAGCCGGAAGTCCGCTTCAGCGACGTCGCCGGCGTGGACGAGGCGCTCGCCGAACTGGAAGAAGTCCGCGAGTTCCTGGCTGAACCCGAAAAGTTCACCCGCCTGGGTGCAAAGATCCCCAAGGGCGTTCTGCTGTACGGCCCTCCCGGCACCGGTAAGACCCTGCTCGCCAAGGCTGTGGCGGGCGAGGCTGGCGTGCCCTTCTACTCGATTTCTGGCTCTGACTTCGTTGAAATGTTCGTGGGTGTGGGTGCCTCCCGCGTGCGCGACCTGTTCAAGGAAGCGAAGAGCGACCCCGCCGCCATCGTCTTCGTTGACGAGATTGACGCTGTTGGCCGCCGCCGCGGCGTCGGCATGGGCGGCGGTAATGACGAGCGTGAGCAGACCCTGAACCAGCTGCTGGTTGAGATGGACGGCTTCGACGGCAACTCGAACGTTATCGTCATTGCGGCAACGAACCGTCCCGACGTGCTCGACCCGGCGCTGCTGCGTCCCGGTCGTTTCGACCGCCAGATTGGTGTGGACGCCCCCGACATGAAGGGCCGCGAACAGATTCTGCGCGTGCACGCCGCGGGCAAGCCCATTGCCAACACCGTGGACCTGGCGCAGGTTGCGAAGCGCACCCCCGGCTTCACCGGTGCTGACCTGGCGAACGTCATGAACGAGGCGGCACTGCTGACCGCCCGCGATAACGGCAACGTGATTGACGACCGCGCTATCGACGAGGCAATCGACCGCGTCATGGCTGGTCCGCAGCGTTCCTCGCGCATCATGAACGAGCACGATCGCAAGGTCACCGCCTACCACGAGGGCGGCCACGCCCTGGTCGCGGCGGCACTGCGTAACTCCGCGCCCGTCACCAAGATTACTATTCTTCCGCGCGGTCGCGCCCTGGGTTACACCATGGTCATGCCGCAGGACGACAAGTACTCCACGACCCGCCACGAACTGCTCGACCAGATGGCCTACGCGATGGGTGGCCGTGCGGCGGAGGAGATCGTCTTCCACGACCCGTCCACCGGTGCCTCTAACGACATTCAGAAGGCGACCGACACCGCCCGCAAGATGGTCACCGACTACGGCATGAGCGCCGTGATCGGTTCCGTGAAGCTCGGCAGCGAAGACACCGAACCGTTCCTCGGTGGCGGCGGTGCTTCGGCACGCAACTACTCCGAAGCAACCGCGGCAAAGGTCGACGCTGAAATCCGCGCCCTGCTGGACCAGGCACACGACGAGGCATTCCAGATTCTGCTGGAAAACCGCGATATTCTGGACCGTCTGGCGTACGCCCTGCTCGAGAAGGAAACCCTGCTCGAGAACGAGATCGCCGAAATCTTCAAGGACGTTCGCAAGCGCCCCGAGCGTGAGTACTGGTACTCCAAGCCGACCCGCGAGCGCACCAACATCCCGCCGGTGAAGGCACCGAGCGAGCTGGCGAAGGAATCCGAAAAGGCTGAGGAAGCACCTGCCGATGCACCGGCAGCTCCTGCTACGGCACCTACTGTTCCGGTAGCACCGGCTGCACCCGCACAGCAGGTCCCGACTCAGCAGGCACCCGCGCAGTCGGAGGCGCCTCTCACCAACCCGGACGCCGACCCGACCGTCGCAATGCCCGCCCAGCAGTACCCGAACTACCCCGCCCCTCCGGCGCAGCGCCCGGAGAACGGCACCCCGAACCAGAATGGAGCAGAGAATGAGCGAGGTTAAGAACGCCGTCGACCAGCCGCGTATTGAGGCTGCCGTCCGCGAGATTCTGCTCGCGATCGGTGAGGACCCGGACCGTGACGGTCTGCAGCAGACCCCGGCACGTGTGGCGCGCGCCTACGCGGAGTTCTTCTCGGGCCTGCACCAGGATGCCGGCGAGATTCTGGGTACGACCTTCGATATCGCCCACTCTGAGATGGTGCTGGTGAAGGACATCCCGTTCTACTCGACCTGTGAGCACCACCTGGTGCCTTTCCACGGTGTGGCGCATGTGGGTTACATTCCCGGTCCGGATGGTAAGGTGACCGGTCTGAGCAAGCTTGCCCGCGTGGTGGATATGTACGCTCGCCGCCCGCAGGTGCAGGAGCGTCTGACTACGCAGGTGGTGGAGGCTCTGGAGGAGCACCTGAACCCGCGCGGCGCGATTGTGGTGATTGAGGCTGAGCACATGTGCATGTCGATGCGCGGTGTGCGTAAGCCGGGCGCGAAGACCGTGACCAGCGCGGTGCGCGGTGCGCTGATGAACGGCGCAACCCGTGCGGAGGCGATGAGCCTGATCTTCTCGCAGCGCTAAGCGCACCCTAGACACGTTGAAAGGGGCGGAGGTGAAAACCTCCGCCCCTTTTCGCATCGCCAAAGCGCTCTGAGAGTGTGTTCTGAGCCGGTACCTTCCGCGGCTGCGGCAGCGTCGGCAGTGCCGCACCGCAGAAGCTTAGGCGAGCCCCGCCGCTAACGCTGCAGGTTACCCTTCGCCTCGCTCGGATTATCCCAACCCAGGGCAAGAGTCACGATCAAGCCCACGGCAATGAAACCGCAACCGGTCGCAGTGCCGAAAGCAAGCCAGCGCACGGCAGGAGCGCCTTCAGCGAGCACAATAGTCACCAGCGCGGCAAGAGCCACCAGGGAGAGGATCCAAGCTCCAGTCTTCATATTCACAACGAGTCACTTCCTAGAGTATGTATGTGTGGGTGCGCACCGCCGACCGGGAACACCCCCGGCGCGGTATGCGTGCCCTCCCAGCATACCCTTAAATAAGTATCTGCAATGCAAATATTGCTTGTTGTGTCACCAGAATCGCCCCCGCCGCTATCCCAACCCCCGCCCCGATCGCTCTTTCAATCACAGCGGCAAACATGGGAGCACCGCAGATTCGGTACGATAAATTTATGACTGAATCCACACACACCACCCGTGTAGCCCCCCTGCCCTGCGACGCGCTCGCCGCCGAACGCACCCTCGTGATGGGCATCCTCAACGTCACCCCCGACTCCTTCAGTGACGGCGGACAGCACTACGCCGCCACCGACGCCATCGCCCGCGCCGCCCGCATGATTGCCGAGGGCGCCTCCATTATCGACATTGGTGGCGAGTCCACCGGCCCCGGTGCCGTGCGCATCAGCGTGGAGGAGGAGCAGCGCCGTATCCTGTCCGTCATCGAGGCTGTCGCGCAGATGGGCACCACCATCAGCGTGGACACCATGAACCCGCAGACCGCCCGCGCCGCCATTGCCGCGGGTGCGCACATCATCAACGATGTATCCGGTCTGAACGTCAGCGATGAAATGATTGAAACCGCCGCCGAACTGCAGGTGCCGTACATCCTCATGCACGCCCGCGGCACCTCCCAGACCATGGACAGCCTGGCGGAGTACCCGCGCGGCGTGGTCACCGAGGTTGTGGAGGAGCTGACCGGCCTGCGTGAGCGTTTCCTCACCGCCGGCGTGCTGCCGCAGAACCTGATTCTTGACCCGGGCCTGGGCTTCGCGAAGGGTGGCGTGCAGGACTGGGAGCTGCTCGCCGCTGTTGACGAGCTACAGGGCCTGGGCCACCGCCTGCTCATTGCCGGTTCCCGTAAGCGTTTTATTGCGAACGCCCTGACCGCGGCGGATATGGCGCTGGCTGAGCGCCTGAACGCGAGCGGCTTCACCGCAACCGCTGCCGGTGAGGCTGAACGCGAACTGTGGCAGTCGCTGTCGGAGCCGCGCCCGGCTCAGCATCGTGCCGCAGCTTCTGCGGCGGTGACCGCCCTGGTGGCGGCGCGCGGCGTGTGGGCGGTGCGCGTGCACGACGTGCCCGCCAGCGTGGATGCGGTGACGGTCGCCTCCGCGCTACGTTCTGTTAGCTAGGGCTCTGTCAGCTAACGCCGTTAGATACTTGCCAACCCAACGCCCCAAATACTTTCTAGGAGACCTCAATGACCCAGGCAGACTACGCACGCCACGACCGCATCACCCTCACCGGCATTACCGCCAAGGGCTATCACGGCGTGCTCGATTTTGAGAAGCGCGACGGCCAGCCCTTCGTCGTGGACGCAACCCTGTACAGCGATTTTTCCGCCGCGGCCGCCACGGATGACCTGACGAAGACCACGAACTACGCGCTCGTGGTGGACCTGATTCACCGCCACGTGACGAATGGTTCGCTGGACCTGATTGAGACCCTCGCCGTGAATATTGCCGAGGGCATTCTCTCCATGTTTGAGCTGGTGGAGGCGGTGGAGATTACCGTGTCGAAGCCGCAGGCACCGATTGAGCTACCGTTCGGTAACGTTGCGGTGAGCGTGTTCCGCGAACGCGCCGCTGAGGACGGCCGCTAGTGGTGGGTGCGGCAAAGTATGCGCACCGCGCGGTGTTGGCGTTGGGCTCGAACCTGGGCGAAAGCGAAGATACCCTGGAGCGTGCCGTCGCCGACCTGGTGGCGGGCGGCGTGCAGCTGGTGCGCGCCTCCGGGCTGTACCGTACCGCCCCGGTGGGGGGCCCGGCGGGTCAGCCGGATTTTGTGAACGCGGTCATTGAGGTGACCACCGACCTGGGTGCTTACGAGCTGCTGAAGCTGTGTAACGCGGTGGAGGCGGCGCATCACCGTGAGCGCCTGGTGCGTTGGGGCCCGCGCACCCTCGATATTGACGTGATTGACTATGACGGCGTGATCTCTGAGGATCCGGTGCTGACTCTGCCGCATCCGCGGGCGCAGGAGCGTGCTTTTGTGCTGGTGCCGTGGGCGCAGATGGACCCGCAGGCGCACCTGACAGTGACCCGGCGTGCGGAGCCTTCGGGGGAGCGGCCGGATGAGGTTCCCGCACCCCTGAGCCGCGAGGTCGTGAATGTTGCGGAGCTGTCCCGCACGCTGGTTGAGGCGGATGAAGACGCTATTAGCTATATGCGTGAGATGAAGGTACCTGATTAGCCTTAAATGTGGCACTCTGGAAGGTAGAAGAACCTACCGAAAGGAAACACCATGAAGCCCCTGAGCTATCGGGCGATTATTGTGGCGGCGGTGTGCGCTGCCGCTGTCGCTCTTATGGTGAATTCCGTGATGATTCGCGCCGGTTTTGGCGAGCTGAATTTTTCGTGGATGCTCGGCGCGGTGTGCCTGCTGGTTGCGGCGGGTGCCGTGTGGCTGGGTGTGCAGGTGGCTCGTTATCGTCGTATTCAGACGCGTGAGAAGGTGCCGCATATGGGCCCGATTCTTGCGGCGCGTGCGGTGGCGTATGCGCAGGGGGCCATCATGACCGGTGCCCTGTTGACGGGCTGGTGCGGTGCGATTCTTGGCTACCATGTGGCGATGGTGTCTACGCGCGGTTTTTCGGTGGTCTTTTGGGAGGTTCTTGTTAATTGTGTGGGCAGTGTTGCCCTGCTGATTGCTGGCCTGTGGGCGCAGCATTGTTGTCGTATTCCGCCGGAGGATGATGAGGATGCGGCCTCCTCTTCCGGTGCTGTCAAGCCGCGAGAGGGAGGAACCTATGTCGGCTCCTAACCAGAATAGTTATTCGCCGAATGGTCGGTACGGGCAGGACGCCCAACAGGGTCAGTATGGTCAGGGGCAGCCTGTTCAGCAGAACCAGTATGGGCAGTACCAGCAGCCTTACGGTCAGCCCGGCGCACAGTATGACCAGCAGGCGCAGTATGGACAGCAGACCCAGCCTGAGCAGCAGGCGCAGTACGATCAGCAAGCACAGCACGGTCAGCAGGTTCCGCCCGCTGCCGCCTACCCGAACGCGCCGCAGTCGGCACCTTCTCAGCCGGTAAGCTCCCAGCCTGCGCCCCCGCAATCTGTGCCGGAGCCGCAGTGGGTGCCCGCCGCCTCCGGCTACCTGACGGTTCGTTTTGTTCACACTATTTCTGCCTTGGCGCTCCCGATTCTTGCGGGTGTTGCCCTGTATTGTGCGGGTGCGTTCTTCGGCGGCCCGGAGGTGCTACGCATCATCGGTCTGGCTGTGATTGCGGTGTTTGGTCTGTGGGGTCTGTGGTGGATTCTGACCACTCCGCGCCGTACTCGCGCGCTTGGCTACGCGCTGGAGTCGAATCACCTGATGGCTCGCCGCGGTATCGTGTTCCGTTCGATGAGCTCTATGCCGTACGGCCGCATCCAGTATGTTGATGTGGATTCGGGCCCGCTGGAGCGCATGTGCGGTGTTGCTCGCCTGACGGTGCGCACCGCGGGTACGACCACCGGCACGATGGTGCTGTTCGGTATTCCGCTGAATGTGGCGGAGGAGCTGCGCGCGGATTTGGTGCGCCGCGCCGATGAGCGAATGGCGGCACTCTAATGAGTACCCCGGTTCCGCCCAACCCCGCGCCGCAGGCATCGCAGCCTCCTGCCTCCCAGACGCCGCAGGAGCAGAAGTGGTGGCGTGCCGATATCCGCACGTTCATCATGAACCTCTGGTTCATTATTCTGTTGGCGTTCGGCTTCTTCCAGAGCATTATCCTGAATATTTTGACTACCCCGCCGAACGAGTGGGGCGCGCGGCTGACGCAGGCATTCGATGAGAACAGTAGCTACTTCAGCGCAACGTACTCGCAGCTTATCGGCTTCGCCGTGCTCGTACTGATTCTGGTTGGCGGTTCGATTGACTGGTGGTTTACCCGCTACAGCCTGGACGATTTGGCAATTCACCGCCGTAGCGGTTTTCTGTTCAAGAAGAACCGCACGATTCGTCTGGAGAGCGTGCAGAGCGTGGATATTTCGCGTCCTCTGGTGACTCGTCTGCTGGGTCTGTCGGAGCTTCGTTTTGAGGTGGCTGACGGCTCTTCGGAGGCGCTGCACATCAAGTACGTTTCTGCCCGCAAGGCGGAGGTTCTGCGCCGCACCGCGATGGCGAGTATTAACCTGTTGCGTTCGGAGGCGGCTGGTCGCCCGGTCGATGTGCTGCCCGATAGCATGCAGATTTCGGCGGAGCGTATGCCGGATGCGGATCAGCTGCACCAGCCGTTCGAGGCATCTTACGAGGCGTCCTATGGTGCGCCTCTGCAGGACGGTACCGTACAGGACGGCACTCAGCTGGTGGCGCCTCAGCAGGGCGCCCAGCAGCTCGCACCCGACCAGTTTGCGCCCCAGCAACCTGCCCCCGAACAGCCCGCTGCATCCCGCCGCGGCGCTCGCGGCCGTATGCCGATGCCGGTCGCGGCAGACCCCTCGCAGCCGCCGATTTTCCGCATCTCGAATGTGCGTCTGATTGCCTCCATCATGCTGGAGCACCTGGTGTGGCTGGTGCCCGCCGTGGCCCTCATGGTCGGTGCCGCGGTCATTGCCGCGATCATGGGTGGTGAGAGCCCGTTCCTGATTTTCATGGCGTTGCTACCCGGCACCTTCGTACCGCTGCTCGGTTACTTGGGTACGTTATGGGCACGTTTTGACGGTGCCGCGAACTTCAAAATCACCCCGAGCGGTCAGGGCGGCGTGACCCTGCGGTACGGTTTCACCGGCACGCACACGCAGAACGTGATGGTTGAGCGTATTCAGGCGCTGGCTGTGGAACAGTCCATCCTGTGGCGTGCGTTCGGCTGGTACCGCGTCAAGATGACCATTGCCGGTATTGGTATTGCGCAGAACGACAACCAGAAGCTGGTGACCCGCAATGTTGCCCTGCCGGTCGGCAACAAGCAGGAGACGCTGATGGCGCTGCGTCTGCTCCTACCCGCGCTGGATGAGGCGCAGGCGCAGGTGCTGCTGGATACCGCCGACGGTTCGCTGAAGAGTCAGAAGCCGCAGGTTCCGGCAATGATTGTGACGCCCTCTTCGGCGCGCTGGATGGACCTGCTCACCTGGAAGCGTAACGGCGTGACCACGGTCGGTTACACTGCCGGTTCGGTGCAGGCGACCACCCGCATTGATTCTGATGCGGCGCGTTCGAGCCTTGGTGAGCATACGCGAGGTGACCTGCTGCTGATTCGTGGCGGCTACTTTATCCGTACGCTGTCGATTGTTCCGGTCAGCCGTGTGCTGAGCGTGAGCCGAGGTCAGGGCCCGCTGCAGCGTGCCTTTGGATGCGCGAGCGTGCATTTCGGTACGGTGCCCGGCCCGGTGCGCACGCTCATGATGCACCTACCGCCGCGCGTCTGTGAGGACCTGGTGTGGTTGATGACGGTTCGGCTGGAGGGTATTGAGCCCTACTATCGTGTGCCGGAACCCGCGCTGGGTTCTGCGCCTGCTGCGAATGGGTACAGCACGAACGGGTACAGCGCGCGCTAGCCCGCCAGCAAAACTACAGAACGCGCTCTGCCGCCGGTGTTCTTCATAACACTGACGGCAGAGCCGGCGTGAAAGGGAGAATATACTTAAAGCCGTGATACAGCATTCAAAACCTGCGCGTTTGGGCATTGGAATTATTTCAGCCGGGAGGGTCGGATCCGTCCTCGGTGCGGCTTTGCGCGCCTGCGAGCACACTATTGTGGGTGTTCACGCGGTGTCTGAGGCTTCTCAGGAGCGCGCCGCGATGCTGCTTCCCGATGTGCCGCTGTTGCCGGTGGAGCAGATTGCTGAGCGTAGCGAATTGCTGATTCTCGCGGTTCCCGATGATGAGCTGCCGGGCCTTATCACCTACCTGGCGTCTTCGGGAAGTATTACCGCCGGTCAGATTCTGGTGCACACCTCCGGCCGTCACGGCACCGAGGTTCTCGCACCGGCGACCGCGCTGGGTGCTATCGGTTTGGCGATTCACCCCGCCATGACCTTTACCGGCATGTCCGTGGACCTGCAGCGCCTGAATGGCACCTGCTTCGCCGTGACCGGACCCGCACCGTTCATCCCGATTGCTCAGGCACTCGTGGTGGAAATGGGCGGCGAACCCGTGCACGTTGCCGAGGCTGACCGGGCGCTCTACCACGCAGCCTTGGCGCATGCCGCGAACCACCTCGTGACCATCCTGGGTCAGTCCCAGCAGATGCTCGCCTCCATCGGTATTGAGGACCCTGCACGCTACATGGGGCCGCTCGTGCGAGCCGCCGTGGACAATGCGCTCGCCAGCGGTGAGGGTGCTCTCACCGGGCCCGTAGCACGTGGAGATGCCGGCACTGTGAAGGCTCACCTTCAGGCTCTGAATGAGTACTCAGAGCATGAGAAAACAGGTGATATTACAGACTCTTACGCCGCTCTGGCACACGCAACCGCAAAAAGAGCGCATAATAGAGGTTTGTTAAACGATGAACAACTGGGACGAATTGAGAATCTGCTGGGTGAGTCTTCGGACCGCAACCACCCCGGCGATATTGATGATTCAGCCCCCGAAAACAAGGAGTTCTCGTCATGACTGAGACTTCGAAGCCCCGAGTCGTGACCACCATTGCGGATTTCCGCACGGCAATCACCGAAGCTCTTGCCGCAGCGCAGGAGGAACTGAACCGAGCAGCCCGCCAGGAGGCGGAGCAGAACGGCACCGCAGTTCAGTATCAGAACGCATCCCTGGGCTACGTGCCCACCATGGGCGCCCTGCACGACGGCCACGCAACCCTGTTGCGTCGCGCCGCTGAACAGAACGATGTAGTGGTCGCCTCCATTTTCGTGAACCCGCTGCAGTTTGGCCCCGGCGAGGATTACGAAGCATACCCGCGCACCCTGGAAGCAGACGCTGCCCTGGCTGGTGCTGCCGGTGTTGACATTATTTTTGCCCCCGAGGTTGAAGAGATGTACCCCGACGGCGACCCGCTCATCCGCATTTCAAGCGGCGAGCTGGGCACCAAGTTTGAGGGTGCGACCCGTCCGGGCCACTTTGATGGCGTGCTGACCGTGGTCAATAAGTTCTTCAACATTATTCGCCCCGCAGCCGGTAACCACCCGGTGAACGCGTACTTCGGCCAGAAGGACGCCCAGCAGTACATCCTGATTCAGCGTATGGTGCGCGATTTCAATCACGACGTGACCATGCGCCCCGTGGCGATTGTTCGCGACGATAACGGCCTGGCGCTGTCTTCGCGCAATAGCTACCTGTCGGATGAGGAGCGCGAGTCTGCCCTGGTGCTGTCCCGCACCCTGGCGATGCTGCGTGAGAACTCGCTGAACCGTGGCTTCCACGAGATTGATTTGGACGGTGCGCGTGAGCGTATCAACTCCACTCCGGGGGTGCGCCTTGACTACCTGGAACTGGTCGACCCGATGACTTTCGGTGAGCCGACTGAGGAGTCGGAGCGAGTGCTGGCACTGGTTGCTGCGTTCGTTGGCCCGACCCGCCTGATTGACAACATGGACCTGCGCTAAGCGTTCGTTCGTTTAGAAGAGTCCCCAACACACTACACAGATAGGTATCACTGTGAGCACTGAGCACACTGCCGCACCGGCGATTGCTGATATGTCCGAGCAGATGCAGATTCGCCTGGAGAAGCGTGCGAAGCTGATCGAGTCGGGTCGCGAGGCATACCCGGTGGGTCTGCTGGATTCTGAGGGTAACCGCGTGGAGCCCAACCACATTGAGGATCTGCGCGCCGAGTACGATCCGAAGCTGGCTGCTGAGGAGCTGAAGGCTGGCGACGAGACTGACCGTGTGGTGCATGTTGGTGGCCGCGTGGTGTTCGTCCGTAACACCGGTAAGCTGTGCTTTGCGACCCTGCAGGGTGGTACCGAGGGTAAGCGCATCCAGGCGATGCTGTCGCTGGCTGAGGTTGGCGAGGAGTCCCTGGCTGAGTGGAAGTCCCTTGTTGACCTGGGCGACCACGTGTTCGTGACCGGCCGCGTGATTGTTTCTCGCCGCGGTGAGCTGTCCATTATGGTGACCGACTGGAAGATGGCGTCGAAGGCGCTGCGCCCCATGCCGGTTCTGCACAAGGACCTGAACGAGGAAACCCGCGTTCGCCAGCGTTACCTGGACCTGATGGTTCGCGAGGAGGCTCGCGAGCTGGTGAAGAAGCGCGCCCTGATTACCCGCACCGTCCGCCGCGTGTTGGAGGATCACGGCTACATTGAGGTTGAGACTCCCGTTCTGCAGCTGGTGCACGGTGGCGCGACGGCTCGACCGTTCCGCACCCACCTGAACGCTTTTGACCAGCCGATGACCATGCGCATTGCGACCGAGCTGCCGCTCAAGCGTGCAGTGGTGGGTGGCATTGAGCGCGTGTACGAAATTGGCCGCGTGTTCCGTAACGAGGGCGTGGACTCGACCCACAGCCCCGAGTTCACCACCCTGGAGTGCTACGAGACGTACGCTGACCAGTTTGTGATGGCTGAGCGCATGAAGGAGATTATCCAGAGCTGCGCGAAGGCTGTCGGTACCGAGCGTATTGAGACTGAGAACGGCACCATTGACCTGTTCGGTGAATGGAAGTGGGTCGGCGTGTACCCGGGCCTGTCGGAGGCTGTGGGCGTTGAGATCACCCCCGAGACTGACGCTTCCGTTCTGCGCGAGATTGCTGAGAAGCACGAGGTGGACATCGACCCGAAGTGGGACGCTGAGAAGCTGGTGACCGAGCTCTTCGGTGAGATCGTTGAGCCGACCCTGGTGAACCCGACCTTCGTGTACGATTACCCGCCGAGCGCTCAGCCGCTGGCTCGTCCGCACCGTTCCGGTGCGCCCCTGATTGAGGCGTGGGACCTGATTATTGGCGGTATGGAGCGCGGTACCGCGTTCTCCGAGCTGATTGACCCGGTCATTCAGCGTGAGCGCCTGACCGCTCAGTCGCTGCTGGCTGCTGCCGGTGATGATGAGGCGATGGAGCTGGATGAGGATTTCCTGCGCGCCCTGGAGCACGGTGCACCCCCGATGGGTGGCCTGGGCCTGGGTATTGACCGTCTGATTATGCTGCTGGCGGGCGACCAGGATCCGGAGCGTCCGGGTACTGTGGTGCGTCAGCCCGGTATTCGTGAGACTATTCTCTTCCCCCTGATGAAGCCGGAAGCCTAAGCTTTAGCTTTACCTCTAGGGTTTCTTTAACTTTGCCTTTAGGGGTGTTAGTGCGGCGGGTGCCGCGGATACGGTTGTATCTGCGGTACCCGCCGTTTTCTGCGCACTCTTTTGCACGGTGTATAGCTTCTAGGGTGGGGTTTTCTGTTTATTTGCACAGGTCAGGGGCGTTTTAGGGTGCTTTTTTGCTCCATTCTGGTGCTGATTTATGCTGCTCTATTCACTCTGGCGGGGGTTTCTGTTCTTACACATGAATGCGTTACATAGAAAATAATGAGGGGATGGGAGGTGGAAGAATTTCGCTTTTGGATAGAGCTGAAATGTACGGTGCGAATGGTCTAATGTGCGGGCTCGTACGGGCGCTATATTTCACTCAGATTGTCGGGGACGCCGGGGTGCATTATTAGGTGTCATTGTCTCTGGGCGCTGTGTCTGATTTCTGGAAGAATCCAAAGTATTTGCACTCTGAACTTCACTTTAATGTTCTTGTAGTGAGTGCAGATTTAACGGGGACGCACAGGAGCGATATGTTGCTGCGGGTGATTGGTGCATTGTTTCAATGCTCAGAATGTTTTCGGAATCTTAATGTATTTCTGTTACTATATGAAAGAAAATTAGTACATAAATATATCCGGCACACTATTTTCTCAATCCCGATAGAGGCTTTTGGGTTTACTCCACAGGATATATGCAACAGATGAGGAGGTGCCTCAATGGCACAGAAGGTTCGCATCATCCTTGAAGATGATCTCGATGGCGGCCCCGCAGACGAAACTATCCGTTTTGGCCTGGACGGCGCACACTACGAAATCGATTTGTCCTCCGCAAACGCAGCTCGCCTGCGTGACGCTATCCGCCCCTTCGTAGCGAAGTCCCGCCGCGTGCAGGGCACCGCTACCCAGCGCACCCGTGCACCCCGTGGCACCGCCGCTCCGGTTAAGCGCAACCCCGAGACCGCAGCAATCCGCGAATGGGCTAAGGCTAACGGTCACAAGGTTTCTGACCGTGGCCGCATCCACCAGGATGTTCAGGACGCATACTATGAGGCGATGAAGGCTCAGGGTTAAAGGCTCTCAGCATTCATGCTGTCGGAGGGCTCGGTGCTTTAGAGCGCTAATCCTCCGGGTACTAAAGGCGGATGGTGTTATCACCGTCCGCCTTTAGTTTTGCCCCGGTATTTCTTGATATGTGTTGCATATCTGCTGGGCCGGGGTGTTTTTATGTCGCCCATTCCAATTAACTATTTACGTGTAAAACATTTTGATCCTTTGCTGATGCCTGCTTCTGAATTATCGACAGGAAGAGCAGGGAATCGGAGGCGCAATCTGGTGTCGAGTTCGGACTCCTCATTTAGATTTCATGCATTGGCAGGAACACTAAAGGTAATGGTGCATTAATCTCTTCAAGACAGGGGATATGCGCTGTGATATTCACGCGGTCGTTGAGTCGAGTATTCCATCGAAGAGGCTGGAATGTGCCAACTGAAATTTTCGAATAATGAGGGGCCCTGCATCATCGATGGCACTTTCGGAACGTACAGATTATCTCTTGATGGGGTGCCGAAATGATGCGGGAATTATCCGGGAAATAAGCGCCGTGTTATCGGGTAAATATTTTTTGCGAATTATTGAAATTTCTCACTTAAACATATAAATTTTTAAAAATTTCTGCAATATATTCATGCACGTGCAGGAAACAAGCGGTTTGGGTGTTGGTCTATGTGGGTTCTTGTGTGTTTTCCTTTCCAAGCATGTCTCCGTATCAGCGCTGCAGCCCATCAAAACCACCCCCGAGCCCCTCGGTGCCCATCTGTAGCACCTCCCCGTCAGAAGCCCCGAAACCGCACCTAAACCGCGCCTCAAACGCCTCGAACAGCTCATCTGTTCCCTTGATGGCGAACAGACGCCCATCAGACCGCCCTTTCAGCCGCGCTCAACGTACTCTTGTATCAATAGGAAAATGCAAGGAGTGCGTAAATGTTTGAACGCTTTACCGATCGAGCTCGGCGCGTTGTGGTGCTTGCCCAGGAAGAGGCACGCATGCTCAACCACAACTACATCGGTACCGAACACCTTCTGCTCGGTCTGATTCACGAGGGCGAAGGCATCGGTGCTCGCGCCCTGGAATCATTGGGCGTTACCCTGAACGCAGTACGTGAACAGGTTCAGGACATCGTCGGCCCCGGCCCCCAGGCGCCTAACGGCCACATCCCCTTCACCCCGCGCGCGAAGAAGGTTCTCGAACTGTCCATGCGCGAGGCTATTCAGCTCAACCACGGCTACATCGGCACCGAACACATCCTGCTGGGCATGGTTCGTGCCAACGAGGGCGTGGCAAACCAGGTGCTGGTCAAGCTGGGTGCTGAGCCCGCTGCCGTGCGCCAGGCTGTTATGGACCTGATTTCCGGCTACCCCGGCAACAACTCCGGTGAAAAGGAAACCGCCGGCGTGGGTGCAGGTAACTCTCGCGAAGGCACTCCCGCGGGTTCGACCATCCTGGATCAGTTCGGCCGCAACCTCACCGCAGCAGCACGTGAGGGCGAGCTGGACCCGGTCATCGGCCGCCACAAGGAGATGGAACGCGTCATGCAGGTCCTCTCCCGCCGTACCAAGAACAACCCCGTGCTGATTGGTGAGCCCGGCGTCGGTAAGACCGCCGTCGTGGAAGGCCTGGCACAGGCTATCGTGCACGGTGACGTCCCCGAGACCCTCAAGGACAAGCACCTGTACACCCTGGACCTGGGCTCCCTGGTCGCAGGTTCGCGCTACCGCGGTGACTTCGAAGAGCGCCTGAAGAAGGTCCTGAAGGAAATCCGCTCCCGCGGCGATATCATCCTGTTTATTGACGAGATCCACACCCTCGTTGGTGCAGGTGCCGCAGAGGGCGCGATTGATGCTGCCTCCATCCTCAAGCCCATGCTGGCTCGAGGTGAACTGCAGACCATCGGTGCAACCACCCTGGACGAGTACCGCAAGCACATTGAGAAGGATGCCGCCCTGGAGCGCCGCTTCCAGCCGATTCAGGTTGAGGAGCCCTCTCAGGAGCTCGCCGTGCAGATCCTCAAGGGTGTGCGCGATAAGTACGAGGCACACCACCGCGTCACCATTACCGACGAGGCTATTGAGACTGCCGTGAACCTTGCGGCACGCTACATCTCTGACCGCTTCCTGCCGGATAAGGCTGTCGACCTGATCGACGAGGCGGGCGCACGCCTGCGCATCAAGCGCATGACCGCACCGCCGGAAATCAAGTTGCTCGACGAGAAGGCCGCCAAGCTGCGCCAGCAGAAGGAAGACGCCATCAACTCCCAGGATTACGAGAAGGCCGCAGGCCTGCGTGATCAGGAGCAGAAGGTCCTGGCTGAGAAGGAAGAAGCCGAGAAGGCATGGCGCGAAGGCGGCGACGCATTCGGCACCGTGACCCCCGAGGTTATTTCTGAGGTTCTGGCCGCTTCCACCGGTGTTCCCGTCTACAAGATCACCGAGGAAGAGTCCAGCCGCCTGCTGACCATGGAGCAGGAGCTCCACAAGCGCGTCATCGGCCAGGAGCACGCTATCGCGGCACTGTCCCGCGCGATCCGCCGTACCCGCGCAGGTCTGAAGGACCCGCGCCGCCCCGGTGGTTCGTTCATCTTCGCCGGTCCGACAGGTGTGGGTAAGACCGAGCTGGCTAAGGCACTTGCCGAGTTCCTGTTCGGCGATGAGGATTCGCTCATCACCCTGGATATGTCCGAGTACCAGGAGAAGCACACCGTCTCCCGTCTGTTCGGTGCGCCTCCCGGCTACGTTGGCTACGATGAGGGCGGCCAGCTGACCGAGAAGGTCCGCCGCAAGCCCTTCTCCGTGGTCCTGTTCGACGAGGTGGAGAAGGCTCACGCCGACCTGTTCAACTCGCTGCTGCAGATTCTGGAAGATGGTCGCCTGACCGACTCGCAGGGTCGCGTGGTGGACTTCAAGAACACCGTCATCATCATGACCACCAACCTGGGCTCGCGTGACGTGAACCGCCGCATTCCGGTCGGTTTCCAGGCGATGGACGACGCAACCGCCGACTACGAGCGCATGCAGGCACGCGTGATGGAGAACCTCAAGGAGCACTTCCGCCCCGAGTTCCTCAACCGTGTGGACGACATTATCGTCTTCCCGCAGCTCTCCGAGTCTGAGATTCTGCAGATTGTGGACCTGTTCGTGGGTCGCCTGGCTAAGCGCCTGGCGGAGCAGGACATGTCCATTGAGCTGACCAACGCTGCGAAGGTTCTCATGGCGACTAAGGGTTACGACCCGTCCATGGGTGCTCGCCCGCTGCGCCGCGAGATGCAGCGCAACATTGAGGACGCCCTGTCCGAGAAGATTCTCTTTGGCGACATCAAGCCCGGTGAGAAGATCACCGTGGACGTTGAGGGTGAGGGCGACTCCGCGAAGTTCGTCTTCTCTTCTCAGCCGATGAAGGAGCTGGCTCTGGACTCGGTGCAGGAGCTGAATGAAGCTGAGGCTCCCGTAGCTGAAGCAACCGAGGCACCTGCTGTTGATATTCAGGGTAACGACTAGGCTCTGAAATAAACCTGGAATAAACACTGGAATAAACCCCAGGTAGCTAGGCTTAGCGCACTAAACGCCTGTGGGGCGGTACCGGAATGATCCGGTACCGCCCCACAGGCTTTTTCTGTCTTCTAAAGGCTCCAGAAGCCTCTCTGCGGCGAGTACTAGAGCGAGACGAGCACTGCATCGCCCTGCGTGACTTCGCGGGCGAGAGCGTCCGCCAGCAGCCCCGCGTAGCAGCGCTGCAGCTGCTCGGCGGCGGGGGAGAGCGCGTACAGCGCCTTGAGCGGGCGGTGCACCGCGGCGGGTGCATCCGCGGGGAACGCAAAGTCAGGCGAAGAAGCTGCAGTGGGTGAAGAGGCCGTGTCGCGAGCCGAGGCTACACCCGCACCCAGGATGAGCTCGCGATTCACCGGCTCATGCGCCGCACGCAGCACCGCCATGACCGCCCCGCGCACCTGACGGTCCGTGCCGTGCCAACTCTGACCCTTGGGAGTGTAGTCCGCCTCCGGCTTGCCCGCCGCAACCCAGGCGCACAGATCCTCCACCGGGCAGAGCTCGCAGGTCGGGGACTTTGCCGTGCAGACCAACGCGCCGAGCTCCATGGTCGCCGCATTCCACAGGCAGGAGGTGGGGGTGTCGGCGGGCATGAGCGCCTCCGCCAGGCGAGTCTCAGCAGCCGTCAACGAACGCGAGGGTAGAGCCTTGCCGGACACAGCGCGTGCATGTACGCGGCGGATATTCGTATCAATGACCGTGGCGCGCAGACCAAACGCGAACACGCTAATCGCCGCCGCCGTGTAGGAACCCACGCCCGGCAGAGCCAGTAGCGCATCGTAGTCGGCGGGAACCTCGCCGCCGTGCTGCTCCACAATCGCCACGGCGGCACCGTGCAGACGCTGCGCACGGCGCGGGTAACCCAGACGGCCCCAGGCGCGCACCGCCTCCGAGGCGGGCTCTGCGGCAAGGTCGGCGGGGGTGGGCCAGCGGCGCATCCACTCCTCCCACACGGGTAGAACGCGCTTGACGGGGGTCTGCTGCAGCATGAACTCACTGACCATCACGCCCCAGGGGGTGCACTCGTCACGACGCCACGGCAAATCGCGTGCCTGGTCGAGGAACCACCGGTTGATTCGGCGGTGGAGCGCCTCGGTATTCGTGCCTTCGGGCAGGGTCGGTTCGGGGCGCGTGCGTGCGGTGCGTTTGGGCTCTGAGGTCATCCGAAAAGCCTACGCCACAGGGTATATATTCCCAAAATCGCATGAACAGAGTTCACTGTGAATCTCAGGGTTAAACCCGGTATCCTTAAGAGTATGTCTGAAAATGGTCCCGTTCTGCCTCCCGAAGTGTACCGCCGCCGTCGTATCGTGGCGGTTATTGCTCTGCTCGCTATTATTTTGCTGCTGGTTGCCGGCGTGACCTCCATGGTCGGCATGATTAACGGCAAGAAGGACGCCACTGTAGCCTCCACCGCGACGCCTTCCGGTGCGCCCTTCCAGAGCTTCAGTGCTCGCCCCTCCGAAACTGCTTCGGCTACCCCGTCCGCTAGCGCGACTGCCTCTGCGACCGCGAGTGCTTCGGCAACCCCCTCGGGGATCGCTTCTGCGGCGCCCACTGCAAGCGTGACCACCGCTGCGGTAACCCCTGCGGCAACTACTCCCGCGGCGACCCCGACTGCTCCTGCACCGACTCCGAGCGTGACCACTGCGGCTGCTGTTGCGGCGTGTACCGCGAACGACCTGAAGGTGACCGTCACCCCCGCGAAGCGTGTCTTCGCGGCCGGTGAGCAGGTGTCCTTCCACGTGACCTACACGAACTCCTCGAAGACCCCCTGCGCTGTGGGCGGTGAGGGCGCGAACACCGGCGTTGACCTGAAGATTACCTCCGGTGCGGCTCAGGTGTACACCCGCAGCCTGTGCGCGGCGACCGCCGTTCAGAAGTCTGAGGTGGCCGCAGGTGCTGAGGGCGCAACCGACCTGGCGTGGGATCGTAAGATCAACGTTCTGGGCTGCTCCTCCGCTTCGACCGCTCAGAAGGGTTCCTACTGGGCTGCGGTGACCGTCAATGGTGTGAGCTCGGCTCCGGTGAACTTCATTATTCAGTAGTTCACGTCTCTAGTTTTCGCCCCTGTGTGGGCGTGCAAAGCCCCCGTGCTGGATATTCTCCGGCGCGGGGGCTTCTAGCTTTTATCCGGTTATTACTTGGAGGCGCGGGGCTTGGCGAAGCGGCGCTCGCCCAGGTACCCGAGCAGACTACCGAAAGCGGTCCACTGCAGTGCCGCCAACAGCAGAGTGGACAGGTCGGTCACCTCAAAGGAGTTGGGGATGACCTTGAACCACAGCAGTGGCAGGTAAATCAGAAAGAGAATGGGGGATGCCCACACGAAGAACGGAACGGGGCGCTTGGCCGACGGATACTTAGCTCGTGAGTACGACATTGTGACCTCCAGGGGGTGTCATGATGCTTGAGGCATCAGGGCGCGGAGGGAACTCCGCTTTCACTACATCATAATGCAAAAGGTTCTCGTGAGGTCAGAAAACCCCGTGCCAGATATTTCTTCCGGCGCGGGGGCTCTCGTATGGGTCTTTTGTTAGAGGTACTTCTCCAGGCTACTCTCTGCCATGCGGGACAGCTGCTCACGCACCGTGCGGGCACGAGCCTCACCCACACCGTCCACGGCGCGCAGATCCTCAAGGGACGCCGCCATCAGAGCCTGCAGGCTACCGAAGCGCTCCACCAGACGCTCAGAAATAGCGTTCGGGATGCTCGGAATACCGGCGAGCAGACGGAAACCGCGAGGCTGCAGGGGGAACTCCAGGTCGGGGTTCTCGCCAAAGCCGACAGTGCGGGCAATCGTGCGCAAATCCACGATGTCCATATCGTCCAGGTTCTGAAGCGCCTCAACGCCAGTGGTGATCAGTTCGTCGTTCACCTCGGGCAGGTAGTCGCGCAGAATCAGGTCGCTAGCGGTCATCTCGGGGGCGCGCAGCTCCTCCAGCTGCAGGGCAATCAGGCGGCCGTGCACGCCCAGCTCCAGCACGTAGTGGCTGACCTCGCGGATAATGCGGTTCACCATCTCCATGCGCTGCAGGGTCATCGCCACATCGCCCAGGGAAACGCTCGATTCAATCTCCAGGGCAGACAGACTGGAGAGTACCGAACGCAGGCGCTTCTTATAGCTTTCAAGGGTCTGAATCGCCTGGTTTGCGCGGGCCATCAGGTACTGGCTGTCTTCAACCATGTAGCGGGTGCCGTCAACGTACACCGAAATCACGGACATCGACGCGCTCACCGAAATCACCGGGAAACCGGTCTGAATCGCGGTGCGCTCGGCGGTGCGGTGGCGGGTACCGGATTCGTTCGTCTCAATGGAAGCGTCCGGCATGAGTTGCACGCCGGCGTGCAACAGGCGGGTGGCGTCGCGGTCGCAGATGATAGCGCCATCCATCTTCGCCAGCTCGCGCAGGCGGGTTGCCGAGAACTCGGTGTCGATGTTGAAACCGCCCGAAGACAGGGAGGATACGGTGCGGTCGGATCCGAGTACGATGAGCGCGCCCGTACGGCCACGCATGATGCGTTCCAGGCCCTCGCGGAGCTCGGTGCCGGGGGCGATTCGGGCGATAGTTTTAAGCAATAGGTCACTATAATTCATCTGCACGAAAACCATTGTACCCGTAAGGGCGGTTATTGAGCCAGGTCAGGGGCGGAACGGCGGGCTAAAGTGCCTCAAAAACGAACGGATATTCTCGATATTTATACGGGAGTGCACGGGACTAAACTATCTGCGTTTAAGAGTAAAAATCTGTTCTGCGGTACCCCATTTCGCCGTGACCAAACACCGCGCACCATATCGCCCCAGCCCCTAAAATAGACCCATGACCGCGCGCACGAAAAACACCAAAACCGCACCCGCCTACCGCTGCACCGAATGCGGCTGGACCACCGCCAAATGGGTAGGCCGCTGCGGCGAATGCCAAACCTGGGGCACCGTCGAAGAAGCCGCCGGGGGCACCCGCGCGCGCACCCGTGCCGCATCCAGCGTGCAGAAACCCGCCCAGCCCATCGCAGAAGTCGACTCGCGCGTAGCCGCCTACATGAGCACCGGAAACCCTGAATTCGATCGCGTGCTTGGCGGTGGACTCGTACCCGGAGCGGTCATCCTCATGGCGGGTGAACCCGGCGTGGGAAAATCCACCCTGCTGTTGGACGTCGCCGCTACCTTCGCGCGCGGCACCGCCGGGAATGCGGGGCAGAACAACCCGGCGCACAACACCCCGGCACACAACACCCCGGCACAAAGCACCCATCCGCCGCGCCCAGTCCTGTACATCACCGGCGAGGAATCCGCCGCGCAGGTCAAGCTCCGCGCCGACCGCATTCGCGCCATCGCGGACACCCTCTACCTGACCAGCGAAACCGACCTCGGCACCGCCCTAGCGCATATTGAGCAGGTCAACCCCTCCCTACTGGTCATCGACTCGGTGCAGACCCTCGCCTCCGCGGAGGTTGAGGGTAGCGCCGGCGGCGTGACCCAGGTGCGTGAAGTTGCCGCCTCCGTGATTGCCGCCGCGAAGGAACGCAATATGTGCACCCTGCTCGTGGGCCACGTGACCAAGGAAGGCACCATCGCGGGCCCGCGCCTGCTCGAACACCTGGTGGACGTGGTCTGCCAGTTCGAGGGCGATAAGCACTCGAATATCCGCATGCTGCGCGCCATTAAGAACCGCTTCGGACCCACTGATGAGGTGGGCTGCTTCGACATGCACGAGGACGGTATCGCGCCGGTGCTGGACCCCTCCGGCATGTTTGTTTCGAGTATCCCGCACCCGGTGGCGGGCACCTGCGTGACCGTCACGATGGAGGGCCGCCGACCCCTGCTCGCGGAGGTGCAGGCGCTACTGGATCAGGCGGTGGCACCCGCCCCTCGCCGTACCGTCTCGGGTCTGGATTCGGCGCGTATTCAGATGCTGCTGGCGGTGCTACAGCGCCGCGCCGGGCTGAACGTGGGCAAGCTCGACTGCTACGTCTCCACGGTGGGTGGCGCAAAAATTGCTGAGCCTGCCGCCGACCTGGCGTGCGTTATGGCGCTTGCCTCGGCGGCACAGAATAAGCCGCTGCCGCGCAAGCTCGCGGTCTTCGGCGAGGTCGGCCTGGCGGGTGAGGTGCGCGCCGTGCCGGGCATCCGCCAGCGCATTGCGGAGGTGGGCCGCCTGGGCTTCACGCACGTGCTGGTGCCCGCCTCCCCGACCGGCGTGGGAGACGTGCCCGAGGGCGTGACCGTGCGTGAGGTAACCACCCTGGGTGAGGCGCTCGCGCTGCTCTTCCCGCAGAAGTAGCCGCCCGCGTATCAACAGCATAGAGATAGCAGAGGAGGGGGCTCCCGGCTGGCGTAAATGCCGCCGGGAGCCCCCTCTTTGTGAAACCCCTCTGCGAAGCACCGCTAAGAGCGGCTTTCCTCCTCGTTCTCGTGCAACATAATGTTGATCGAACGGGTATTCAATTTATTCGTGCGGTGGGCGTTGACCGCGGTATCGGTCATATCGTCAACCACCATCGAGTCGTCCATGTCAGTATCAACAATCGGGATCGCCGAGGTACGCGGCGCATGCTGCGTAACCGCCTCGCCCAGGGGCACCAGAACCGCCACGGCATCCTTGTGGGACATGCCGGTCGCCTCCATAAAGTCCACCACGATCAGGCGGAGCATCAGCACCAGCGACTCGCCCTCAAAGGTTGCCACACCCATCGTGCGCGGCTCGAGGGTGCCGGCAAGCTTAATCATGCGCTCGCGTGCCTCCATCATGTAGTGCTCGCGTTCGCCCTCCGTTGGGGCAGACATGCCCAAGCCGAGGCTCTGCGCCGCGAGCGATAGCTCGGTCAGTGCGTCACTGAGTGAAAGCTGCGCCGCGGTACGCAGCTGCACGTGGTGAATCGTGGACGCCATGCGGCGGTTGAGCACGCGGTCGTTACGAATCGCCAAATCTACCGCCGCAAGAGTCTTCGCCATGCGCGCCAGCTCGCCTTTACTCTTGCGGCTATTCCAGGACAGCTCATTCATACCCTGCGCGGTAATCAGGTCGCCTCGGCACGCATCATACAGCGGTTGCAGAGCACGGGCATCGAGCAGGCTCTGGTACGCCTTGTTGTAGTCGTAGTAGCGGATCGCTTCGGAGGACAGCTGGAAAACCTTCGCGAACGCATCCATGAGAGCTTGGGCGCGGGCACGCGGGTTCTTACGCGGGTCACGCGGCATCAGGTACATGGCGAGGAACGCGAAGGCGCCACCGACAATGCCGTCGAAACTGCGGGTGAACGCGTCATCAGGCACGGGCAGTAGCAACGTGAAACAGGCCTGGAAGCTGAGCTGAATCGTAAAAATAATGCCCTTATCAATAAATCGGGCAATAATCACGGTCAAGAAAAGCACCACTGCCGCCTGCCAGGTGCCATGACCGAGCAGGATCAGCAGAAGGTCGCCAATGAGAATGCCGAGGGTCACGCCGAAGGAGACCTCAAGGATTCGGCGGGAATGCTTAGCGCCGCTCACATAGCCCAGGGATACGAGGGCAGCGACCGGCGCGAAAATGGGCTCGTGGTGGCCCAGGACGCGCTCAGCGAAAAGCCAAGCGCCCATAGACGCCGCAACAATCTGCACAGACTGAAAGAAGTCAGCCCGGACGCGTTCAACGCCCTCACGGACGAACTGTCGGGTGTTCTGTTCAGTAGTGCGTAGAATGTCTGCGAATCGTGCCATGGGCACCATCATACCGGCGCATATGCGGTGCACAAGGGGGTTAGGGAGTGTTGGGTTGAAGTGTGAGAGACCCCGCGCCCTGTACTTGCCCTGTACCCGCGCTGTAGCCGCCTTTTTCGAGGAAATCTAATAAAGCCGCTGTTCGAGCCCCCGTTACGCAACCTAGTACGCAACCTAGCCGCGGAGGCGGCGCGCCACCCTCGCCAGCAGACCCGGCTGGGCGGGGGGCATCTCGGCGGCTTCAGGAGATGACTCAGTCTCAACGGTGACGGGGCGCGTTTCCTCGGCACCGTGCGCGCTGCGAATACTGTGCGCTCCGTGAATACCGTGCGCGCTGCGCCCGCCACCAATTGCGCGGGCACGTTCGAGCTGCCGGCGGTGCTCGGCATCCCAGGAGTGTGCCCGGTCAGACATCGCCCACTCGAACCCCGCGGTGAGGGAGGTTTCGGTGAAGAGATCGCGGGCGGCACGGACGGTTGCGCCCAGCGGCTCGGGGAGCGCCGGGACCTGCTCCACGGCGGGGAAAGGCGCGGGGGCTTCTGCGTTGCCGCGAGCGTCTGCCTCGCCGTGAGTTTCTGCATCAGGCGCAAGAATCTGCGCGAGCAGGTAGGCGCGCTCGGTGCGCAACACCTCCAGCAGCTCGGTACGGCGTGCATCCGATGCCACCGCCGCGTGCCGCAAGGCGGCGGCAACCATCAGCTCGGGAACACCACCGGCGAGCATGCCCAACGGCAGGGTGAACTCGCCCAGACCGTACAGGCTCAGGGCGCCACCCGCACGCATCTGCGTGAAGGCATCCGGTACGAGGGCGAGCACGGGAATACCCGCCGCGGCGGAGAACACCGCCGGGTGGTAGCGGCTGGTCAGCGTGAACGCCGCCCCGCGGTGCACGGTAACGCTCTGGTCTGCGTGCAGAATCGGCAGCAGGGTCGCCGGGGTGGAGGGGCTGAGCTGCTCAGCGATGCGCTGGTGTACCTGAATATCGCCGCTTTCGGGGTTCTGCGGGTCGCCAAAATGGCTCAGGAACACGGGCGCGTAGCCGTGCTCGCGCCACATGCTATCGAGCAGGCGCGCAATCTGCTCCGCCTGCTGTTCGGTGCACTCGTTGACGGTGACGCACACGTAGCGTTCGGGTAGCTCATCCAGTACCTGACCTGCGGAAACACCCTCCGCATAGTGCAGGGTACGCGCCGGGGAAGCCGCCAGGTAGCCGGTGGCATCGTCCACGCTCAGGCGCGCGTCAATACCCCGCTCACGGCACCAAGCGAGGGAAGAATGTTCACGCACCGTCACCGAACGGGCGGTGCGCAGCATGCGCTCCAGAACCTGCGCATCGTGCGGGTTCAGCACCGGGCCCAGGGACTGACCGGTCACGTACACGGGTACGCCCGCATGCTCGGCGGCACGCACCGCGGCGGCGCGTTCGTAGAGCAGCCAGCCGTAGCGGGAGTTGAGGTTGCCGCCGCCGGAGACCACGACCGCGTCCATGGTGGCGATAGAATCCGCAAAATCCACCATCCGCTCAACGGTCTGCTCCAGCGGATGCAGTACCTCCGGTAGTGCCTGCACCTGCGGCAGAGCCACCAGCTCGGTGATGGAGGGGCGTTCCCGGCCGGCGTGCAGCTGCGCCAGGATACACTCGAGCGCCGCGAGGGTCAGCTCGCGTTCAGCTGGCGCCCAGGGGAAGAGGAAAAACGGCAGGTACTCGTAGGGTGCGCCCGCCTCATGATTTGCCACCTCATGATTTGCCGCCTCACGATTCACTGCCGTGCCGATATAGCGCGCCGAATGGCCCACATCGCGGGTCATGAGGGTGACCGCCGCGCCGCCTTCGGAAAGCGCCTGAGCGCTCGCAATGGTCATGGCTTCGTCACCCACGTGGTAGGTGTGCTGGCCGATATCGCCAATGACGAGCACACGCGGTGCTGTAGAAGGCAGCGCTGTAGAAGAATGATTGTTCTCTGTCACGGCTATGCGCCCTTCTGCTCTGCCGACCCGGTCTCAGTCGACTCAGCCTCAGTGCCGCGACGAACCAGGGACCGCTGATTGAGGGAACGCTTCGCCAAGGAACGCAGCGCGCGGCCCGGGGTGCGCAGGTGCTTGAGAACCCGCAGGCGCTCCTCAATGCTCTGCTGGCGGCTCTCAATAGTCTGCTGACGAGCCTCGATGCGCTCCAGGCGGCTCTCGATAGAGCGCAGAATGTCCAGGGATTCGCGGGTCAGATCGTGCCCGTCAATCACGCGGCGTTCCAGGTCAGCCGCCAAATGCGCCTGGTACAGGTACGCACCCGGTCGGGCACCCGCCTGCAGATCCTCGCGGATAGCGCGGGCGCGCACCATTGAATCGAAGCGGGCATGCTCAGCCTGACGCTTCACGCTATTCGCCTCGGCGCCCTCCGCATCGGGGCGCAGCGACCAGTACGCCAGCGGCTCATCCACCAGCAGAATATCCGCAACGGAGGCGGCACGCATGTTGAACTCCCAGTCGCCGACCACCGGCAGGGACTCGTCATAAAAACCGACCAGCTCGTGCAGGCTGCGGCGGTAGAGAATGCCAATCGGCACGGCACGGTTCGTGCGGAATAGGAACTGCAAACCGACGCTGGGCAGCCCGTCGTGGAAAATACGCTCCTCGTACACCTCGAACTCGCCCTCGGCGTTCTTGCGTTCGTATCGCTCCACAACGCGGGTGGTACACATGAGCGCGCCGCTCTCTTCGAGCGCCGCGACGGTGCGTTCCAGGAACTCGGGCGCCCACAGGTCGTCGTCATCGTGAATCGCCACGTACTTGGAGGTGGTCGCCGCCAAACCGGCGTTGGATGCCGCCTCCATGTTGTCGCCGGCGGTGGTCAGCAGCTGCACGCGGCCGGAACCCAGCGGGGAAGCCTCAATGACGGCGCGGGTTGCCTGCTCGTCGCCTCCATCGTTAATCACACAGACCGTGTAGTCGGTGAAGGTCTGCTGCGCAATGTTCTCCAGCGCGCGGCTCAAGAAGCGGGGGCGGCCCTTCGTGCGGACCAGAATAGCTACGGTAGGGGAAGACATAACCACAATCAGTCGAGGGTGAGCGGGCCCGTGCCAGCCCAGGAACTCAACCCATTATGAAGGTGTGCACTGTTCAGACTCAACCCGCCACCCGTCCACGCCGCAGCAGCAGGCACACAGAGGCATACACCGCCCCTAAAAACTAGCTGATGGACTGTAGCGCCACCATCGCCAGCACACCGAGCACAAAGCATGCCGGAATGGTTACCAGCCACACCAGAAGAATCTGCAGAACAATCCTGGATTTCAGCGCGTTAAAGCGCTGGTTCACGCCCGCGCCGAGCGCCGATGCCGTCGCCAGATGCGAGGAGGAGAACGGCACCTGCAGCAGGAAGTAGCCGAGCACCTGCACCACCGCGGTCGTACCCTGAGCGACCGCGCCACGGAACGGGTCCAGGCGCACCATCTTGTAGGCGAAGGTGTAGCCGATGCGGCGGCCACCGGTCAGCGTACCTGCACCCAGGCTGAGGGCAATAATGAAGGTGCCCAGCAGCATCCCGCCCCAGGTGAGGGATTGAATCAGCGCCGGATCCATGATGCGTTCGCTCAGCAGCGCCCACAGCAGCAGGTACAGGTAGCCGGTCTGCAGGCCGTGGAGCAGCGAAATTGCGGAGGCAGACACCGCCAGCACCTCGCGGGCATGCTGATTCACCAGGCGCGGGTTATGGCCGACCACCAGCCGGTAGAACGGCACCACCATCAGCCAGGACAGCAGAAAAATGAGCGGCGGCAAGTAGAAGAGCGGCAACAGAGTCGCCCCAAAAATATGCGGCAGGAATGCGAGCGAACCGAACCCCTCAGCGGCGCTGTCAATCCTCGTTTGGGTCCACCAGCTCACACCGGCGAGGGCACCCACCAGCGCGTGGGTCGAGGAGGACGGCAGCCTCAGGAACCAGGTGAGCACACCCCAAATAGCGCAGACCAGCAGCGACGCAACGATACCGTTCAGGCCGGTGATGCCCTCCGGGGCGCTCACCCACGAGGCGGAATACTCACCGAGCAGCAGGAACGCACCGACCACGCCGAGCACGTTGAAGAGCGCGGCAAGGTACAGGGCGGAGCGCTCGCCAAGGGCGCGGGTACGCACCGGAACAGCGACGGAGTTGGAGGCGTCGTGCACACCGGTAACGTAGACCGCGGCAATGAAGGCGCAGCAGGCTAGAAGACCCAGGAGCATTAGGATTCCTGAACGATAATGCGGCCAATTTCGGCGGACACATCACGCATAGCGTTGGAGGCGGCGGTCAGCTGCGCCAGGAAGGTGGCGTAGCGGCGGTACCGTTCGGGGGTGTAGCGTTCGGCAATGTACGCGTCGTATTCTTCGGCGGTGCGCAGTGCCTGGCGGGAGATGCGCAGCATGTCCATCCAGTAGTTGTCGAGGCCGCGAATATCGGCAAGTTTGGGGATGACGGCGGCGGTCAGCACCGCCTGACGCTGAATAATGTCCAGGATTGAGGTGATGTGCGTGGCGAAGCCGTCAATGCTGTGCAGGGACAGCACGTGTGCGGCGCTGGTGAGCTTCTCGACGGCGTTGGTGAGCTTGCGTGCCAGCGTGTACAGGTCTTCACGCGGGATGGGCGGGGAGAAGGAGCTGCGCACCTCGGTGAGGGTGCGGAACAGCAGGTTCGTGGAGTCCGCCTCGTGGGTGAGCATGCGTTCGAAGAGTTCGGGGTACTCCGCGACGGGGGAGCCGACCATTTCAGAGAGCAGAGCCGCCGCCTCACCGACCTGCGCTGAAATTTCAGCGAGGGAGGCGAGGGATTCGTTGGCGTGGGGGAAAAGTCGGTGCAGCATAGTTCCCAGTCTAACCAGTATTGGGTGCTGCGGGTGCGCATAGCCCGTGGGTATCTCACGAGTGCCCGACCTGCAAACGCTACTGCAACGACCAGTAAATGTTATAGCGCCGACCTGTTCACGGTTGCGCCTGAGGGTTTTAAACAAAAAACGGTGGGGGTCGATTTCTCGACCCCCACCGGAACGTTTAGGGATGTCGGGTTGGGAGCGCCTCTCGGCGGAAGGCCGCTCGAAGCGGCTAAAGATTTGGAGCCCGGGGCTACCTATTAGCAACCCGACATCTTGTAATTATTATCCACCTGTACCCGGCACAGAGTCAATTAGAAATAGGCATTTCACGCCTTTGCGACCCAATGTGGAACCTGTGCCAATTCGCGGCACGAACCCGCATTTTTAGGCGCCTAAACGGTGCAGAAGACTAGAATGCTTCGAGGTTGGTTTGCGATTTCTCCTGCGCAGAATCAGCCTCCAAAGCCCCGTTAGCCTGCTGACCAGCCTCAACGGCACGCAACTGGGCGGCGACCGCCTCCAAATCGTGCGCGATCTGCTCCATCTGCTGAGCCTGA
>ERZ772795.32-NODE-32-length-35987-cov-7.94478_pt1 | contig 35987 bp, 43 predicted proteins | sample MGYA00511346_ERZ772795 | MGnify/ENA primary metagenome ERZ772795 (study PRJEB29015, sample SAMEA2738032) | human oral metagenome | biome: human oral; feature: human-associated habitat; material: saliva | place: China | collected 2245 ... | reverse complement strand
CCTCGGTCGAGCCCAAGAAGCCCGAGCCCACCCCCTCGGTCGAGCCCAAGAAGCCCGAGCCCACCCCGACCCCCTCGGCCGAGACCCCACAGCTCGCCCACACCGGAATCGCGGCCGGCGGAGCACTGCTCACGGCCGCGGCCCTGGTCGGCGCGGGACTCCTCGTCCGCAACCGCCGCAACCACTGACCCAATAGGAACTGAATCGGCTCCCCTCTTGACAAGGCGGGGAGCCGATTCTATGCTTAGGCACATGAGCAACCCAACATTTGAGATGGTTCAGCGGGCATCCGCCGCTGAGCTGGCAAGCATCCCCTATGGCCACATGCGCGCGGCGCAGAAGGCGCGGGCGCTGACGTCCTCGCTGCACTTCGCCCTCGACCAGGGGGCGGCGCCGGCGAGCGCTGAGCGCGTCGCATCGGTCTGCGAGTCGGCCCTCGTGCTGTGCCGCGAGATCGACCGCAGCCTCGGAGACCCCATCGGCGCCCAGGGCGAGCCGGCCCGCGTTGCCTACGAGTGCTGCGCGGCCGGAGAGACGGCCAGCGCCGATGAGCTGCTGCTGTGCCTCGACGACTTCGCCCACCGCACCGACGGCCTGCCCGACGGTGATGACGTGCTGAACCTCGGCATGGTCGCATGCCTCGTGCGGAGGGGTCTACCGCTGTGACAGCGGCCCTCACACCGGAGCAGGAGACCTCCCGGGAATGGCTCGTCAGCCACCCGAGGGGTCTCCTCATCGCGGGCATGGGCACCGGAAAGACGTGGACGACGCTGCGGGCGCTCGCGGACCTGCCCGCTGACTCCTTCCCAGCCCTCGTCCTGGCACCCCCGACGGTCAGTGAGTCCACGTGGTCTGACGAGGCCGAGCGCCGCAGCATCCCGCTCGTCGTAGAGGCCGCCCCGCGCACGCCAGCGTCGAAGCGCCGCGCCGCTCTGGACGACACGCTGGCCGACGTCGTGGTGCTCTCCAGCGCCTCGATCCGGGATGCCGTGCTCAGCGACACCACGTGGAGAACGGTAGTGGTCGATGAGGCCAGCGGGTACATGACCCCCTCGGCGAGCCGGGGTGAGTCCCAGCGTGCCCGAGCGCTGCGGGAGCTGGCCTCGGCGGCCGACCGTCTGTGGTTGCTGACCGGCACCCCAGGCCATGATCCGATCGGGGTGTGGTCGCTGGTGCGGATGCTCGACGGTGGGGAGCGCCTTGGCAAGACGGTCACCCGTGCCCGCGACGAGTACCTCACCGAGGGGCGGATGATCCCCACAGGCGCCCGAGTCGGCCGCGAGCCGCGCCCCGGGGCGATGCGGCGGCTTATCCTCAAGGCGTCCGACGTGATGCGATACGCCGAGGCCGGCGAGGGGCTCGTGCTTCCCGGGGTGGCCTACCAGGCGCTCACCCCGACCATGGGGTGCGAGGCGGTCCGCATGAGCAGGGAGCTGCTCGCCGACGGCGTGACGCACCTGCCCGACGGGCGCGAGGTCTACACGTCGGGGCCGGGTGCCGTGGCGAACCTGATGCACCAGCTCACCACTGGGGCGATCTGGTATCGGCCGCCGCTCGACCCCGATGCTGAGCCCGAGCTGGTTCAGGTGGACCGCATTCGGCCGGCTCTGGACTACACGGCCTCGGCCGTGCGCGCTCGCCTGAAGGTCACTGGCCGCGGCGTTCTGGTGATGACGTGGTTCAGGCACGAGGAACCGTACTTGCGGGCTCAGCTGCGGGAGATGCGCATCGGCTCGGCCAAGCGCGCCGAGGACCGCGCGGCGTTCAACGCCGGCAACCTTGACGTGCTTATCGCCCACCCGGCGTCAGCGGGTCACGGGCTCAACCTCCAGTTCGGGGGTGAGTCGCTGGTGTGGTCCTGCTTGCCGTGGTCGCTGGAGCTGTGGGAGCAGGCTAACGCCCGACTCGCCCGGCCAGGCCAGACGGCGGAGAGTGTGTCCTGCCAGTTCAACGTGCCGGTGTACGGCCGCGGAGAGCCGTCTATCGCTTCCGCGATCTGGGACGCGCTGGGCCGCAAGGCGGACATCCAGCGGACGGTGTTCACCACGCTCGGCCTGAGTGATGAGGAACACGGGGGTGTCAACTTGACCGATTCGGATGACCTCGCATATATTTGAGCCATGGACGACGATATCCGCAAGGAGGTGGACAACCTCCGCAACCTGATCGAGAAGCAGGAGACGAGTCTCTCCCGCTTCACCACCGAGCGCCGCCGGGCGCTCAACCGGCTCCACAAGCTGGGCCTCCCGTGGCCCATGATCGCCCGAGAGGTCGGAGTCACCACGCAGACAGCGATGCGCTGGGCGGGCAAGTTCGCCCGCCGTCGCCCCAACACCAACCAAACCCGAGAGGAAAACGCATGAGCGTCGACGTCACCACTGGCCCTGCAACCCTGTCCTGGCCCCACCTGGCGGAGCTGGAGGCCCGCAACGGCAACAGCAAGCCCAAGGTCTCCACCGCCGTCATGGTCCCCAAGAGTGACACCACCACCATCGAGGCCCTGAAGGGCGCCGTCCGCGAGGCCGCCGCCGAGAAGTGGGGCACCAAGGTCCCGAAGAGCCTGCGTACCCCGCTGAAGGACGGGGACAACAGCGACTACGAGGAGCAGGCCGGGCACATCACCTTCAACGCCTCCTCGATCCGCCGAGTGCCGATCGTGGGCACGGACCTCCTCCCGTTCTCCGACGAGCAGATCGCCGAGGAGGTATACGGCGGCCAGAAGGCCCGCGTCGCGGTTCGTGCCTTCGCCTACGAGGTGGATGGGTCCAAGGGGGTCTCCTTCGGGCTCCAGATGGTCCAGATCCTCGGTGGTGGTGAGCGCTTCGGCGGGGGAGCCGCCTCGGCAGAGAGCCTGTTCGGCCCCGCCCAGCCGTCCGCCAGTCAGCCGGCCGCTGACGAGGACCCCCTCGCGGGTCTGATGTGAGGCCCGAGACCCCAGTTGAGCGGGCGCTGGTCGCAGCGGTCAGCGCCCGCGGGGGTCTAGCGATCAAGCTAGCCCCCACGATGAGGGGGCTCCCCGACCGGCTGATCCTCCTCCCGAATGGGGAGACGAGGCTAGTCGAGCTCAAGGCCCCTGGCGAGGTGCCAAGGGAGTCGCAGAAGATGGTCCACCGGCACCTCGAGGCCATGGGCCACCCAGTCACCACAATCGACACGACAGAGGGGGCGAGACGATGGGCCGAGACGCACGTGACTCGGTGAACCACCCCAGCCACTACGCCGAGGGATGGTCCAACGGCGCCGAGGTCATCGACATCACGGAGAACCTGAACTTCAACCGCGGGAACGCGGTCAAGTACATCGCCCGAGCAGGGCGCAAGGACGCGATGAAGACCATCGAGGACCTGAAGAAAGCGAGGTGGTACATCAACAGGGAACTGAAGAGACTAGGGGATGAGTGAGTGACGAAGCCCCCGGGCCGCAGAACTTGCGGACACCGGGGGCTTCGTCATATTCTATAGCCATGCCAACCCTTTACCTAGACACTGAGACCTACTCCGACATCGATATCTCGGCCGGCGCGCACCGCTACGCTGAGAGCCCTGAAGCCTGCATCACCCTCGCGATGTGGGCGCTCGACGACAAGCCTGTGAAGATCACCGAGGGGCCCACCACCGAGGGCCATGACCCCGAGCTGTGGGGTGAGTTCCTGGGCCTCATCCAGGACCCTGCGGTTACCAAGGTCGCTCACAACGCTGCGTTCGACCGAATCCAGGTCAGCGCGTACACCCACGGACGCGCCACTGGCAACTACCTCGACCCCGCCGAGTGGATCGACACCATGCACTGGGCGTACCTCCTCGGCCTCCCCAGCTCGCTGAAGAGCCTCGCCAAGGCGCTGAAGTGTGAGGACAAGGACACGGCCGGGACGCTCCTCATTAACCGCTTCGCCAAGCCGCAGCCGGCGACCAAGACGTTCCGCGGCGGCCGACGCATGCCGAGCGATGACCCCGAGCGCTGGACTGAGTTCCGCGCCTACGGCATCCAGGACGTCGAGGTCCTCCGGCAGGCGCACCGCGCGCTGGAGCGCGAGTGGCAGGCTATCGACCTGTCCCCCTCGGCGTTGGAGCGCGCCGTCGAGCTCACCGCCGAGAAGATCACGGATGCCGGCCTCCCCCTCGATGTCGAGCTGCTGCACGCCCTTCAGCGCTGCGAGGACGACAACGTGAGCCGACAGGCGGAGGAGTTGAAGAGCATCACCGGCCTCGCCAACCCGAACAGCACCGCCCAGCTGTGCACGTGGTTCGCGTCGAAGGGGATCAACCTCCCCGATCTACGCCGAGAGACCGTTGAGCGCCTGGCCGCGGACGAGTCGCTACCGGCCGAGGTGCGTCGCGTCGCTGAGTTGCGAGTGGCGTCCGCCCGCGTCGCGGGGAAGAAGCTCGCGGCGGCCGAGCTGCGACGGGGCGCCGGCAACCGAGCGCGTGGGACTCTCCGCTACCTCGGCGCCCACACCGGCCGCTGGAGCGGGAGCGGCTTCCAGCCGCAGAACCTCCCCCGGGAGCATCTGCCCGAGGGAGAGACGGTTGACGACGTGCTCGACAAGTGCCTGCTCGGCGAGCTGGTAACCCCGGTCGAGGTTGCGGCGTGCGTGCGCTCGGTCATTGCCGGCCCCCTGATCGTCTGCGACTACACCTCCATCGAGGCTATCGTGCTTGCCTGGCTCGCCGGCGAGCAATGGGTGCTAGACGCCTACGAGGCCAAGCGTGACCTCTACGTCGAGACGGCATCGCGCATGAGCTCCGCCGTCGGCCACGAGATGACTCGCCAGGAGGGTAAGACGGCCCTGCTCGGCTGCGGCTACGGCGCGGGTCCGAACGGTCTGCGCGTGTTCGCAGGCGACGGCCCGAGCGACGAGGCGCTTCAGGCCCAGGTGGACGCATGGCGCCGAGCGAACCCCCACATCACGGCGCTGTGGGACCAGCTCGGCCGCGAGTTCCGAACTGGCGGGGAGCGCATCGTCGCCGGGCAGGACTCTTTCGGCCGAGCCTTCCGCAGGATGCTGCTGCCGAGCGGCCGAACCCTGATCTACCGAGGCATCCGTGCGACGCAGGACCGCTGGGGCCGCCCGTCCGTGGCGTTCTGGGACGCGCGCCGCGGCATCGCCGTCGAGACGTTCGGCGGTCGCCTGACGGAGAACCTCGTGCAGGCCGTGGCCCGCGACTGCCTGGCATCTGCAATGGTGCGGCTCGATCGCGCGGGGTTCGAGATCGTGGCCCACGTCCACGATGAGGTGCTCATAAAGGGGCCTGCTGAGTGGTGGGACTACGCGGCCGGAAAGCCGTCCTCCGCCGGCATCGAGGCGTTCCACAAGGTTCGGGACATCATGAGCTCCGACCTGCCGTGGGCGCCGGGCCTGCACCTGCGCGCTGCCGGCGGCGTCGTGGACCGTTACAGGAAGCTCACGGACGCGGATGAACTTGACTAGTCGCAGAACATCTGCGCATGATATGCCCAATACAACCCAACCAAGGAGGAACCCAATGGCGACACAAACCATCGTCATCGAGGACTTTGCCAAGGAGATGGAGCGGGCACTCCGAGCCGTGCTCCCTGCCCACGTCAAGGACATCCGAGTCACGCCGAAGAGCGTTTGCGTCTTCTTTGACGAGAAGAGAGGGGCGACGCGCACCTCGAAGAGCTTCGGCGTGGATAACCGCGGACACTGGACCTTGCGAGCGATTGAGTGGTCACCGACTGGCCGGACCACCACGGAGTCGGGTCGCATTCACGCTTACTCCCGAACGGGGCGTGGTGGCCTCGCGAGCAAGGCGGCGGACTGGTTCGCGCGGGACTTCGCGGAGGTGGTTTCCCAGTGAGACGCCGACTCAGCCCCAGCGCCGTCGAGCAGGACGCGCGCGCCACCTCAGAAATCTGCGACCACCTAGAGGACCTCGCATACCACCGGGGGCAGTACTACCTGCGGGACATGAAGCGGATCGCGGACCCGCTCGGCGCCAAGGCGGGGAACCTGTCCGAGCGCCTGGCCCGACGGCCTGAGTGGACCATCGGTGAGGTTCTCGCCCTTGCCGACGCGGGACTCCTGCCCGGGGCCCTGCGAGCTCGCATCGCCGAAGCGATGGGGGGCTCCGCCGAGGGCTGCGGAGCTGAAGCGATCAGCCGCGAGGTGTCCCTCGACTACAACCGGGCGCGTAACGCCATCATCGTCCTCGACCGGGGGCGGGAGATCGGGGTAGCCCGGTTCCACACCCGGCTGTCTGACGCAACCACCAAGCTTGTCCGGGGAATCTGCAAGATTGCCGGCAAGCACGACTAACCTCAGAAGACATGAAGCACATCACCGTTTTTCACCAGCCCAATTGCCAGCCCTGCCGACTCACTATGAAGATGATCGACAAGCTAGGCCTTGCCTACGATGAGCGCTCTCTAACCGACGGAAGCCCTGAGTCCGCTCTGGCGCTCAGCAACGCTAAGGCGCTCGGTATGACCAGCGCGCCGTTGGTTGAGGTGCGGGACGACTCAGGCGCTCTTGTCCGCACGCTGAGCGGCTACCGCCCGGCGGAGCTGCGGGAGATCGCGGGGGTCGCCCATTGACCCCGCTTGACGAGGCGATCATCGCCAATGACCTGCTTCCCCGCGAGCGGCAGCGGACCAACCAAGAGATCGCGGACGAGTTCAGCACCTCTGAGGCATCGGTGCGCCGGCACCGGGCCAAGCTGAAGCGCCGCGGCGCCCCCGACCAGGGGCACGACGCGTTCTTCAACGACGTCCCCGTGGACGCCATCGTGCAGCGCGGGAAGACGATCCGCCTACCCGACGGTTCCTACGAGAAGATCACGTGGAAGCCGGGCGCCGCCGAGATGGCCGAGGCCAAGTCGTTGTCCTACGACGACCTGCTGCCGGTGTTTGACCGAGAGCCTGAGGTGTGGGAGCGGGACCCGCTCGCACCCGAGAAGCACGCTGTGCTCTGCCTGGCTGATCTCCAGATCGGCAAGGTGGGCTCCCGAGGCGGGACGGCCGAGACGATCGCCCGCGTCCGCAGCGCCGTGCGGTCGTTCAAGGCGTCGATCCTGGAAGGCGGTTTGTCCACCCTCGTGCTGGCCGACGTCGGGGACGTCACGGAGGGGTTCTGGAACGTGTCCAGCCAGGCCCAGACGAACGACATCGCGCTCACCACACAGATCAGGGTCGCACAGCGCATCCTCGCTGAGACGGTGGCCGAGCTCGCTCCGTTCTGTGGCCGTCTCGTCTACGTCGCTGTTCCGTCCAACCACTGCCAGGTCCGGACCGGGCTTGGAAAGGGCAAGCAGGCCAACGCGCCGTTCGACGACTTCGGGCTGATGATCTCGGAGAACGTCGAGGACGTCGTGGCCGGCCGACCCGGATTCGAGCACGTCGAGTTCGCTCGGCCACTGCCCCACGAGGAGTCTGTGACCGTGGACGTCGGGGGCACCGCTGTGGGCTTCACACACGGCCATCTGGCGGGTCGGCAGTCCAAGGTGGGTGACTGGTTCAGGGGCCAGGCGTTCGGCCGCAGGAGTGGCCTAGAACGTGCCCATGTGCTGGTTCACGGGCACTGGCACAACTTCGGCGTGAGCCAGGTCGGGGACGGCCGGTGGGTGATCTCCTGCCCGAGCGCGGACCGTGGGTCGGACTGGTGGACGAACATCTCCGGCGACTCAACAGCGTCAAGCGTCCTGAGCTTCGAGGTGAAGGGAGGGGACGCGCTGGCTTGGCGCCTCTGGTGACAAGCATCACGTAAGCACGGCGGCCACATAACTTGTGTGGCCGCCGTGCTCGTGCATATGGTTGAGCCATGGCAAACGACACGCTCCAGATCATGCAGTCGATGGACATGGCCCTCAGGTACGAAGGCCATCTGGTCCGCGAGGGCGGGCACGTGGTCGGTATCAAGCCGAACCAGCTCAGCCGCTCCGTGTTCTACGCCGAGGTGCTGGACAACGACTCCGTTGCCTTCAGCATCCGCACCGACGGCGAGATCGTCGCCCACGGCGTCATCCCCGATCTCACCTACGACGGGTACGACTACTTCGCCAGCCTCCTCATCGACATCGACTCAGGCATGTTCATCCAGAGAAAGGACACCAAGCTGTGAACACCAACGACCTCGACCGCGACGTCATGAACCAGGACGCCGACTTCATCCTCGGCACCAGCCTCGCCGGCTGGATCGCGGGCCTCGCGCTCTGCGTCGCCATCCTGCTTCTAGCCGCCGCCCCCACCGCGATCACTCAGGTGTTCGCCCTCGGGACCCTGATCTCCACCCTCATCCTGAGCGCCTGGCTCGCCCGCCGGCTCAAGAACAACCGCTGACCCAACCCCGAAAGGCACAGACCAATGATCCTCCTCGCCCTCATCTTCCTCGCCATCACCGCCTTCGTCATCGCCGCCGTCGCTGGTGTCATCCTCAACATCGTCCGGGCGCTGCGCGGCAAGCCCCGCCCCCTGCCCAAGCGCGCCTACTGGGACCCCAGCCACCCCCGCTACCGTGAGGCCCACACCGTCTACCTCTCCGCTGAGCCCCCGGCCCATGACTGACACCCCGGGAAGACGAAGACCCGCTGCACCGTGATGGTGCAGCGGGTCTTCGTCTCACAGGTGCTTCTCGATCTCGACCGGCGGATCAGGGGGGACGTCATCCGTTCGAGCTCGGGCCCACCGGAGTAGTCGGCCGGCGTAGTCGATGGCTATCCACTTCACCGCGTGCGCCTCCCGCTCCGACTCCACAGCCTCGTCACGGCGGGACTCCGCGACGGCGACCGACTTCTCCAGTGCCTCAACCCGGTCGGCGAGGTGCTGCACCGTGATGTCAAGAATCTGTACCTTGCTCGCCTCTCGCTGAGTCCTGCGAGTCAGGGACGCGCCCCCCATCGCGGCTGCAGCCGCCACAATCGCGGTGAGCAGGGGAACCACGTGTGGCGTGATTTCAATCAGGTCCATATCGTCCTCACCAGATGATCTCTCCACTCTTGTGGGGGCCCGCGCCCTCCACCCCCAGGTCCAGGGTGTACCACGGCGCTTCGCCGTCACCGAAGTCCTGCCACTTGCAAGTCCCGCCCGCGGCGCCCTCGATCTCGATGATTCGAGCGCCCTTCACGAGCACCGACACCGACGCGCCGGGCTCACCGGTCACGTGGGCGATGAACCGGTCCTCCCCACGCTCCAGCCTGGCACTAGACGCGCCTCGGTCAGAGGACGAGAACACGCACCACGGGGCGCGCCGAGACGCGATCGCGGGCACGTAATCCGGCAAGACCCAGGATGCCTCCCCATTCGAGTCGAGCTCGACGACGTTCCAGTACTCGATGCCATCGAAGGGGGACTCGGTTGCCATATGCTGAAGCATGGCGCCACCCCGCTCTTCAGACATCTTGGGGACGTGCATGGAGAACCTCTTGGTCTTCCCCGTGGTGAAGAATCCGTCCCCGTTGATGCAGGCGTAGTTGCCATTGGCTTTCGACCACATGTACGTACCAGCGTTGCTCCCCGAGGCGAACCCCAGGTTGCGGCCGCCCCCGACGCTGGAGATGCGCCAGTGGTCCCAGCCGGCGAGCACGCCGTTGTCCGTGGTGTACCGGTCGCCGGCGAAGAAGAACGCCTCATTTCGCTGGCCCTGGGCCACGATCCGGGTGTTGTTGAGTGCGTTCTGGAAGGAGATTCCAGCCTGACCGATGTACATCTCCAGCGTGCGGCCGTTCACCTGGAAGTCGATAGCCCCGCCGTTGACCCGGAAGGCCGCCGCATTTCCGCCCCACCCGATCTCCCTGTTCCCGACCGTGAAGTGGCCGGACACATCGAAGTTAGATGCCGGCGGCGCGATGATGGTCTGGAGCTCCCCCCGCTCATTCTGCTTGAGCATGATCCCGCCGGGGTAGCGCAGTGGCGCCACAGACCGGTTAAAGACTAGCCCCATGCCATACCGAACGGGACCGCTGGGGTCTGTTGACGAGATGTCCGACAACCGGGCGAAGGACCAATCGTCCTTCGACATGAGGCGGCCGGTGATGTCGATGTCTCCAGTGGAGGCATCGATGCGGAACTTGTCGGTTGACCCGTCTGCGCTGACAAGCCGGAGGCCGTTCGAGTCCAGCACCACCCGGCCGCGGCCAGACCCCGAGGTCTGCACTGTGGCACCCGTGATGATCTGGCCGTCGAGCGCCCCGACGGCGAGCATGTTCGCCTTGATCTTGTCGAAGGTGCCTTCCTTGGCCGTGACGATCTGCGACCACAGCTTCTTCGCCACCGCCTCGTCGAAGTTGGCGTTGCTGGCGATGATCTGGTTGGCCTCGATCTTCAGGAAGCGCCCCACGCCGGCCGCGATGGTCTGTGCAGCCGGGTCTTGTAGGGCGCCGGAGTCAATGATGCGGTTCGTCCCGACGGGCAGTTTCCCCGCGGCCTGAAGCGTGGCGATCGCCAGCTTGGCCGCAGAGGAGAGGGCCGGGTCGTCCTCGACCTCGGCCCACACGCTCCCCTTAGGGGATGTCTGCAGCTTCGCCATTAGGACTCAGCGCCGCCTTCAGCCTGCTCGCGCTCCAGCTCGGCGACACGCGACTCCGCGAGCACGGCCCGCGTGGTCATGGCCGAGAGCTCAGCGGAGAGGCGGTTGATGATGTCGGCGGCGTCAATCTTGGGCTGGTCGTTCATAACCCCAATCGTAGCGAATCGCCCCCACCGCTAAGCGATGAGGGCGATTCGCATCCCAACCCGACCCCCGAGAGGGGCACGAGATCATCCTACCAAGGACTCACTCGGTCTCGACGTGGTGGCGGGCAAACAGTGCAACGGCGACCGGAGCGAGCTGCCCCAGGGCGCGCATGACTGCATCCGCGTTCTCCGCCGTGATGACGCCATAGGCGACCGCCAGGGAGAAGACAGCTGCGATGACGCCATAGGCGGCCTTGCGCTGATCCGCGGTGAAGGTGAACTTACCAGATGAGTGCTTTCCAGGCATGATTCCTCCATTCGGCCTTGCGGGCTGAGGACCAGTCTAGCCGGTGAAGACCTCAACGCTGCAGGCGACCTCCTTGCGGCCGTCCCACACCGAGATCGTGGCCTGGACCTCCTTGCGGCCGTCCCACACCGTGATGGTGGGGCCCGCAGGCGCCGGAGTCTCGTAGACGCTGACCGCATTGATCGTGATATCGCCACCGACCGCGGCGAGCGACGGAAGCCAGTTCGGCTGATCCGTGTCAGACAGGAGGAAGTCGATACGGCGCGTGACGAGGCGGCCCACCGAGAGCGGGAAGTCGTCAATCACCGTCTGCCTGACCTTCGACTTGCCGGCGTTGAAGTGGCTGTGCCGGATCGAGAGAGTCGCCGCAGTGGTGGTGGTGTACGTCAGCTCGACACTCCACCGCTTCGACCCAACCGGGACGGCGTTGCTGTCATAAGGCGTCGAGGAGGCGCCCGCGGGGAGCATGGTGCCGTCTGCCACGATGCGGCTGGCTGACTGCCACCAGCTCCCGAATGCGGGAAGAACGGAGTCTGCCATTAGACCGCCTTCCGAACCAGGACTGTGTTAGCCGGCGTTCCGGGCGGGACGGGCTGAGTCTTCTCCAGCACCATCAGGTTGCTCGGGCCCGCATCACCGGGGCGCCCAGGAGGCCCCGCTGGACCGGGAGAGCCAGCCCCGCCGCTCGGCTTCGCGGAGGTCCCCGCGGCCGAGGCTTCAAGCATCGCCTGAATGCCGGCGGGAGTCAGGTCGCTGGTGGTCTGCACCGAGCCGCCATCGCTGACAGCACCCGAGGCAGACCAGTCGCGCCAGCCCTCATCGTCCCAGGTGATGAAGTAGGTGCCTCGCCCAGGCGTCTCACGGAGAGCTACATCGGGGAGGTTCGTAACGTCAACGCCGCCTGCGGCGGGCAGGACAGGAGAGACCTGAACCCAGCCCGCCGCAGGCGAGATGAAAGTGATCGATCGTGTGGCCATGGCCCCAGTCTAGGCCACCCGGCGCACCGTGACGTCGTGGACCACGAAGCCGTTCGCCGGCGCCTCGATCCAGGGCGCCCACAGCGACGTCGCGTTCCCATCCTCGCGGGGCGTCACCGTCAGCTTCGCGGTCACCCGGTCTCCGGCCTTCAGCGTCCAGTCAGCCAGCTTGGCTCCCTGATCCAGCTTGGTGACTCCGAACTCCTCGAACGTTCGGCCGTTGTACACATAGGACGTCATCTCCGGCTCGCCGAAGTTGCCGTGCCACGAGTACGTGAGCGTGATCTCCCACTGGCCGTCGGAGGGCTTCATCTGGTCCACCTTCGGGACGATGGTGCCTCCGACGCCGGGAAGGTGGTATCCGTCTGGCTCGGCCGTGACGTTGAGCAGTGACCACTCGTTCAGCGGGGGGAACTCCCGGTCCGAGGAGGACAGCGGCTTGTCCGTGCGGAAGATCAGGGCGCCGCGGGGTGTGCCGGCTGGCACCGGAGCCCCCGTGTCGAGGCGTACGATGCGAGGCTGCCGGGTCAGGTCCACCACCGCGGCGTGCGTGGCGGCGATGTCCTTGGCGACCCCCTCCGCCGTCGCCGCCGTTGACTCCGCCTTGGCTCGGGTGGCCCGGATGGAGTCGGCAATCGCGGCCGTCTGGGACGCCTTGGTGAAGCCCTTCAGCGTCTCGTCGAGCTCGGTCCTCCGCACCAGGCCGCTGAGGTCCGGTGCAGCCGGGAGTTCCTCCTTGCGGACATAGCCGCTGAGGTCCGGTGCAGCCGGGAGATCCTCCTTGCGGACGTAGCCGCTCAGGTCCACCGGCTTCTGCGGGGCCGGGGCGGACGAAGCGCCACCGATGTTGATCGTGATCTGCGAAGGTACAGAAGCGCCGCCCACCTCGATGGCGGACGGCGCTTCGGGTGTCTTGTCTGTATCAGCCATACAGACAAGGCTACCGGGTCACCAGAGCTTGCCAGACCCGGACTTGGAGTTGTTCAGCGCCCGCTGGAGCGCCCCAATCGTGGCGGTGCCGGGCTCGCCGTCAACCCAGTCGGTGAAGTCCCAGCCAGCAGGCAAGTACTCGCGGTGCCAGGCGATCACGAGGTACTGGAACGTCCGCCAGGTGTTCGGCCCCAGGATGCCGTCGGTCTCCAGCGCCGGGGCGTCGTTCAGCGCGATCTGAGTGTCCGCCGGCACGGCCGAGTTGAGGAACGCCTGGAACCGCTCGATGGCGGGAGAGCCGTCCTCGTCAAGCACACCGTCAACCGTGGTGCCCATGACCTGCTGAAGCCGGCCGATGGTCGCCATGCCGAAGACACCGGTGCACCGGAGCTCGCCCTGGCCGTCGGACTTGTTCCACTTGCCTGTGTAGGGGTTCACGTCCTTCACCGGCGCAGGGGACTGCGCGGCTGCGAAGCCCGAGCCGTTGGACAGCTCGGACAGGTGCGAGTACCAACGGCCGGGGCAGTCCGTGTTCATCCAATCGCGGTGGCCCACGATGGGGAGCGGGCCGTGCTCGGCGCGGATCGCCTGGATCAGGCCGATCACGGTCGCCACGTCGCCGTCGGTCATCTCCGGCCGGCACTCGATGCCGATGGAGCGGGGGTTGCCGCCGGGGCCTGCGTGCCACGCGCGGTCGTAGTCGTGGACCAGCTGAGTCACGCGGCCGGCTGAGGCGACGTAGTGAGCGCTGGAGTTGCCGTCCTCACGGCAGAGGTAGTTCACCACGTTCTGGTGAGACTGCCCATCGACGCCCCAGTGGTGGATCGTGATGGAGTCAACGTCGCCGTAGGGGCGGCCGCTGGAGTAGTTGGGGGACCACTGGACGTCGGTCACAGCGGAGTTGGTCATGGTTCCTCCTGTCAGTAGGTGCTTCTAGCGTATCGGTCAGTAGTGGCTCTTCATCCGGTAGACGTCACCAAACGGGTCGAGCCACAGCGACTCCCCCGGCGTGCCCTCGTCGGGTGGGTACTGCCCGCCCCACATCGCCCCTGCGAGCCTCTCCTGCGCCTCACGGATCGCCCGCAGGTCCTTGTCGATAGCGGCCTTGGCGCCGTCGATGAGCTGTTGTGAGCCGGTGAGCTTCTTCACCAGCGCCTCGGTGTCAATCGCCGAAGCCACGGTGTGCGGGAACGGCCGTGACCAGGGCCCAGGCTTACCGTCCTGCGCGAGCAGGCGCACCCGGAAGTTGTACTTCTCCCCCGGGTCCAGCGCCGCCTGAGCCTCCGTGACGCTCTTGTCGTAGACACTGCCCGTCGGCCGCCACCCGGTGGGCGGCTCAGCCGTGTTGGCTAGGTGGATCGACACCTGCCAGCGGTTCGCCCACCACGGAGCCGGCTGTCGATTCGCCGTCGTCCCGTTGAAGAAGACCGTGGCAACTCCCATCTGGGACCGGACAGTCGGCCTGGATGCTTCTGGTGTCGGCGGCTGAGTCCACTCCAGCCGGAGCATCCGCCCAGACTCGTCCCAGTCACTCGGGATGCGCTTGTCGGTACGTGCCTGAACCCAGAACAGATACCGGACGCCGAGCTCCGCGCTCCCCCACGCGACCTTGTTCGCCGTGGTGACAAGCTGAGTCTCCTCGAGCCACTCCTTGGTCCCATTCACCTCGAAGTTGCGCACGCGGGCGATGCGCACGCGGTACTCGACGATCTTGTCCTTCAGCTCGACCCCATTGGCATCGAGCTTCGGGGCTGGCCACGACATCTCCACCAGGGTCTCGAGCCCGGACCCGGTGTCCGTGACCGTGCCCTTCACCTCCAGCGTGTTGGACCGGATCACCGCCGGCGTCTGCGCGACCTTGTTCTGAGTGGACCGGGATCGGACCGGCTCCGCCGTTGACGCCGCTGCCGTCCCCGTGGAGAGCTTCGACGCTGCGACCTCCTGGGCGAGCCGCGTCTGCGCGTTGGCGATCATGGTCCCGAAGATCGTCGAGCCGGAGCACCGGCCCTCCGCGTAGTCAACCTGAATCTGACTGACACGGAGCCACTGGTCCCGACCTGCGGCGTGCTCGACCCAGAACCAGTCCCCGACGTTGTAGTCCACCCAGGGCAGGAAGCACCCGGGCTGGTCCGCCTGCCAGTCCCTGACGATCTCCTCCTTGGGGCGGGACCTCTCCAGGAGCGCCTCCTGGGCGGCCGTCGCGGCGTCGCTCTGAGTCTCGACCCAGTTGGCCTCCAGGGAAATCTCCCGCCCCTCGCGGGGGTCGAAGTTGGGGTCCGTCGGCACCGGCACCTTGAACCGGACGCCATCCTTCCCGAGGACGTGGACTGCGGTGGCAATGTCTGCCCACGACAAGGAGTTGGTTCCCCCGCTGGTTCGCCCGGCCGGCCAGCGCTTCGGGTGCAGTGACTCCAGCGGCTTGTTCACCGGAGGCACCAGGACGAGCTGACGGCCCTCCCAGCGGGGCTGGAGCGCCCCGATCTTCTGGAAGCTCTCGAGCAGGGACCAGAGTGTGGAGGTCCACTTCACCTCCATGCCCTTGACTGATGGGTACTTGGTCCAAGCGTTTCCGTTGGCGTCGGCCGCAGGTGCCCCCTTAAAGGTGAGCCCGCGCCCCCACCCACGATCTTGGGCCTTCAGCCAGGTCTGTATCACCAGGTCTGCCGGGACGTCTGTGGTGGAGTTCCCCTGCGCGGGCTTGTTGGGGTCCTTGCGCAGCCGGAAGTTCTCCTCCCAGACGAGGGCCTGCTTCAGCCGGGCGCTGATGTGCACGCAGTCGATCGTGCGGGACTTCGTGCCGTCGGACAGGAGGTTCCACGTGGCCTTGCGGATGAGGAACCGCCCGCCGGCGGGCTCGGACCAGGTTCGCCCCCCGTCGAAGGTCACCTCAACGGCGACCTCGTTCTCCTCCTCCAGTGCCGGGTTCGGTTCCTCAGTGTGGGTGAGCTTCAGCGTCGGAACCCCTGAGATGGAGGTGGTCAGGCTGATCTTCGTCGCGTGGTGCAGCACCCCGATGCGGTCCCCGCCGTAGGCGCCGTAGGCGACGGCGCGCAGCATCATCTTCGGCCTTCCGGTGCTCACCATCAGTACGCCCCCCTCCACCACAGGATCGCGGAACCGCCGTTGACCTCGATGACGCCATCGCCGTTGTCCCGCTGCATGAGGCGGAACCCGCCGGGTGAGATCGACAGCGTAGGCACCGACCTCTGTGCCACCGGCATGGTGCTGGGGTCGTCCTCCCCGGCGGTCCGCTCCCGCCCCTGCGGCACGGTGCGGACGTCCCACTCCTCGGTGTTGATGACGAGCCACTGCTGGCTCGGCACGCGGCCAACGCTCAGGACCGACCCACCGATGGTGTCCCGAACTTCGACGGCGCCACCGTCGGTGTCGGCCTTGACCGCGATGTGGGTGGCGATGGCATCCTTGCCAGAGATGATCGGGAAGGACTTGCGGCCGTTCGTCACCGTGTCAACGCGCTCGGCTGTCTTCCGTCGCCACTCGCCGTTGACGGCCTCGAGGGTGAAGGAGACCAGCAGGTCGCCGTCGATGCCCTTGGGCTTTGCAGACACCGAACTCGACACGCGCACCAGCGCCTCAAGCTCTTCACCGTCGCGGCGGGTCCAGCCCATGGTGTGCAGCGACCGAGCGCCCGTGATGTGGCGCAGGGTACGCAGCCCAGCGGTCTGGTGGGCTGCGAGGATGAGCAGCTCCAGCTTCACCGTGGAGACGCCGGCCGCCATCGGGGCGAGCGCGAGCACGCCGTCGTAGCGAGGCACCTTGACGCTGGGAGAGACCATCGACCCCCACTGTGGGAGCTCGGTCTTCTCCGTGAGTCGCCAGCGTCCCGCCGGATCATCCAGCGGGACGCCATCAATTGAGTACGTGTCGTTGGGCATGACCCCAGTCTATTAGGACAGGGCCAGGGCGATGCCCTGCGCGACGTCGTTCCTTGTCTTCCAGTCCTCCTGCTTCTGCGGGTAGTTGTTCGTGATGTTGATCGTGGGGGCGACGCCCCCGGGTGCCACAGCACCTAGCTCGACGTCAGGGTTGAAGCCTCGACTGACCTTCCAGGCCGTGCGCGCGGCCGGGTCCTCGAACCCGACTTTGACCCCGTTGGTGATGTCCCGCATCGTCCGCTCCAGCTCGGGCATGGCGCCCTTCAGACCGGTCTGAAGACCATCCATGATCCAGCCACCGGCCGGGACCAGCAGCCTGAGGTCGTAGGCCCGCGGGCCCTTGTGCTCGGCGATCCAGTCACCGATGCCACCGACCCAGTCCTGGACCTGAGTGAATGCGGACTTCAGCCCGTTCAGGAACCCGTTGATGATGTTCTTTCCAGCGTTGACCAGCCAGTTCCCGGCGTTGCTGAACATGTTGATGATGTTCTGTGGGAGCTGGCGGAACCAGTCGAGCATGCTGGAGCCGATCTCCTTGACTCCGTTCCACATCCCCGTCATGGCGCTGGTCACGAGGCTCTTGATCCCGTTCCACGCCGAGTTCCACAGCCCCGGGATCGAGTTCCACAGGTTGGAGACGAAGTTGACGATGCTGGACCCGATACTGCTGGCCGTGCTCAAGAGCCCATGCCAGGCGTTGGAGAAGAACGATGTGATGCCGTTCCAGATGGAGTTCCACACGCCCGGGATGGCGTTCCACATGCTCACGGCGAAGTTGACAGCCGCGGACCCTACGGACTTGACGGTGTTCACCAGACCGTTCCACACGTTGGAGAAGAACGTCGTGATTCCGTTCCATACCGCGGCCCAGATCGCCGGCAGGTCGTTCCACAGCTCGGTGAGGAACTTCCACGCGATCTGCGGAATACCGATGAGGATGAACAGGAGACCCACGAGGGCGCCGTAGAGGATGGCCTTGATGGCCTCCCAGGACGCCGACCACGTCTGGCCGAGCAGGTCCCATATCGTCCCCAGGCCGTTCATAATCATGTCGGGGATGCCGGTGATGAAGGTGACGAACCCCTCCCACATCTGGGAGAAGAACCCCGTGATGGTGTCCCATGCCCCGGACAGGAAGTTCATGATCGCCTCTGGGATGCCAGAGACGAACGTCGTGACGCTCTCCCACAGGCCGGAGAAGAATCCCTTGATCCACTCCCACGCGACGTTCCACGCCGCCACGATGGCATCCCAGGCGCCGACCAGAACCGGCCAAACGGAGTCCCAGTTGGCGACGAGCAGGACGATGGCGGCGATGATCGCCCCGATGCCGATGATGATCCAGGTGATCGGGGACGCCAGCAGGGCGCTGTTCATCACCCACTGCGCGGCGGCCGCGACGAAGATCGCCGCGGACAGAACGCCGAGCGCGATAGCGATCCCCTTGATGAGCTCGGGGTTCTCCTGCGCCCAGGCGATGAACGCCTCCATCTTCGGCGTGATCCAGTCGAGAGCCTGAGCCACGCCGTCGAAGACCGTCGCAGCGAGCGGCTGTAGCGCGAGCTTGGCCTTGTTCACCGCGATCTGGAACTTCTCGGGGCCGTCGGCGGTGTCCGCCTGGACGCCGAGGATGGTGTCACCCGTGGCGCCGATGGACTCTCGAAGGGTGTTCAGGTCGAACGCACCGGACTTCAGCGCCTCGAGGAACTGGGGCGCGCCCTTGGTTCCGAAAATCTTGCCGGCCTGAGTGAGCGCTGCGGCCTCGTCACCTGACTTGACCAGGTTGTCGATCTCCCCGATGACGCGGTTGAATGCGTCCTTGGGCGCCTCGCCGTCCTTAGCCAGCGAGACCATGCCCTTCCCCATGGCCTGGATGGTGGCCGTTGAGTTGAGCCCCGCCTTGTCGAGACGACCGACCAGAGTGGCGACATCCTCGATGTCGAAGCCAAGGTTGCCGAGCGTGGGTGCAGCCTTCGCAGACGACTCGGCCAGCGTATTCATCGACACGCCGGTGGCCTGGCTGATACGGAACAGCTCATCCATCACCTCAGACGTCTCCGTGGCCGGGATGGCGAAGGCGGACATCGCAGAGGAGAGCTTGTTGATGTCGAGCTTCTCGCCGAAGAGGTCACCAGCTGCGATGACCTGCGAGGCTACTGTCTCAAGCTCATCACCAGTCAAGCCCAGTCGAGTGTTCAGGTCCGCGACCGTCTGGCCTGCGTCCTCGAAGGATGTCGGCACCGTCGTGGCGACCTTCTGGGCGCTCTTCTCCAGACTCTCCAGCGCCTCCCCCGTGGCTCCGGTGCCCGCTCGAATGGTGTCGGACATCCCGTCGAACTCGGCCCCGATGTCGTACAGGGCCTTGCCCACGCCAACGGCGGCGGCGCCAAGCGCGGCAGCGATCAGTGTGGGATTGATCGCCGCCTTCAGGTTCTCCCCGAAGAGGCCGCCGAACTTCGACCCGCCGTCTGCGCCGCCGGCGCCGATGGCCTCGCCAGCGGCCTTGCCCGCCTCGGACCCTGCACCAGCGGCGGCCGGGAGGACGATGTCTGCGATCTGCTTCTCCGCGCCAGGCGCGGCGGCGATGAGCTCGTAATACGCAGTTGCGAGCTTAGGTCCGTCAGCCATCGATGTCCTCCGGTAGGTTCAGGATGAGTCGCATCTCGTCAATCGAGGTGCCCTCGCCATACGGCGTGGCACTGTCTGTGTCGTTCTCTGGCGGGCGGATCAGGTTGGTCACTGGCATGTACTCGGGTGAGTCCACGCGCTTGTCGCCGGCGATCTGCCAGGACAGGACGCGCAGCAGGTGCACGATGAGCGACTGCATGTGCTCATTCGGCGACCACGTTCCGCGGGCCACGGCCAGGCATGAGCCCATCGGCGGGCTGGCGAGATATGCCTTGAGGTCCCGCCAGGAGAGGCGGCCACTCCACACGTCGTCGAGTGACCGCCCCCTCCCAAGCAAGTCAGACCTCACCGCGTTCTCGTAGCGGTAGGCCTCCGTCAGGAGGCCGAGGATTCCCCCACTGAGGTACCGGATGCCTCTCCCCAAGCGGTGATGATCGCCTCGAGCTGGTCGCTGGAAACGACGTCGGTCAGGCCGGGGCAGCAGTCCTCAATGATCTCGAACTGGATGGCCTCGGCCTCGAGGCGGGAGAGCGCCTGAGCGTCCTCAGAGGAGTTCTCATCCTTCAGGCGGCGAGACACATCTGAGAGGCGACGGCGGTAAGACGCCTTGATGTGCTTCAAGAGCGGCATCGACCGGTCCTCCTTCTCGCCGGGGAGGCGGAAGATGAAGCGGTTCTCAGCCTTGTCAGCCTTGGCTCCCGGGACGAGGAAGGCGCCGGCGGCGGGCTTGGTCATTGTGTGGTCCTCTCGGTTGGCGTTTGGGTGTGTCAGTTCTTGACCCAGAACTCGCGGTAGAACGCCCCGTCTACCGGGAACAGGTCGAGCTTCAGGGTGTTGGCCATGATGTCCTTGCCGTTCATCTCGACATCACCATCGATAACGGCCTGGGCGTCGTCGTAGACGATGGTGCCCTTGGCAACGTCGGTGTTGACGATGACCACGATTCCGCGGTGGGGCGGAATCTCGTTGAGCTTGCCGACGATGTTGATGCTCTTGCCCGTCTTGGTGACGTTGGCGTCGCCGTAGACGAGCTTGTGGCCGGTGATGTTCAGGTACTCGGCGACCGGAATCTCGACTGTCGCCTCGGCACCCTCGCGGGTGGACAGAATGACGTCGCCGCCCCACGCCTTCACCTTCGAGGTGGAGTTGGAGATGGAGCGCTTCGGGCCGGCATCCGTCAAATAACCAATGGCCTCCAGCGTCACCCCAGTCGGGGCATTGGAAAGGTCAACGTGGGCGGTGATCTTCTTGGCGTCCTCGGTGGTGCACACGAACACACCGCCGATGACGGACATCGGCTTGGGTGCGATGACGTTCGAGGCATCGCTCTTGCCGTTGACGGGCATTCAGTCCTCCTTGTAGTGCGGGGTCCCCGCACCTTGGGCGGGCTTGGCTCTAGTCTACGTCGAGGCGCTCAGACTCCGTGGTGACCTCCACCTGAACCGAGTAGCGGTGCAGGTGAGGGTAATCGGGGTGCGGGTTGTCATAGGGACCGCTCTGCACGCGCCCCGAGTGCCACTCCTGCCGATCAAGAGCCACGACGGCGGCGGCGGCGGCGGCCAACCGCTGAGCCGACGGGCCATCCTTGGCGTAGCAGTGCATAAGCACCGTTGCCGCGGACGACACCATGGTCTTCGGGTAGCCGCCGGCAACGTACACGTGGATCGTGTTCCCAGCGCCCGGGTCCTTGGCCAGGATCGAGGAGACCTTGACAGGGGCGCCCACCGCCTTCGCGCACTCGCTTCGGAGTGCGGCGATGAGCGCCGGCAGAGGGTCCTTGGTGAGAATCAGCTGCGCCATGGTCAGCCTCCTAGAACTGCTCGGGTAAGGACATCATCGCGCGCCTGCACAAGGCGGCCGTAGTAGGTGGCAGTCTTCACGATGCCTCGGGCGCGCGTGGCATTCGGCTTCGACTGGTAGGCGAACGGCTCTTCCCTGGCTTCCCTCTGCCCACCCCGGGCCTCGTCACTGTCGCCCAGGCTCGCCATCGCGTTGGCGCTGGCCGCTGCGCTCTCGCCGAAGGAGTCGATCTCATCCTGATATGACTTGCGGAGCTCATTGAACCCGTCGTAGTGGAACTCAATTCGTGAGAAGCCCATCAGCCCTCCCAGCGACGAAGGTTGAGCACCGCGGCATCCGGGAGCAGTGCGGCGCCAGTCATGACGCGCACAGGGCCGACGAGCCGGTACGACTTGCCACGCCAGTCGATGCGAGCGTGCTTCGAGATCGTGGCCGCCGCAGCCGCGTCAACGTAGGCAACTTGGTCCCACGACTCACCATCGCGGTGAGAGTTGTTCTCGCCTGTGGGGCCGGCCTGAACGTCGACACCCATGATCTGGCGGGCGTTGGCCGCCGGGTACTCCCGGCGCGGGGCGCCGTGGGCGTCCTCGGTCTCCGACGGCTCGGTGACGGTGAGAATCTCGGACCCGAAAAGGGTTGACCACACGCTCACAGGATGCCCTGCCCGTCGATGCGGTGCCGCTCCACGGCCTCGGACCACCGCTGTGTGGTGCCGACGGTGGACGCCGTGCCGAAGGTGATGGACCGGACGCCCTGGCTGATCTGCTGAACGCCGGGCGTGGCGAGCGTGGCGTAGATGCTCGCGGCCTGCTCCGCCACCGCATCCGCAACGTCGTCAGGAACCTCGTCGGTGCCAGCGGTGTACGTGACCTCGATGGTGCCCAGCTCGGTGCCCCAGCCGCCGTGGCGGCGCAGTGCTCCCGTGCGCGGGGAGTACGTCACGTGCTCCAGCGGGATGCCACCAAGCTTCACGGTGAGCGCTGAGACGCCCTTGACTGGTAGAAGCAGCGTCTCCCCCGCCGGCGGGTCCAGAACCAGGGTCTTGGTCTCCTTGGTGACATTGTGGCCGACGGCGGAACGAAAACGCGCGCTCGCACGCTCGACGGCGTAGATCAGGTTCGGGTCCTGTTCTGACTTTCCGAGCGAGCGCGCGAGCGCGGCAATAGAGCAGAGGTGTGCGGCCATGGGCTCAGTCTACGTTGACGTTAACCCCCTCTGCAGCCAGAATGCGGGACAAGGGCTCCGCCATCTGGCCCGAGATGCCGACACCCTCGGGGTCTCCGTAGACGGTGGCGACGCGCGGGAAGGTGCCCCCAGGGATGCACACGGTCAGCGTGTTCGGGATGGCGCAGGAGGAGGCGTACCCGCAGCGCATGAGCGCCTCCCGAACCGCAGCGAGCTCATCCACGACGTTCTCGGCGACCATCTTGAGACTCTCGTAGGGGAGAACCGACTCAGGGTCCTGGCCCATTCGGACCGGGTACGCCTCCTCAGTCTCGACCGTGATTCCCTGGCGGGCGATCCGGGTGGTGACGGTGGCGATTGAGCCATCCTGGAACATCTGGTAGCGCGTGGTCTGCATGGTGTGCCTCCTCAGGCGAACGACGGAGCTTCTGCAGCGGGGGCAACGAGTCGCTCATCCACGCGCAGCTGACCCTCCTGGGCGGGGACGGACACGCTGGTGAAGCCGTCCTGAGGGGTGATCAGCTCGGTGTCGTCGGGCTGTCCGACACCGAGCAGGTACATGCCGGCGAAGATGGCGGCGAGGACGAGCGTCACAATCGAGACGGCGGAGGCGATGCTGCGGACGAGGCTCATTGTTGATCCCTTCGGTGGTTGGTGTGTTCACACACTACGTCGCCGAATGATCTGTTGTCAAGTGTGGCGCATAGCACGAAGCCCCCGGGATCGCTATCGGGATCAACCGGGGGCCTCGGCGTCAAGGTGCGTCAGGCGATGGTCGCCACGCACACGTCCTTGCGGCGGCGGAACACGCCGATCACGCGGGACTTACCGCGCAGCAGCGACAGGCCACGGAGGGCGTAGTCGCTGTGCTGGTTGAAGACCTGAGCGACGTACTGCTCGCGCCAGTACAGCTCATAAGCCTTCAGGTCACCCACAATGGCGGTGCCCTTGGCGACAGCGGTCGAGGCAATGACCTTGTGGCCCCACAGCTGGAGGTTCAGGGAGCCGAACGGGCCGGCGCCGAGGTAGCGGCCGTTCTTGTCCGCGGCAAGGTCCACGGACTCCAGGTCCTCGGGGTTGAGGACAATCTGGGCGCCCTGAGCGGAGTCACCGAGCGCGGTCAGCGCCTTGCGCAGGGTGTTGAAGATGGCGTCGTTGCCGGTGCCGACCTTCGCCTGAGTGCGCACACCGGGGGCACCAATGATGCCGCGCGGGCGGTCACCTGTAGCGGTACCGGAGACGATCTCACCCTCGATCTTCTGCATGACCAGGGCCATGAGGACCTCGCCGACGAGGGTGACCATCACGGAGTCGTCCGCGAGCTCCTCGTCAGTGACCGGCAGAGCCTCGCCGATGGTGGTCGTGGTGGCCGTGTCGGCGCGGGTGGCGATGGTGGTCAGCGGGAAGACGCCGCCGGCAGCGCCGGTGCCGTTGTCCGCCTTGGCCTCGGCCTTGATGTCGGGGCCAGGGGTGACGGCGGTCAGGGCGCGGTAGGGGATCACCGCGGCATCGGTGGTGCCGGTGGTGATGGCCGACAGCAGCGGGCCGTACTGGGCGCGCACCTCGTCGTCAACCGGAGAGCCCAGGTGGAAGGCGGAGCCACCGGTGGTGGCGGTGCCGCGGTGGGCCACGTCGGCCTTGCCCACCAGGTCGCGGACCACGAGGTCAACCTGATCGGTGGCGCTGGAGAAGCCGGAGGAGAAGCGGCTCTTGAACGCCTGCCACTCGGGGGACAGGACGAAGCGCTCACCTGCGGTCTTGCCGACGACCTCAACGACGTCGGAGACGGCCTTGGCCGCCTTGGGGGCACGCTCGGCAATGGCGGCCAGCTTGTCGGAGGCGGCCTTGCGGGCGGCGGCCTGCGCGTCCATCTTGGCAACGGAGTCCACGATCTCGTCAACGCGGGCGAGGTCGGCCTCGGTCAGCTCGCTCTTGGCGCGCAGCTCGCCGGCCTCCTGAAGCAGCTCCTCACGAGTGCTCATACGGTGCATTCCTTTCGGTGGTCAGAGGCCCAGGAGGGCCAGCCGGGCACGGGCGGTCCGCTGCGCGGCGTCGTCAGTCTCAGGTGCGTCCTGAGACTTCAGCTTGGCGAGAGGATTCGCACCGCGCAGACACGGCCCGGCCTCCCACAGGTCCAGTTTAGTGAGGTGGCGGATTTCGCCGTCGTCGGACTTCTCCACGGTGTAGTCCTCGACGATCGCGGAGTACGAGAAGTCGGTGATGGCTCCGACCTCGAGAAGCTCGGCGACAGAGCGGCCGATCTCGGTGTCGAGCGCCTTCCACTCCAGCAACAGCCCCTCGTCGGTCTCCTCTGCCTTAGTCGAGTAGCCCACGATGTCGGAGGTGCCGTAGCCGTGGCTCCACATGATGGGCACCGTGGGGCGCTCGGCGAGCGCCTCGGTGAAGGCGCCCTTTTCGGTCACCTCTCCGTCGGAGTCCACGTTGCCGAAGACGGCGACGAGGGCCGTGAAGGTGCCGGGCTCCGACTTGCGTTCAGGCTTCTCGTCCTCGGGCTTCTCGTCCTCGGGCTTCTCATCCTCGGGCTTCTCGTCCTCGGGCTTCTCGTCCTCGGGCTTCTCGTCCTCGGGCTTCTCGTCCTCACGACGTCGGCCGGCCGCGGCCTTGCTTGTACCCACGGTGATACAAGCGCGGGCGTGCTTCTGAACGGTTCGCTTCATGGTCTAAGCCTACGGTTCACCACACGTAAGCGATGTCGCAGTTGCAGCCCACGATGTCGTCGGCGTCCCCACCACCCCAGTCGTGGGGCCAGCGCATCCCGTTGGAGAACGTGTCGTCCATGTCCACCGTCTCGCCGTTCATCGCGGCGTGCTCGGCCCTCGGATGGCTCGACCCGTTGTGGACCCACATCTTCTTCACGGCGCCGGAGCGGCGAGCCCCCTCCTGGGAGCCGAAGCCCGTGGCGTCCTTCGTCGAGGCGTCGGCCCACAGTCCAAGACGGTCCTCCGAGAGGATGTCCTCGATGGTCTCCCTAGCCGTGTCCTGCGCCGCGTCATCTCCCGACACGGCGCCGAGGAGACGCATCGCAGCATCGACGGCGGCGTCGGCCTTGCCCTCGGCCATCTGCCGGATGTAGTTCCGAATCGCGCCGCGTCCGATTGTCTCCGTGCCAGTTCCCGAGCGGAGAATCACGCCGTTGGCGGCCTCGATGGCCTGCTCGGCGAGGAACGGCTCGATGCGGTCTGCCAGGGCTTCGACGGCGGCCTCACTCAGCCCCTCGCGCTGAAGCTCATCGACGTAGGCCCGGCGCATCTGCTCCAGAATCGAAGGTGACGGTCTTGAAGTCACAGCCTTCAAGACCATGCGCGCTTTTGGGACCAGAGACTTCCCCTCCTCAGCGGCCCCGTCCTGCTGCCGGTGGTCGAGCTGGTTCGTGTCCGAGCCGTTGAGGTTCTGCGAGCCGGAGTCCGTGGGGCTGGCCTGGCCGCCCTGGATGACGTTCAGCGGGACGATGAGCTCCTCCGTGCCCTCGAGGTAGGGCAGGTCGAGGCGCTCTCGGGCCTCGGCGCGCGTCATCACGGGGCCGCCGGTGGCGGACTGGAGCGCCTGGACGCGCTCAAGCAGCGTGCCGTCCTGGGCCTCCGTGCGGTCGAGCACGCCGTAGACGGAGGTGTCGCCGCCGGCGAGCGCGGGGACGATCTCAGCGTTCAGCGCATCCTCGATGCGGCCGATGAGCGGCCCGAGCACGCGGGTGTACAGGTCACGGCGCAGGGCCGCGTAGCCGCCATAGTTCGCTTCGCGCATTCCGAGCAACTCAGGCGGGACGCCGAAGTAGCCGGCGACCTCGATGTCGGTCAGGGTGCGGACGCTCGATGCGCTGGAGAGGTCGGGCTGCACCTGCGGCGCGCTCTCCAGCTTCATGCCGTCCTCCATCACCGGGATGGAGCCGCCCGACGTCGAGGACTTGAAGTCCGCCATGGCCTGAAGGAAGCGCTCACGCTTCTCATCCGACCAGCGCGGGGCGTCCTTGGGGCGGGTCACCTGAGCGGACACGCGCGGGACATCAGTCCACATGCGGCGGCGCCACCCCTCCGCCTCGCTGAGCTCGGCCAGCAGGGCGCGCAGCGTGCGCACAGGGGCGACCGCGCCGGAGCCGTCCGGGTCCCAGCCGTGCATGAGCGCCACGGGGAGGTCAGACAGGCTGACCGTCTCCCCGCCGGCGACCGTGGCGACGTCGTTCACCCGGCCGAACACGTCAGTGCTGAGCATGAGCAACGGCGCGGGGACGCGGACGATCTCCTCGTCGACGAGCACCGCGCAGGCCGAGCCGTACAGCAGCCAGTCGAGGGCAAGACCGGACACAAGGTCCGCAGAAGATGTGAACCGTGTGGGCCTGCGCACAAGAGTCTCGGCCGGGGAGTCGTACAGCCGCTCCCGGCCCCCGTCCTCGGCGCGGTAGACGCGCCACGGGAGCGCTGCGACCGTGCTCGCCATGAACGACACGACCTTGCGCACGCTCGGCTGGCTCTCCCACACGCCGCGGATGCTCATCCCGGCCACAGACCCCGCAGTTGCGGAGCGTCCGCGCACACTGCGGAGCGTGATCGGGGGGTCGGCCACCGTCAGACGGGCGAGTGCCCCGCCCTTCGCCGTCAGTGCCATCAGTCGCTCTCCTCCTCCGGCGCGATGGCGACGGCCAGCACGCTTCTCCAAGGCACCCACATGGTCAATTGCTCCCCATCCAGCTCAGCCTCCAGCCGGAGCACGCGCTTAACGCGCCACAGAAGAAGACTTATCGGTCGGATTCGGACTGACAACTGCGTGTCGTCAGTCAGCGCAACGGTCATGCGGGTTGGTGTCATGTGTCAATCCTACGGTGAATCACACCAGGAAGCCGGCGCCGTGCTCCTCGCTGGCGGCCTGAGCCTCCCTCTCGGCGTCGAAGATCATCGCCTGGCTCATCGCGGTCACTAATGCGGCCACCAGGTCAATTTTCTCGCCGGACTTCGCCTTGTCGGGTTTCACGTTGCCCGACGGGTCGCGGGCAACGGCGAGGTTGTCGATGCACCAGTCCGCGATTGGGTTGTCGTGTCCGAGGTCCCGCATGTAGACCAGCGCCTTCATCCGCTTCAGCGGGGCGCTCATCGACGCGTACCCCTGCCGAACCTTGACCATGGGGAGCCCCTGACCGTAGAGCGACGTCGAGAGCTGTGTGGCCGACCATGGGTCGAAGCCGATCGCCTCGACCTGCATGTCGCGGTCGTCCTCCTCGATGCGTCGCTGCACGACGTCGTAGTCCAGCACGTCACCCGGCGTGAGCTCGAGCAGGCCCTGCTCCACCCACCGCGAGGCGGCTCCGAGCGTGCGCTTGTCCAGCGCCCTGAGGTTCTCCTCCGGGGTCCACGTGCGCCACACAGCCGACCACAGCGGCGTCCCCTTCGGGTCCCCCGGCTGTCGCGGGGTCAGCCAGCACAGCGCCGCGAGGTCCGAGACGCTCGCCAGGTCCAACCCACCCACGACCGGGCGCCCGGCCAGGTCCTGAAGCGTCCTGAACGGGGTCGGGGCGCTCCGGTCCCATTTGGGCAGGTCGATGTACCTCGCCGACTGCTTCAGGCGGCGGTTGAGCCGTAGACGCTCGAACGCCGCGCGCTCTTCGGGGCCGGTCTTGGCCTCCTCGGCCGCAGCACGCATCGACTCGCGCGTCGGGGAGACGCCGTAGCCGGGGTTCGCCCGCTTCCACGTCTCCTCGTCGAACGGGTCCGCGCCACGCGGGGCGGCGAAGATCACAACGTAGCGCCGAGACGGCTCGCCGCGGCAGTCGCTTTCTGCCCTCGATCTGCGGACGGCGTAGGGCGTCATGGTTCCGCCGGCGTCCGCCGTCGTGATGACGAAGCCGAGCGGCTGACGGCGGGCGCCGGTGCCGGTCTCGAGCGACTGGATCAGGTCGAGGTCCTTGTGGACATGCATCTCGTCGGCCAGGTAGCCGTGCGGGTTCGTCCCCTGAAGCGTGTCCCCGACGCTGGCGACGGGCTTGATGACGGCGCCGTCGGCCGCGCGGATGATCTTCGACTTCCAGGCGCGCACGCCGGCGTCAGCCATCTGCGGCGATGCGCCGACAGCGAGCGCGATCGGGTCGTAAGCGAGCCGGGCCTGATCCTTCGAGCCAGCTGCAAGGAGTACCTGTGCGCCACCCTCACCGTCGGCGAAAGCCAGGTAGACCATGATGGCGGCGCTCAGGGTGGTCTTCCCGTTCTTGCGGGGGACCTCTACCCAGGCGTCGCGGTACCACCGGACGGTCTTGCCGTCGGCGTCCTCGATCACCCACCCGAAGATCGGTGCCAGGACGTAGGCCACCTGCCACGGGGACGGCTCCAGCGGCTTGCCAGCCCATTCGCCCTGCGTGTGCCGCAGCGCCCGCAGCGCAGCGATCACACGGTCAACGCGGACGGGATCGAAGCGGGCACCATGTTCCTCGCCGGGCTCGGGCGTGCGCCACAGCGGCTTCGTCCACTCGGGGACCTCGTAGCCGCGGCTCTCGCAGTACCAGCGGACCTCTGGAGACAGCCCGTGGGCGCGTGCGCGGTCTGAAGTTGTAACGGCTGGCATGGGTTCAGGCTAGACGGCGAACGGGTTGCCGGCCTTCGCCTTCACAGACTCTGGTGCGTCCATCGCCGCACGGGCCACGAAGGTAAGGCCCATCGTCTTGCACAGCCCCTCGATTACGCGGGCGTGAGTCGAGGCGATGGAAAACGCCGGGTTGGCGACCGGGGTGCCCTTCTCGCTGTAGAGGATCACGCCCTCTGCGCGGGCGGTGCCAACCGCGATTGTGTAGAGCTCTAGCTCTTGAACCAGGAGTGCCACCATCGTGGTGTCCGCGGCGGCCAGGAGGCCGCTCGCGTGGAGCGAGCCCGTGATCTCGTCCCACAGGGGGTGCAGGTCCGCCCTCAGCGTCGAGGGGGGCGCGAGCCGATCGGCGTCCCGCGGCAACGCCGCCGCGGTGTGCATCGTGGCCTTCTCCGGCACCGAGTCGTCCACGAGCCGGAGCCCACGCGGAAGGCGGGCGTCACTCACGCTCTGACCGGCTTTGCGGCTCATCGTCGGCTCCTCGGAATCTGATCGGTAGGGAGCCGCCGGACGCTACCCCGTAGTGCAAGCTTCGATCCTCGATGTGGGTCTGCGCCCGGCGGTGGGATCAGCCTAGCACGCCTCGCGCCCGTGCGCAAGAGGGGCCGAATGCCGAGTTTTTGGCTTGGAATGACGGGCGCGCCCCCCTGGCGGCGTGTTTTGTTTTTGTGGAACGCCCCTCCGGCTTTTTCAATCCCCCGTTCGGCTTCGTCGCCGTTTCGGTTTCTCGACTCCACGTTGAATCAGTTTTGTATTTTTTTGATTTTGTGTGTGCCTCGATTGTTGAGGCTTTACTCGACCCAAGTCGCGTCGCGTGGAATGCGCGGCTTGCGCTTAACGGCTTTGCCCTTCGCCTTGCGGAGCCGAGTGCTATTCGCTTTTCGATTCGCAGCTGCGATTGCTGTCTTGCGCTCGTGGTGCTCACGGCAAAGAGCCTGAACATTTCCCTCGTCGAGGAATGCGCCCCCGTCGGCGATCTCCACGATGTGGTCCACCTCGGTGCTCGGGGCGGTGCAGCCCGGCCACTGGCAGGAGGGGTGTGCCTGGAGGGTCCGGGTACGCAGGGAGGCCCAGGGGGCTCGGTGGGAGGGGTGGGCTTGGAGCCACCGGGTGTGTGCCGAGGGGGTCCGGCTGGCGTGGGTGGGGCACCTCGATGCGCCGGAGGGGGTCAAGCGCGTGCACCCCGGCTGGGTGCATCTCGTGGGCGGCATGGTCGGCGTCATGGCTCCAGCGTACTCGATGGGGCGCTGAGCGCGCAAGTGTGGTCCGCGCCACGTGGGTCGCCCCCACGACCGTTGGCGGGGGCCGGCCCCGGTGCAGCGTGACCCCAGTCACAAGCCGCTGCCTCGCGCGCGCCCGCGTATAGTTCTCTCCCCCTTTTTCTTTACCATTCCTTTACTCTCTCTCTCTACTCTCTATAGAAAGAAGGTAGTAGTTAGTAGAAGGGGGGACTTTTTGGCGTCATTCCGCCGATTCCGGGTCCACTAGGTTCGTGCTAGGTGCGCGAAATCGCGCCATCTCGGGCCCAGCGGACACGCTTCCGCCCGGTTGGGTAGATCACGACGCCGATATATCCGCTCGGTCATATGACCTGGGACACGAGGGTAACGAATCGTTACCTGACGGCGCGCAAAGTTTCACCGATTTCGCCCCATTTACCTAGTCAACCTAGTAGCGCCGCGTCGTTGCAACGTTTCCCCTTGCAAGGTTCCCCACCATCATGGTAGCGTCCGGGCCAAGCCGCTCCGCCCCGCCTTGATGGGTGACGGACCCCCGACCACAACCTAGAGAGAGATAAATCGTGACCGCCATCACCATTCCAGTGTCCCTGGCCTCCCCCCTCGCGAGCGGGGACTACCGCCAGAAGGAGTGGACCCTAGACACTTTCACCGACCTCGCAGCCTCCGCCCCCGTCTTGGAGAAGGACCCTCGGTCCGTCCCCGGCGTGTTCGTGGGGACGCTGAGGGCCCCCCGCGCAACGGCGGAGAACGTCGTCGAGCACACCGCCGTCGTGCTCGACCTGGACCAGGACGTGCCGCATGACGTGCCTGAGCGGCTCCGCCGGCAGGGGTGGGACTCCGTTGTCCACACGACCGCATCCCACACCGCCGAGCGCCCTCGGCTCCGGGTCATCATCGCCATTGATCGCCCTGTTCACCCCGGCGCTTATCCGACCCTCGTGAAATGGGCGGCGGAGAAGCTCGGCGTAATTGTCGACCCGTCCGCCATGGCGGGGTGCCACCGCTTTTTCCTCCCACACATCATCCCGGGTTCGAACGCCGAGCTGTTCGGGGTCGAGGTACACCGCATTAATGGCGACCCTATCGAGGTGGATTCAGTTCTCAACTCCACCCCGATGTTCAATCAGGCCCCCGCTAATTCCGATTCACCGAAGCACCGCACCCGCCGGGACCCGCTTCAGCTCCCCGGTGCTGCCGGCGCATTCAACCGGACCTATTCAATGGAGGAGGCCGTCGAGGAGTTCCAGCTCCCCTACCGCCCCTGCGGGAATGGTTTCATCCACATCGACTCCACTCAGACTCAGCCAGGGCTCACCCCGGTCAACGAGGATCGCACGCTGTGGTTCGACCACGCCGGCACCTCGCCGACCCACGGGCAGACCATGAGCGTGTTCGACCTGGTGGCCGAGTGGCGCCACGGCCTTCAGACCGGCAGTGCCCAGGACGACCAGGACAAGCCCCCGGCCGAGCGCCGCTCCCGGGCGCTGATGGGCGTGGACGCAGCGCAGATTCCCGCCGTCGCCGAGGAGATGGCCGCCGCCACCTTCGACGCCGGCCCCCAGCCGGACGGCCCGCTGACCATCGAGGCGTGCGAGGCGGCGCTCAGCCCCCGCAACCCCAAGACGGGCAAGCGGGCGCTCACCGACGCCAAGGACCGCCAGACGCTCGTGGACATGGACCCGATGCTCGCCTCCAGGGCCATCTCCGCGATGGGGCGCCGACCGGGTTGGAGGGTCAAGCCAGAGTGGGCCAGTGAGTCCGAGCTGTTCGAGCAGGAGGCCCGGCGCCTGGGCCTGTACCCCGATCAGGACGAGGACGAGGCCGCGGTGCAGCAGTACCTCGGCAAGCACTACGGCGGGGACGTGCCGTCGATCTCCACGGTGAGGGAGCTGCTCAGCCTCTCCGCCTCTCAGCCCGGTCGGGAGATCGACCCGCTGACCTCATACCTGGACCGGCTGGAGTGGGACGGCGTGCCGCGCTTGTCTGGTGGCGCCGCCACGCTCCAAGAGGTGCTGCCGGGCGTGGACCGCGACGACGAGGATGAGCGCCGCTGGGCGTCACGGGCCGTGATGCGGGCATGCGTGGCGGCCGTGGCCCGCGCGTACCGGCCCGGGTGGCAGGTGGACTCCTCGCTGGTCCTCGTTGGCCCGCAGGGCACGCGCAAGACGTCGTGGGTGCGCTGGCTCGCCGGCCCGTGGGCGGCACCACTGCCTGACATCCTCGGCGGAGACGCGGACCTGTTCGACCCGTGTCACAAGGCATGGATTGTTGAGGCCGACGAGGGGTTCGCGGTCACTCGCAGCGGCTCCCGGTATGGGGACGCGCTGAAGCGATTCCTCACCGCCCGCTCGGACACGTGGCGGCCGAAGTACGGGCGCACGTCGCGCACGATGGCCCGCCGCTTCGTGGTGTGGGGCACCACGAACCACGAGGACTTCCTTGCCAACGAGGAGGGGAACCGCCGGTACTGGCCCGTGCGGATCGTGGAGACCATCCCCACGGCGTTCCTCACCCCCGAGCGCCGCGACCAGATCTGGGCCGAGGCTGTCGTGCTGTTCAAGCGCGGGGAGTCCACGTGGCTCAGCGACGAGGAAGAGCAGGTCATGCAGTCCGCGAGGGCCGAGCGGGCCACTGAGGAGGACCCTCTGGTTGGCCCGGTGTACCGGTACATCATGACGCCTCGCCCGCGGGGCCACGCCTGGATGGGCAAGGTGGAGCGGGAGACCGCGATGCTTGTCAAGGACCCGACATGGACCCCGCAGCCGGTTTCGGCCGCCACCCTCATGGTGGACCTGAAGGATGAGCTCCCCCAGCGAACGACGGTGCGCGCGGTGACTGCCACGATGCGGGCGCTCGGGTGGGAGCCGTTGGGTCAGGTCGGGGACCCGCGCGGGGGAGGCGCCCGCCTGTCCGTCTGGGCTCAGCCGGGGATGAGTCACTAGCCACAGAACTTGACAGGGCGACAGCGTCAGTCATATTGTTGGGGTGTCAGGCCGCAAAGGTCTGGCACCCCAACCTCAGTTAGGAACCCACGATGGCTAAGATCACACTGCACGTCACCCCCTCGGACGCCGCCGAGCTGGCCGCGATCACCGCGGCGCTCGCCCCGTTCGTCTCCTCCGGCGCCCCCGCTGCGGCTGAGAAGCCCGACCCCGCTGCGGCCGAGGGGGCGCCCAAGCCGAAGCGCCGTGCCCCCCGCAAGGACAAGCCAGCCGAAGAGCCCAAGGCCGAGGGGCCGGCCCCCGTCCCCCCTACCGAGACCGCCCCCTCCACGGAGCAGACCTCAGGTGGGGAGCTTGGGTCCCGCGAGGCGCTGCTCGACGCCATGCGTAGCGCCCTGAAGGCTGGCAAGCGCGCCGAGGTCGCGCAGGTCCTTCAGGAGTTCGGGGCCGCCAGGGCTACCGAGCTGAAGGACGAGGACGTGGCCGCCGCTACCGCGATGGTGGTGGCATTGTGACGGGCCCCGCAGCGCACGCGACGCTCGGACCATCAGCGGCCAAGCGGTGGATGACCTGCCCTGGGTCCGTCGCAGCCATCGCGGCGTGCCCCGTTGATGACACCACGTCGGAGGCGGCGGCCGAGGGCACGGCGGCCCACGCCCTGGCCGAGATTCTCCTGAGGGAGCGCATCGAGCTGAAGGGCCAGGGCGCGCTCTTGAAGGAGTGGAAGGCCGAGTACGGAGAGAAGTACGACGCCAACGAGCTGAAGGCCGGCGTCATGCCCTACGTTGACAAGGTGTCCGATGCCTGGGAGGAGCTCGGCGGACGCAAGCACGCCAGGCTGCTGCTGGAGAAGCGGGTCTTCGTCATCGATGGTGTCTACGGCACTGCCGACGCCGTGGTCATCTCGGACAAGGGCGTGCTGCACGTCCTCGACCTGAAGTTCGGCCGGGGCGTGCGCGTCGAGGCTGAGGACAACCCGCAGCTGCGGTGCTACGCCCTCGGTGCCCTTCAGGATGCCGAGCTGGAGCGGGACATCTCCGAGGTGCGGATGACCATCGTCCAGCCAAGGCACAAGGATGGTGGGCACACATCGACGGCGGTGATGACTGCCGAGGCGCTGCACGCTTGGGGCAGGGAGCTGGCCGCGGCGGCCGAAGCCACCAAGATCGAGGGTGCGCCGCGTGTCCCCAGCGAGGGCGGGTGCCTGTTCTGCCCGGCGGCGCCGTGGTGTCCCGAGCGGGCCGCGTTCGTCGCCGAGGCTGTGGGCCTCGACGCCGCGACCGGGCTGACCGCTGACCCTGTGGACTACTCACCGGCCACCCTGGCCGAGGCCATGGGCACCGTCGAGGCGGTCGAGGGCTGGTGCAAGGCGGTTCGCCGCGAGGCGCTCCGGCAGGCAGGCACCGAGGAGGGGCTGCCTGGCTGGCACCTGAAGCCCGGCCGAGCTCGGCGATCGGTCACCGAGGAGGCCGCTCAGGCACTCGTGGACTTCGGGATGCTGAGTGAGGACGAGGCGTTCACCCGCTCGCCGGCCACGCTCAGCAAGCTGGAGAAGGCCGTGGGCGGCCGCAAGGCCCTGGACGCCGCCGTGGGTGACCTGCTGAAGCTGAGCACCTCAGCCCCGACTCTGGTGAAGGACGAGTGACACACGACACGAATAACTGAACGGCCCCGGCACTTGACACAGTGTCGGGGCCGTTCTTATGCTCTAGCACATGAGCACTACAAGAACAGCGACGCGGTTGACCGTCGCAGCATCCCTCCTCATCGCCCTCATCTTTGCCCTCCTCCCTTGGGGCTCGGCCGCCGCCGAGGAGACCCCCCGGGTCACGGTGTCGGACCTGACTCTCCAGCGGGTGGACCGCACTGGGGCGGCCGTTGACGGCGGCCTCACCCTCTGGTCCAACGCACGCCTCGGCTTCAGCTGGTCCGGGGACCCGAAGCCCGGCGACACCTTCACCATCGGCCTCGGGGACAGCTTCTCTGCCCTCGGCTCCGGTGAGACCAAGCCTCTCACCATGTCGGTCGCCAGCCGCGACGTCGAGATCGGCACCTGCGAGCTGGGCAGCCACGACGTCACCTGCACCTTCGGAGACGCGGTGGGCAACCTCCGCGCCGAGGGGTACACGGACTTCCATGGCACCGGGTTCGCCTTCGTGGTCGCGTCCAAGGTCCTCGCCGCTGGCCCCGCGACCATGACCGCCAACGGCGTCGTTACGCAGGTCCCCACGCCCAACGGCGAGGGCGTCGTGGGCCCGCAGGACAGCCAGTGGACCCTCGCCAAGTGGGGCTCCAACCCCTACGCCGGCGGCACCCGCGTTGACTGGGGCATCGACTTCGGCGCCAACGACGAGACGGCCGCCAAGCTCGGCAAGACCTTCGACGGAAGCACCCAGACCATCACCTTCACCGACACCCTCGGCGATGGCATGAACTTCATCACCGACGAGCCCGGTGCCACCACGTGGTCCCGCCGCGTGAGCGGCGTCGATGAGACGCTCGGCACCGCGGCCGCCGCCGGCGAGTTCACCATCACGGCCACCTACGGCGAGGACGGACACTCCGCCACCTACACCGTGACCGGCCCGTTCCAGAACAACACCAACTACCAGCTGCGCTACCCCACCCGCTTCGCCGCCGAGCAGGGCCAGCCTGACAAAGCCGTCGTGGGGCGCCAGTACTTCAACCACGTCGAGCTCGACGGTGGTGCCATGAAGGAGGGCGCTTGCGTGGTGGTGCAGCAGGGCTTCGGCGTTGACGCCGGCGCGAACCTGACCCCGAAGCCCGAGCCCACCCCGACCCCCTCGGTCGAGCCCAAGAAGCCCGAGCCCACCCCGACCCCCTCGGTCGAGCCCAAGAAGCCCGAGCCCACC
>ERZ772795.30-NODE-30-length-36336-cov-2.99148_pt1 | contig 36336 bp, 50 predicted proteins | sample MGYA00511346_ERZ772795 | MGnify/ENA primary metagenome ERZ772795 (study PRJEB29015, sample SAMEA2738032) | human oral metagenome | biome: human oral; feature: human-associated habitat; material: saliva | place: China | collected 2245 ... | reverse complement strand
ACCATCATAAAACTTACCTTACTCATAACCAATCGTGAAAATTATCTCATGTAACACACACAATGTCAACACCAAATATTAAAATTTTATAGGTTTTTATTTTCTTTTTATTCGTGGTATAATGAGATATATCAATAAAAGATATAGAAAGGAAATAAGATTTTGAAAAAAATCCGCTTACTATTGATTACCAAGTTACAACAGTTGCTACAAGAAAAAGAGGAAGTCTCAGAACTAACAATAAATCAAAATCAAGAAGATATTTTTCATGATCTTGAATTAGATTCTGCTGAGTTAGCTAAAAAAGTTGATTCAGCGAATGTGATTCTACTTCTTTTTTCAAAAAGTAATCTCAGATTACTAGAAAAAGATTTGTTATCTAAAGGATTAATCTCTTCCTTATATCGTTTCACCAAGAGAAGTTTTATGGAAAATTCTCTCTGGTCAATCCACAATGGATTTTCTCAACAATAAATTAGAATAGGAGTCAAATTCAATTGTATAAAAGCAATAAAGATAATTTAATTTATATTAATCTCATCAGCACAGTTCTTAGCGAAAGGACAATGCCCCCAGTTGAAAAGTTCGGCCGAGATATTTTAAAAACATTAAAAGGCAAGCTCTACACAGGCCGAGCAGACATTGTGAGTCAGTTCCGTTTAGGGTATATGCTCCTAGAGGATATTACCCCATCTACAGCAATCTGGGAATCCAAGAAATTCAAGAAAAACACCGAAATACTACAAGACAAAACAGGAATTGATTTGCCGTCTTATAAAACTATCAAGGCCTTGCAAGTTATGTTGTTTGAGGGCCTTCACAATAATGAACTCAATGTTATTCAATACAATAAGAGATTGAATTCTATGATTCGTGATTGTGTTCAAATTTGTTCTAAACAAGGTGATGTTCAAGTAATGTTGCCATATTCAGAAGAACATGATTTCTATGGCCAACCTTACTCAGAAATTGTTCGTCTCTTTAAAGGCTATGTAAATGTTTTTAATGAAGAGGGAGCTTCAATAGAGCTGCTTACTGTTAATATTGATGGTCTTTTGAAAGATGAAGATTAATAAAATAAAAAAACATCTCTAAATTAAATTAGAGGTGTTTTTCTGTTAATGATATGTTGTTGAGACAAAAATTCCAGAACAACGTCAGTGTCATAGATTTCTTGTTGTTTGTTACCATCAAATGCTGAACAGTAATCATCAACACAAAGGATGCCATAATCTAAAATAACAAATTTGTGATTCTTGTCTAGGCCAACATTGTTAGCAGCTATGTCAATAGTGACATCATCTTCAAAGTCTTCTAAGAATTTCATCTGAGGATGATTGTTGAAGCGTTCTTCAAGGTATTGGCTGTCATTCCTGTATAATTTTGCCAGAAAGTCGTTAGATAAAAGTGTTTCAGGAATTGTTTCCCGAACAGATTTGACAAATTCTTCAAAGAAATTACCGCACCAATCCCAAGCGTGAAGTAGAGATTCAAGACCTGCCAGTCTTTCAGAAATAATAATTTTATTATCCTCAGAATGACTAAGAATTGTAGCAATAGGAACATTGGTTTTTCTTGCTCCTTTATAAACCTTGATTTCATTTTCGTTTTGAGTGAGGTGTTTATCAAACAAATTCAGCTTAATTACACAATCGGGTGCATCAGGCGATACTAAGACCACTCTGGAAATTCCCTCTCCAATTACTTGAAAGCCATAATGATGTTTCAAAAATTCCACTAATTGTTTTGCATGTAAAACAACCATAACTTCATTTTCTCCCTTTTTCTAAAATAATTTAATTTTAAATTTTAAAATAAATAAATACACATCTTATTATAACTAATTATTGATTAATTTGTTTTTAGATAAAAAGAAAAAACATATAGTATTATTCAAAATGAAATAATATTATATGTTTTATGTTAGGTTTATTACTTTGATTTATTGTTGCTTTTGATAAAGTTCTGACAAATCAAAGATATATTTGATAACACTTTGGTAAACCTTATAATCATATTCTCCATCAGGAGAATCAAATACTCCGTCTTCCTTCATTTTTTCAATTTTGCTCTGAAAAGCACTTAGAGATGAAAAAGTTTTTCCAGTTCCGTTCACAAAGATTTGAGGTTCAACCCAATACTGAAGAACTTCATTTTGATTCTGTGAGAGTTTGACTTGGCACTGAATGACCGTGAAGCCTTCTAAGTTTGCCGTCAATACATTTTTCATGGACATATGCCTAAAGTCAGCATTTTTCCAACTAACATTTCGGAATATCGCTCCCTGAAGGTTTGTATCATTCAAATCAACACAATAAAATGAAGCATCATCAAAGATAGTTTTTTCAAATACCGTATTATTAAAATTCATATAACAAAGAGCAGCGCTCTTAAGATTAGCTCCCTTGAAGTTTGTTTCAAAGAAAACAGCATTTGAAAAATCAGCACCAAAAAATGATGCGTTATGAAGATTGGTGTTAGAAAAATTTGCATGGTGGAAACGGGCATGACTGAAGTTTGCCTTAAAAAAGTATGCCAAATAAAAGTCAAGATTAGAAAAATCAAGATTAGAAAAGTCCGCGCAACTAAAGTTTGCATAACTAAAGTCATACTCATCAAATGGAGTTTTTCTAACTGCTTCAGTTGTTGGACGTAAACGACGACCTTTTGGTTTAGGCATGTTTTTGCAATTCAGCCATTCCTCATGTAGTCGCAATGCTCTACGGATAGTGCTAGGTTTGATTTTTGTGATTTTAGACATAACTTTATGTCTCCTTTCATTAATAAAAAATAACATTTTTTGTAAAATAAACTCTTACGAATATTATTATAAAACACTAAGGCTCTAAAATCCTATAATTTCATACTCTTGCTCCTACTTTAAAATAAAGATATAATAGATATAACATTCCTGTGGCCGTTTGAGCAGGCCTCCTTCACACCTTGGGATTTTTATTTCAAGATGCTTGCTCTGGATAATAGCCTAGAATGTTATATATTTTGTCTATCTTCTTACAAGGATGGACAAGGACAGTATCTGTGATGCACATGTCTCAAACTTTTGTATTATTGATTGTTTGAAGTGTTTTATCTGAGAAGAACCATGTGCGGAAACAGTATTATTCATAAGTGTTGACCCGCACTCAGCATTTATGAGCCTATATTGTTATTGGTCTTTTTTACATCAATTTAACATAAATGATACAATTAGAACAGTCAACACAGATATTGTCTATTGCAAAAGGACGCAAGAGGAGTTTGGTTTCCATGTGGCTTCCGGAAAAACCGGAGATTGGAAATCAGCTCCTTTTGTGGTATTCTATAGTAAAGAAATTATTAGAATTTAAAAAAGGAGATAGTGAGGATATGTTGGAGTTTATTGCTATCCTTAGTATGATTATTGACCATATAGGATTTTTGTGGGGTATATTGATATTCAGAGTTATTGGACGGTTGGCCATGCCTATCTTTATATTTAATTTAGCTAAAGGAACATTATTAACAAAAAATTATCCAAAATACTTATTTCGGCTTTGGTTATTTGGACTTCTGAGCGAATATCCATTCTTGGCGATTATTAACACTAGTTTTAATATTGCCAAATTTAAGATTTTTGAATTAAACATTGTTCTCTTAATGGCAGCATTAGCAAGTATTACTTATTTCATTTTGTTTATATCAGAAAAGATTAAAGATGAAGATAAAGGCGGCCGTCTTAAAGATGTTCTCTATATCACTACTGTAATTATTGCTTTTATTTGCCAGATTAAGGGCTGGAACATCTTTGAGTACCAATTCATAGGAACGTTATTGTTCTTCGTGTTCAGAATGGCTTTTGAAGCTCAAATACTTGGTATAGATACAGATTTTTACCTGAAGCTAGATGGAGACTATACGAAGAAACACAAAGAAAACTCTGTTTACAAAATGCGCGTGATTACTGTGTTTTTTGCCCTATATTTTGTTATCTTTAAACTATTTATCCCAGAATGGAATATTCAAATTTTCAGTATTTTTGGGGTTGTACTTTTATTTTTAGTTTCTATGAAACGAATCAGGTTTAAAAAGAATTTCTTGAATTACTGGCTATATTTAATTTACCCACTTCAATTTCTAATTTTACTGGCTATTTATCTTTTCACAAAAGGTTGAAATAGGTTATAATATTAATTGTAATATTCAATTTAAAATAATCTAAAACACAAACTTAGGAGAAAATTCTTATGAAAGATTTTTATGTTTACACACTGATGCAGCACAAACGTGATTACAATTTCAAAGGTGATTGGGTTCAGGCCCGGCCAATCTTTGATTCATATTTGTTGGTAGGTTCAAAGAAACTACCTAACAAAAACAGTGTCTTCAGCAAAGACCAAATAGAACAAGTACAAATCATTCCACAAGGTTTATTTGTTGTACTAAGAGAGCCTGATGTGGATAAAGCCTTGTCTCTCATCCGTTCTAAAATCTTAGAAAATATTGGTCAAGTGCAAACTCAGGCAGAATGTCAGCTAGGCATCTTACAATCCCAACTAGAACCTATTAACACACTCATGGCTTAGAACATGGGTGTTTTTATTTTAGGTTAAAAAATAAAATAACAAAACTGTCAAAATATTGAAAGTTTTATCTTTTTAGTGTATAATATGGTTAATTGAGTTAATAAAGAAAAATAAAACAAGGAGATTATAGTTCATGACAAACAAAACATTGTATGCCGTCATTATCGGAGATATGATTAATTCTAAAAAAATCCCCAATAGACAAGAAGCTCAACGAGAACTTCAAAATGTCTTAGATAAAATGAACTCAAAATACAATGAGGCCATTGCTTCAAAATTCACTATTACAAGAGGAGACGAATTCCAATGCCTTATCAAAGAAGATTCTATTCACCTAATTCCAGAAATAATTGACAGAATTTCATTCCAATTCACTTATCCTGTACGATTCGGAATAGCTTTAGGAACAATTGAGTCAGACCTAAATCCAAATCAATGTATTGGTATGTTTGGTCAAGCTTTTACTTTGGCAGAGATGGCAATAGAAGCAGCCAAACAAAAGAAAAAGAACGACTATGGACTTAATGTAGTCCGATATGATTTGGCCTATACACCCTATCACGCGCCCGTCAATGCCTTAAACGCATCCAGTGCATTTATTGCAAGTATGTGGACAACTGGACAACGTGAAATTTTAAAAGTTCTTTTAAAGAACGATATTTATGATGAAGATTTTTCTCAGATTGAACTAGCAAAACTATTAAATAAAGACTCAGGAAACATCAATCGCCGAGTAAAATCATCTGGCATTAAGATTTACCTAAGAAACAAAAAAGAAATTGGAAAACTACTAAAACTAGCAGCACAAGAGTTAAAGGGAGAACGTAAATAATGAATACAGAAAATAAGCAAAATTCCATCCTTAATGACAAGGACATCCAGAATGACGCAAAATATCAAAGCGAAGAAAATATCTCTAAAATTCAAGAAGAAATTTTCTTTATGACTAAGAAAAAACAAAGAGAGTTAGATGAAAATTACAAAGAACATGTAATTCATTCAAAATCAGCTTATGAATATTTGGCGGCCTTTCTACAAAAGGATGAAAATATCAATGCTAAATCTTTGACAACCAAACGTTTTGTTGATGCTCTTGGTGTTTTTCAAGAAATTAATCAACAAGAAATGGAAGAGATTATGGACTACCATCAACAGTTAGACCTAGAAGAATCTCTTGGTTCTCTTTTAATTTTTATTAGCGGATTGTTTATCTTTTATTCTAATCTGGGAATTAATTCTTGGGGAATCCTTGTATTTATGGTTGTTTTAGGATTGGGAAATCTTTTTACTAAGCATTATTTTCATCATAATGTTCGTAAAAAGCTTGGATTTGAATACAAGTTATCTACTGTAGATGAAACCATCATCAAAAAAGAATTGGATAGAGTTCTTACAGAAAATAAAAAATTCATTAATACTCTCTTTGAAAACACTCTTGCTCCAATTAAGGAAGTAAAAACATTTAAAGTTACTGTCATGATGAAGCATGGTTCAAAGGTATTTAATGAAGTGCCACAAGAAGAATTAAAAGAATTTCTTGCATCTTATCCAGTTTTTCGCCATCTTCGTGTTTTTGCAGATAAATTCCATGTTGTAAATGATGATGAACATGTTCCTAATCAAATTTTTGACGAAGATAATATTGAGTACAAATTCAATAAGTGTGAAATTTTCCTAGATGCTGCAAAAATGACAGCTCTTTATGATATGCTTGAACCAGAAATCGTTTCTGCTTCAAATGCTGAGAAAAATATTGATAAAAAAGAAGACATTAAGGAGTGATTGAGAATATGTCTAAAAAAACAAAAGAATTACGACTAGAGGTTAATATTATTGTTACTATGGCCTTGATTGTTGGCCTTGTTGCTGTGTGGTGTACTTTTTATTATGTATATCATATTTACCCAACACAAACTTACCATGTGTTTCCTTTAGTGACGATTGCTCCTGCTTTTTTATCAAATTGCTTATTCCTTGCTTGTTTATTTTCTTATATTGTTCGTAGAATTCAGCTATCAAAACAATATCAGAAAGATGATTTGGCAGAACAACTGCATCAAGCAAAAGAGCAGCAAACTCAAGAAAAAACATTGATTACTGAGATGCTAAATCAATACAACTTGCAAGCACAAGAAAAGGATATGCTTCATGTTGTAGCACATCCCACTTGGAATCCTGTTGAGGGTCAGCGCATCTTTCTTGCTCCCACTTATGGAGATAAAAATTATGTGGCCTTTGGTAAAAATGATGATGATAATAATTCACTAGAAGATAATTCAAGTGGTGATAACAAAGAGGGTGATGATGGCAAAGACAAAGAAATCTAAAGAATTCAATAGAGAGACAAAGATTTGTAAGGTCTATTCTTATAAAGGGATTATTCATTGCGGAGTTACTGATAAAGGTATACCCGGCTCTGCTTCGTCTTCTATAGAACTTTGGGGAAATGATGCAAAATGTCCTGTCTGTGGCGGATATTTGGATATTCTGCCCTTTTAGCTAAAACAATGGAGGTAAACAAAGATGACTACTACCAAAAATAATAAATCAAAATTGACCATGAAGAAGTTAGCTTATCATGTATTGAAAGTAGCCAAAGAAAATAAGCTGCCTCATACTCGGCTTATTTCTGACCATGTACTTCAGTCTCAAAAAGGCAAAAGATGACAGTCTTATTCCTATTGAGACATTGAAATCAATGTATGATGAGCCGTTTGAATTATGGCCTATCAATCCTATTGTGTATTCCTTGTATCGTAGATATATGGTTGCTGGGCAAAACGATAAAAACATTGTAGAACGTGGAGCGAGGCGCGTGGTTGAGCTAGATGTCTTGAATCCTGTTATTATTGAATTGCTTTCTACAGATGTCTACGAGCTGTCAGAGCGATACACTCAACAACCTTTTTATCTAAATAACCGGCGAACAATTGGCCGAGCTATTGGTGATGTCACTATCAAATTGGAAGATATTTAATTTTCACTAAAATAAAACAAAAAAAGACTAGAATATTTTTCTAATCTTTTTTATTTTACTTTGAAGAAGTTGAGCTATTGATTTGACTCAGCGGCAGATTTCACGGATTCAAACATGGTGTCTGCAATGTATTTTAGATAGTTGATTCTCTCTTCAATTTTAGAAAAAAGGACAACATCTAAGAAGTATGACATGATAAAATACATTCCCAATACAACACCTGCACCAAATGCAAACATATTGAGTGAGTATGTTTTAAACACAATGATGATGCCTAAAATAGCTGCACCAAGTAGTGCTCCTTTGGCCATCATACAAAACTTATTCAGCTTTGTAGCTTCTTCAAGAAGCTCCTCTTTTGCAGTCTGTGCCATATTGATAGCATCTAAAGTAACTTTTTTGTTCATTTCCCTGAACCCTTCCTATAAAAAATAATTAATTGTAAAATTCTTTTTACATCTAATATTATAACTAAAAATGAAATAAAAACACCTTACTTTGTGAGTAAGGTGAATTGTAAGAAAAAAGATTTCTAAAAGGCAGCTAATCCATAAGATTTGTTGCTTTTAATAGAATAATGGCTTATGTGTGATGCCACAATAATGACACTTACCTAGAAAACGGCACATCCATAAGACTTACTGTTATTCTTCTTTTATTATATCTTGTTTCAACGTGTTTGTCAAAGAAAAAAAGAGTATTATTTGGTTTACTAAAACAATACTCTTTTTCTTTTAGAGATTCATTTCTCCTTATAGTTAAATAGACCATTCAGAGATGTCTTCTGAGAAATCTTCACCAAAACATCAATATCTTTCTTCAGCTCCTGCAATTGCTCAACGGTCAATGCCTGATTGTTGAAGAAATTCCAGTTATAATACAAACGTTCAAAATCTTTTTGAATTTCTGTATTCTGCAAATTTTTGCCTTTGTTCAAGAAAATACTTAATTTAGGAGTACGCTCACGATTTTTATCAAAACAATCATAGTTATAATCGTATTTGATAGAAAGATGTAGAAAATCACCTGATTCAGAATTATAAGAAAGTGTCTTTTTGAATTTTCTTCGACTTCCAGCAAATCCTTGTTTTTCAAGAATAATATCAAAAACATTGTACTTGTTTATTGAACCTAACAAGTCAATGTCTCCGCCTCTCATCAGGTAATCAAAGTTGATTCCCACTAGTTCTTTGATTAATTCGTCAGAAACATTGGGCTGCCTGATTTTTAGTAAACGACTATTCGTTTTGATAGGCTTTGATGTTATTTGTGTTTTTCTTTCTTTGCGACGTAAGTAAAGAAAATGTTTTTGTAGTGATGGATTATTTTTAAGACCGGAAGGTCTTTTTACTTTAACGATAGATGCCATAATAGACTCCTCATTTCTTTTTTATTTTATATTTTTCAAATATATTGTAATAATATTTTCACTTACTATTATACATCTATCTCTTTATTTTAAAACTAAAATAAAACAAAAAACACTAGAAAATTACCTAATCTAGTGTTTAATTTAATAGAAATAACTTTATGCAGCAACATCACTTTTCACTGTATCAAATACAGGCAAAATGCCACACTCCACAAGAGCGAAGTTAATTGCCATTTGGCGAGAGATACTAATTTCTTCATCAGAATCTTTCAAGGCCATGATTTTCTTTTGTGACATCATGCCAGACTCCATTAGAAAATTATCTAATTTCTCTCCTTGGTATGAAATGCCGCCATTTTTAGTGGCATCATCCATCAATTCTGTTTGCAAAGCTTCTTTCCATGTCATTTGACATCTCCTTTTTGTTTAAAAATAATATTTGATTGTAAAATAACTATTTACAAAATATATTATAATGGATGAATAATTGAAGAAACAAAAAAGACTGGTAAAACCAATCTTTTATTCACAGCTTTAAACTAACAGACTTCGCTAAGTTTTTTAATACTGTTAGGTCGGAAGCCTGAAATATTTCCAATTCCTAGATTTTCAGGAACTTGAATAACTGGAAGCATTTTGAATCCCAATTCATTTTTAACATAATCTAAGAATTCTGGGTATTCATCAAGGTTTATTTCTTGATATTCTACTCCACTGGCATCTAAGTGTCGCTTGCTCATTTTACATTGAACACAATTGTTTTTTGAGAAAACAATAATGTTGCTTGAGTTGCGAAAGTTTTCCACAGTTAAGCTTAAATCTTTCATTTTGTGTACCTTTTGTTTCTACTTGATTTTTCTAAAGTAAAAACCCTTTCTTTTTTTCAAAATATATTATATTGTAAAATAATCTTTTACAAATAATAGTATAATTGAAGATGAATTGATTATAATATCTCATGTAAACATTTGTATTTTACAAAATTATATTTAAAACAGGAGGTCATAAAATATGACAGAAACTAATACAAACTTTGTTAAAGCACAAAAACTGTATGAAGAAATTGAAAAAATTGTTTTAGATTCAGGCTGTGACTTTTTGACTTTAAAGAAACTGACTTCACCAACATCTAGAATTTCAGGTAATTGGACATATGGAATTCAGATTTCATCTCCATTTTCTTTCTATCAACACAGAGATAATCTTCGTATTCACCGTATTTGGAGAACTGAAGACTCTATAATTAATGGTGTAAAAAGATATGTGAATGGAATGAAAGAAGAATTTGATTTCATCAAACCCTATCTGGATTATTTTTCAGATGATTATTTGGTTATTTCAGATGGTTCAAAAGCTCAATTTGGAAAATTATCAAATGTCAAAGTAACATTTGAGAACAAAAAGACTGGGCGTAAATATCTGTTTTCAGAGATAAAGGAGAACAAACTCAATCTATTTGAAAAGAGTTATAGTCTTAGTCGGATTGGTGAGATTAAGCCAAGAGCAGATGTGAAAATGAGTCGAAACCCAGAGTTTTTGATTCAACTTAAACATTTTGAAGAGATTCCAGAATTTGAAGAATTGAAACATTTGATGCAAGAAGAATCTTTTGTAGACACAAAAGACTATTTTGTCTTTTAGTGTTTCATCTCAATAAAAAAAGAAGTTTATATTTATTGAACTTCTTTTCATTATTCTGCGATATAATCATTTCAAAAAGTTATCAACTATTCCAAATGTTGCAATTGTTGATTTTAACCAACTACACACAATTCTCCACCTATTAGGTGGTGGGATGCAAATGCATTGTATTGTACTGAGCAAGTCTTTGACTTGCTTTTTAATTTGTGATATTCTAAATTATATAATATATAAATATAAAAACAAGGGCAAAAAGAAATGACAAAAATTAAGCAAAAGTCTTACAAATTTAGGTTATATCCAACAGAAGAACAAAAGGTATTGCTCTCAAAAACATTTGGCTGCTCAAGATTTATTTGGAATCAAATGCTGGCTGACAAAATCGCCTACTATAAAGAAACAGGCAAAACTTTGAGAAATACACCTGCCCAATACAAGAAGGAGTTCCCTTGGCTGAAAGAAGTGGATAGCCTAGCGCTTTGCAATGTCCAATTGAATTTACAAAAGGCTTATAAAAACTTCTTTCAATCTAAATTTGGGTTTCCTAGATTCAAGTCTAAGAAAAAAGCTTACAAGGAATCTTATAAAACCAATAACAACAATGGCAATATTGAAGTTTGTAATAATAAAGTCAAACTCCCAAAAATAGGATGGATTCGTTTAAAACAGCATAGAAAGATGACTGGCCTTATTAAAGGCGCAACGATTTCAAAGACGGCAACCGGGAAATATTTCATTTCTATTTTGTGTGAGACAGACATCCATCCTTATCCTAAGACAAACTCTAACGTTGGCATTGACCTTGGCTTGTCTCATTTTGCCATTCTCTCTACTGGAGAAAAGATAGAAAATCCCAGATTTTTAGTTTCAGCTTCTAAAAAAATGGCTAGAGAGCAGAAAATATTATCTCGTAGAGGGCTGTTGGCAAAGCAGAGGGGCAAAAGTTTAAATGACTGCATGAATTATCAGAAGCAGCGCCTAAAGGTTGCTAGACTTCATGAAAAGATTTCTAACCAAAGAAGAGATTTCCTTGCTAAATTGAGTACAACTCTTATCAAGAACCACGATAGGATTTGTATGGAAGATTTGGCGAGTAAAAATCTGATGAAAAATCATTGTTTGGCAAGAGCCATAGGAGATGCCTCTTGGTCAGAATTTGTGAGGATGTTAGAATACAAGGCGGATTGGCACGAAAAACAAGTATCAAAGATTAGCCGTTGGTATCCATCTTCTCAGATTTGCTCTGATTGCGGCTTTAACTCTGGCAAAAAAGCCCTACACATTCGTGAGTGGGCTTGCGAGAGTTGCGGCATGCATCATGATAGAGACCTCAATGCCAGCATTAATATTCTAAATGAAGGATTAAAAATATTAGCTTAGAGTTTTAGAATAAAATAACAATAGAACCGTAGGAACTACGGGGATAGCTTGGTATATATTAATGTAACCTCTGTTATCTAGTCAGCTAGCTAATAAGTCTGCATTTTACCCAAGAAGTTCCTCCTTCTTAACTATAATGTAGGGAGGAATAGTTCACGGATGGATTAACTGAGGAAAGTTTAAAAGATGCTTCATTGTCTACAGGCATTGATGTGAGAATCACTCAGGTTGAATTTGATAACAATGCTCACCCTGTAACTATCAATATGTGCAACCAAATTTATCAAACTGAACTTCCATATATGTTAGTTCATATTGAATACAGTAAGTCATAAATAAAACATAAAAAACATAAAAGCCTCTTTCAGAGGTTTTTTCTTATAGCTAAAATATCGCAAATGTGATATAATGGATTTATAAAACAAATTTTACCAATAGGAGAAAACAGGAAATGTTAAACAATATAAAGAAAAAGCTAGAGACATTAATTCTAAAAACTCTGTATGTACTATATATGTTCCCATTTTACACAATCAATTTTTTATTTAGGATTAAAGAGGCTGATTTACTTTTTTCAGTTGTTGCTTTTTTCAGACTTATAACATCAGTTTGTTTGGGTGTAGCACTTTGGATTTGTAACAATGCAAAGGATGCTGATGTTTTTATGTTTATTATTTTACTGATTTTGTTTCTAATTTCAATCGTATCTACTGTCATTGATGGTGTCACTTTAGCAGCACTTAAAGATTCTAAAGAGAGATATGAAGAATTATTGCCGGTAAAATCAGAGCATTATCTTGTTGACTATAGCACAAGAAAAGAACTTGACATTACCAACAATAAGAACATTGAAATCTTTATAAATTCATGTAAAGTTGGGAAAAGAAGTCAATTCAAGCACTTCCCTGAATTCACTCAAATGATGTTAGAAAACAAAAAAGAAAACCCATATCAAAAAAATATTAAACTTAGTTTTTTACATAGGGCCACAAATACTTTTGATGCGCCAGATGCTCAAAATGTTTGCCTGAGATTTTTATTTGATGTATTAGATGATAACACTTTTAGAACGTTAGGACTGCTAGAAAACAAAAATCAAGAATTAATATATTTGAAAAGAAAGATTTTAGAAGAACTTGAATTTGAATTTGTATCTCTAAATACATATAAAGGTATTCAATCCGGGAAATTTTTTGGTGTAAAAATTGAGGAACAAAGAACTTTCATTGATGCTACCATTAGAATTTTTGAGTCAGAATCTAAAACACTTCAAAAGGTGCTAGAAAAAATTGAAGTTGAAAAAGAAATAGAAACACTAAAAACAAAACTAAATCTAATTGTAGATACAGATACAAAGGAGAACTAAAACCATGTCACTAAAATCGTTTATTATCAATAACTCAAATAAATTTTTTGCCAAAACTCATGATTATAAAGAATTAAAGGCATGGATGGAAAAAGTTTCTGATAAACTTTTTCTGGCAGCACTTGGAAGTTTGGTTTTGATGGGTATATCTTGTAACATAAAATTTTTTATTTTCAAAACAAATCCTTTTTTAAATTTTTCTGGCTTTTGGTTTTTTCTAATTCTGGGTATTTTCCTATTTGTTTTATCTGTAACATTTTATTATTACAAGGATTTTGTAAAAAATGTTGAGCCAACAATCTTGAAAAAATCAAAAATCTTAATTTGGAAAGAAATTTATCCAAACCAAAAAGACATTGATGTCTGGGTGCGAACTTTTATTCCTTCATCTAAATCATCAACTTTAGACTTAATGTCACAAATTAAAGCTGGAGAAGATTATTCGTATAAAGATTATAAAGAAGATGATAAGTATGATTTTGATTTCCTATACCATGCTTTCAATTCAGACCTATTTGACAAAACAATTCGAAATTCAGTTTCAATTCTATTAGAAAAGAATGTTAATGGTAAAGTTGTTACTACTTCACTTGAATTTGTAGGCAAATTAAAGCCTAATGACCATTTTGAAGCAGAATACATTATTAATCCTGATGAAATCATTGAAAATCTTAAAGAATTTATGAGATTCGACAAACTTTACTTTGGAGAAGTTCGAGAAGAAATTTTATCTAATGTATTTCTCTCTATTTCCAAACTCGAAATTGGCCGTCAATACATTGATTGCAGTTTCTTTGGTTATAAATTTGAAGATGTGGCTTATATTGCAAAAATAACAATAGATGCAAAATCTAATGAAGAGCTACAAAATAGTAAAATCGTAGAAATAGTTAAAAATTCAGCAGAAAAGGAACAAGAATCTAATCAAGCTTTAAAAGAAGCTAAAAACGATATGTCTGAGTTCGTTAAAATGCTATTCTAAGGCAACTTAAATTAAATTTAACAAAAATCCACATAAATCCCTGACCTCTTAGTGTTAGCGTAGGTAGGAGTGGTTCACAACTTGTTATAAGAAAGAGGAGCAATCAATGCTAAAAAAACTAGGAAAATTTCTTTATGAAAAAGATATAGAAGAAATTCGGTCTATTGTTGAATATTTACATTTCAAAGTAGTCTCAGTCGTTTCAGTTATACCGTGGTTTATTATCATTCTTGATAAAAGAAACTCTATTTTTTATCCAATTAATTCAAAAGAAAAATTTTGGGATTCAATAATGCTTTTGGTCTTCTTTTTGTTAGTTAATATGATTTTGTATATAATTGCAGGTCATTTCATACTAGAACACATTAAGAAAATCAAAATGCAACCTGAAAAAGAAAGTGAAACATCATGGAAAAAGATTTGGAAAAATAATCAAGACATTGATGTTGAGCTTGTGCTAAAAAACTTGAACTTTGATAATGACGACTATTTTTCTGTTCAACTAGGTCAAGTATTTAATAGTTATTTATCTAATTCATTTACAAAAAGATTAAGAGAGGTCATTTACTCTAATATTAACTATTACAATATTTGGGTTAAAGAGATGACGCTTTTTAAAGCTCGGCAGAAAAAAACATTCAGTTATAAACATAATGAAAAAGAAATAAAAAATCTTTTAATTCATTTGGATATAGAAATTCCTGATTACATTAAAAAGGAAAACTTGTCATCAGATGACTTTTGGGGAAATTGTAAAGATTTACTTTCTTTTGAAATTGTCTCATTAGAATTAGGAAAAACAATCCTTGAACCTAATATCCTTGGTTATGTTTCTAAATATGATTATTATGAGCTAAGAGGAGTTCTTAAGGTGTCTTTAAAAGATGATAAAGCAAAAGAAACTTTATTAACTTTACAAGAACAATTTGAAGACCAAAATCAAACGTTACTAGAATTAACTGAGTTTGAACGAAATATCAAAGGCTAATCTAAAAATATCATAGATTTAACCGTAAAAAATAAAGTTAAAAACTTACCAATAAAATACCGTTATTCACTAAGAAAACGGTATTTTTTATTGACATTATAGCAGAAAAGTGATAGAATAATACATGTAGCAAGGGATAGCAAAAAACAGCCAAGCGATTTGCCTCCCTCCTACAACTTTATTCATTATAATCTCCCAAAACTCTAGGAAACTCAAATCAGGGTTTCCTTAATGGAAGGGTGGCTGAGTAGGCTGAAAGCGGCTGATTACTAATCTGCTAACTGGTTGTCCGGTTCGGGGGTTCGAATCCCTCTCCTTCCTTTTATATAGAAAACATGTCTTCCCATCAATTAAAAAGTAATGAGTTTCAGTCAATTTTAGATTGTTCTTAGAATGTTGGTTAATTTCTTTGGGGAAAGGATTGACTAATTAGAATTGAGTTAGAAGAACAATCTTGTGCAATAGTTTGATGAAGCGCAATGGAAAACCAATGAGGATGAAATCTTTTTCTTAAAAGAATCAAAAGCTGGCTCATTACTATTTATTGTTATTGTTTTCATTTAGCCATAGACCTCCTTATAATTGTAAAAAAGTGAATCAGGAAAAGGTGGCAAGACATCTATATGCTAAAAGAGCCTATAAAGGGGCTTTTTTAGTTTCCTTTTATAATATTTTCTGTAAAAGTTTTTTACAAATATTATTTTAAAATTTATGGAGGAAATAACTATGGAAGTTATTGTAAAGACAACCACTGTACACAAGATGGATATTCAAGATGTCAAATCATTCAAATCGTATGTAGAAAGTATGCCTAAAAAGAATTGCCTATCTTGGTTTCTAATTTGAATGAGTCTTGCAAAGAATATATCAAAGGAGAGACTAAGGTTTATCTAAACAAAGAAGATTTTGATGAAGAAGAAAAACAAGTAATTCTTAAAACAGAAGACAAGTTTTCTTCTGATGATGCAGTTTCTTCTGTTGTCACCATTGAGCCTGATGGTTATGAACCTATTTCTTTATTGGTTTCTCAAAAAAGTAATAGACTTTTTCTACAAACTCTAGAAGTAGAGGCTTTGGAAAATTCTGAGCCTATCATTGTTCACCTAAAAAAGAAAGAGGTGAAACAATGAAACAAGCTGACAAAGAAAGATTGCTTCAAGAAATTGAGCAAGCTTTGTTCAGATTCAATCGGTTACTGATTGATTTACAACCAGAAAAACATCATCACACAATTGCTGCATTGAGAGATAATCAAGAAGTGGCAGAAATGTTGAGTTCTGGAACGCCAGTGTCTACATTTGAAGCTAAAGAATTTGTCAAAGATGTCAATAGCATCTGGGGAGAATTTTATCCATCCTAACTTTTTGAAACAAAACTCTAGATAAATAATTATTCTAGAGTTTTTCTTTTGTTCAATTAATTATTGTGCTTTTATAGCGTATATGATATAATTCAATTAGTTAATTAAGAAATAAAACAACAAGGAGAAACCTTCAATGCCAGAAAAAATCAATCTTGCAGACTTTGTTTATAGTCATAGAAAGAAACATAATCTAACACAACGCCAGTTGGCCGAAAAAGCAGGCGTACCTCAGTCTACTATTGGACGCATAGAAACAGGAAAAACAGAACCGTCTATAAACATGTTAGAGAAAATTGCTTCAGCAACCAATTGTGTTCTGAAAGTTTCGTTTGAAGAAAAATAGTGTCTGCTCTATATATCAATAAGAACATTTTAAACAAAACCATTGACAGAATCAAACATGCCTGATATAATATAGGTATAGTTATTTGATAAGGCTCGTCAAACACTTAGTACCAAATTGTATGAGATGAAGTTTGTTCTAAAGGTTGCTACCAACAACTCATTTAGAAAAATAAAAACTGAAAGTTTCTGCAAGAGCTACAAATCCCACACAATGAGATGTGGAACACAATGGCAGAAAATATCTTATTGAAAGAAAAGAGGGCGCTCCTACCAAGTGTCCTCTTTAGTTTTGTTTAATACAAATTAACCAAAATCCGTGTAAATCTCCCACCTATTAGGTGGTTGGGATATAAGTGGCAAAAAAGAAAGAAAATAGAAAGGAAAGGTAAAGTTCAAAAGATGATAAAGCAAAAAGCTTATAAGTTCCGTCTCTATCCAAATCAGGAACAAAGGATTTTGTTTGAGAAGACATTTGGCTGCTCACGCTTTATTTGGAATCAGATGTTGGCTGACAAAATAGCCTATTATAAGGAGACGGGTCAAACTTTGAAGAATACACCTGCTCAATATAAGAAAGAATATCCTTGGCTGAAAGAGATAGACAGTCTAGCACTTTGCAATGTTCAATTGAATTTACAAAAGGCTTATAAAAACTTCTTTCAATCTAAATTTGGGTTTCCTAAATTTAAGTCTAAACGACATCATCAATCTTATAAAACCAATAATAATAATGGCAACATTGCAATTTGTGACGGGAAAGTTAAACTTCCTAAAATTGGATGGATTCGATTGAAACGGCATAGAAAAATGGCTGGTCTCATCAAAAGCGCAACAATTTCAAAGACTGCAACCGGAAAATATTATATTTCTATTTTGTGTGAAATTGAAATACAGCCCTATCCTAAGACAAACTCAACCGTTGGCATTGACCTTGGCTTGTCGCATTTTGCCATCCTCTCTACTGGAGAAAAGATTGAAAATCCTAGATTCTTAATTTCAGCGTCTAAGAAATTAAGGAGAGAACAAAAAATCCTCTCTAGAAGAGGGCTGTTAGCCAAACAGAGAGGTAAAAGTTTAAATGACTGCATGAATTATCAGAAGCAGCGCTTAAAAGTTGCTAAACTTCATGAAAAGATTCAAAACCAAAGAAGAGATTTTCTCGCTAAATTGAGTACCCATCTTATCAAGAACCACGATAGGATTTGTATGGAAGACTTGGCGAGTAAAAATCTCATGAAGAATCACAGTCTTGCCAGAGCGATTGGAGATGCCTCTTGGTCTGAATTTGTGAGGATGCTAGAATATAAAGCTGAATGGTATGGGAAGCAGATAATCTCTATTAGTAGATGGTATCCCTCTTCTCAGATTTGTTCAAACTGCAAAATGAACTCAGGGAAGAAGCTACTTCATGTCAGAGAGTGGACATGCGAGAGCTGCAAAACTCACCACGACAGAGACTTCAATGCAAGTGTGAATATTCTAAACGAAGGTTTAAGAATGTTAGCTTAATCTGAAATAAAATACTGGAATAAAATAGAACCGCAGGAACTGTGGGGATAGCTTGGTATATATTTGTGTAACCTCTATTGATTAGTCAACTAATCAACAAGTCTGCACACTACCCAAGAAGCTCCTCCCTCTTAATGAAATGTAGGGAGGGGTAGTTCACAAGATGTTCAAACGTCAAAGCTGCATCCAACGCAAAAACCAGTTGCTTTACTAGAGTGGTTAATCAAAACCTATTCTAATCCCGGCGACACTGTTTTGGATAATACAATGGGTTCAGGCTCTACAGGCGTTGCTTGTATTAATACCGGGCTTAAATTTATTGGAATTGAACTGGATGAGAAATATTTCTATATTGCCAATAATCGGATTTTAGAAGCAATGAATAATGAGAAATAACAATAAAGGATTATAGTTTATTTGTTGTTTTTATTTAGTTTATAATAGTAGTTGTAAATTATATTTATTTTACAACTATTATTATTTTTTTATATAAAGGAGTGCTTAACATGAAAGTAAAAAACAAGGTAAATGGGCAATCATTTTTCTTCAACCCAAAAACCAATCATCTAATTACAGGTGAAAATGGAACTGGAAAAAGTAAATTCATGGAAGCCTTGCGGCGTCCAGATGATATTGATACATTTGAGATTGATAACACTATTGACATGAATCTCAATAACGGAGGAGAAAAAGTTGAATTTGTAGAGTCAACATCCAATTATTCTTATTTAGGGTTGTCAAAATTGGTTCACCAATTTTATCGTCATAAACTTTGTGACGGAGATGTGTACGATAAGGTCTTAGATGTTCTTAAATCTTTTCCCAGACTTAAAGATGTTTTAGAGCAAGAAATTGACTGGCGTTATGATGAGTATGACGCTAGTTCAGGGCAGAAAGAAATTATCCGTATAATTGTTTCGTCAGCGCTGCTAATTCTTGATTCGAAATCTGAGGGTTCACATATTCATCTTTTGTTTGACGGACTAGGCTCTCAACTAAGCTCTTCAAATGCTGAAAAGCTTCCTGAAGCATTGTTAGATGTTATTGAATTTCTGGATTACTTATACCCTGAATTGCCAAAGACCAATATCTCAGTAGTGACATACAACGAAAAGATACAGATGTTCTTTTTGACTCAAAAAGGTTTCAATCTTGTAAGAATGTAAAATCTACATATATTTTGTTTAAAGACTAGATTTTTAAAATTTTCTAGTCTTTTTTTATTATTTTTATAGCAAATGCGATATTTTCTCAAAAAATATGGTATAATAGACAAAACGATTAAATAATAAGGAGATGTAATGAATATGAGGTTATTCATAAGTGAATTAATGAGTGGAAACAATCAATATAATCAACTAAATAGATTCTTTTTTCATCTAACACCGTCTGGAATATTATTTATGATTTTTTCTTTAATCTTAGTTAGTTTTCTTTTTTGGTTTTTTATTTCCATATACAAGAACACTATTGCAAAAACAAGGTTGTTCCAAAAACATTTTAAAACAGGTCATTCATCCATTCCTAATTCTGGGTTTGATAAGGTTGATTTTTATTTCATAGGATTTGTTGTTTCACTATTACCAGTCCTATGTATCATGTCTTTTCTGTTTTCTAATGTCTCTATGTTTCAAGCTTATGCAAGAGAATCAGAGGCCGTTGACAGTCTTCAAAGAAAAGATATTTTTGAAAACTATGATTCTAAAGTAGTGGTTACAGGCAACTATAGATATTCAAACTATACAGAGAATGAAGTTGAAAATGTGTTTTTGGTCTTAGAGAAAAAAGATAAGTCATCTTTTTATTCCAACCCATACTATTTACAACCAGTTAATAAGGTTGAGCTTTCAATTGATGGTGTTGGTGACAGAGGATTTAAGCTCGTTGACACAAATGTAGATTTTCTTCCCCCAAGAAAATTCTTTATCAAAAAAGAAGATGCGCCAGAGATTTATAAGAAAATATTAAAATATAAAAAAGAAATAGAATTGAAAGATGAAAGAGAGGAATAAAATATGCCGCCTATTTTTGAATTATTTATAATAAATCATGATAAAAAAGATATTTTTTTCATGATACTTTTTCTAATATTTGAATTATTTTCATTAACTTTGATAAATATCAAATATTATAGATGTTACCTAAAAAGCAAAGGGTTGAGCTACGAAAAAATTACAAAAAGAAATTTTGTACAAATCCTTTGTGCGTCATTGTTGGTTGCAATACCAACACTTGTTATATCGTTTTATATAATGATTTCTATAAACACTTTCTACAAAGAGGTCAAAAACAACAATATAACAACAGAAACATTATTCTCTAGTTTTCATATTACAGAGATTAATGAAACAAATGAATTTAAGCCAACTGTAACCTATGACAAATCTGGCAATAAAAAATCAGAAACACCAGCAGTTTTATATGAAGTTATTTTAAATAGAGACGAAAAAAATAAAATCGCAGGTCTAAAAGATTCAGTAACGATTGATGTTACAAAAGTTAATGAGAATGGCTTTAATGTCCTTCTTCCTGATGGTCAGGTTGTGACAATCAAAGAGAAAGATGCTAAAGAAATCTTTAAAACCCTAAATAAAATTAAAGTGAATGAAAGAGAGATAAAATATGTTGCTAAATCCTACAAAAATAAATCCTGTTCTAAAATTATTTGCATCTAGAAACATGTCACTATCACTGATTATTCTTATAGTTATCGTTGGTATATTTTTGAGTATGGTGGTGATACATTTTTCAAAAAAACAATATTAAAAAAAAGGTAGCTTATACAAAAAAGTTTACATATTCTTAAAAGAGTGTTTTTTGACAATATTCTCATTTTTCGCAGCAGCTGTTATTACATATTCTGTGTTCGCATTTTATTTTGACATTACCAACAAAAACATCAATACCACACCAATAAAAACAGTGTTCTCTAGTTATCGTATTGTTAAGATTAAACAGCCAAAAGAATCAGATTCAACTATCACCTATGATGCTTCTGGAAATATAGAGTCAGAAAAACCAAAAACTCTTTTCAATGTCTATTTAGAGAAAACAAAAGATGTTAAAACTATGGAACTAGAATATGATGTTGTATTGGAAGTTTCAAAAGTCAATAAAGACAGTTTTGACATTATTCTTTCAGATGACAAAGCAGCAACAATCAAAAAGGAAGATGCCCCGGAAGTCTTCAATGCTTTAAAGAAAATTAAAGAGGATAAACCTTGGGAAGAGATTAATAGATTGATGAGAAATAGGCAAGTAAAAGAGGAAGATTAATTAATCTTCTCTTTTTCATATATAATATTAAATGTAAATCATTTTACAATATTAAACATTTAACAAAAAAGAAAGGAATCTTGTTTTAAAACATCTAAAACAAGATGGTAAAAGAAAAATGAAAAAAGATTACATCATTCCGGTGGAATGGACTATGGTGAAAAACATCAAGGTTTCAGCAGAATCTCTAGATGAAGCGAAAGGACTCGCAGCTTTTGCTTCTGTTGAAACAGGAACATACTTGGATGGTTCATACAGAATCAATCAAGAGTTGCTTGAAGAATTTGAGGAAAGCCGCAAGCAAAAAGAAAACATGAAAAACAACAAGGAAAAACTGTTGGATAAAACTTTTTCAGATGATTTTCTCTCAACTCTACCTCTACGTTGGGTATGGGTTGGTAAAGTTGATGCTGTTTTGCCTGATGGCGAAACATGCAAGGCGGTCAAATTCAGTCGTTCTGAAGGTTGGGGAGTGAAGGCCACAACCACAGAAATGTTGTTTGTTCCGCAAGATGAACCAAATCTTCTAGATGAAGAGAATTTCTTTGATGTCTACAAAGTTGGCTTTGAAGGCTCGGATTCTCTTTATAAAACAGTTGATTTTGTGTCAACGTCAGAACTAGAGGGTTATCTCAAAGAAAATCTCAACAATATTGCTGAGTTCTTTGAGGCTATTGCCAATAAATAACAACAATCCTATTTTTCATAATATCTTCCAAATTTATTTAATTAAAAAGGCTAGACAAAAAATCTAGTCTTTTTTTGTTTTATTTCAGATAACATTATCTATAGCAAAAGTGATATTTTTAGTTATTTATGATATAATAGATAGATAGGAAAAGACAAGACTAAGAAAGGATAAATAAATTAAATGTCATATAGATTCACGTTTTACTTCAAAAATAATATAAAAGACCTGAAAGACTTTCTAGAATTTCAAGAGAAAGTTACCAACAGTTTTTCATTAAATAACTTCATCAAACTTTTAGATACTTGGATTATTGATAAAGCTTTTCTAGTTAAAAAAGGGAAACTACCCATAAATAGATTTTACAGTGAACTGTACCTGAAATGCCAGTCTATATCTATGTCATTCTATTTTTGGCCTGAACATGATTTAGTTGGAACTATCTTGAATTACGGGTCAAATAAAGACATTGAAAACCTTTATGACTGTAGTTTCTATTTCCAAGATAGCTCTGATGCAGACTATCCATATAGTTCCTATAAGGGGCTGCCTGAAAAACTGTTAAAGCATTTTGAGAAAGAAGATGACTACAATACAGCTTCTGAACGTTACCATCAACTTTGTAAAAAACTAAAAATTGACGAAATTCTTTATGATAAGGATAATCAGCTAGTTCACATTCAATTGAAAGTCATTAAAGACCGGAAACAAGACATTGCAGTCATGAGAATGTGTTCAAACATTGAATCACATTTAAGGCATACCATCAGAGATGGCAAAGGCGTTTTTGAGGAAATGTCAAATTATTTAGAAACAACAAACTGGGATAAGCTCAATCAAAGCTTAATGTAAAACAAGGAGAACAAAAACTATGCTAGTAAAAATTTTAATGATTATCGGATTAGTTTTAGCATCAATATTGTTGATTGGTGCTACTGTTATTAATGTCAAAGAAGTTGACAAAGAGGTATAATTCATGAAAAAAAATAACAAGAAAATCAAAATAAACCCAAATGTTGATTTATCTGATGCAACACTAGAAGAAATGACACTGGTAGAACAAGATTTACTTGTAAATCTGGCTAAAAAGAAACTTGCTTCAAAAATGATAGAGGATGCCTATAAGAAACACCCAGATTGGCCATCCCCAGCAGCAACAATGATGCCAGTAAGAAGCACAATTGGCTATACAACTTTGTTTGGGAATTATTATTTATTCTATTTGACAATCCCTGACTTACTAGATGTTCTTTTGGTTGATAATGTTTTCTATGATGAAAAAGAAATGAAATGGAGAGTTAAATTTAAAGGAATTGATATTGATAGCCTAGATAAAGCTGTTGGATTGTTTTTCAAATCTATTTCCTTTAAAGAATTGTATTCCGGGAATGACCTCTATAAACTGATGTTTAAGTTTTCGTTTGTAAAATTTCCTAAGTCACCACTAGGTCTATCAAAAAAAGAATTTGACGATTTGGTTTATGATTTGGCATCAAAACCAGAAGTTTTAAAAAATAAGCTAGACATTATCCAAGTCTTAGAAAATGAATTAAAATATCATGGCTATAATTTAGGAGCTACCCCATTTATCAAGCATAAAGATGTTCCTAAAAAACTATATAGAACTATGATGAACAATGACGCCTCAGACATCATCAGTTATGTTCCAAAAACAAAAATCTTTGACTTATGGAAAGAAAACCCTAATAAGCAGCTAGAAGAATCGAATGGTTTTTATGACTATATTGTTAATATCCATGAATTGCCTGATGATACTTACATTAATATTCGCATTACCTCGGAGAAACCAATGCTAACAAAATTTTATTGGCCACATCCATGCAATCAGTATAGGGGTTACACCCGTTTCTTGCCGGACAATCTTCAAAGCCTATTAAGACCTAAAAAATTAGCTGATAAGATTTTAAGAGAATTATCACCTATTGTCAAAATAGAGACCTATCCTAGCCTTAGAATTAAAACTGTTTTGGAAAGTTTAGACAAAGGATATGAAATTGAGAACTTCAAGTCATTGATTAATTTCTATGTCAAATCTTTGCAGCAAAAAGGCCTGATTGACAAATTACAAATTGAAGTAACTCTAGAAGACATGTTAGAAGAAACATTAAAAGAGGCTGATTTCGTAGAGAAGGTGAAATCAAGAAGCAAAACATGCTTGCATATTGTAGGGAAATCATCAAATGGACTGGGGATGAAGTTTTGACCTCAGAATAACTTTGCTCATTAGTTATAATAAAATATAGAAAATAAAAATAAAGAAAAGAGAAATAACTAGATGAAAGGAAAAAACAATCGAATCTCAAAAATAGAAGAAATTGAAAAAGGTCAAGAAGTTCAGGTTGAATTTTTATATATAGGGGAACAGGAGAAAATCAATGGCTGCACACCCTATAATTATGCTATAGGTGCTATTGATTGCAAGAACTTGGTTTCCCATAGATTTGATGACAGAAACAATGAAGAAATTTGTGAAAAAGTTGTTGTATATATTGTTTTGCGAGAATATCAAGATGGCAAGCAAGACATTCATTACATTGATGTAAGTAACATCTTGAATGATGAAAGAAAAGACTCAGAAAAAGCACTAGATGCCTTAAACAAGCAGATGGAGCGCCTTTCTACCTTGTCTTACAAAGAATTTCTTGATGCTTTTGGGAATAAGGTAATTACATTCACGCCGGACATAATTACTGTTCTATCAAGATATAACTTAACAAATAAAAACCTTTTGTTGAAATTTGATATTGTAAAAAATGATGTATCAAATGTGTCTGATTCATCAGATTCAACATTGGGTAGCATTAATAATTTATACACCTACAACGTATTTGACACTTTCTCAAAGAAGTCTGAGAAAAAAAAGACGGCTTTGAAAGCACTGATATTGCAATCTAGGCAGGAAGTTATGAAGCCTCATTTCTGCATCATGGCTAAAAAAACAAAGAAAACATCAAAACAAAATGGATGTTTAGAACATCCTCTAAGACCAAAACCTTTTGATGATAAAAATAAAGAAGTCGCTCATTTACAAGTGGTCTATTATCCAGCACTTACAGTTGGTGGATTAGAAAACAAAGATAAAAGCTATTTGCTTTGGGAAGATTTCTTCAGCTTGATTGTGCAGGCGCAAAAAGTCATTGAAATGGTGGACAACGGGGCTATCTTTATTGATGGTGTTTTGTATTTGCCTAAAATCATTGAAAACACTTCTGCCTCAGAAAAATAAAATAAAAAGACATCTATTTTATTCAAGAATGAATGATAGATGTCTTTTCTTTTTTTATATATAATATTTCTTGTAAAACATTTTACAATTAATTATTTTTTTAAACTACTTAAAGGAGGTTCATGAAAATGAACGATAAAAAATTAACGCAAATCGCAAATAGTGGATTAACAAAATTCAACATTGCACCTAAGAAAGAAGCAGCGCTTGAACAGTTAAAAGCTATTCAGAAGGAACTTGCTAACATTGGCAAGGAATACAAACTGAACATCATTTCAAAGCTTGACAACTTTCGTGGAATTGCGAAAGCTTTACAAGCTCTTCGTGTACATGGGGTTTCAGTGCTAACATTGGAAGAAATCGAAAAAATTGGTTTCTATACTAAGTTGGCTCGCCAAAATCTTTTTGAAGAAGTTCTGCTTCGTGAAAAGGTCTTTGAAAAAGCTTTGAATAGCTGGGTGGTGGCTAAATCTGTTTTTGATTTAGGCATCAGCTTTGATTCTAAAGAAGCTAAAGTGGATGGCAACCATGACATCTATCTAAAGATGTCTGACAAGAAGCCCGGAAAACTTGTAGACATCATTGCAGAAATTGACCAAAACATTGATTTCTGTGAGAAATTGATTTGCCAAAGCCGTTTCAAAGAAATTCAGACTGCTTTTGTAGAAGCTGGATATGATAAATTTGCAGAGGATTTCAAGAAAGACTTGCGAATCCTTAAAGGACAATTTGTCATCCTGAAAGAATCCCTAAATGGCTATAACGTCAATCTCGAAGAGTATGTAGAACATACTCTGAAAGGAATGGTTGATTTTGCCAATGCAGCGTTCAATCATTACACAAATATCAATACTCTCAAAAAGATGGAAGAGTATGGAAAATTTGTGGATATGGAAGAACAGCGCATCAAGAACGAAGAGAAAGAATCAATTGATTTTTTCTGGGGAACATTCAGCAAGAAATTTGTCTGGAATGTTATTCCAAAAGATTTTGCTTTTGCAGTTTTCCGTAAAACAATCGGCGGTCTGACACAGACTCGTTTCCATGAATTAAGTCAAGAATGGATGAATGATAATCCAAGCTGGACTTACAAATTTGGCAATCTAAAAATTGTTGTTGGGTCTAAAATGGATGAGGTTGAACCTCTCGAAAAAGAACTCAACATCAAAGTGAAGCGTCAAAAAACCGTTCGTGGTTATTTGCGTCTTGCCAAATAATGTTATTAAACATAAAATAAAGTCTTTTATTCAATGAGTAAAAGGCTTTTTTTCTTTTTTTATTTTATAACTTATGTTATAATTAAATAAAGAATATATCAAACAAACAGAATAGAAATAATTGGAGAATTTTATAATATGAATAAAGCAAAATCTTTTTTATTCAAATTGATTGATGATAGAAAATGGAAGGTAACTCAATCATTTGAATTTGATTATCATAATGAAATTTGGAACAGGTTAGCCCTTGAATACTTGGTCAACCCTAAAAGCCATGAGCCTAAAATCTTACAACTAAAACAAATTCAAGCAGACCTGTTTAATTCAGACAAACATGACTACTGGCAGCGCAGACTACAAAATAAGTCTTTGGAGGACTTTGAAATTGCTGTGTTGTTAAGTACCTTTGAAAACTGGTACTTGAAACCAGAGAGTGTTTCATGGTTTGCATCTATGTTTAAGAAGTTCGAAGAAAAATATAGTAAAAACAATTATACGGGAAGTAAAAATAGCTTTTTCTCTGAAATTAACTCAGTTTTGTCCAAAGAGAACTATGAAGCACCTGTTTTATTTATCCAGTCTTTAATGTCTGACAAGTTATTGGACAAAAAGATTGATAAAGAATATCAAGATATTAAAGGAGTATTTTAGTTATGAAACGAAATGATTTATATGATTTGTCTAGAAAGCTAAACGAAGAACTTTCTAAAATCGCAGAAGATAAACGCTATGTTGATGTTGATTTTGTAGGACGCTTCCGTGGTTCTAACTTTGGTAGCTTTTATTGGGGCGGACTAAATAGCAATGTTTTTCAGTTGCTTTTGACAGTAACAGACAACGGCAAATACATGTTTACTGTGAAATTTGTAGATAGTGTAGAAGATTATAAAAACAAGGCATCTGATTTAGATATTCTAAAACATTCTAGTATGGTTTGTTTTGATGAATTTGAATTTACTACATACGAATCACTTGTAGACCATATTCAGATTATGGTAAGAACATTGTTCAAATTGTACGGTGTAGAAAAGAAAGAGGAGAACTGAAAAAACTATGGCATTACTTAAATCAAGAAATTTTAAAGCGGAACGTGCAGCACGCGCCGCATCAAGAAATAATCTAAAAGAAAACAGCCCAAAACCAAAGCCAAAGTTAGAGCCTAAATTCCTTTATGGACACAAAGTTCATTTTATGGCCAAGGAAAAACGCCTAAAAAACAAGAGAAAAGCTTATTTCTGGAAAGCTGAAGTAGTCCATCCTTTATCAAGAAGACACAAATTCCTTGAAAAACGTGTTCCTAAGTTAGAACGATATAAAGACAGGCGATTCAATAAAATCGACAGATACATTGACCTTGAATACAAGCAACTAGAAGCACTTGAACTACGTCCAACTGCTGTGATTTTTAGTCTTAAAACTAAAAACAAAGAAATTCTTTATAAAGATGGAAAAATTTCTGTTAAAAATAAGCACAACCCAAAAAATCCTAAATTCCAAGCAAATCTAACGTTTAAAAACGTGGATGGCTCAGACAACGTGTTATCATTTAGTAAAAAAGAAATCATGGAATTATGGCTACTTCGTCGCCTAGAAACCTCTTTCAGTGGCCCTGTAGGTAAATGGGAAGTCCGAGACTACTATTACCGTGCTAGAGCCGTTCTTCGAGTTGTATATGCTTTGCTTGTTAGTTCTAAATAAAGTAAAACAAAAAAGACGTAAATTTTACGTCTTTTTATCTTGCGTTACGAATTAGATTTAGTAATTTAGTAATTCAAATCAATTTGTAATTCACCTGAAACCTTGTGTTTCATGTCAAAAATGTTCAGTAAGTTTTCTGAGCGAAGATGTTTGAGTCGTTTGTTCACATCTTGTTTTACCAAGTCAGAACACATCTTAGAATTTTTCTTGATGTATTCTGTAGGAACAAACTTACTGTTTCCTGTATAATTTTCAACCAAATCATACAGGGCCAAATCTCCAAGACTTTCAAACAATGGAACAATTGTGTAACTGGCTGCATCAATAGCACTTGCGTAACTCATTGATTCCACATTTTTATAATCATGAAGAGAAACAGCCTTGTCTAACAACAGACTCTTTGTCCATTCCCCAAAATCAACAACCAATTTGTTGAAATCTCGCTCAACCCAACCAGAACGAAATTCTGCCTGAGTAAGGCCAACTACAGCATATCCACCGGGCTTAATAACTGCAAAATCAAGAGGCATAACGGTCTTAGCTCCAGACCATCCAGTAGAATTCTCCCAGAGTTCTACTTCAACGCCATCAAAAGATTTTGTTAAGACTTTGAAGAAACGAGGTTGAAATTCCTCGTCTAGTGATGCAAAAACTCCCCCAATAGGGATATTCTTTACAAGCTCAGATGGAGCAAAAACAACTGATGATACTTCCATATCAATTCTCCTTTAAATTTTAAATAATATTTGTAAAATGAAATAAGTTTTACAAGTAATAGTATAAGACTAGTTGTTTTATAATAAAAGATGTAAAACTTTTAATTTTACAAATATATTGTTTTTATTTAATTTCAGGAAGGAGTATTTGAAATGACAAATACTAAAACTAATACTTTTATCAACGCTATCAAAAATGTGCTAAAAAATCAGAAAAACTTAGCAAAAGAATCTGAATGGATTCAGTTTTTAAAGGACATTGAATCTCATGTTTTGCAAAAGGATAATGGCATTGAACTCATTCAAGCCAATATTGTTTATGATGATGCAGCAAGCAAAGATTTGCAAAAACAAGCCCTTATTCTGGAAATTAATAAAACTTCCAAAACGGGCAAAGAAATTCCACTGGTTATCAAATTTTCTTGTCATTTCTCTGATGGCAAACTATTGATTAAGACAGCATATAAGAACCAAAATTCCTCATATGCTCATCAATGGAGAGCTGAAGATAACTACACTTATCTGTTGAGGGAAATCGACTTCATGTCAGAAAGTCATGAAGCTATAAAGAAGCAATATAACAACTATATTGACTTCATTCAACATGATATTGATAAACTATTGGATTTTGCAGATGCACATTAATTAAAGCTTTTTTAGGAGTTTATAATGATGAAAGTAATTAGAGCTAAAGTTGTTAAAGAAGAAAAAAGACATCTCCATCAAATGTCTGAAAAAGAAGTAACATACATAGAAAAGACATTGCAGAATTTTCTTGGAAAATACTTTTATAATGGCGGCAAATATCGCATTTGTCGACATGCCAAGGAAAGAATTTTTCGAAAAGGCAGAGGCGAAGTAACTAAACGTACTTTGAAAATGGTTCTTTTGTTTGGTAATCTAATTGAATTTAAGAAAATTACCTTTTCAGACAAACAAACAGAACTACGTTGTGTATTTCGTTTAGATGAACAAATTGTTGTTTATGATTTCTTCAGACACACAATTGTTACATTTTGGAAAAATTCTGAGGATGACCACCATGAAACTTTGGATATTACTAAATATACACTATCTAGAAAACAAGTTTCTAAGTTTCTTGATGAACTCATTTCTGCTTAGTTCATGTTTATATATTATATTAAAGAAGTCTAAAAATAGACTTCTTTTTTCTTTGACTTATTATAACGATTGCGATATAATAGTTTCAGAAATAAAAGTAAAGTATGAGGTATAGGAAGTATGTTGTTTTTATTTAATCTAGTAATGTTTACAATTTTCTACCTAATCTTAGATTATTGTTTTGTGACAAATGGAAAGCCAACTATCAATAGAGTTTTGAACAGTCTTATGTTAATTTTTGGTGTATTTCTGATGACTGTATTTGATAGATTTTCATTGCTGACACTAGTGTTATCTTTCTATACCCTAACTCATGGAAACTTAGAGTTAAGAAATTCAAAAGAAAATCTAGATATTGATTTTTACAAAAAAATCATGAAATTCTCAGTGATTGTCTTTCTTGCGTCTCTTGTGTTACTGGTTATTGGACTATAATAAGATAATACCATTTTTGATTTGATTTAATTTAAAATAATTTATTTATTATTGAAAGGGGGTGGTAAAGTGACCTTAAAGGAAGAATTTGAAAAACTTCTTTGCGACTACAAAGGTCAGTTAGATATTAGTAATGAGAATTCCCAAAAAATAACGAGAAAATTTTCTCGTAAAGTATCTAGTTTCATCATTCAGAACATTGAAAATCTGAGTGTGCACGATTTAGAGCAATTGAATGATTATCCTGAATTACGCAGAAAAATTTCTGGTAAGGCATTGATGGTCTTTAAAGTTGCTCTAGACCATGAACAAAAATAAATTAAATCAATTTTATATTCAAGGAGAATAATTATTTTATGAAAAATATGGTTAAACTATCTGTTGCATTTGCTGCTATTAGTGGACTTCTTTATTCTAGCAATGTTTTAGCTAGTGAAGTTACTAAAGAAGGTACTGAGGTTTCTGTCAAACAACCAGAAATTGATGTTACTCGTCAAGATGATACATTTTACACAAAAATTGATGTAAAAGTGTCAACAGCAATTCCAGATGATATTACCATCAATCAAGGAGACACAATGACCATGCCTTTGCCTAAAGAGCTTGAACTGGAAACGACTTATGATTTCCCAGTAAATGCTCCTGACGGCGAACCGGTAGGTCAAGCTACAGCGAACGCTACGACAAATACTGTCACTACAGTGTTCAATGATTATTTTCAGAAGAAGCCTTTGAACAAATCAATTTCATGGAATATGCGCACGCAAATCAATCGTGAAGTTGTAAAAGAAGAAGGCACTATGCACCTTGATTTTAAGGGCACTGTCGTTGATGTTAAGACTGGTTCAAAAGGAGACACCAATCTCAATGAAGAACTGTATAAATGGGGCCGACAAGATAAAGATGATGCCTCTGTAGTTCATTGGGTGGCGCGTGTAAATTATCGCAAAGCCAATCTTAAAGGTGTCCATGTTCATGATACTTGGGATGAATCACAAGAGTATGTTCCGGGGTCGATGATTGTAAATTACCTACACTCAGCAAATCCTTGGACTCTTGCATATACTGCTGACCCAAGCTTTGTGAAAATCCGTGAAGATGGTTTTGATGCAGAAGTTGGTGACTTGGATAAGGTTGTAACATTTGAGTACAGCACGCGCTCCAAAGACCGCTCTATCATTCCTACTAACACCTTTACGGTACAAGCGCAAGATTACTTCTTGCAGCACGAAGTGAATTACAAATGGGCGGATGGCTCAGGTGAAGCGGATGGCAAAAACAAGCCGAAAGATAAGGTAAAACCAAAAGAATTCGAGCCTAAAAAGGAAGAAAAGAAAAAGACTGAAAATGTCAAGGTGACACCTAAACCTGAAGAAAAACCGAAGCCTAAAGAAGATACACCAAAACCACCAGCACCAGAGGTTGAAAAACCAAAGGCCGAACCGAAAGAAGAGCCTAAGAAACCAGAACCAAAACCTAAAGAAACTCCTAAACCAAAGGAAGAAAAACCAACACCAAAACCAGAAGTGAAAGAAACACCTAAGCCAACTGAGCCTAAGAAAGTTCTTCCTAAGACTGGTTCAGATGACCGTGTTGTAAAAATTCTTGCAGGTCTTGGATTTGGAATTCTGATTGGCGTGATTGCTTTTATGACTGGTGGCACTAAATCTACAAAGAAAGGTTAAAAAGGGTGACTGCTTGGAAGACATCCAAAAAATAAAAGCAAAAATTGAATGGCTCTTGGAAAACTTTTCTCAGAGCGAAATAGCCAAGGAGACAAACGTACCACAATCTACGTTGTCTTACTTGAAGAAAGGTACTCGTAAAATCCGTAATCTCTCTGTTGGCACTGTTCAGGAATTGATTCAATTCTATGACAGGCATCACAAGGACAAAGAGTAATGCGTGGATTTATGAATGTACACGGATATATCAAAATCAGGCTGGATAATACATCTTATTATCCGCCTGTTTCTGGTAGTCAAGACCAGAAAGGATATATTCGCCAAGGATTACAGTTAATCCGTGATTATTCTGGTAATTACAGTGTTTTTGATAGTCAAAACCGTCTTTTAGGAGAAATACCTAAACGACTATCAAAACTATATCATCTTTCTGAAATCATCTACAATAAAAGTTATGAAAGACTTGCTATTCGTTATGAGATAGAAAGAGATAGTTACCAAGGCTTTCTGTTTATTGACTGTTATTAAAATAGAATAAAATAAAAAGGCCTCTTGATTGCAAGGGTCTTTTTGTTTTTTGAATTGTTTTATAATATACTCTGTAAAAGATTCATTTTACAAAAGCATATTATTTTATAAAAAAGGAGTATTAACATGGGCATTGATACAAATGTTAAGATTATTGGAAAGTTGGATGTTGACCAACTTGTTACTTTTATCAAAAAAGAAATTTCTGAGAGCATCACAACTAGTATTGAAGAAGAAGAACAATTCTTTGACACTAGAAGTGATATTGTATTTTTGGGTATTAATGGCATTGAAAAAAGGGATGTGGGGTGGATTCACATTTCCTATAACGGAAAAAATCGAAGCATTTTTTATCTTTACAAAGACACCTTTTGGTTTAGTCCGCAAGATATTGCATCTAACATCAAAAATGGAACTCCAGAACTGAATGGCCTTTATACTTATCTTTCACTTGGGTTTGATTCTGATGCTGTTGAAATCATGACAAAGATTGCCAAGAAGTTTGGTGGTTATATTGATGAACAAGACACTGACAACATCCCTTACAAAAAGGTTGAGATTGATTAGCTTTTCATTCTTATTTATTAAATGTCTGAATTTATTTTCAGGCATTTTTTGTTTTTGAAAATCCAAATGACTTATAATATATTTTGTAAAAATATTTTACAATATTATTTTAATTTTAAGAAGGAGGTGCTGTTATGGCATCAGAAACAAAAGTAAAATTTGTAGGTCTTGTACCTTTTGGTGAAATCGTGGATTTTATTGGTTTTGGAATGGAGGATGTTATTGGTTTAGTGTATTTAAAATCTGAAATCATTCAAAAAAGTGAAAAGCCATATCGTCCACTAACACATTCTGATATTGTTGTGGATGGAACAAAATTAATAGAACAAAAAGTGTTAATAGAAATTCTTTATCACAACAAGAAGCACAGTATTTTATATAATTACAAAAATTATATAAAATTCAATGTTGATGAAGTTTTTAATAACTTTAAACACGGTACTCCAGAATTAAATAATTTCCCCCAGACTGAATTAGTCATGGATGCAGATAGTGAAATTGTTGACATCATGTCAAGAATCGCCTATGAATTCAATGGCTACATTGGTGACAATGATGCTTGGTATGAAAGGGTGAAGGAAGAAGACTTATTCCCTGAAGCTCCAGAAGATACCTATTCACTTCAAATACATGGCATCTTCTATAGCAATCTAAAGAATTTTTCTTTTGATGAAGCTAAAAATAAAGTCTTGGAATACGTTCACAGTATGAAGATTTTCTTCTATTCTGACAGTTACTATAAAGTAGCACTAGAATCTGTTAAAAAATTAACTCCAGAGAACAATATTCTGCAATTAAAAGGGCCAAAAGGTTATCATCCTCTCATCAAAATCGTAAAAGACAAAAGGAAACAGAATCCTTTCAGAAAACCAAAACACTCATAATGAGTGTTTTTTTCTTTTAGTTTTATAATATTACTTGTAATCATTTTTACAAATATTATTTTAAAAACAAAAAGGAGAAAACAAAAATGGAAAATGTTACAACAAATGTTAAAATTGTAGGTGAGTTGCCATTTCAAAGATTGGTAAATTTCTTTCTTTGGAATATTGATGAGAAAGCTGAACATGACTTTAATGTTGTTGAAGAAAAGTATGACCCATCAACACATAAAGATGTTAGTTTTGAATCAGGAAAAGAAACTGACACCTTGAAAACTGTATCAGGTTTTGTAAAATTTACCTACAAAGGAGAAGCTGGCTCTGTTTCTTATAATTACAGAAATCACTTGAAGTTTGATAAGAAAGACTTGTTTGACAATGCAATTAATGGAACATACAGACTCAATATTTTTTCAACAACAGACCTAACAATGGAATATTCTTCTATTTCAATTATGGTTATGGAAAAGCTTGCTATGTTTTTTGCAGAAAACATCAGACATTTTGAGGGATATATTGACTTACGAAATGATGACAAAATTTGGTATCAAAAAATTGATGCTGAAAAATTTGTCAAAGAAACTCAAGATTCATATACTCTCTTCATTGATGGCAAAGAGGTACTTTTCAGCCATCATTGGAGTGAAATTGAAGATATGCTATACGATTTCTTGATAAGTCTAAGTAGTTATTTCGAAGACTATTATGATTATCTCAGGTATAAAGAATCACTTTCAATTACTGGAACTCAAGGTGGGCTATATATTGATGGTTTGACTATTGATTATCGTCCTCATATCGAAGTTGTTGTGAAATATTTCTAAAACTAAATTTTAAAAAACGCTCTTTATGGGCGTTTTTGTTTTGCTTTATAATAGTAAATGTAATCATTTTTAAAAATATTATTTAAAAAATAAAAAGGAGAAAACAAAAATGAAAAAACGTATCAGTTTGTATAACATGAAAAAAGCAGGGGAATATGTTACACCTCTACTTAAAAAATCAAACATGACTTATGAAGAGCTGTATACTTCTCGTCATGAAATTGACGAAGCTACTTTCAACTTCATTGAAGAAAATAAGATGGAATCTGGAGATAATCTGATTTTGCTTATTAATGAAACTGAGCTATATTTCATTGCAGGTATTGTTCGTGCTTGCTTTGCAAAAAATATTTGCTTAACCGTTGTGTCATTTGAGGATTTTGTTGACAATGACAAAGGAAATTGGAATATTGAAAATTACTTTGTCTCGGAGCAACAAAAAGAAGAGGATGTTGATGGGTGTGATGAGTATCCGATTTATAGTGAAGATGAATCAAACTCAAACATGACATATCCATGCCTTATTGAACTAGAAAACGGCAGCAATGGAATTTTTGACCAGACTTTCTCAACAGAATCTGGGAATGAAGAAAATTGCCATGCTACAGGTTATGAGCTTCGCAACTCTGATGATTGTGGTGACTGGTGGCTTGAATTTGAAGATAGTCACGGCAAACTACATTATGGTAGATAATACCAAAAATCAAACACTCTTATTAAGAGTGTTTTTTGTTTGCAACTATTCTATTATTCAAGTTTATTTTTAGCTTAAATTATGGTAAAATATAAAGAAATAACAAGACAAAGAAACCACTAGGAGACAATAATGATAACAGCACAAAAATTCTTTGATTTCTATAAGAAAAAGGCCAACATGGACTTGATACAAATTGCTAATAAATTAAACATAAAATTTGATTTTTCTGATGCTGGACAACTAAGAAATTCAGTTCTTTTTATGCTGCAA
>ERZ772795.29-NODE-29-length-36624-cov-11.2602_pt1 | contig 36624 bp, 28 predicted proteins | sample MGYA00511346_ERZ772795 | MGnify/ENA primary metagenome ERZ772795 (study PRJEB29015, sample SAMEA2738032) | human oral metagenome | biome: human oral; feature: human-associated habitat; material: saliva | place: China | collected 2245 ... | reverse complement strand
GTGGCGAAGCGTACCAGCGTGCGCAGGGTGACCCTGAATGGAAGAAAGCCCGCTCAGATTGGTGGGACTGCCAGCGTGAGAAAGGGTTGACGCCTCGCACCGGGGACGGTGAATGGACGAGCAAAGAAACGGCCAATCTGAATGCTGATGATCCCAAAGTGTTGGAGGAGGTTATCCGCCTGGCAACCATTGAAGCTCAATGTAGTGAGAAGGTGAGGTTGGCTCAGCGTTTGGGTGATCTTGAGGCGTCCTATCAGGGGCCTTTGATTGAGAAGAATCAGGCGCTGCTGAATGAATTGAAGGCCTATCGTGATGCGAAGATAGCGAAGGCGCGTGAAATCATCGCCACCCGCCAGTAGCCGACCCACCTGAAAAGCAGAACGGGTGAACCGCCCGCAGAATGCTCACAAGTTGCCCATAAGAAAATCCGAGCGCAAGAATCTGTGCATAAGAAAATCGTGCAAGAAGGAGCCGGGGAGCGTTACCACTCCCCGGCCCTCACTTTATTCACTCTCAACCTCGCAGCCCATGCTGGCGCACCTACAGGCCCGCCAGCTCAAGGCCACTCAGCGTCAGGCTGCTTAGCCCTTTAGCCCACCGGAACGTTAACGTTCACCAGCGAGTACAGATCCTTCGGATCATCCGGGCTAGCAACCAGGTCAATGAACTGCTGCAGGTCGGTGTCCTGCGTAGCCGCACGGGCATAACGCAGACCCGAGAAGTCAGCAATTGCGAAGCCCACCGAATCGAACAGGGTAATCTGTTCATCCGATACGCGGCCCGGCTCCTCACCGGTCAGAACCTTCCAGAACTCCACCACCGGGAAGTCCGGGTCCTTCTGCTGAATCTCGCCCTCAATGCGGGTCTGCGGCGGGAACTCAACAAACACGGTGGAGCGGTCCAGAATTTCGCTTTCCAGCTCGGTCTTGCCGGGGCAGTCGCCACCAATAGCGTTCAGGTGCACGCCGGGCTTCACCTGGCGGTCCAGCAGAACCTTCGCCTGCTGCTTATCGGCGGTGCAGGTGGTAATAATGTCGGCACCCTCAACAGCCTCGTCCACGTCCTTAGCCAGGTGGATGCGGAAGCCCAGCGGCTCCAGGTTACGGCGGAACTTCTCCATTGCGTGCGGGTCAATGTCGTAGACGGACAGGTCCTCAATGCCGAGCACCGCGCGCATACCCAGCGCCTGGAACTCAGACTGAGAGCCGGTACCAATCATCGCCATCTTCTTCGAATCCTTGCGTGCCAGGTGCTTAGCAACCATGGCGGACACGCCGGCGGTACGCAGCGCGGTCAGCAGGGTCATCTCAGCCAGGAACACGGGGTAGCCGTTGTCTACGTCAGCGAGCAGACCGAACGCGGTCACGGTCTGGAAGCCGCGCGCCGGGTTGGACGGGTGGCCGTTCACGTACTTGAAGGAGTAGGTGATGTTGTCGGAGGTGGGCATCAGCTCAATCACACCGAAGGGGGTGTGGGAGGCGACGCGCGGGATCTTGTCGAAGCTCTGCCACTTCTTGAAGTCTTCTTCGAGGAAGTCGACCATGCCGGCAATGATGTTGCCTACGCCGTCCTTCTGAATCCACTTCGCCATCGAGGCGACGTCAACAAATTCCACCGCGTGTGCGCTAGGACGTTCAGTCATGATTTTCTCCTTTGAATATCTGCACAAAACTTCTTTGTGCATCTGGTAGTCACTGTGGATATCTATTATCTCAAAATATATTGCAGGACACACCGTATTAGAAATGCTGTAAATATGTACTTTGCTTGATGTATTACACGGATGTAATACGGAAGCGAACACGAAAAACGTGCAGGGAGGGGGTTCCAGACTCTATTGGCTAGGGTCTAGCGGCTAGGGTCTAGAACCCCCTCATTCGCCGTCACCGGGATATCACCGGGATTACAGGCAACCGGTCGGGTTAGCTACCCTTCGGCTTGTCCTCGTCCTCAATGTCCACCTCACCCAGGTCAATGTGGGTACGAGGCTCTGCAACGAGCTTCTTCACCACGGGGCGGGCAGCAATCACAGGCACGGAACCGGTGTAGCCTTCACGGACGCGAGCAATCTCGTTGACGCGGTCACGAACCGTGTACCAGCCGATAATCAGCAGCGGGATAACCAGCAGCAGCGATGCCAGGGTGTAGGTGCCGACCGGGTAATCCAGAGCCATCAGCACCAGCACAATAGCCAGGAAGGCCATCACAGCCCAGTCGCTGAAACGACCGCCGGGTGCGCGGTAGTTGGGGCGCTTGTACTTGCCCTCGCCAGCCAGCTTCAGGTACTTCTGGTGCGACATTGCGATAGCCGCCCAGCTAGCCATGGTGCCCACGGATGCGATGTTCAGCACGACCTCGAACGCCTGCTCGGGAACGAAGAAGTTCAGCACAACGCCGAAGAGGCCAATCACACCGGTGAGCAGAATACCTGCCACGGGAACACCGGAGCGGGACACCTTGGTGGTGAACTTCGGTGCCGAACCTGCAACACCCATCGAGTGGAGGATACGGCCGGTGGAGTACAGGCCAGCGTTCAGCGAGGAAGCAGCCGCGGTAATAACGACCAGCTGCATAATCGGTGCGGTACCGTCAATGCCGATAGCGTCGAAGAAGGTCACGAACGGCGACTCTGCGTCCTTGTATGCGGTGTAGGGCATGAGCAGGCAGAGCAGAACCACGGAACCAACGTAGAAGATCGCAATACGCCAGATCACGGTGTTGATAGCGCGGGGGATAACCTTCTCAACGTTCTTGGTTTCACCACTGGTGGTGCCGACCAGCTCAATACCGGCGTAGGCGAACACAACGCCCTGAACCACGATAAGAGCGGGGAGAATGCCGTTGGGGAAGAAGCCGTCATTGGCTGCGATAAGGCTCAGGCCGGGGGTGACGCCGTTGATGGGCTCACCGAAGACCAGGTACCAGATACCAACTGCCATAAAGGACAGCAGAGCAAGAATCTTAATGAGTGCGAACCAGAATTCCAGCTCACCGAAGAGCTTCACGGAGATGAGGTTCAGAGCCACGGTGACGATAACGACGATGAATGCGCTAAGCCACTGGGGAATGTCTGCGAAGAACTGGTTGTATCGACCGAACCAGCTGATGTAGATAGCGATAGCGGTGGCGTCTGCAACGGCGGTCATTGCCCAGTTCAGCCAGTACAGCCATCCGGATACGAATGCGGCCTTTTCGCCGTAGAATTCGCGGGTGTAGGAGACGAAGGAGCCCGAGGAGGGGCGGTGAAGGATCAGCTCGCCGAGGGCTCGAAGAATCAGGTAGCCGAAGAAGCCGATGACGGCGTAGATAACGGCGAGCATGGGGCCCGCGTCCTGCAGGCGGCTACCGGTGCCCAGGAACAGGCCGGTACCGATAGCGGAACCGATGGCGATCATCTGGAGCTGACGTGCGCCAAGCCCCTTATGGAAGCCTTCCTGTTCGTGTGCGAACGGGTCGTCTGTGGGAGGCTTGGTGTACTGATCCGCTGCAGAAGTCTGCGGGTTCTTGTTCGGTGAGGTGCTCATGCTATACCTCCTTGGATAGTTACGTCTGAAGCACGTGTTACACGAAATGTGGTTGGGAACACGTCTGTGGGTTGTAACGACTATAGCACGGCAATTTGACTAAATATAACCCGCATCACGTAACAATTTATATACATATAATGCATATCTTATGAAAATATTTGGTTCATGTTGTATTGTGTGGTTTTAATTGTTTTGTGAAATAGATTATTTGAACTTTGAGTCTAAAAAATCAATTCCCCCACCACCGCACAGCACAAGAGCACCCACAACGGGGTGCTCTCACAACCTATTCAGAACGCAGGCCTAGCCCTCCATCAGGCGATCAATCTTCGCCCGCAACGCGCGCTCACGACGATTCAACCACCACCAGCTCGGCCAACGCATCAACGACTTACGCCCAACCTGCACGACCGAGGGGAGCTTCGCCTCCGCAAGCGCCACATCAATCTCGTGGTCACTCGCGCCCTCATCACGCATTTTCTCCATCAACTCAAGGGATTTCGCCATATCGCCATGCCCCAAAACATGCCGACTCTTACGCTCCAGAACCTCATCCAACTGGGCACGCACCGGGGCAATAGCCGCCGCATTCGGATGCTCACGCTCAGCACGACGCTGCGCCTGGCGGGCACGCTTCTCACGCTTCGCGTCGAGCTGTTTCGGATTATTTTTAGCGCTCGCCTTGCTCATGGGAGGATCCTTTCGCCGCATTCAGGGTGACGTGTACGCTGACCTGCACGCACAGAAGACATCAAGTCATTAACACCTCTACTTTACCGCGGTAATTCACGGAAATTTCGCTGCAGTAAACCCAAAAAAACCCACAAAAAATTAACGATAAATAAGTCGTATCTTGGTAAAATAGTGCGAGTAGGAGGCGTCTCGCGCGCCAACAAAATATGGTGAACCGGCCCTGCCTCGGTAACCGGTCGCATCTATCCAAGGAGTCAGCATATGGCTATTGCAACCCCCGAAGTTTACGCAGAAATGCTGCAGACCGCGAAGGAAAAGGGCTTCGCATACCCCGCAGTGAACGTGACCTCCTCCCAGACCCTGAACGCTGCAATCCGCGGCTTCGCAGAGGCTGGCTCGGACGGCATCATCCAGGCATCCACCGGCGGTGCAGCATACTGGTCTGGCGCTTCCAAGAAGGACATGGTCGTTGGCTCCCTCGCCTTCGCAGCATACGCACGCGAAGTTGCTAAGCAGTACGACGTGAACATTGCACTGCACACCGACCACTGCCCCAAGGACAAGCTGGAAGGCTTCGTCCTGCCCCTGCTGGCAGAGTCCGAGAAGGCTGTTGCTCGCGGTGAAGACCCCATCTTCAACTCCCACATGTGGGACGGCTCCGCAATCGACCTGGACGAGAACCTGAAGATTGCTGCTGAGCTGATCGAGCGTACCTCCAAGGCAAAGCTCGTTCTCGAGGTTGAGATTGGTGCCGTTGGTGGCGAGGAAGACGGCGTTGAAGGCGCTATCGACGACTCCCTGTACACCACCGTTGCAGACGCAATCAAGACCGTTGAGGCAATCGGCCTGGGCGAGAAGGGCACCTACATGGCTGCTCTGACCTTCGGTAACGTTCACGGCGTGTACAAGCCCGGTAACGTTCACCTGCGCCCCGAGCTGCTCAAGGAAATCCAGACCGAGGTCGGCGCTAAGTACGGCAAGGGCGACAAGCCCTTCTACCTGGTCTTCCACGGTGGCTCCGGCTCCACCGAGCAGGAGATTGCAGACGCAGTGTCCTACGGTGTTATCAAGATGAACATCGACACCGACACCCAGTACGCATTCACCCGCCCCGTTGCTGGTCACATGTTCAGCAACTACGACGGTGTGCTGAAGGTTGACGGCGAGGTCGGCAACAAGAAGACCTACGACCCCCGCGTTTGGGGTGCAGCTGCAGAGGCAGGCATGGCCGCACGCGTGGTCGAGGCTTGCCAGCAGCTCGGTTCCGTCGGTACCTCCATCAAGTAAGGTACTGTTCGCCCGCCGCAGCGCCTATAGTCGCTGCCGGGTGTGAACCTAAGCTTCGTTAAGCGAAAGCGGTGCCCGCTTCCTCAATGTGAGGAGGCGGGCACCGCTCTTTGTGTATGTAGCTAGAACCGGGTGAGCCGGGCGCTCATTGCCGGCAGGGGCGGTTTACTTGCCGCCGCAGCCGCAACCACCGCATCCGCAGCCGCCGGACTTCACAGCCACCGAACCGGAGGTGGGAATACCGTCGCCGGTGTCGCCGCCCATGAGGTTCACGCGGTTACCAATTTCGGGGCCGCCGACCGGCTGGGGTGCCTTGCCCGCCAGGGTTGCCGCGAAACCGGCGGGCTCCGCCAGGGGGCTCAGGTTCGGCACCATAGACGCCGCCGGGGAGCCGGAGGGGCCGCACGCCGCTGCTGCCGCGTTAGCCTTCGGCTGGGCAACCAGGTGGGCGCGGGAGAAGCGCTTAATCTGCTCGGCGGTCGGGTACGCGAAGGACACCTTCACCTCACCGTTGACGAGCATGAGCGGCAGAACCTCGCGGCCGTTCATCTCAATCTGCTCGGCGACCGGTGCGCACTCTTCAAATGCGGAAGGGTAGGAGTCGGTGGAGTACACCTCAATGTCCACGCCCGAATCCAGTGCCTCCTGCGCAGCACCCAGGAAGATGGAACGCTCCATATCCTGCGGATCCTCCGGGTTCTCGCCGGGGCCCGGAATAAATACTTCAAGAACGGTCTCAGCCGCTTCAGTCATCAATTCAGCCTTTTCTGTCTTATGGGCACCGGCTCGGGGGAGGGTGCCACTCCTTCACTAAGTGTACTCGCGACCTCAAGAGTGCAGAAGTGTGAGTTGAAGTTCCAGATTTGCGGAATATTTGCAGAATTCGAGTCGAATGACCCTCAGCTCGTGAGCTGCGGGTTCAGGTGTTGTATTCTGAGTGCATATGCACCGGAGTGTGCGAACCCTGCAATTCAGGCAGGTGCCGCCCGGTGTGAAACCAAGAAGGCAACGACGCCCGCATCCGACGCGGACGCATCAGCGCTACAAATACACGCTATTCATAGCGCCACACGACCAGAAGGAGCATATATGTTCGGTTTCGGCAAGAAGAAGAAGGAAGCTGCCGCACAGGAAGCATCGTCCGCAGACGTCTACGTCGCGCCTGTTACCGGCGAGTACCTGCCGCTGAGCGAAGTCTCCGACCCCGTTTTCTCTCAGGGCGTTATGGGCGACGGCTACGCAGTGAACCCCACCGCAGGCACCATCGTCGCACCCGTCGCAGGCACCATCGCACTGATTCAGGACACCCTGCACGCATTCATGCTCCGCACCGAAAACGGCGGTGAGGTACTGGTTCACATCGGTATCGACACCGTTGAGCTCGGCGGTGACGGCTTCACCAAGATCGCTAACGTAGGCGACAAGGTTGAGGCAGGCGCACCCATCATCGAGGTCGACTGGGCAGCAATCGAGGGTCGCATCCCCTCCAAGGAAACCATGGTGATGATCACCAACACCGCAAAGTTCAACATCTCCAAGGACTCTGAGTCCCGCCGCCCCGTCGCAGCCGGCGACCGCGTCGCTCAGGCAACCAAGAAGTAAGCTGAACCAGCGAAAATAGCTCAGCTTCAACAGCGGTGAAAAACCCGCGAAAACACTTAACGCAAAAGGTCGCGTTCTGCAGGCTCAATCGGTCCACAGGCGCGGCCTTTTTCGTTACACGAGAAATTTTAACGCCGCATGAAATGCCGCTATTAAAAGCGGCGGAAAAGGAGGAACACATTCACCCGCATTACATGGCGGGCAAGAATGAGGCGCACATAATACCCTATTTTCCTGTAAACGCAGTGAATCACCGATAAAAAATCGTTATCCTACTTAGAGTTGTAGTTTGAGTTGAGAGAATCCGGACCCTCAGCTATAAACCAAAACTTCAATGAACAACCACACACATTACGCTCAACTCATAAAAGAAAAAGGACTACTACGGTGACTGCATTCCCGAAGACCTCTAAGAACCTGAGCCGCCGCGGCTTCATCGGTGCCTCCGCACTGGCACCCGCCGCCCTCATGCTCCAGGCAGGCGAAGCCCACGCCGCAGCCAACACCCGCGCACAGCTCGCGGCAGTACACAGCGGCTCCCCCGCACATCAGCTGCTCTACAAGACCGATGAATTCTTCATCGCCCACCGCGGCGCCGGCAACATCAGCCCCGAGCACACCGCCTACGCCTACGCAGAATCTGTACGCCGAGGCGCCCTCGCCGTCGAAATTTCCGTACGCACTACCAGGGACGGCCAGTTCGTCTGCATGCACGATACCAACATCAAGCGCACCACCGGTGCGTCCATGGACGTGCGCGGCCACACCCTCGCAGAACTGCGTCAGTACAAGGTCAACATGCGCAAGAACCTGGGCGAGAAGACCGACCTCTACGACATCCCCACCCTCGAAGAGGCCATCGCCGCAATTAACGCCGTGCCCGCAGGTGGCGAATACGCCTCCGTCGGCGGCAAGAAGGTCGTGCTGTTCCTCGAAGCAAAGGACGGCCCCGCACAGGCAGGCCTCGTCAAGTTCATCACCGAACGCGGCCTGCAGCGCCGCACCGTCATCAAGATGTACCGCGACGGCAACGGCGGCTTCAACCCCACCTCCAAGTACCTCAAGCTCGCCAACTCCGCAGGCTGCGGCACCTGGTGCTACTTCGACGGCGGCGACCCCATCGACAAGATCTCCGCAATGGCACGCCACGAAAACGTGGACGCCATCGGCGTACCCTACTACGAGAAGCCGACCGGCGCTTCCCACGGCTCCATGAGCGAGGCGAACGTACGCACCCTCACCGGCCTCGGCAAGGCAGTCATCGTCTGGGAAATCCACCGCCGCTCCGCCTACGAAAAGTACAAGGCACTGGGCGTGAAGGGCTTCATGTGCCCCGACCCCTACTGGGTGATCGGTGACCCCTTCGACTCCAGCGTCAAGATTAAGACCGGCAAGCGCCCCCACGGCATGCTGCCCGCCGACCCCTCCGTCGCAGCGGATATGCCCGACCTGACCGGCACCGCCATCGTGCACAACCAGCGCTACGACGAATCCGTACTGCTCGGCCCCCTGGCGAACTACACCACCCGCGACAAGTACACCCTCGACTTCTCCATGAAGTGGACCGGCGCACTGCCGAAGCAGGACGGTCACTACGGCTACATTGCGTTCGGTCGCGAACACGACGGCCCCTTCGGCATCGGCAAGAAGTTCGCCGCAAACCAGGAAGACGGCACCTACGTACTCGCTATCCGCCCCAACTACCGCGGTAGCTCCGTAGCGCAGATCCTCTGCTTCGAACCCAAGCAGACCAGCCCGCGCGTACTGCACACCATGAAGCTGCGCCAGAAGGTCACCACCGGCCAGGCACTGAACTGCAAGATCGTGGTGAACAAGAACAGCTTCTACTACACGGTCAACGGTCAGTACTCCAGCCCCATCAACCACAGCGCCTACCGCGGCCCGTACGTACACTTCGGCCGCTTCCACGGCACCAACGATGGCGGTCCTCTGGAGCTGACTCGAATCGAGGCACGCCAGTCCTGGATTTGAGAAAATCGGTGGGCCTAGCCCACCTGGGTGCCCGCCTCACCGCCCGCTAAGCGGTGAAGGCACGGGTACCGGGCAGAGCGGATGCAACACCGAGCATCCCTTCCGGGCAACGCTTTCCATAATTCCCAGCTCCATAATTCTCGGCCCCATGATTATTAGCTAGGTGCTCGCGCGCCGAGTGAGAATCCACCTGAAGAATCTACCCGAGGAATCCACCTGAAGGGGGTCGTATCCAACGCGGATGCGGCCCCCTTCGGCGTGCCCGGGAATGAGAACCAACTCGGGACTAGAATTAAAAGCGTCAGAGTCGACCGCACCGGCCGCCCCAACCCGAAAGGCACGCCATGACCACCTCACCCGAAAGCTCCGCTCAGAAGCCCGCAGAGAATCCCGCCGCAAAGCCCGCCGCGAAGTCCGCCCAGCTGCGAGGCCGCACCGAACCGCACGTGCACAGCTTCAACATGCCGCAGCTCGAACCCATCGACCCCTACGAGCGGCCCTCCTACCCCTTCTTCTACGTGCCCACCGACCTGCTCCTCGGCGGCAGCTGGGTCACCGGCGACAACGGATCCTTCCCCGTGCACAACCCCTCCTGCGGCCAAATCCTCGCGCACGTCGCCGACGCCAGCGTCGAACAGGGCATCGAAGCACTCGACGCCGCCTGCGACGCCCGCGCCTCCTGGGCGGCAACCAGCGTCCGCGAACGCGCCGACATCCTCAACCGCGCCTACACGCTCATGACGCAGCGCACCGAAGTCATCGCCCGGCTCATGACCCTCGAAATGGGCAAGCCCCTCGACCAGTCCCGCGGCGAGGTCGCCTACGCCGCGAACTATCTGCGCTGGTACGCCGAAGAAGCCGCCCGCAGCTTCGGCCGCACCGCCATCGCCCCCGAATCCGGGCTGCAGATCACCACCGTACGCCGCCCGGTGGGCCCCTGCCTGCTGATTACCCCCTGGAACTTCCCGCTCGCTATGGCGGCGCGCAAGGTCGCCCCGGCGCTCGCGGCGGGCTGTACCGCGGTGCTCAAGCCCGCCTCCCTGACTCCGCTCAGCTCCCTGTACTTCGCGTCCCTGATGCGTGAGGCGGGCCTGCCGGACGGCGTGCTGAACGTGGTGACCACCTCCCGTACCGGTGAGGTTGTCTCCGCGCTGATGGCTGATGAGCGCCTGCGGAAGGTCTCGTTCACCGGCTCCACCGCCGTGGGCCGCACCCTGCTCGCGCAGGCCTCGCAGAACGTTCTGCGCACCTCCATGGAGCTGGGCGGTAACGCACCGTTCATCGTCTTTGAGGACGCGGACATTCCCGCCGCCGTGGAGGGCGCCTACGCGGCGAAGATGAGGAACATGGGCGAGGCGTGCACCGCCGCTAACCGATTCATTGTGCACGAGGACATTGCCGAAGAGTTCACCCGCGCCTTCGTGGAGCGCATGGAGGCGACCGTTGTGGGTGACGGAACCGTTGATGGAACCGACTGTGGACCGCTAATTCAACCTTCAGCGGTTGAATCCATGCTTTTTATGGTGGAAGATGCCCTGGGTAAGGGTGCGCTCCTCGCCTGCGGCGGGTACATTCCCGAGCTGGACTCGAAGGTTTACGGCAACACCGGCGGCATGCCCAGGAACCTCAACAAGGGCAACTTCATCCGTCCCACCGTGCTGACCGGCGTGACCGATTCGATGCGCGTGTGGCGTGAAGAAATCTTCGGCCCCGTCGCTCCGATCGCCACGTTCGGCGGCTACGGTGAGGAGGGCGAACGCGCCGCCCTGAAGCTCGCCAACGACACCGAGTACGGCCTGGCGGCGTACGTGTACACGAGCAACCACCCGCGCTTTACGCGCATGGCGGCTGGCCTGGAGTTCGGGCTGATCGGTTACAACTCGGGCGTTATCTCGAACGCCGCCGCCCCCTTCGGTGGCGTGAAGCAGTCCGGCATGGGTCGCGAGGGCGGCCCCGAGGGCCTGGAAGAGTACACCGAGCTGCAGTACATCGGCGCACCGAATCCGTTCGCTGGATAAGTCTGAGGTTCCGGCTACGCCGAACTCTGGATGCAGTGAACTCTGGATGCAGTGAAGCCCCGGCGGGTACCCGAGAAGGTGCCCGCTGGGGCTTTGCGCTGTCTAATCATGCGCGGGTGCTAGAGCTGGCGCAGTGGTTAGAGCTGACTCTGCCTGCCTAGAGCTGGCGCTACCTAGAGCTGACGCAGCGCGAGCAGCTCGCGACTGAAAGCATCTGCGGGACCCTTGCCGCAGGAGTTGGGGCGCGGCTCAAGGGTGACCCGCTCGAAGAAGGTGACCCAGGTGCGTCCGTCGGTGTGGGTGGTGAGTGCCGCCTCCATGGTGGGGTTTTCGGCGGTATCTACCGCGGGGTTGATGCCCGCCTTGCGGAGTGTACTCAGTGCCTCCGCTACCGATGTTTCACGTGAAACCAAACCTCCAGAGGTTACTTCTTCACCCTTTTTCTCCAGTTCGAGGCGTACGGCAACCTCCGCCGCCTGCTCCACCGGAGTATCCGTGCTACGGCCTCTCAGACCGTGCAGCGACGGAATAGAACGACCCGCCAGCGACAGGTACGCCGCCAGCGCCGAAGGCTCCGAGAGGCGACCGTAGGTGTAGCCGGTGGGCAGCATAATGCCGACCGGGGCAAAGCGGTGACCGCCCGTATGCGAGCACTCCCAGACCGCATTACCCGGCAGGATATCCGCCAGGTGCGCCGCAATGGGGCGACCACGCAGGGCACAGCAGCGGTCACGCTTGGAGTGGGTGCACACGAGAATGGCGGGGGATTCCATGAGCTCCGCTCCGGTCGCCTTAATCAACTCCTGGGGGTTGCCCAGGGGTAGGTCGAGCAGCTGTTCGGGGGCGCTCACGCTGAACGAGTAGAGCTTCTCCTCCCCAGGGGTGCAGAGTGCGTAGAGCACCCGGTGGGTCGGGTTACCGGATGCATCCGGCGCGCCGTGCAGTACACGCCCTGCCCTGCCCGCCTGGCGGATCAGTAGGAACTTCAGCCCCGCCTGCGAGACTGCCTCGCCCAACGCCTCCGAAAGCTCCTCGCCGAGGGCGGAGCCGTCCAGCACATCGCGGCCCCACTGGCCCACGTGCTCGAGTGCCAGCCAGGCGGTGGCGCGTCCGGCGGTACCGCCGAGAGCCTCGTCGTCGTAGAGGGAGCAGGAGTCCGCCGGGATGCTCGTGGCGCGAGTGCGTGAAGAGAGCTCATCGGCGTGTGCGGCGCGCAGGTTGTTCAGTTCGGCGGGGTTGGTGGCGCGCGGCTCGGGGGTTGCGGGGGTGCAGGATTCAGTCATGGTTCCTCGATTCTACGCCTGCAGGATGTGAATGACCTATGCTGCCCCTGCACGGTCTAAATGCTGAAAAACAACCGCTCAAGGGTGATTTTTGGGGACTATTGGGCGGTCAACTACTCAGGAAGAAGTGCTGAGGCAACGCGGTAGAGGCGGTCCTTCTCTTCGGTGCTACCAAAGAAGGAGCGGAGCATGTACCCCTGGAAGACCATCATGAAGGCGTCTGCAGTGTCGCGGGCGTAGTCGGCGATGAGCGCCTCCTGTTCGGGGGTGCGCTGCGCCGAATCGGGGTTGATTTCGTGTAGAACGCTGAGCTGTTCGGCTGCCCAGGGGGTGAGGGTCTTTACGATGATGCCCTGCAATAGGGGCATGATGTTCGCGGTTGCCCTGGCGATTTCGGGCGCGTGGAGCGATTCAAGGCGGATGCGCAGCATGGCAGAGAAATTGTCGTTTACCAGCTGGTTCGTGTGGATGGTTTCGAGAATATCCTGGGGGCCTGCGCCTTCGGGGAGTGTTTCGTAGAGCTCCTTGACGTTGTCGAGGCGCTCGTTGATGGCGGTGATGAGGATGTCTTCTTTGCCGGAGAAATGCGAGTAGATGGATCCGGAGGACAGCCCGGAGGCTTTGATGATGTCGCTCATGGAGGTGTTGGTGTAGCCCTTTTCGAGGAAGCAGCTAACGGCGGCTTCGATGATTTGGGCTCGGCGTGCGGCTTTGGTGGCGTCTGTTAGTCGGGGCATGGTTCCAGTTTAGGGAGTGGGTGCAAAACTTACAAACACAATGGAAATTCTCTTTGTGATTTTATAAACAAGGAACGCCGCCCCGCAACGGTGGAGGCATAAGCGCCGCGGGCTAGGCCGCCGGTACAACGTAGCCGGTGCAGCGTAGCCGGTGCAGCGTAGCCGGTAAAAATATAGCCGGTGCAATGTAAGAAGGGTGTGTGCCGTGTTCACTGAACACGGCACACACCCTTTTCTGTCGACTTACCGACTGTTATGCGCTGTTACTGGTTGTCGAGGACGTACTGCTTGAACTGCTCGTCCCGGCGCTTGAATTCTTTAAGCTCATTCTCCAGGGCTGCCTGGTTCTTGGCGACGAGCGGCTTCTGGTACTGCGCCTCCAGGTCGTAGAGCTTCTGCGATCGGCCTACATCCTGATTGCACTGTGCCTGGATGGTGGCGATTCGAATTTCTTCTTCGGAGGCGACGGTGCTCTGACGAATATTCTTTTCTTCCTTAACGGTCACCTCACTATCGGGGGTGAGGCCCTTATCCTTGACGCATCGCTTCCACTCGTCGTCGAGAGATTTTTTGAGTTGCCTATCGCCTGCGGCATTTCGGGCGTCGGTCTCCAAACGCGTAAACGTGCTGCTTCCGAAGGGTATCTCTCCAATTTGCTTCATCTCATCGCTGGCGCGCTGATAGCATTCGGTGCTGACATCCTTCCCAGGGTCGGATGAGGGCGCAGGGGAGGACAGATCCAGCGTATTCGAGTCTTCGCTCTTGTGGAGGCCGTACTTTTGGGCGTACTCAACGTTCCAGATTCCGTAGGTCCTGCCGAGGTTCCTGCCGGATCCCTCGGTGCGGACAAACATCTTGTAGTGCTGCCCGTGTTCGGCAAAGCACTTTTTACGGGCGAGCTCAAGGGCCTTGGTAAAGTATTCGTCCTTGCCGGTGGTGTCGTATGCGTCCAGGGGTAGGATCACCCGGTCATTTTCTGTGTCGAAGATTGCTCGGGCGCTTTCGTCCTTCTCCAACGTGGGGCCGAAGGAGCAAGAAGAGAGCATAGTGCTGATGAGGGCAGCCGCCAGGAGCTTTTTCAAAGCTGACATGGTGTATATCCAATCTGTTACAGGGAGCCCGTGGCGTCGCGGCCACAACCCCCCCGTAGACCACGTGAACTAGGTGGCCTTGAGAACACTTCTTGAGAAGGTGACTTAACAATACCCCTAGTGGAGGCTAGTTGGCGCTCAATAGGCTGGTGCGTGCGCTAGAAAATTTTCTGCCGCATGGCGGTTCGGCGCGGGTCACGGCTCAGCCCCGGCAAAAATATGGCAAAAATACGGCGGAGCCACCGCAGAATCACCGCGAAAACAGCGCAAGCGCAGGACGGGTAGGCGGGCGCACCTGATTTGGTGCCCCGCCCGCCTCGCGCCACAATGAACACATGACCGCAGAAGACACCACCACACTAGCCAGTGCCAGGCTCGACCTCTGGCTCTGGTCAGTGCGCATTTTTAAAACCCGCTCCCTCGCCGCCGACGAATGCAAAGGCGGCCACGTGCGCGTCAACGACGCCCCCGCCAAACCCTCCCAAAAACTCAAAAAAGGTGACATCGTCAAGGTCCGCTACCCCGGCTGGGAACGCGTCTTCAAAGTCGAAAAACTCCTCGTCAAACGCGTAGGCGCACCCATCGCCGTCACCTGCTACGAAGACCTCTCCGGCCCGCGCCCCGCCTACCTCTCCATGCCGCCGGTCGCCAAACGCGAACGAGGCAGCGGCCGCCCCACCAAGAAGGAACGCCGTGCCCTCGACGAACTGCGCGGCCGAGGCGCCTAACCGCCTAAAGCGCATCTCACGGAGTGCACCCCGCCCCGCGCTCCGGCACCCGCCGCGGCGGTGGGGAGTAGCCTAGAGGGATGAGCACACAGAAGCACCAAAACAACGCACCCGGTCAGAACGCAGTGAACGCCGCCGAGCCTTCGCTGAACCGGCGCATCCTCGCCCTCGCCGTGCCCGCCTTCGGCGCGCTCATCGCCGAACCTATCTTCGTGCTCACCGACTCCGCCCTCATCGGCCAACTCGGCAAGGCAGAACTCGCCGGTATGAGCATCGCCGCAACGCTCGTCACCACGGTCGTGGGCCTCATGAACTTCCTCGCATACTCCGTCACGCCCGCCGTGGCGCGCGCCTTCGGTGAGAAGAACCTGCGCCGCGCCTGGCAGATCGGCGTGGACGGTGTGTGGGTCGCCTTCGGCCTCGGCATGCTCCTCATGATCGCCGGATACGCCTTCGCGGACCCGCTGCTGCGCGGCCTCGGCGCGACCGACGAAACCATCAGCTACGCCCTCGATTACTTGCACCACTCGCTCTGGGGCATCCCGCCGATGATGATAATCCTCGCGCAGGTCGGCACGCTCCGCGGGCTGCAAGACACCGTCACTCCGCTCAAAGTCGCCACGGTCGGTACGCTCGTGAACATTGCGCTGAACTGGCTGCTCATCTACCCGGTCGGCTGGGGCGTTGCCGGTTCGGCGACCGGCACCTCCCTCACCCAGTGGGGCATGGCTGCCGCGCTCGGTACGGTTATGATGCGCGGCACCCGCGAGCACGCCGTCCGCTGGGCACCCGACGTTGCCGGCATGCGTTCGGTGCTCTCGCTCGGCTCCTGGCTCATGCTGCGCACCCTGTCCATGCGTATTGCCTCCCTGCTGACCGTGTTCGTCGTGGCGCGATTCGGCACCGAACACACCGCCGCCTACCAGCTCGGCATGGGCGTCTTTAACCTCTTCCTCTACGCCCTGGACTCCCTTGCCATCGCCGCCCAGGCGCTACTCGGCAAGGAACTCGGCGAACGCGACCTGGCTGTGGAATCCGAACGCGTGAAGGTGCGCCAGCTGAAAAATCGGCTGCTACGCATGAGCCTCATCTACGGCGTTATCACCGGCCTGATATGCCCGCTCATCGGCTTCTTTGGCTCCTGGCTATTCACTCAGGACGCGCAGGTGGCGTTCCTCTTCACCATCGCCACCGTCATCATTGCCCTCGGCCAGCCCATCGCCGCGTACGTGTTCACCCTGGACGGTATTCTCATGGGCGCGCAGGACGTGAAATACCTGGCAATCGGGTGCTTCATCATGCTCGTGATGTACGTGCCCGTCATGCTCGGCCTGCACTGGGCTGTCGGCGCCGGTGCCATGGATGCGCTCGCCGGGTATTGTGGCTTGTGGGCGGCGTATATTCTGTACTTCCAAGGAATCCGCGCGGTCATTTTCGGTCGCCGCGCCTCCTCGGATGTGTGGATGAAAGCCGGTGCCTAAACCCTTCGAGCCTGACTGCTTCGGAACATACGTGCTCTGGGCGTAATGGCTCACAATTAGACCGCCCGCACCCTCCGCAGGTGTAGCATGACAGGGTATTGAAACCCTCATGCAAAGGATGAAACCGTGACCGTAACCCGCGAAGAAGCCCTCGAAATTTTTGCCCGCCGCCGCGCAACCCGCGCCTACGACCCCGACCGCCGCATCAGCGACGAAGACTTCGCCGCAATCCTCGAATTTGCGCGCCTGTCGCCCAGCTCCGTCGGTACCGAACCGTGGAAGTTCCTGGTCATCCAGGACCCCGAACTGCGCGAAAAGCTCAAGCCGATCGCCTGGGGCATGGCGGGTGCCCTCGACGACGCAAGCCACCTGGTCGTACTGCTGGCGAAGAAGGGCCTGCGCTACGACACCTCGTGGATGCGCCGCACCCTCGAAGGCCGCAACCTCACCGAGGAGCAGATGGAAGCCGCACTCGAACGCTACGGCAACTTCCAGAAGAACGACATGAAGCTCCTGGAAAGCGACCGCGCGCTCTTCGACTGGGCATCCAAGCAGACCTACATTGCCCTGGGTAACATGATGACCGGCGCCGCAATGCTCGGCATCGACTCCTGCCCCATTGAGGGCATGAACTACGAAGCAGTGAACGAGTTGCTCTCTTCTGCAGGCCTGTTCGACCCGGAAGAGTACGGCGTGTCCGTGGCTGTGACCTTCGGTTATCGCGCCCGCGAGATCGCACCGAAGAGCCGCCGCTCCATCGAGGATTTGGTGACCTGGGCGTAAGGTTCTGCCCGGTTCTCGGCGAGGTTTTGCCGGGCTGCTGAGCTCGGGCTTTCGGGCGAGGCGTTTGAGCCAGGCTTTTGAGCTCGTTGTTCAAGCTAGGCGTTCAAGCCGCCGCTCGTGAAAACTGAATATAAAGAAATGCACCGCCTTTACACGGGCGGTGCATTTCTTTATATCTTTTACCGTGCGAAAAGCACGGCGAGATATGCTTTTGAATTTTTCGTTTGAAATCGCGCGGTTTGAAATCGCACGCGGCAATTCATTCTGTACAACGGCAGGGCGCTACTTCCTAAACGCCGTCAGACGCATAGAATTCAGCACCACAAACACCGAACTAAACGCCATAGCCGCACCCGCAATCATCGGGTTCAGCAGGCCCGCCACGGCGACCGGAATAGCCACCGTATTGTAGGCGAACGCCCAGAATAGGTTCGACTTAATGGTGCGCAGCGTAGCGCGGGAGAGGCGCAGCGCCGTCACCACCGAGGCAATATCCGAGCGGGTCAGCACAATATCGGCAGCCTCCGCGGCAACGTCCGTGCCCGAACCCATCGCAATGCCCAGCTCCGCAAGAGCCAGCGCCGGGGCGTCATTCACGCCGTCGCCGACCATCGCCACGCGGTGACCGGCGGCCTGCAACTTCTCAACCACCTGCGACTTACCCTCCGGGGTCACGCCGGCGTACACGTTCTCAGCCGAAATGCCGACCTGCGAGGCGACCGCCTGCGCAACCTGCGGGGCGTCACCGGTGAGCAGGATCGGCTCCAGGCCGAGCTCACGCAGCTGTGCCATGGTCTCTGCAGCCTCCGGCTTGGGGGTGTCGGCAACCGAAATCATGCCGACCGGCTGCAGAGAGGAGGTGGTGTTCGGGGCTTCACCGTTCGGAGCCTCGCCGCGGGCGACGACCACGGTCGTCAGACCCGCCCGGCGAGCCTGATCCAGCAGCGCCAACTGGCCCTCGCTCAGCTGCGCACCCGCCGCCTGCAGGTACTCGGGAGTACCCACAACAACCAGTCGGGAGGCGCCGTTCTCGGCACCGTCACCCGCGCCGCTCAGCACGCCGCGCACGCCTCCGGGAACACCCTCGAAGTCGCTCACGCTCGGTGCCGATGCGCCCTCCGCCAGCACGCCCTGGTCACGGGCAAAACCGGCAATCGCGCGAGCAATCGGGTGCTCACTCAGCGCCTCCACGGCGGCAGCATCACGTAGAACAGACAGGGAACGTTCATTCTTGGAACCGGTGGATTCCGGCGAAATACCGGACAAGTCACCCGCCGACTCATAGTCACCAAACGTACCGTAGAAAGCCACAGACATCTCACCAGTCGTCACCGTACCGGTCTTATCCAGCACCACGCGATCAACCGTGCTCGTCGCCTCCAACACCTGAGCATTACGAATCAAAATGCCCAACTGCCAGCCGCGACCCGTACCCGCCAGCAACGCCGTCGGAGTCGCCAAGCCCAGGGCGCACGGGCACGCCACCACCAGCACCGACACCGCCGCGTTGAACGCCGCCGCACCGTCACCAGAAACCAGCCACCAACCGACCAGGGTCAGCGCCGAAATCGTCAAAATCACCGGCACAAACACCGCAGAAACACGGTCCGCCAGGCGAGCAATAGGAGCCTTCGTCTCCTGCGCGCTCGCCACCAGCTCACCCATCTTCGCCAGGGTCGTCTCGGCGCCCACGCGGGTCGCACGCACCGTCAACGAACCAGACGTATTCACCGTCGCACCCGTGACCGTATCGCCCGGATGCACCTCAACCGGCACAGATTCACCCGTCAACAGGGACGCATCCACCGCGGAGGTACCCTCGACCACCACGCCGTCCGTGGCAATCTTCTCGCCCGGGCGCACCAGGAACAGGTCATCCGGCATGAGGTCCTCCACCGGAACCTGCACCTGCTTGGTCACGCCCTGCTTATCGGTGCGCAGCAGGGTCGCCTCCTTCGCGCCCATGCTCAGCAGGGTGCGCAGCGCATCCGAGGAGCGGTGGCGGGTGCGGTGCTCAATTGCGCGGCCAATCAGCAGGAACAGCGTCACCATGGACGCCGAATCAAAATACAGCGGCGCATGGTGGCCGGTAAACATCGACCAGAAGCTGCCGCCCGCATGGTGCACGTGCGCCGTCAACGCCGGGTTCATGAGCAGCTGCGCCAGCGAATAGAAGTACGCCACGACCACGCCGAGAGACACGAGCGTATCCATCGTGGACGAGCCATGACGCGCATTAATAAGCGCCGCCCGGTGGAACGGCGCAGCACACCAAAACGCGACCGGCGCCGTCAGAACCGCCACAACCCAACCCCAATTCGGGAACTGGAACGACGGGAACATCGAAATCAAGAAAATCGGCACACCCAAAATCGCCGCATAAATAATGCGGTCGGTGAATCCGCCGGTCATGCTCGGGGTGCTGTGCTGGTTGCCGCCGGATGCGCTCGCGCTCGTTCCAGCGCCCGCGCGCGGCCCGTTTTTGAGGTGCGCCGTGTAGCCGGCATTGTTGATGGTCTCAACGATCTGCTCGTCGCTCACACCCTCGGGTACGATGACGCGCGCCGACTCCAGCGGCAGGTTTACCGCCGGGTCAACGCCGGGGATTTTGCGGAGCTTACGCTCCACGCGACCCACGCAGGATGCGCAGGTCATACCCTGAATATCCACGTGGATGATTCGGGTTGACTCCGTTGATTTTACGGTCGTTCCGACAGAATTAAAAAGAGAGCGCTCACTCTGTGATGAGGGCTTACGGGTGGTTGGTGAAGGCTGTGTAGAAGACACAATACTTCCTCAAAACTCAAAAACGGGAGGGTAGAAAAAAGGTACACCAAGCCGGGGGAGGGGCCCCGAAGGACCCCGCCCCGGCGGTATTTGGTGCAGTATCAGGGCGCGGTGCCGAGAGTACGCGAGGGTGAAGCCGCGGGTAAAACCGCGGGGCTGTGAAAGTGGCGGCGCGAGTAAGGCTACGGCTGTGAAAGCCGCGGCTTAGTGGTCGCCGGGCAGCCCATCCGGCCTGCTCGTGCGCGGGCGAATACCGGTCACCTTCGCGCCACGATCAGACACACCGTACGCACGCTTCACGGTAGCCCGCGGGAACGGCGAAGCATTCGCCTTCTCGCGCGCCTTCACGCCCTGCTCGTGCTCGGCGGAACGCTTATTCGCACTCGTGCCGCTGCGTCGCGCGGCGCCGGTCGCGTCTTCACGCGCCGTATATTCGGGGCTCTGTTTCACCCACGAATCGACCAGCGCCGCATCCAGATTCATCTGCCTGGCAACGCGGGCAATCGCGTCGCGAAGGTGCATGTTTTCGGTGCCGACAAGAGTGCGGACCGCGCCAACAATCATCGCAATGTACTGCGGAGGATAAGCCATGATGACTCCTAATCGAGCCGGCTGCCGCGCTAGACAGCGGGGGTGAAGCCAGCCTCCACAATAGCGTCTGCGACGGCCTGGGTGTTGAGGGTGCCCTCGTGCTCAATGGTCACGGTGGAGACGCCGTCCTTGACGACGTCCACGGTCACGCTGGTCACGCCGGGAACTTCGCTGACCTCTTCGCTGACGCTCATAGCGCAGTGGTTGCAGGTCAGGCCGGTTGCCTTAACGGTGGTGGTGCTCATGATGATTTCCTTTCGGTAATGGGTTGAAAACTTGGGGCCGCCCGGTGTTTGGGACTGCGCGTTTAGCTGCGCATGAGGCGGGAGATCGCGGCGGTTGCCTCTTTGACCTTAGCCTCTGCAATGGTCGGGTCGCCGGTGCGTTCGGATTCGACGGCGGCACCGGTCACGCAATGGCCGATGTGCTCTTCGAGCAGGTTCAGGGAGACGGCGTGGAGCGCCTTGGAGACCGCGGCAACCTGGGTGAGGATGTCGATGCAGTACTTGTCTTCGTCGACCATGCGGGCGATGCCGCGGACCTGCCCTTCGATGCGGCGCAGGCGCTTGAGGTGCGCCTCTTTGTTGGAGGCGTAACCGTACTGGGTTTCGGGTGTCTCGCCGCCGCAGCATGCGCCGGTGTGTGCCTCGGTGGGTTGCTCGGCTGGCTTTTCATCGGGCGTGCCGGATGCGGTGCTGACCTGGGCGGATGTGCTGTGGCAGCACTGGTTGCTGGTGGTTTCCATGGCTTAAGTGTATACCCTAGGGGGGTATACCGCAAGGGGGTGTTACGAGTTATTACGCGGTGAGGGCGCGGGGGCTTGTCGATAGGGGGATTCTTCGATAGGTTACGGCCCTGTCGATAGGTTAGTGTCTTCACCATGGGTTAAAGACCCGCGGCGAAGACACTAACCTATCGAAAGTTCCCCCGGTCCTCCCCTTATGAACGGCGAAAAGCCACATGTGTTTCGAGAAGCCACCAAAGAAGTGGCTTTTCGAAACACATGTGGCTTCTCAGCGTAAGACCCACGGGAGGGGCTTACATGTCGGGCCAGTCACGATGCAACGAATACTCCGTATCCCCGTCACCATTATCGTTCAGGTGCCAGCGCTGGCCGGTACGAATATCAGCCTTGCGCAGACGCGGGTTCGGATTATCCTTCTTACCCATCGTGGGGTCGTTCTTGCAGCCCCAACGAGTGTCGTCGTAGCTGCAGTCACCTGCCACGCGGCCAACGTCGGTCCACCACACACGCACCAGCAGCGGATCACTGGTCGCCTGCGGGGTCACCATCATCATCTGCCACGGGCCGCCGTCCACACGGAAACGAGCCGTGTAATGCACGGTCGCGTACGCATGGAAATTACCTGAACGCTGGTAGGCGTAGCTAGTATCCGTCTGCCTCGGACGCTCACGAGGGTAGGTGGTAACCGGTTTGCCAGCGGTGTAGTTAGTGGCAGTATCACCGTTGCCGTACTCGATGACATAGGAGGAGGGCATGAGCTCAATTTCGACGTGTCCGGCGAGCATGTCTGCTTCGAGGCGGTAGGGGCCGCCGTCATCGACGTAGAAGTTGATTTGGTCGCCCTTGTAGACGTTGGGGTCGCCTTCTGCTCGGCCAGTGCCTGCGGGGTTATTGTAGGACTGGTGCAGGGTCGGCTTGCCGGGCTCTAGCGATTCTGCTGCGTGGCGGATTTCCTCCATGATTTCTTCGTAGGTCGGGCCGGTGGGGCCGGGGCTGTCGGCACTGGTCAAGGTGCGGGTATCGTCGGGAACGCAGGTTTCTGAGGTGCGGCTATACTTGCCGAAGCCGCCATCGATGTAGGACCCATCGTCACGAACGATGAGATTGTTGAGTTTTACGTGTCCAACCTTTCCGTCCTTTACGCAGCCAAGGATATTAGAGTCACTTTTGGAACGAATTAGGGTAAGGCCGTTGGTGCCTTTGGTGGTGTAGGTACTAGGTTCTGAATTGGGTTGCTGAGACGTATATTCGCTATCAGACTTATTCGTTCCAGTTGTTGGTTCACCTACAGGTGCGTTTTTATCTCTTTTTACTCTCTGCGTTTGACAGATTTTAGCGCTTTTGTCTGAGGAGCATTCTTTTGTCGTAACCCCTGCAATAACAGGACCAGGATTCAAGCATAAGACCTGTAAAGCAATAAAAATGGGGAGAATAACTTTACGTGTACTCATTGCTTTAATCCTCTACTGATTCGTAGCGCATAATCTCCCACTGTTGACCATTATGCTTCAGCTCAAATTTAAAAGTGTTCTTAGTCTTGTCCTTATTTTCCCATCGGCGCCAGCTGCCGTCAGATTCAACATAGGTCTCATAGTCCCACTCGCGGTACGCCTTCCAAAAATAGGTTTCACCATCTTCTGACCAGGGGTTACCGTCCGCAATAAAGTGGTCTACTCCTCCAATGACCCAACCACCACTAGCGTAGAGATCCTCAATATCTTCATACGCTTTCAATTCGTTTTCATATGAAGGTGAAATAAACTGGCGTGCTTTTGTGAAATCACCGGTTTCGGTACCGTAATTTGCCCACTGAATCCAGGCATCCAAAGTTTTGCGGAGGCCTTCTAGAGATTTTTCGCGGTAGCCGTCTTCAGGTGCGGTGGGCTTGGGTACGTTCTGGGCAGGACCATATTTGTCAGCTTTGCGGTACTCACCATCCGGCGCCTTCGAGCCACCTGAATAGCCTCGGACAGTAGACGGGGTTGCACTCGCCGAAGGCGACTCAGATGCTGCGGCAGAAGCCGAAGCGGTTTCGCTCGGCGCAGCGGAGGCGGTGGCTGCCGCCTCGTTGTTTGCCTGCTGGCCACACGCCGCAAGCAGGGCGCCAAGGCCCACAAGCGCGCCGCTGCCCAGCAGGGTACGGCGATTAAAGATGGTCGAATCCATAGAAGATACGCTCCTATCGTCGGTGATGGTGTGACATATGTGCATGTCGGGCCGTTATTCACGGGCCTCATTGACTGCCGGAAGGAAAACAGCCCCGTAGCGCGCCCAACAAGCGCATCACTGCGTTATGGAACACTACAGTTACCACCCTACCGCATGTTTGCCGTCGTTTGCATTCTTTTGGGTGCAACAGCGACTAAACATCACTATTCGGATATTTCATTGCTTTATGCATCAAATAATCTGCACTTGCGGAGGTGCCGCCTCAGCAGAATTTGTGCCGTGGTTTAGCGTCTTCGACCATGGCTTTTAACTACGACCAAAGACGCTAACCTATGGCACAAATCCGTAACCCATGACCGAATCTCCGGCTACGCCAGGTAGGTGAGAGCCGGTTATTGGTTATGACTTAGCCTTTTCGTCGATAGGTTAGTGTCTTCACTGCGGGTTAAAGACCCACGGCGAAGACACTAACCTATCGAAAACCTCTGTCTAAAAAGCGGGCGGCCCCGAACACATCCGTATCCGGGGCCACCTGCTGCGGTTATTCAGCACCTACGAGGCAATCTTCGCGATCTGGAACATGGACGCCGGCATCGGGCGGTCCAACGACCAGCGAATATGCATCGGCTTGGAGCCCTCGTGAGAAATGTATTTCACGGTGCCCAGGCACATGTAGGGGCTGGTGCCTATAGCATCCTTCTTGTTGCGGCGAACGAAAAGAACGATACGTCGGCCTTGCTCCTCATGATGCTGAAAGAGCTGACCCAGCGAGCTTTCGGGGGTGGTTGCGTTCTGTGAATCCCACGCGAACTCGTCAGTGCTGATGGCGTAGTCCTTGTACATGGTGGTTGGGGAGAAGTGCTTTTCAGACTTCTCCAAATTCACTAGTAGTGCGGTGGTGTTTGATGAGTTGAAGGGTACGACACCGTTAACTGAAACGCCAGGAACCTTAAAATTTTCCTCATGACCACCTAAACCAGCAAATAGTTCCTCACGGGAGTAGAGAGCGTGAGTGCGCAGAGGAATATCTTCGCCCTCAAAGAGTGGCAGGGTGGAGGCGGTATCCGTAGCGGCGTTAAAGTTCCAGACGCTTTCCAACTCCTGCAGAATACCGCGGTTCTTGCGCAGAGTCGCCAGGCCTTCATTGAGGCTGAATTTTTCGGTAGAACCGTCCCACTTGGCATAAGGCCAGATGGAGAACAGTAGCATCCATGCGTGGCGGCGCTGTTCATCGGTCATGTCCTGCTCCAGGATGTCCGTGTTCAGCAGCTCCAGGTAGGCGTTAATGCGGAACGTGTCGTGCACGTGCGTGAGTGCCTTGACGCGCTTATTCGTCTCGACGGCCACATTGTCCTGGAAGGGAACCACCAGGTCGGGGTACAGTCCACTCGCGGCCTGGAGGCTGGTCCAGGTCGTTGCGACGGGCTTAGTGACACCGGGCAGGGGCACCTTGCTGCTACGGCCGTAAATCTGCGGCAGTCCCAGTCCGTAGTGGTTGATGAAGTCAATGACGGTCGGGCGAATATCGGGTTCCGTGGAGTTTCGGCGCATATCTTCCAGGTAGCTCTTTGCGGTGTCGATAAGGGCGTTCTGGTTCATGCGCAGGGACTCGCGAATCTTCTGGATGACCTGCTTCTGAGTCATCTCGTCCAGATGGAAGTGGCAGCCAGCCGGCAGCTCGGGGCTCTTAATATCCTGCTCAGTCAGGGTGCCTTGCCGCACAAAGGCGCGGTACTTGTGGTGAACCATGAAGTTCTTGTTCTGGTGTCCCACAAAGTCGAGGACCGTCAGAACAGACTTCAACGGTGCACGGCGCAGACCGCGGCCCAGCTGCTGCAGGAAGAGGGTGAGCGACTGGGTAGGGCGCAGCATCAGGAGGGTGTCGACGCTCGGAATGTCGACGCCCTCGTTGAACAGGTCCACGGTGAAGATCGTGGTCAGCTCGTGCGCTTCGTCTGCAAGGTTCTTCATGACCTCGGCGCGGCGCTCGGCGGAATCTGTACCTACCAAGAAATCAGCGGGAATACCGATCTCGTTGAACTTCTGCGCCATGTATTCGGCGTGCTTCACGCTCACGCAGAACCCGAGCGCCTTCATGCGCAGGGGGTTGTCGACCTTCTCGCGCAGCTCCTCCACGATGATGCGCAGGCGGCGTTCAGCCTCGCCCTTGGTGTACAGGTTCTCCAGGGCGTTTTCGTCGTACCGGCCGCCTCGAACGTTGATGCGGCGCAGGTCGGTGCCGTCGGCAATACCGAAGTACTGGAAGGGTACGAGGAGGTGGTCTTCGAGCGCGTCCCACAGGCGGATGGAGGTTGCCACGTAGCCATCAAAGTACTTGTCGGCGATGTTCACCCCGTCTTCTCGCTCGGGGGTTGCGGTCAGGCCGATAAATTCGCGGGGCTCAAAATAGTTGAAAACTTTATCCCAGCTGGCTGCCTTAATGTGGTGACATTCGTCCATGATGATGACGTCAAAATAGTCTGGCGCGTAATTTTCGAGGGCGGCACCTGACAACGTTTGAATGGTCGCAAAAACAGCCTCATTATATTCAGGCTTTTTGCTGCCGGTCAGGAGCTCACCGAAATTACCTTTTAGCATGACGTCGCCGAAAGTACGGCGCGCCTGGTCAAGGATTTCTTTGCGGTGCGCAATAAAAAGCAGCTTCAGCTTTTTGCCGGACTGCTCGCAGAGGCGCCTGTAATCGAGAGCCGAGAACACGGTTTTGCCGGTGCCGGTTGCGGCCACGGCGAGGTTGCGGTGACGGCCCTTAGAACGAGCGTTCTGCATTTCTTCAAGCATGCGCACCTGATGCGGGAACGGGTGCACATCCAGCAGGGACGAGTCGATATCGTACTCCAGGCCCTTGCTTTTACGGCCGGTAATATCCGCCTTGGCTAGGGCAGTGTCGAGCTCCTGTTTATCCTTGTCAGAGGCGGTGTAAAGGGTGAAATTGCCGCTCTTCCAGTAGCTTTCAAACAGGCCTTCAAACTGGCGAATCAGGCCGGGTGTAATCGGGTTAGAGATGCGAACATTCCACTCCAGGCCGTCAGTGAGCGCGGCACTGGACAGGTTCGAGCTGCCCACATAGCCGGTGGACATGCCGGTATTGCGGTGGAACAGCCAAGCCTTCGCGTGGAGGCGGGTGCTGTCGCCCTGGTAGCTGATTTTTACCTCGGCACCGTACTCTTCAACGAGGCGGTCGATAGCCTTGCGGTCAGTTACGCCCATATAGGTGGTGGTAATAATGCGGAAAGGAATACCGCGATTTTTAATAGCTTTAAGCTGCTCACTCAAACTATTAACGCCGGACATTTTAAGAAATGAGCAGAGCAAATCTACACGGTCTGCACTTTCTAATTCTTTCTGAATTTCAGTATTGAGATTCAGGTCTTTAGAAGTATTCGTCATCAGAGCAACGTCGCTCAGAGGAATATCGGGGCGCGTAGTTTTTGCGTCAGTGAGGGTGAGCTCGCGCATCTGAATTACGTTGCTGCCGTCATCGGTCAGTAACGAATCGTTCTGCTCTTCGGCATCCTGCGGTAGGAGCTCCATCATGCGGTTGACGAGTTCCACCTGGTCTGCGGGGGTTTTGAGGCTTTCGAGGGCGGGAGCCAGCTGGGTGGCAAAGAACTGGGTGAGCAGTTCGGGGATGTTGTAGTCATCCTTTTCGAGGATTTCTTCCTGCCATTGCGCGCCTTCAGGGATGGCGCGGCTCATGAGCGACGCGCTCTTGAGGTGTTCGTAGAGCCCCAGGGGGAGAGTTTCATCAGTCGTGGTCATAGCAGCAGCCTAGCAGCCCGGGCGGTTTGCCGCTGCCTGGATGGTCACCGGCTCACGGGGTAGGGGTGGTGGGCGGCGGGATCCTGTAATTACAAAAATCTCGGCGGCTCCTCCATAAAACCTTCCTCGAAAAGCCACATGTGTTTCGAGAAGCCACCAAACATGTTGCTTTTCGAAACACATGTGGCTTCTCGGCGCATAAATTCGGTGTAAAAATTCGGCACCCGCACAAGCAACATTCACCAGTCACAATGCTATTGATTCGCATCACACGCCGGTATTTTTAGGTATCCTTGGGGTAACACTCAGACAGAAGCCCGCCCTCCACCTCGAAAGGGGCCGCATGAAAACCTTCTGGACCAACCTACCCCTCACCATCCGTGCGGCAGTTATCTTCTGCTACGCCTACGCCGGGGTGCGCATCCTCAACCTCTTCGCTGAGGCAGGCGCCGCGCCGCTGATCCCGCGTACGCTCCTTGACGGTGCCCTCACCGCCGCGCTCGTCGTCGGCGCTCTCGCCCTGTACCTGGGTAACGCCCTGGGTGCCGCTCTACGCGCCCGGCGAGAAGGCTACGAACCCCGCCCGGTCGGCATCATCGTCGCCTACGCCCTCTTCGTGGCGGCGTGTGCCTACCTTGTCTGCCGCCTCATCGCTTACACCGTGGAGGCGGGGCTCACCTGGCTCTTCCCGCCCGCCCTCGGCCCGGTTGTGACTGCTGTGGGTATGGCTGTTCTTGGCGTGATCAACTATGTGCGCCTCGACCGAGAAAATCCCGACCGCCGCACCCGCAAGGACTAACCGGGGAATGGCACTACAAGAAACCCTGTAATTACAAAAAATCTCCCGCACCGGGTGGAGCACACCTTCACGGCATGCCCGCCCAGTGCGGGAGATTTCTATATCAACGGAACGCCGCAGCCTTCACGCTACAGCGCCGCGTGCACCTTACAGGCTCTGCGCCTGAATTGCGGTGATCGCAACGGTGTTGATGATGTCCTCAACGGTGGTACCGCGCGACAGGTCGTTCACGGGCTTACGCAGACCCTGCAGAACCGGGCCCACAGCGGCAGCGCCCGAAGACTGCTGAACAGCCTTGTAGGTGTTGTTACCGGTGTTCAGGTCGGGGAAGATGAACACGGTAGCCTGACCAGCGACCTCGCTGCCGGGCAGCTTGGTCGACGCAATGGACATGTTCGAAGCAGCGTCGTACTGAATCGGGCCCTCGACCGCGAAGTCGGGGTTCGATGCGCGCACGAGCTCGGTTGCCTCACGCACAACGTCCACGTCCGCGCCAGCGCCGGAGGTGCCGGTCGAGTAGGACAGCATAGCAACCTTGGGGGTTACGCCGAACTGGCGTGCAGTCTCCGCGGATGCCTTCGCGATGTCGGCGAGCTGCTCTGCGTTGGGGTTCGGGTTCACTGCGCAGTCGCCGTAGACCAGAACGCGGTCTTCCATCAGCATGAGGAAGACGGAGGAGACGATCTTGGTGCCGGGGCGGGTCTTGATGAACTCGAGCGAGGGGCGGATGGTGTTCGCGGTGGTGTTTACTGCACCGGAAACCATGCCGTCGGCGATGCCCTTGTAGACGAGCATGGTGCCGAAGTACGAGGGGTCGGTCATGCGCTCGCGAGCGGCCTCGATGGTGACGCCCTTGTGTGCACGCAGCTCAGCGTAGGTTGCTGCGAAGTCCTCGGTGTACTCGTTGTTTTCGATGTCGATGATGCGGATCGAGCTGGGCAGTTCGATACCCTCAGCCTGGCAGATTTCTGCGATCTTGGCGGGGTTGCCGAGCAGGATCAGGTCGCAGAAGTCGCGGCGTGCAATGATTTCGGATGCACGCAGGATTCGTACGTCGTAACCTTCGGGCAGGACCACGGAGCGGCGGTTTGCGCGTGCGGTCTCGATGAGGTTGTGCAGGAAGCGCAGCGGGGTCATGGATGCGGGGCGCTCAATTTCGAGGCGTGCGAGCAGTTCGTCCTTGTTGACGTGCTCGTCCCAGCCGCCCATTGCTGCTGCGAGCTTGCGCTGGTGGCCGCTTTCGAGGGTACCGCGGACGCGGGAGACTGCGCGTGCAGACTTGAAGGTGTCCTTGGTGGTGGACAGCACGGGGAACGGTGCGTTGTCGATGAGGGAGCCGACTGCGGTGTTCTTGCCGGGCAGTGCGTCCAGGCCGCCGGTGAGCAGCACGCCGGAGGGTGCGGGGAAGGTCGGTGCCAGTGCGGATGCGAGGGTTGCTGCAACGATGTCTGCACGGTCGCCGGGGACGATGACGAAGTCGCCGTCAACGAACTGGTTGAGGAAGTTGGAGACGTTCATTGCTGCGACCTTGATGCCGTGGATGTCACGGCCGAGGTCTTCTGCCTTGATGCCTTCGGTGTCGAGCTTGAGGGCTTCGGCAACTTCACCGACGGTGGGTGCGTTCAGTTCGGGGATTTCGGGCAGTACGTAGACGGGCAGGTTTGCGTCGCCGCGCTTGACGGAGTTCTCGATTTCGTCGCGCAGTTCGGGTTCTGAACGGCCGACGATGATTGCGAGCAGGTCTGCCTTGGAGGCGAGCAGTTCGGTGCGTGCCACGTCGACTGCGGTGACTGCTTCTTCGACGGTTGCTTCTTGTGCGCCGACGATTGCGACGACGGGCAGGCCGAGGTCACGTGCGATCTGGACGTTCAGGTCGAATTCGACTGAGAGCGCGTTGGCGGGCAGGTAGACGCCGTCGACGATTACGACGTCGCTGTTTGCTGCGACCTTTTCGTAGGCGGAGACTGCGCGTGCGGAGATTTCTTCGGTGTCGCCTTCTGCGATGAGTGCGAGTGCGTCGGTCATGGAGACTGCGCCGCCGACCTGCTCTTCGGTCAGGCCGAAGTGTTCACGGATGAGGCGTGCCATGGGGTCGTCGGCGATGGTTGCGCCGTCGAAGACGGGGCGGAAGAAGCCGACGCGGTCTGCGCGCTTGATGAGGGAGTCTGCTAGGCCCAGGGCGACGAGGGACTTGCCCGAGTTCTGGGACATAGCGGAGAGGTAAAGACCAGTGGTCATTGTTTTACTGTCCTTCTATGCGATGTTCGGCGCTGGGTCCCGCGGTTGCGCAGGGGTGTATGTGCTCCTGTGCGCGGGTGCGTCGAGCTTATATGTCATCTTCTATCTTAAGGCGTTGTGGGGGTGGTGCCTAACAGGGTGTGCGGTGCGCTGCGTCATGTGGGGCGGGTGCGCGGCTGTTGCGCGGCTGCTGGGGGTGGGGGTGTTTTGCGTGTCGCCTCCTGCTGTGGCGTGCTGTTTAGGGGTTGAGCTTAGGGGTTGAGCTTAGGGGTTGAGGATGCGCGCATATCGTACGCTGCGTCCGGGGGCCCAGATGCCGCGTGCTTGGAAGTACACGCCTTCGTTGCGGTAGCCGAGGCGCTCGTAGAAGGAGACCGCTCGTTCGTTTTCAGCCATGACCCACAGGTAGGAGTTTTCATCCGGGTAGATGACGGAGTCGTAGAGCGCCTGACCGAGCCCGGTGCCGTGCGTGTGGTCGAGGGTGTACAGATGCGTGAGTTTGCGGGTGCCTGCGGGCAGCTCGGAGAGGTCGTCGGCGCGTTCGAGTTCCCAGGAGGAGGGCTCGCACAGGGAGAGCGCCAGGCCGACCGGCTTCTCCCAGTCGATCTGGGTGCCCACGGCGCAGGAGAGTCCACCGTCGGGGGTCCAGCCGGGCACCTCGTAGGCGAAGAAGCCGCGCACGGTGGGGGAGGCGAGGTGGCGGTGGAAGTCTTCGAGGTATTCGTTGAGTTCGGCGCGGTGGCGGGCGGTGAAGCTTTCCCCGAGCGCGTCGAAGTAGATCGGGTCGTAGGTTTGTTCCATGCAGTCCAGCTGCAGGTTGACGTATTTTTCGGCGTCGGTCGGTTCAATCGGTGCGAGCGCGTAGCGGCCCTGACATACAAATCCCATGGGTTCTAGTCTACTCAGCTAGCCCCCGTGGAAGCGGTCCTTCGCGGGTGCGTACGCTAGGGGCGTGCGGGCGGCGGCTATTGGGCGGTGCCTAGTGGGTGGCGCTGTTGGGTTGGACCGTGTCGGTTAGGCTAGTGGGTATGGCGAAAAAGAGCAGGGCACCGAAGAAAAGCCAGAAGGCACAGAAAACCCAGAAGCAGCAGAAGAACCGCATCGACGATACCGAGAACACCCCCGTGCAGGGTGCCGCCGCTGGTGTGTACCCGATTTCTACGGGTGAGGCGGAGCTGGTCCCCGACGGCTACCACGCCGACGGCTGGCTGCTGCTCATTAATGGTGTGCAGTCTTCCCACGTGATTGTGGGTGAGCCCCGCCAGCTGGATTTTGAGTACATGCGCTGGATTGCGGCGGTTGTCTCCTCGCACGTGGAGGAGCACCTGGACGCTGCGAAGCTGCGCATCACCCACCTGGGCGGTGGTGCGTGCTCCATGGCGCGCTATTTTGCCGACCTGTACCCGACCAGCCGCAACACGGTCGTTGAGCTGGACGCCAAGCTCGCCGAGTATGTGCGCGCCTGGTTCGACATCCCCAAGGCGCCGCGCGTGAAGATTCGTGTGGGCGAGGCGGGTGCCGTCACCGCGACCTTCGCGCCCGCCTCCCGTGACGTGCTCATCCGTGACGTATTCGCCGGGGACACCACCCCCGAGGCGCTCACCACCGTCGAGTTCACCCGCACCGTCGCCGAGTCGCTGGCACCCGGTGGCCTGTACATCCTGAACTGCGGTGACGGGCCGGCGCTGACCGGTGCCCGCGCGGAGGCGTCCGCCCTGCTTGAGGTGTTCGAGTACGTGTGTATTGTGGCAGATTCGGCCATGTTGAAGGGTCGCCGCCGCGGCAACGTCATTATTGCCGGCTCGCACGCGCCCCTGCCGGAGGCCGGTTCCGTGCAGGCGGCCGCTATTTCCCGCGAGCTCATGGGTGGAGGCGTACCCGCCCAGTACTGGGACACCGCGCGGGTGCGCCAGTTCGTGAGGTAACGGTTTCAGCTGTTGCCTGGGTTTTCAGTAATGACTTAAGTTTTTCGACCATAGGTTAGTGACTTTGGTGGGGGCTTTTAACTATCGCCAAAGACCGTAACCTATCACCGAATTCGGCGGCCCCTCCACGGCAGACGCTACTATAGTGGCATGCGATACACCTACCTTGGCCCCTCCGGCACCTTCACCGAATCCGCCCTGCTGAGCGTTCCCGGCGCATCCGACGCCGAACGCATCCCCGCCACCAGCGTGCCCGACGCGCTCGCACGCCTGAACGCGGGCGAGGTGGACGCCGCCATGGTGCCCATCGAAAACTCCGTGGAGGGCGGCGTGAGCGCCACCCTGGACGCCATCGCAGCTAGTGAGGGTGTACGCATTATCCGCGAGGTGCTCGTGCCGATCCGCTTTGTGCTGGTCGCCGCGAAGCCCATTAGCATCGAGGACGTTAAGACTATCTCCACCCACTCGCACGCCTGGGCGCAGGTGCGCGGCTGGGCGCAGGAGAACGTGCCCACCGCCGCCTACCTGCCCGGCTCCTCCACCGCCGCGGCGGCTGTCGGCCTGCTCGAAGAGGGCTGCACCTACGATGCGGCAATCTGCTCCCCGGCGCTGCTGAACTATCACCCGGAACTGCGCGTGTTGCAGGACAATATCGGCGACAACAAGAACGCCGTGACCCGCTTCGTGCTGCTCTCCCGCACCGCCGACATCCCCGAACCGACCGGCTCCGACAAGACCACCCTGACCGTGCCGCTGCCCACCAACCGCGCCGGCGCCCTGCTCGAACTGCTCGAACAGTTCTCCGTGCGCGGCGTGAACCTCTCCCGCATCGAATCGCGCCCCACCGGCGAAGGCATGGGCTCCTACTCGTTCAGCATCGACGCCGACGGCCACATCTACGAGGCACGCATGCGTGACGCCCTGCGCGGCCTGCACCGCGTCTCCCCGACGCTGAAATTCCTCGGCTCCTACCCGCGCGCCGACCACGAAAACATCGAAGTCGACAGTATTCACTCCGACGGCTCCTTCGACGCCGCACACGAATGGCTCGAGTCGCTCTTCCCCAACGGCCGCCCCGCACACCTGCAGCGCCACTAGCGGCACCACTAGCAACAGTCCGGCGGCACCACCAGCCGCCCGCCGCTAGCCACCCCGCACCTATCCGCGCCCCACCAGCGCAAACCCCGCCCACAACCCACCGCAAGATTAGGTAGGATAAAACAGTGATTGATATTAACCTCCTCCGCGAAAACCCCGACGTCTTCCGCGCCTCCCAGCGAGCACGCGGCAAGGACGAAACCCACGTCGACCGCATCCTCGAAGCCGACACCGCACGCCGCGCACTCATCGGCGAATACGAGACCCTGCGCGCCGAACAGAACGCCTTCGGCAAGACCGTCGCAAAGGCACCCAAGGAAGAAAAGCCCGCCCTCGTCGCACAGGCGAAGGAACTGGCAGCCCGCGTCAACGAAGCAAAGGCAGCCTCCGAAGCAAAAACCGCCGAATACGAGGAACTGATCAGCAGCATCGAAAACCTCATCATCGACGGCGTACCCGTCGGCGGCGAAGACGACTACGTAGTCGTCAAGGAAGTCGGCACCCCCCGCGACTTCGCAGCTGACGGCTTCGAACCGCGCGACCACCTCGAAATCGGCGAACTCGTCGACGGCATCGACATGGCACGCGGCGCAAAGGTCTCCGGCGCACGCTTCTACTTCCTCAAGGGCCAGGTAGCACGCCTCGAGCAGGCACTCATGTGGATGGCGCTCGACCTCGCAACCGAGCACGGCTTCACCATGATGACCACCCCCACCCTGGTACGCCCCGAAATCATGAACGGCACCGGCTTCAACGTCAAGCACGACGACGAAATCTACCGCCTCGAACGCGACGACCTGTACCTGGTCGGCACCTCCGAGGTGGCGCTCGCCGGCTACCACACCGACGAAATTCTCGACTTCGAGAAGGGCGCGAAGAAGTATCTGGGCTGGTCCTCCTGCTACCGCCGCGAGGCAGGCTCCGCAGGTAAGGACACCCGCGGCATCATTCGTGTGCACCAGTTCAACAAGGCTGAAATGTTCGTCTACTGCCCTGTCGAGCAGGCAGAAGAGATGCACGAGAAGCTGCTGTCCCTCGAAGAGGAAATGCTGCAGCGCTGCGGCCTCGCATACCGTGTAATTGACACCGCCGCAGGCGACCTGGGCACCTCCGCAGCCCGTAAGTTCGACTGCGAGGCGTGGGTCCCCACCCAGGGCACCTACCGCGAGCTGACCTCCACCTCGAACTGCACCACCTACCAGGCGCGCCGCCTGAACATCCGCGAGCGCACCCCGGATACCGTGGACGAGGCAGGCAACGTGCGTAAGGGCCGCACCCGCTCCGTGGCGACCCTGAACGGTACCCTGGCGACGACCCGCTGGGTGGTTGCCATCCTGGAGACTCACCAGCAGGCTGATGGTTCTGTACGTATTCCGGAAGCACTCCGCCCGTACATGGGTGGCGCCGAGGTCATCCCCGCAGTAGCCGCTGAATAAAGGATTCCTGCTGGAGTGAGTCTCCACTCCGGCGGGGGATTTGGTGCCTCGCGCGCTCGGAATCCCCCACCTCCGTCCCACCAGCAGGCAGACGGCTCCGTGCGTATCCCTGAGGCTCTTCGCCCGTACATGGGTGGCGCCGAGGTCATCCCGGCAGTAGCCGCTGAGTAATCTCATAACCAGCTAAAAAACCCGCTCACCGCGTAAACGGTGGGCGGGTTTTCGCGTATCCCGGTAATCTAAGAACTATGCCTCTATACCGTAAACTTCTTGGTGTTTCTGCGGCGGCGGCGCTGACCGCCTCCGTCACTCGTGCCCGCCGTGAAGCGCGCCGACGCGCTATCGAACTGGGTGCGCCCTTCGGTGTTCTGCCGACCCTGCCCATCGGTGAGGCGCAACGCGTGGGCGTGGTGTACAACCCGAGCAAGCCCGGCGCTGCGGCGGCTATCGAGATTCTGGAACGTACCCTCGCGGCGAATGGCCACCCGCAGCCGCTGGTGCGCACCACCCGCGTGGACGAGCCCGGCTCTGAGGCGGCCCGCGAGCTGATCGCTGAGGGCATTGACCTGCTGATCGCTGCCGGTGGTGACGGTACGGTGCGTGCTGTGGCGGCGGCGCTGGTGCATCATGAGGGGACCAAACCGCGCCTGGGTATTCTGCCGATGGGTACCGGTAACTTGCTGGCGCGTAACCTGTACATTCCGGTCAGTGACGTGGCGGTGTGCGTGAATATTGCGCTCAACGGTGCAGGTCAGGCTGTTGATGCGATTGAGATGACGACGACGAGTGCCCCCGGCGAAGAAACCGAACACACGTTCTTTGTGATGAGTGGTGCCGGATTTGACGCGCTCGTCATGAACGACACGAACGAGGACATTAAGGCGAAGTTCGGGTGGGTGGCGTACGTGCAGTCCGGTATGAAGCACATGCTGGGCAGGTCGCACCCGGTGCGTATTAGCGTGGACGGTGGGGAGCCTCGTACTCTGCCGATGCGGTCGGTGCTGATCGCGAATTGTGGCCGCCTGCAGGGTGGTATTCGCCTGGCGGATATGACGGATGTGAATGACGGTAATCTTGAGGTGATTGTGGCGTCGCCGCGTGACCTGGTGGAGTGGGGGCTGCTGATGGCGAAGGTTACGCGCCGCACGATTCTGGGTTCGCCGCGTATTGAGCTGCCGGTGATCCGCCACCTGGTGGGGTCTGAGGTGGTGTTGGAGTTCCCGGATGGTGCGCAGCCGGTTGAGGTGGATGGTGACCCGGCACCGTCGGCGTACCGTATTAGTGCGCGCGTGCTGCCTGCCGCCGTGGAGGTGGCGGTCCACCCCGAGGTGCTTTAGCGGGCGTGGTGAAGGGGCAAGGCAGAACCCTGTCTAGCACCCTAATCACCCGTTTGTGACCTGAATTATGAAAGAAATCGCGGATTTTTTCACTATTTCCTGAAAATCGGGAGGATAATGAAAAAAACCGCGATTTTTTACACCATCAAGGAGGGCACACGTGAACACCGCCGGCACAAGGTACCGCACCCTCAAAAGCATCTTCCACGAACGCGGCAAAGCCGCCGCACAAACCGAACTGCAGGCACGCCGCAACGGCCACTCCACCTACCTCCTCAACGAATTTAAAGTCGGGGAGCACCCCCTGTTCTACCTGGCAGACCGCACCGCGCTCGCATCCTTCGAACGCATCATGCGCCGTGAACGGCACATCGAGCAGCTGAGCTCCCAACTGCCCAGCATCGCCATGCAAAGCTACCTACTCGACCTGGCAGTACGCAGCATCGTGGCGTCCGACCGTATCGAAGGCGTGCACACCACACGCCAGCTCATCTCTG
>ERZ772795.28-NODE-28-length-37698-cov-3.2834_pt1 | contig 37698 bp, 51 predicted proteins | sample MGYA00511346_ERZ772795 | MGnify/ENA primary metagenome ERZ772795 (study PRJEB29015, sample SAMEA2738032) | human oral metagenome | biome: human oral; feature: human-associated habitat; material: saliva | place: China | collected 2245 ... | reverse complement strand
AAGAAATCGGTGGAGGCGGAATATAATAAATTGTCCAAGACTATTTTCAGCCATCGTCGAGTTGGGTTGTTGCACGGAAAGCTTCCTGCTGAAGAAAAAGCTGAAGTGATGCAGAAGTTTGCGGACGGCGAGCTGGATATGTTGGTGAGTACGACCGTGGTTGAGGTTGGTGTGAATGTGCCGAATGCGACGGTGATGTTGATTGAAAATGCGGACAATTTTGGATTGAGTCAATTGCATCAATTGCGCGGGCGAGTTGGGCGCGGGAAATATCAGAGCTTTTGTCATTTGATGATGAGCGGCCACGATAAGCCGAGTCAACGACTTCGGGAGATTGAGAAGTCGCAAGACGGATTTTATTTGGCGGAGGTTGATTTGAAATTGCGTGGACCTGGTGAGATTTATGGCAAAATGCAACACGGGGATTTGAACTTGAAAATTGCCTCGCTGGCGGATACGGCACTAATTGCTCGCGCTCAAGTCGAAGCTGAGCGCTTTGTCAAAGAGGGGCAAGATTTGCTACAATATAATCATCTGGCGCATGCCGTCAGTCGCTATCAGCGATTAACTGTTTTAAATTAATATGTATGCAGGAACAACAATTAGGGATAGCTCTGGTCGATTTATTGGTGTTCACCAAAAAATAGATCGAGTCGCAAGGAGAAATATAAAACCAATTCTTCCTGATTGGTGTGATTTTCCTGACATTAAAAACATTCTTCATTTTGAGGGCAAGAATGGTCCTGATGGCGTCAAGCGAAAGAGTCCGGCCGTGGACGAGCCTTGGCACTTTATAAATCCGGACGATCCGAATGACACTGCACTTTTGGAGATGATTGACGGACATATTGGCAATTTAGCCCGAGCACTGCGAACAAATAATTCCGAGCGAGCAGCGTTTGAGGCAGCTTGGATGGCACACGCGATTACCGACGGTTTGACTCCAGCGCATCATTTTCCTCTGGAGCAAGCTATGGCGGAACTTCGTGGCGGCGAAGGTTTGGAAACGCGAACCTCAATTTTGAAGAAAAATCTCATGAAGGGTGACAATGGAATTGAGTTGATTAAGAACAACTGGAAATTCTGGGGCGCCAAAGGTATGATGACTACACACGTGGCGTTTGAGGCTGGCGTGGCTAGCGTAGTATCGTATCCGCGTTTTAAGGACGCAATTCCGAGTGACGATGAGATATCGCAAGTGAAAAATCACGGCTATCGTGAGTATTATGTGGACCAAGTTCACGCCGTGGCATCGATGAAAATGTATGACAATTTTAGCAAGAGCGGCTGGACGACGGACCTTGCTTGGCAGACAAATCACGAGCTAATGCCGATTATTATAAAGTCGGTGATGTTGGGTTGGCTGGCGTCTATTTGGAAACTTGAGGCAGAAAAAAGTGAGAGTTAGGATTATCTCTGGCGAATTTGGCGGACGTTTCATAAAAACTCCGTCCGGCTCAATGACGCATCCTATGGGCGAACGAGTGCGCTCGGCTATGTTCAATTCTTTAGGCGAATCGATACGAGGCGCGCGAGTTTTGGACGCTTTTGCGGGGTCTGGTGCTATTGGGCTAGAGGCGTTAAGTCGCGGCGCGGAGTCGGCGGTTTTCGTGGAGCGGGATCGAGTCGCTCAGCGAGTAATTGCTGAAAACATAAGTATTTTGGGCGTCGAAGAAAAATCTATTGTAATAAAAACAACGATAGTAAATTGGCTGGAAAGTGCGAGTTCAACAGGGGAATTTGATATTATTTTTGCCGATCCGCCATACCATAATCCACAGTTTTCCACAGTTTCCAAGTTAATGAGACTACTCAAACCGGGTGGAACTATGATATTATCACATCCAGGAATAGGTGAGGTGCCGGTTCAAGACAAAACTGTTGTGGTGGACAGTCGTAGTTATGGGGAGGCGCACCTCACCAAGTTCCTACGATTGGAAAATTAGATTCTCATAGGTCGTTCTGATGTTTGTCAGGACGATTTTTGTTGTATAGCAAAACCCGCTGGAAGTAGAGAGCCAGCGGGTTTTTCTGTTTGAAGAGGTTGGCAATCTGAAATTGATGACCTCTTGTAGACAGAACAACTACACTGGCTGCATTGAAAGATATAGCTCAATCCGACTCAATAGCGAGAATTATAGGAGTGACGGAGATTAGCTAGAACACTCAAAGCAAATATGTCAGAAAGTGATCTTTAACAATTAGGGCATCAATAAACTATTAGCGGCTGTGTCGGTGGGTGCGTCTCGTGAGTATCTATAAATTTAAGAAAAGCCGCCACCCACTAACTCAGTCGCTAAGCGAACAATAAAGGAGAAATAAAATGAAAAATAATACAAAAAATATCAACGAATCAAAAAAGAGTAATATCAACTGGAAGCAATTGCTTGAAAAAGCTAAATCAATCTTATTAATTATCATGATTACTGCCGCTATAGCATTTTACGCGGGTATTCAATATCAGATCAATAAGACAGAGGAAGTGGATAATAAGGTCCGTCAAGCAACATTACAGTTAAAAAAGTAACTCGGAAGTCTGCAGCTATTTCCGAGATAGATAAAAGCGCTGCAAAGACAGATCCGAAAGTCGAGCCAACCGTGCCGCAACCAAAATCAGTTGCGGTATCGGGCTGCGAATTGGTTCGACGGGAACTGTCAAAATATTCAGGATGGGATGTTAGTCTAATGCTAGCTATCGCTAAGGCTGAGAATAGAAGCTGTAATCCGCTTAATCATAATCTTACCAACTCTGAGAATCACGGAGTATGTGTTGGTAGCTATGGTGTATTGCAGGTTGGCTGTCTGCATTTTCAACCTCACGATGATAGGAACGACACCGCAACAGTTGTAAGAGTTGCTTATCGAGTTTGGCAGTCTCAAGGCTATAAAGCATGGACTACATATCGCACAGGGGCGTATAAGGAGAATCTATAATGGCTGATAAACAAAGTTTACTAGCTGGAGTGAAGCTAGAGTACGAAAAACTAGAAAGTGAAGACTATCTAATAAAACGTCTTCGCAATTGGCGCGATCGTATGCGTCGTAAACAAAAGGGTAAGCAGTAATGTATATAAGAGCAACTCACAAAAAGTTTGACTTAGAAAGCATTAAGGCTGTAGCTACTTGCCCAGAGTGTAAATCTAAGCATCTCATGATATCCAGAGGAAGACTCACTTGTCGTAATTGTGGTACTGAGATAGGCAGACTTGGTAAGACTAATAAATATGGTGCTAAGCGTACCGAGATGAATGGTAAGATATACGATTCAAAGTTTGAAGCACAAGTAGCCGCCGAGCTAGAAATTGAAAAGAATCTCGGCCAGATAAAAGACTATGACACTCAATACAGGATAGAAGGTTGGGTCTATGACGAAAACGGCAATCCAGCATTCCCATATCGTCACAAAGTAGACTTTAGAATACATAATCTAGACGGATCATTCACTTTACGCGAAGCAAAAGGCGTAGAAACTGATGACTATAAATGGCGCCGTAAGATCCTAGAGAAGGTGTGGTTACCAGCCCACCCTGAATATACATATGAAGTCGTATATCAGAAAAGTAGCAAGTGTTATAAGCGAAAAGGAGCGTCTAGATGATAACTCAAAGAAAGAAAGCAGTACTTGCGTTATGGAAGTTATATAAAGCCATGAGCAATACTGTAGACTCACTCATAATCAACAGAGAAGATATACCTTCTGCCGATCAATGGATAAATGACTTAGAGTCTGACATGAAGGTAGTCAAAGAGTGGATTAGCGCACTATCAGACAATTATTAAAAAGTCTGGTGCCCAGATCTACGTTTGAACCATTGGCGTAGAAATTTGTAAAGTGTGTGGTTAAATGACTAGACTCCATAAAGTCTCCTACTTAATCAAAAATCTAGTAACAGCCAGACTTTTCTTCCCATAAAACAATTTAATACTACAAGGAGAAGTGATATATGAAAAAACCAGTAGCAGAAGTAAGTATCAAGATATTTAGTGAAAAAAACGGTCATTACAAAGCCGACACTTCCGTCAGCATAGACCCTGGTGATATAGGGGCTACTCTTGCTGCACTAGAAGCTTTAGGCGATTTATCAGGAAAAATTATCAATGAAAAATCAAAGGAACTCGTAAAGAATATCTTTAAGGGTATTGTACCAGATGACGAACTAGAGAAACATATTGCAGATATTGAGGAAAAAGAATGTTCATACTAATTTGGATAATATTTATAGCACTAATTCTAGGTCTTGTAGCTATCTCAGAGTACAACATAGCTAAGCAAGATGAAGAATGGCTAAAAGAATTCAGGAAGGATGATATATGGAAAAAGGAGGAAAAGACGTGGAAAGAGAAGTAGCACAACCTTATTACGAGGACGATTATCAATCACTAGACGAAATGAGTACTATCGACTTACTAGAAATGAAGGATGCAGCTCTAGAAGAATTAAACGAACGAGAACATATTATTCACCGAATCAATCAAATACTAGACAGTCGAATCGAAGGCGAACGACCTAAGTTGGCTAAGGAGTAATTATGAAGCGTTATAAACTACTTAAAGATTTACCGACCTTCAAAGCTGGACAGTTAGCATATATCTCTAAAACGGGAAATCTTATTGCTGGTACTCCAGAAAACCAAAAGACCACAGAAACGGGCTTAATAATAATGATTTACCACGAAACTACCCTGAAAAAGTTTCCAAACATTCTCACAGAGTGGTTTGAGGAAATCAAAGAACCGACAGATAGTATCCACTGGAAGCCTCAGCGAGGTGATAAGATTTGGTATCTTGATGAGAATGGCAATACTAATTTTACATATTTTGATGAAGATGACTCGTATCACCTTAGCCGTTTTGAGTTTGGCAATACCTATCGTACCTCAGGCGAGTGTGAGCTAGCCCGCGAGCGCAAACTAGCAGAAGTCAGACTGCGCCAAACCTCGACCTTTGAGCCAGACTTTGAGAATGGCAAAGGCGGTTGGATTGTCTTTTATGACTATGAATGTAAAGCTCTTGCCATATTTAAAATTACATACTATGACAGTGGTGAACCTGTACACTACGCAACCAGAGAAGAAGCTGAAAAATCTATTGAGGAAAACCGAGAAGATTGGAAGATTTATTTTGGAATTAAGGAGGAAAAATGAAAGAGTTTAGTATTCCAGTAAAAATAACCTTAGACTGTTATTTATCAGTGAAAGCCAGCAATCAAGATGAAGCTTATGAAATTGCCGATGACACCATGTACTGGGCATACCAAAATGGCGCACCAGAGCAACACAAGGACTTATCTATCCTAGACTGTGAGATAGCAGTGGATGGTGAAGATATAGATTTAGACGAGTGGAGAGACCAGTCCGATACAAATGAAAGCTAAATGTACCCTACGGGGGTAAGGAGGAAAAATAATGCAACCAGAAGCGATAGTCGGTTGGATTGGTGTGATAATACTTACTGGAATTGCCGCCTTGCTCATAGCGTTCGTAATTGCGATTATTGCAATTATTATAAAAATACTGAATGTATAAACACCATTAACCAATGACCTGCCATATGTCAATAAACTGGGCAACCAGGTACAAATCGTACCCAGTAGAAACCAATTTCCCCACTTGGGAAAAATGGTTTAGAACATTAAAAATTCAAGCACAGAATGCTGGCGATAAGGTGGTCCTTTTCATGGTTATGACAAACCAGAAACCGTTGCAACGGCACCGCAAGAGCGCAAAGAGGGAAAACCCGAGTATACGTATCGTGTCTTTGTAAAATGCTCTGTCGCTAGCACCCTGTGCTTGAACGAACATTAACATCGACCGCAGAACTGGACAGATGACCATTTTGCCCACCCAGATCGTCTGTTCAACTGGTAGCATGAGTGTTCCAAAATGACCAACGCCGTAGAGGCGCAATTGTTGCATCCCTCGTGCTATCAACTGGCAACATCAACCTTAAAGTAATTAACTCACTTAATGATATACAAATTGGTGTTGTCAACTGGCTATATAAGTGGCGGAATAGGTAGACGCTATACCCAACGGTAAGTCCTCAAACTGCGCATTTGGGGCAGAACGTGGAATGTTCGGTGACGGGAGTTCCAAATCCGACTTAAAGCAAAGTGACGTGGCATGTGATGTGACTTTACGAAACCTAATTCCCTCACATTCGAGGAAATTAAAACTCGGCAAATCATCACCTTATATAGCTATCCAGTTCTGCGGTTGAATTAAACGATAAGACAAGGAGATTGATATGTCTAAACTAAGAATTTTTTGGGAATATATCCTAGCAGCATTAACAGTTGCAGTGCCTCTTTACTTGCTGTTTTCAGTACGGTTGCAAACTTCTGAAACTATAGCTTCTGGAATTGTTTATAACAACCAAAACAATAGCATATTCGGTGGCAACACATACTTTAGGGTTCGCGCATCAGAAAATACTGTGGTAACAGGAGAAAATACTAGTAAGTTCTGTCTGCCGCCAAATTCACCATACATTAAATTGGTGAATGAAGCCGCCAAAGACAAGAATATCAAGGTGGTTGTTACAAGCAGCAAGGTGTTTACGATGGTCCCGTCTCCTTGGCATTGTGTTGATAACGTTAAGGTTGAAAGGTTGAATTAAACTACACGAAATTGTGTAGATAATGAAAAGCTATAACAATGGAATGTAGAAAAGGAAATCTAATGCGTGATATTAAGTTCAGAGCCTGGGGTAACCGCCAAAATAAATATCTTAACCCTGATGACGCTTCTATTAGAGCCGACGGCTTCATAATAATATTTAATGTGGACGGTAAGCATAGCAGAGCAGTACAACCGCCGGGCGATTTATTATCGCCATGGTTCATTATCGAGCAGTGCACTAACTTAAAGGACAAAAACGGTACAGAGATTTATGAGGGCGACATTGTCTCCTTACGGCTATGGGGTAACAACGGGTATGAATACGAAAATGGTATTGTGCGGTATTATCCACCCTCTGCTGCCTTTAAGTGGTTCAGTTTAGAAGATGATGAGAATGATTGTAACAATTATTGGTTACAACACGTTGATAGTGACGGACGTGAGGTTATCGGTAATATTCACGAAAACCCTGAATTAGTGGAGGAGAAATAATGACAGACGAAGATTTAATGACTCGTATCAAGTTTGTTGTAGACAATCTATCTTTTAAGATTGGTGATTTAACCCTGATGTACGAGCATAAGCAAGTCGATCCAGACGATTTTTACAAAGAGGTTAGTTGCATAAAGAGCGATTTTGTCGAAAGTATTATGGATCTGGTTAAAGAACATGATCAGCTGTTGGAGGAGAAATGAAGTTTAATATTAACTGGGGCAATGTAGCTGCTTTTATGATACCGACGCTAGTAGCTATTGCTGGATGTCTATTTATTGTTTGGATGATTCAAATGTGCAAACAAGAGCTTCAAAATATGAACACTGAAGCTCGCTGTAAATCTGCAGGTGGCGAAATGGGTTACTCGAAATGCTACAAAAATGGAAAGGAGATCTAAATGAAAATTATAGCAGAAAATCCAGCTGAAGAAGCCTTGCTGTGGCGCATTAAAGCCCTGAGCGACGAACTGGTCAATCAAGATAATCGATCCACTAGCATGCCAGTGTGGACGATCCTAGATAACAACAAAGCCGGCAAAGACTATGGCGCGGTCATGTACTTTACTGGCAAAGCCGCCGAGCAGCACATCAACGAGAATGCCCATCATTACGATAATCCAACAACATGTGTTCGTAGCGCTCATGACAATCGAGAATTAAAAGACATTGTTCACTTGCTTATCCTAGCTGGTGGTAATGAAATACCAAGTAACCATTATGGGACTTTGAGAGATGCGTGAAATAAAAGTTAGGGCTTGGTACAAGCCATATAAACAAATGTGTCAGGTTGAATCATTACGATTTGACGTGAATGGAGTTTATACAGCCGTTCTTATAGAGGAGCCTTTTTATGACCGAAAACTTGTTGAGGCAGACGAGATTGCTATTGAGCAATATACAGGACTAAAAGACAAGAACGGTACAGAGATTTACGAGGGCGATATCCTTATAGACGACACTGGAGAACCTACTGAATACTGGGTGGTCAAGTTTTCTGATGGTGGCTTTGTAGGCGAATGTGCAGGCGTGGCTGAGCCTCTCTTTGAACTAACAAACCTAGAGGTCGTTGGCAATATTCACGAAGATTCTGAATTAGTGGAGGAGAAATGAAAGTGAAAGGAGTTGAAGATGACGCTTGAAGAAATACTGTTTCAGCAATACTTGCTCGGCAGAGATCATGAATCTATGTCTTGGCGTGGCGAGCAGCGCGAGGTCGGTGGTGAGATTTCTGAGGCTAAGAAACAAATTGAGAAAATGCTAAACGATAAATTTAATCTAGGAATTAAAGTCGGCAAACGCAAGGCGCAAGAAAAGACGATCACAATGAAAAAAGTTATCGAAACGCCAGAGAGCTGGAGGGATGAAGAATGACGAAAGATAAGTCATCTATAGAGATAGAAACTAGCCATGTACCTACGCCTCGTCCGTATATTGTAGATGTTATTAGGACGCTATATAGAACTCGCGATAAGAAAGTTATTACAGTCTACATCATAACATATTCAGACGGTAGAATTTGTAAGTTTGAGAAAGAAGAAAGGGAAGACGACAGGGCTAGTCGTCTTAAGGCTGTTACTAGGAAATTTAAGGAGTTAGTAGAGAAAAGGGAAGGTATTCAAAATGAAGGACGATAACGATGCGGATATAGCTGTCATACTGCTTTTTGTCGTGGTAGTCACCTGTATAGGACTTGTAATATCCAGACAGGAGGAAAACAAGAAAGCGCTAGAAGTAAAAAGAGAAACTGAGACTCAAGTCTGCCAGAGAGTTTTCGGTAAAGATTATGTATATCAAATACCAAAAACTATATACGAAACACCTTATTGCCTAGGCAATGACGGTACACGTAAATATCTGAAAAGAGATGAAAATGGAAACATTAATCAATAAATATTTTTTAAGTGAGAGAGTGTATGAAGAATAGCAAGCAAGAACGCAGTGAGATCCTAAAAAAATTAATTGATTACGAAGAAGAGAGATTATTATATTGGAGCAATTTTGTTCGGTGTGGCGAATATATCGTTTTCCGAGTAGCCACAAGCGACGGTAAGCGTAAAGCAATCAAATACGAATATGACTTGGTAAAGCCAATTATAGACGATCATATCCGAAACATTGAGAAATGGAGAAAAGAGCTTGATGAGGTGCTTGCGTCAAAGGTGGATACGAGTAGACGCAAGATATATAAATGGTGGAAAAAGAATAAATAAGCATATGGTGCACAAATAAAAGATATGAGTAAAAATACTATAGTAGGCTTTCGGCCGTCAGGTAGATTGCATTTAGGACATTATGTTAGCGTGATAAAGCCAGCAATAGAATACAAGGCAGACATCCTGATAGCTAAACACCATGCGCCACTGTCAGAACCTGAATATGAGGAGCAAGCATTGAGCGTACTCAGAATGTTCAAGTTAAGTAGTCAAGTTGTTGAGCAGAAATTGGATGCCGCCTTACTGGCTAAGCTGCTAGCCGTAACACCTAGCCACTTACTGAATGCCATGCCACAATATAAGGCTAAAGAAAAGACCGCGCTAATGTACATATATCCAGTGATGATGGCTCTAGATATTGCAGGTTACGATAGAGTAATTGTTGGCGAAGATCAGCGCCCTCATATCGAATTCGCAAGAGATATTCTTCCGCGGGTTGGGTTGAAGTGTCCAAATCCAATTTATACAAAATCCAAGATTATGGATTTAAGACATCCTGATCGTAAGATGAGTAAGTCTGAGCCAAAGTCGTGTTTATTCCTAGATGATGAAGATTATGAGCGCAAGATCATGAAAGCAGTCACTGATGCCAAAGGCCTAGCAAATTTGAGAAACATCTACATAGAGTTGGGTGGTCGGTCTGATATTGAGAATATGAGTAACTACGATCTAAAGCGAGCAATTGTAAGATTATATAAAAATATTAAGGAGAAGCAACTGTGATTAATAGAAATCCTTTAGAAGCGACTCTTGTTGGTTCAAATTTTGACAGTGGTTGCTTGTATATCGCTCGAATAATCAATCCACAGACCAACGACGATTATATTCTAAAAAACTCTATTAACGAAATTATCGCCTTTGAGGATCGTTATGATGCCATTGATTATGCAAAAAAATACATCAGAAAAAGATTCTATATTGAGTATTTTAGGGTTTATTCGGAGCCTATATTTAGGCTTGAGGCATTTCGTACACCGCTACAAATAATTCGTAGAAAAGTCAAAAGATAATCCGTCTTTTTATGACTTTTTTGGAGATTTTTTTATCAAATTAGTAAATATGATATAATTTAATTAACTCACAAGACGCAGGCGACTAGCGAGGATGTTGGTTATGTCCAAAACTACAGCCAAAAGCAAGCCTAAGTCTTCTAAAAAGCCGCCTACAAAAACACCTAAAAAAAACGGGCGTCCTACAAAATACTCTGACAAACTAGCAGATAGAATATGTCAGAAAATAGCAGAAGGCTATTCAGTACGATCTATATGTAAAGAAAAAGATATGGTCTCTATGCAGACACTTTTTCGCTGGTTGCGAGAAAATGATAAGTTTCGTGAGCAATACGCGCATGCATGTGAAGAACGATCATATGCACAAGCTGAAGAGATTATTGATATTGCAGATAACGCTACTAACGACTACATGGAGAAGTTAGAAGGCGATGGATATATATTCAATAGCGAGAATGTTCAGAGGTCACGTTTAAGAATCGACACACGCAAGTGGCTGATGTCTAAGATGAATCCAAAAGTTTACGGCGACAAGTTGGATATGACTACAAACGGTAATGACATAGGAGTAGCTCTAAGTGCAAAGCAAGCAGAGCAACTACTTAAAGCCAGAGCAGACCGTCGGGATTCTTAGAGAAATTGCAGATAACGGCTCTTTTGCCGAATACTGCATTGCTATAGATCCAAAGTACCAACTAGAGTGGTTTCATGCTGAGATTGCTAAGGAGCTGGAGCAGGGATATCGTCGGTTGCTTGCAGGCGAAGATGTCCGATTGATGATTTTTATGCCGCCGCGGCACGGCAAAAGCGATACAGCCACGCAGAAGTTTCCGTCATGGGTATTGGGAAAAAGCCCAAACATTCCTATTGTAGTCTCATCTTACTCTGCAGAATTAGCGTCAGATTTTGGACAAAAAACTAGGGATATAATGCAATCCGCTACTTACAACAAGATGTTTTCTACACGCTTACGAGCAGACGCTAGAGCAAAAGGTCGCTGGATTACAAAAGAGGGTGGCGGCTATACCGCCGTTGGCGTTGGCGGAGCGCTAACTGGTCGTGGATTCAAAATTGGTATTATCGACGATCCATTTAAGAACCGTGAAGAAGCAGATAGCCCTGTAATCCGCGAAGCCCGCGACGGCTGGTATAAGTCAACCTTCTCAACGCGTGAGGAAGGCAACTCAATGATCGTATTTATTCTTACGCGTTGGCACGACGACGACCTAGCCGGTCGTGTTCTCAAAGCCTCACGAGAAGCTAAGGCTAGAGGTGAAGCATACGACGATTGGAAGATAATCGAATATAAAGCTATCGCTACTGAAGATGATGCGCACCGCAAAACTGGTGAGGCTCTATGGCCAGAGAAGTTTTCACTTGAGAAGCTATTAAAAAAACGCGCAGAGATGGGTAGTTATGAATTCTCAGCGCTCTATCAGCAGAACCCAATCGATGAAGAGAATCGCAAATTCAAGCAAGCATGGTACAAATACCGCGAATTCAGCAACGTCTTACAGCTTGACACGTACAACGTTATGACGATTGACCCGCGAGGTAAAGACGACGTAAAGCAAGGCACTGACTACATTGGTGTAACCCTTAATTTTATTGACCGAGAAGGCAAATGGAATGTAATATGCTATCGCACAAAACTATCCGCGACTGACCTTGTCGACCTCATGTTTACAAACTGGAAGAGATACAACCTACATAAGATCGGAATTGAAGACAACCAGTTTACTCAAGCCTTGAAGTCTGTTTGGGATGAAGAGATGATGCGCCGCGGAGTTTATCTAGACGTTGAATTATTGAAGCATGGCGGACACAGTAAAGCATTGAGGATTGAAGCACTGGTACCACGATATGAACGCGGAGGAATCTATCATATAAGACATGGCGACGCTAACTTATGTAAAGACTTAGAGCTTGAACTAAGCATGTTTCCTAAAGCAACTAATGACGACGCGAGCGACTCTCTAGCATATCAAGTACAGCTAGCTCAGCGACCAGAAGATGATGTAGGGTCAGCCTCATACAATCAGTCATTAGCAGATAGCGACTTAACAGCAATGTGGAATTAATTAGGGGGAATATGAAAACAATAAAACCAGCAAATCATCAGGTATTTGCAAAAAAGCTAGAGGCGGCAGAGACTACAGCCAGTGGAATATTTTTGGTAAAGGATGCGGTTGACAACTTGTCGCAAGCAGAAATTATTAACGTTGGTGATGAGGTCAAGTATTTTAAGTCGCACGATCATGTTATTTATCGCGATTACGCAGCAACACAGACAAAGCTTGACGATAAAGATTATCTGCTAATATCAGACGAGGATATTCTAGGAAAAATAATTGAGGTGGAGGAATAAAATGAAAAAATTTGTGCCAGAATTTGGAAAAGTCAAAGAACAACAGCAGCTAGACGATAAAACGTCTGTAGTAGTTGAAAACAGTTATCAAAATCATACTGTTATAGCAACTAAGCTACACTATGAAGAACGTTTTCGAGTTGCATCTATGGCAGAAGCACGCGATAAAGTTGACGAGTTGACGCTAAGGATTGAAAACGACGACAGCCTTATCAATCCGTCAATCCGTTATGATGGACGCGCTAGAATATCATACAAAGGATCATTCGATGTCGTGTTTGAATATACAAAAATTAAACAGGTAAAATGATTATTTTCACAACTGATTAAAAATGTGATATAATACAAGCGTAAACCACTGAAACAAACCAGAGTTTACTGAAACAACAGTAATCTTTGGAGTAATCAGTGGCTTTCTCTTTTTTAACAGAAGAAAACATCCTAGATCTATGTAGCGCCTCAAAAGACTATACAGAAAAACTCACGCAGCCTTTTGAGGAATATTCTCGTCTTGCCAGAAATAAGCCACACGCTAAAATACCTAAAGCGTTTCCTAAAACTACAGACGGTACAGCAGCTTCAATTATCATTAAGTCTGCACGTCGTGCCGTACAGCAGCTTCCGACTGGCGTAGTCTCTACTTCTGATGAGTACAGTCCATGGCCAATAATTGCTGAATTTGTTTACTTAGAAAAAATCCTACCTAACGCCAACGCCGAATATGACCTGATCCATAAAGTGTGGATAACTATTGAAAATGGTGAGTCGTTTGGGTCGCAATGTGTCTTTACGCCAGTAGCTTACAACGATGACGAGCTACTTCCAGACTATTTAATCGTTTCATGGCGTGATGTATTTATTCAACCTGGCAAAAGATCTGCTAGTGACAGCGACTATTTATTTGTACGCACGTGGTGGCAAAAGACTGACGTAGACAAGCTTATCGATGCCGAAAAAGAACGACGCCGCACTGCCAAAAAAGAGGGTGCACTATACGAACCAACTTGGGATTTGAAGGCACTAGAAGAAATAAAAGAAGCTATTGTCGCTAAAGATTCTAAAGACCAGAGCGAAGCAGAGCAACAGTACTCACTTGATCCATCAGGTATTGAAATTATAACTGGTTTTCAAATTGGTCATAACGCAACCTTCTTTACCTTCAACCCAGCCACTAAAAAGATTGTACGACGTAAGAAAAATAAAGACCCAAGGGCTAAGATACCCTTAAATTGGTATTTTTATGACGCCGATGGGGTCAATCCTCTGGGTCGTAGCGTCTTAGAGCTAATTGGTCCTCTACAGAACCTGATCGATAGCGATATGCAGGCTTATCAATACAACCGTGCCGCCGCATTGCGTCCAACTATTAACGTATACGGCGACGTAAACGAGCGAACCCTTGAATTTAAGCCAAACGGTCTTAACAAAATTAAGAACCCAAATGTACGTATTGAAGCGATGTCTGTAGATACTTCAGCAATCCGCGACTATCCAAACCTATACGGCTTGCAGAAGTCTCAAATGCTCAACCTAGTCAATAGTCCAGACACTTCAATTAGCGCAGAGGTTGGCAATCCAGGATTCGGTAAAACGCCACAAGCGCTCAAGACTCAACAAGCCCAATTGTCTATTGACGACAATGCATTACGTAAAGGATTTGAAGCATTCTTTGAGGAGTGGAGCGAAACGGCTATTAACTTGTATTTTGCAGAGCGTGAAGGTGTAGAGATAATCCAGCTAGACACAGACACTGCGCAGAGATTGCGAGACCTAGAAGCAAAAGGTCATGTACTAGATGGTGTAGTCCTAGATGACGATAATAAGGCAACTGTAGACTTCTCAAAAGCTAAGGGAGTACTGAAGTTTAAGATTGACGCGTCAACAACGAAAGTAAACAGCGAAGCGGCACAGCTAGACTCTCTGAAGACATTGATTCAGACGCTAGATTCTAGTCAGTCACTGAACCAAGTAGTACCAGTAGATAAGAAATTAGCTGCATGGAACGCTATTGTTGCTAACTCTGGTATTGATGGATTGGACGAGCTAAAGGTTACAGAAGAAGAAATGAAAGAAATGCAGGAGGCGCAAACTCAAGCCGCGGTCCCTGCTACCGATGAAACAGCTACAGCCGAGATGGAACAGCCCGCAGAAGACGATGCTCAGGTTACTGAAGTACCAGTAGAGCCACAAGAAGATATAGAGCCAAGTATTGTAGATGAATTACGACAGATAGGCACACCGGAAAACCTAATTGCTGAAGTACCAAGCATGATTCAAAAAGGATTTACAGAAGAGGAAATAATCGCATCGATTATGGGAGTTATCCAAAAGGAGGGTGAATAATGGACGAAAATCTATATCCGCGCAGTACAGAATATTATCAGCCAAATGAGGAAGAAGACAAGAGGGTAGAGGAGGCTAAGCAAGCCGAAATCAATGCTATCAAGCAAGATATGAATAAGTTGCAAAAGGTGCTTGACCGTTGGGATGAGCGCATTACCTTCTACAAGTCTACTGACGCTATACCAGAAGAAGTAATTATAGATAAAGAGAAACTAGCTATTTATATATCGGCAAACAAACGTGTTGTAGAGATTTTAAGAGAGGAAAGGAGCTTCTTAGAGAGTGTAATTGACCAAGCGGCATAGTAAGGTACTCTGCTTTGGTTAGCTATCCTCGCTATTGGCTAACCAAAGGAGCGCATCTCACGCAACCCAGGTTCGTCACCTGCAATCGACGCTTAAACAATCTAATGAGAAGGAGGGGTACTGTGCCATCAGACGCAGAAAACCAAGAAGTCGTTAATACAGAGGTAGAGCAAGAGTCTACCCACGCTGAGTCGGCGTCAGCTGAAACACAAAACTCTGAGGCTTCTTCAGAGCCAGAAACCAAAGCAGTTATCTCAGATAGCGGCGAGGTGGTACATGTCAAAGTCGATAAGTCTAAGGAAGAAAGCGAAGACGCTGATTCTGATGACGAGTCAGACGAAGACAGGAAGCCGAAACGGGGCAAAGAGGCGCGCCGTGAACAACTAGAACGCGACTTAGAGGAGGATAACCGAGCTATTCGTGAATTAGTTGCTAAACGGAACGAAACTAGAGCTTATCGCCAGCAATTGGAGCTTGACGCACAGAACGAAAGCACATTTCAACCTGTACAGCCACAGCCACAACAATTGCCAACAATAGATCAGATTATGGAGATGGAGAATCCAGAGACTGGTGACTTCTTCACAGAATTTGAAGCTAAGGCGGTATTGCAGAACCTACAGTTGCAACAGCGACTAGATAATATGCAACAAGCTCAGGAGGAAGCGGCTTATAAAGCCCAAGTCGAAGCGTCAAGAAGTGATTTGTCATATAAGGCAGATATGGCACTCAGGGATTTCCCAGAGTTTGATCCAGAATCTGATCAGTATGATGAACATCTTGATAACGCCGTAAACGGGTATCTGCAAAGTGTACTTGTTTACGACCAAAACGGCAAAGTCATTGGCTCAAGTACAGATATATATCAATTATATAAGTCATTCCACAAAGACGGTGAAGCACCTAAGCAACGCGCTGTGATTAATGACGCTGGTGATTTCCGTGGAGGCGGCACTAGGATCGTTAAACCATTCGCCAAGCTTACTACAGACGAGAAGGAAGAATATCTCCGTCGGCAAGGACATGATATTTAAGAAAGGTTAATAACATGGCAACAAACACAACCGCAACGCTTTCTGCCGAGATGATCCAATACCTGGAGGAAAAATTCTTGGAGCGAAGCGAAGCCCGCACAATTCACCTAGAAGGTGCTAAAAAGAAAACTCTAGGAAAAAACTCTGGTACAACGGTTACCTTTACAAAACGATCACCATTTGGCTTGGCTACAACGCCATTGACAGAAGGTGAAAACCCACAAGACGAAGCTATCCGAAGCAACAAAGTCGTTGCTACTCTACGTGGCTACGGTAAGTGGACTAAAATCTCAAGCATGCTGTACAACACTTCAATCGATCGCGAGATGAAAGAGACGATTGAAACTATGGGTCAAAATGCAGGTGAAACAATCGACGCATTGGTCCGTGACGTATTGCACCAGGGTGCGACAGTACAGTTTGCAAATAAGAAAACTGCATTGAACGGCATTACTGCTGACGATATCCTGACGGTAGCAGAAATCCGCAAGGCTGTACGTACATTGAAGAAAAACAACGCAATCCCATATGCAGACGGATTCTTCATTGGTAAGGTTGGTCCAGATACTGCATACAACATTACTGGTGATTCAGCTTGGATTGACGCTCAGAAGTACACTGGCCGTGCAGAACTGTACAAGGGTGAATTAGGTCGCTTGCATAAAGTCCGCTTTATCGAAGCATCAAGCAACCAGAAGGATGAGGCAAGTACAACGACTGTCTACTCAAACTTCATTCACGGTCAAGAGGCATTTGGTGTTGTCGACTTAGCTGGTAGCGGCTTGAAGAAAATCATCATCAAGCAGTCAGACAAGGGTGATACATCTAACCCACTCAACCAGTTTATGACCATTGGTTGGAAGGCTGAGGCATTTGCGTCGGCAATCCTTGATCCAAAGTGGATTATCAACGTTAAGACTGGTGCTAAAGACTAGTAGCTAATAACTGTAAGGGGTGGTTAAACACTGCCCCTTACGACCAAAGAAGGGAAACGATAAAATGGCAGAGAAAAATACAACTGCGCTTACAGCCGAAGAGATTATCGCCAACGCTAAAAAAGAGGCTGAGAAGATTATCGCCAGCGCAAAAGAAACTGCAACTAGCGGTGAAATCGTAAGTCGTAGCGTATCTAAGGAAGATATCATCGAAGCATACAACAGCGGATTAAGTCACCTAGAGGTTGCTAAGAAATTTTATGGCAACACAAACGACGACAATATGCAGAAGGTTATTGCAGTCATTGAAGAAGCAGTACCATCAGGGGACGACAAAGACCCAGAGGTTGAAGTTACTGATCCTTGGATTGGAGCTTAATAGGTTATGGACTGGACGAGAGAGGGCGATCTAACTAGATTACATAAGGTGTTTAATGACCCTCTTAAGTCTCGTCACGAGCGCAGATTAGCCCACGACACATTCAACAAGATATTACGCCAGCTAAAAGATAAAAAACTCACCGAATTACGTCGTAGGCTAATCCGAGCCAACATTGCAGACGATAATGACGCCGCCGTAGAGAGAATAACTGAAGAGATACACGAATATTCACGGCGTGCAGGCTATAGATAGCGACTACAACATAAACGGATCAGACCATTTCGTTCACGTCAACGAAATGGTTTTTTTGCTTGATATATGATACAATAACCTTACAATTAAGCACGAAGTGTGACTCTAAAAAACGAGAGCGCGTTGTCATCCAAAAAAGAAGGAAGCGTGCGTCGCAGCGTTGTATAAGTAGCAATCTGAGGTGATCGTTTGAGATAAATACGAAGCCGCCCAAGTCAGTATGGAGCGAAGAACTAGGCCCTCTTGGTGACCAGACAACAGACGATAGCTCTTATCCAATTTAATAGTATTTTTACAATTTGGAGATTTGGGGTTTGTGGTGTATGCTAGCCTTGCAGCTATTGATTAGTTCCGATATCTAAATATCTATCTTCGATAGATCATTCAGATCAGACCATAACAACATTATGTTTGATACGGTTTCAGCCATGAGCGGGGCATTGAATATGTCTACAATGACACTGTCATCAGGTATACTATCTTCAGCATTATTGTTGTAGAACTCGACAAGAGTACGATTCAATCGTCGAGGGATAACCATTGAATCATCGGTCGGTGCGAATATATTGTACGCTCCTATAAATAATGTCATTAAGTCATCCTTGAATTCATAATCGTATAATTCAGAGAAGTTTTTAAGTAGTCGAAGCGATATAATATCAAGGATTGACTGGCTATCTTTAATGGGAGAGGTGTATGATCCTATTACTGGAGGTATAATTACGCAGACGTGATAGAATTCCTTGAGTGCAGCAAGCAACGCTTCGTACTCAAGTTCGTTTTCATCGCTGCAAGCAAGAATTGAGCTTGACAGTTGATTGTTAACCATGTCTTCACTGATTTCGACAGCGTTTTTGGTGATTAGAGTAGCTAGTTCAATACACAAATCAAACCACTCGTTTCTGTCTGACGATAGAAAAATATTTACTGCTGATTGTTTCATGTTTTTGTCCTTGTTTAGATATGGATACAGTGTAAAACAGACGGCATAAAATCGCAACCAATTTGGTGTATCTATTTGATAAATTACCTCTGTTGTGATACAATGCAAGCATGAAAAAAGCTGTAATCATCACTGTTATTCTGGCGCTTGTAGTGAGTGGTGGTGTGCTATGGAAAATCAGAGAAAACCGCTTGGCTGCTAAAGCAGCTTACTTAGAAGCTCGAGCAGCCGATAAAATAGCTCAGGAGCAACCAAAGAGCAAGTATGATGTTGGTCCAGCAGATCCTACTGAGTTATTAGAGCTAGTTAACGCTGAACGCCAGCGTATAGGTGTAGCGCCGTTGGAGTTTGATGAGAATGTTCGTATGAGTGCACAATTAAAATCTGACGACATGATAGCTAAAGGATACAGGCGACACAATATACCTGGCACTAACTACACACTTACAAATGAAATGTATGCGTGGGTAAGCAAGTCATGCTCTAGTAGCAGTGAGAACTTCTACGTTGGTGCCTATAATTCAAATCCTTCAAGCGACCTTATATCAACTAGCAGAAGGGCGTTTGAAGGCTGGATGAGTTCAGAACCGCACCGCAAGGCTATACAAGATCCAAAATACAAGAAAACAGGCTTTGGTGTCAGTAAGGACAAAACGACCCTAGTTGCCGTTCAGCATTTCTGCATACCGTAATTAGCATATAGCACAAACCTCAAATCTCCTTTTGTCTCGAAAGGAGATTTTTCTTATGAATGGAGACGCATCATACCGTCAGTACTTGCAGTACCATGCAAACAATCACCCGTTAGCCGCTAAGCGTGCCGAAGCTCAGGCTTTACTGAATCAAGTTGGTGATGATGGTAACCTTAACGGCAACTTTTTAATGGGCCAAGAGGTAAACCGAGGCTTGTTTAGATCACCAGACATTAGAGAGCAAACTTCAAATGGCTATACTGCATCAACACTTAACCGTACAGTCAATCCATGGTGGAAAGAGTCGTATAGCAGCTGGCGAGGCCAGCAGGGGAATACTCCTAATAAGCCACAGGATCAGAATGGCGGTGGTAACCGTGCCAGTGCCGCTCAGTTGGCAGAATACGACCAAGGTATTGGACAGCTAGAACATGGACTAGGACGTATAGACAATCAATTGGGTGTACGCTTAGGCAATATTAACAACCAGTACAATACCAAGAAGAACGAATTAAAGAGTTCATGGAATAGGGCAGAAGGTCAATTCAACGACCAGACTCGTCAAAATCAGCAACAGCGACGTACAAACATCAATAACATCAATGACCGCTCAGCAGTTGGCTTACGAGGACTATTGCGTTCATTAGGAAGTATGGGTGCAGTAGGTTCAGACATGCAATTAGCAGGTCGTGCAGTTCAGAACCAAGCTAACCAGCAACGAACAGGCGCAGGGCAGACTTACGCACAGAACCAAAAACAAATCGACACCACATGGGGTCAGTTTAAGAATGATTACGCAGATGAAGACAAAAAGCTTAACGACTGGAAAGCAAACGAAGATAACGCCGCACGTCAGTCATCTCAAACTACACGCCAGAACCTATTAACTCAATTAGCTCAGATGAAGAGTCAGAAAGCCGCCGCACAGGGCGCTAATGGCGCTAATGCCGCACGTGCAGACCTTGGACGAGCAAACGCTCTATCAAGCGAAATTGACAACCTAGGACGTCAGCAAAGTACATATAGCGGTAATAAGGTCCAGTACAACGCAAAAGACCTAGACAGCTACAAGGTAGAAGGTGATACAGCAGTTGGTGTTTCAGATCCACAAGCAGCAGGTAATGACCCAACATTAAACATCTACAATACACGTCTAAGACAAGAAGACGAGCGTAAACGACAGAATCAATACCTGTAAATAAATTAGGAGGGGATTAGAGATAATGGACTTTTTCCAGAGAGTAGGCAACTTTTTCAGCGGTAAGGGTTGGGTAAGCGATGATGAGCGCCGACGTAAAGAGCAACAAGTTCAAGCGCCAGTTCAACCACGCCCTCAGCCATTACAGCAAGTACAGCAACCTAACATTAACAGACTAAACGGTCTATCTGGTGTAAATACACCTGGGTTAGGTGGTGGTACTAATATATTCAGCCAAGCTCAGCAAAAAGTAAATCCTAATCCCCTTCAACAGGCTAATCAAGCAACACAACAGCTAAACCAAAATAATCAGCCAAAGCCATTAATCCCAGAAAAGACTGTCAATGACGCCCCTAAAGTACTAACACCTCAAGGTCAACAAGATTGGGTAAACAAAGAAAACAAGCAAATCCAAATCCAGAATGTCATAAACAACCCTACTCAGGTACTTAAAACTCAGGTCCAACAGCAACAGCCAAAGCCGGCACCAGTGGCTATTCAACAACCTCAACAACAGAATAGACCACAAATAGCCCCAAGTTTTCCTAATCCTGTAAGAAATCCTCTATTTACCCAAAATCAGGACAGCTTAACCCGCGCTCTAGATATAGCAAAACAAGAGAGTGACAAATATAAAGCCGAGCAGGCAGCACGCAACGACAAGCTAGACGACATTATGCGAAAAAGGGGCGTTAGCGAGCCAGAAATCGCCAAGAACCGCCAAGTACGTATTGACGCAGAGAACAGAGCTTATTTATCAGAAGACAAAGCTAGACGTGATAGCAATATTGCACAGATGGCAGGACTGGCTACTTTACCAGTACGTTCAGTGGTTAGCTTCGCTAAAGGTGTTGTTGACGGCGCTGGCCGTACAATTGGTGATTCAGGCGATGCTTGGGCTCTAGGTATCGCAGACGCCCTGTATGCCATTACTGGTGATGAGCGATATGCCAGAACACGAAAATATATTGTAGAACAAGGTAAGCAACGTAACGCTCAATATGATCAAGACATGGGCATATTTAAGAAGAATGACACGGACGTTGCATTAGCGCACGAGGCAGGTCAAGGCGCCCAGCGATTAGCGCAAGATGCAGCTACATATGTAGCTACTGGCGGCACCTTGCCGGCAGCGCGTGCGTTCGCAGAACACTCAGCGGACTTTATTACTAAGGCAAACGCCAATGGTAAGGGTACGCGTGAGATGTTGCCATATGCATATTTTAGCGGGGGAGTTCAGGCGTTAATAGAGAAAGCTGGGATAGACAAGGTCTTATCGCCTCTTGGCAAAACAAGACTGGGTAAGCTTATAACGGGCGGTCTAGCAGAAGGCTTAGAAGAATCTACCCAGCAATTTGCAGAGAATGCAGTTGCTAAGCATACATACGACCCTAACCGTAAATACGACGAAGGCGTCTTTAAGAGTGGTCTTATGGGTACGGCCCTTGGCGGTCCAACTGGAATGGCTAATTTTGGTGCTATGCGACAGACTGGCAATCAACCATCAAGTGCAATGACTGCACGAATGAATCAAAATGAAGCTACTGGAAAACTAGAAAAAGAGGCTATAGCTCAACGTCAAGCGCGTCAATCGTCGGACGACACCTCACTCAAGCAAGCGGCAGAAGTAAATGTAGCTAATAACCAAAACAACCAATTACACCCAATCCAGTCGGTGAATGTAGCCCCAGCAGTAGAGAATACTATACCTAACGCTAGCCCAGCACTAAAACAAGCCGTTACCCAGAATATGTCAGATATTCAGCACGGTGATGTAAATGCTGTTGCCACACGCCAACAAACAACAGGAATACTAGAAAACTATCTGATAGAACAAGCTACAAAAAACATACAAGACCTATCTGGTGCATTTAGTGGTGTAAAAGGAGCAGTAAGAAATAAGATCAATCCTTACGGGGACAATGGAGTAGTAATTAATCGATTAAACCCAAAGCAGATGAAATACAACGTCGCTGAAGCCGTGGGCAGTATAACTGGGGATGCGAGAAAACGCCTCAGTCAAGCGGCTTTTGGTGATCTACAGAAGGCGCGAACTGGCAATCCGTACCGAACAAGCGATGGGATGGACGTGGAGTTGAGTCGCAACGGTAATAGAAAAATGACTGCAACGTCTCAAAAAACACCTAGCGAGATGTTCAATGTTCAGCAAAGGCTTGCTCCTAAGATTCAGGAAGCGATAGAAAAGTCAAAACAAATAGACCACAGCATAGATACTAAAGAGCATGGTTTTGCTAATGATGGGTTCTCATACAACGAAGTACCTGTGCGATACAAGGGTAAGGATTATGTCACTACTTTTGACATAGGTAACAGTAACAATAAAAACCTCTTGTATAATGCTACAACAAGAAAATCCCCCATGGAGCCAGCAGGGACAAACCCGTCAACTGAGTTACACCATCTAGGGGATTCTGATCATAATATAGCACAAGAAGCCCAAAATGTCAATGAAGACGTTAAATACAAGCTCAATCCAGAGCATGAAGCCCAAGTCAGAGCATATAACGAGCATATAACACGTTTACGACAACGTGAAGAATATTTGCGTGGTCAAGGAATGAGTGAAAATGCTCCAGCCATGATTAACCTACGTAAAGCTCAAGAGCAGGCTATATACGCCAGAGATCATATCGGTGAGGTAGATGAGAATGGATTGAAATATAATCTAGGGGATAAAGAGCGAGTAGACACTCAAATGCAGGAGTTAGCTAGCCAAAACAATCTTCTAGCACGCCACCTACAACTAACAGGCGATGAGAACCTTGTATTTAATGAGTGGCAAAATGAAATGCAGAAGAGAGCATTAGGTTACTACGATCCAAAGACTGACCAAATCAACCTAAACAAGCTTACAGAAGACACCCTAAACCACGAATTAGGACATAAATTACTTACACGTGTAGAAAACAAGCAAGACCTATTAAACTCTATCCGTGAGTCTTATGGAGATGACTATTTAATAAACAAATATGGCAGTCAATATGGAAATGACCTGAACCTACTAGCAGAAGAACAGCTAGCCGACGGATTCAGTGATTACTACAACGGAAGACTAAACGGTGAAGATAAAGTGCGTCTAGGTGCTAGATTGGGTATTTCTCAAAAAGTCTTAGCAATATATGACCGAATTACTGAAGCTATTATGGGGCTTGTCGGTAAACAAGACGCCATTAAGCAATTCTATGCTCAAATGGAGACGGGGAAGTTCAGAACCAAACAACAAGTACCTGGTGGCGATGGCCGAGTTAGGACGATGAGTATCGATCCTGAAAGAGCGCTTAACGCGATTAAAGGTATTGATGACCTGGCAAATAGCCGCCGTGCATTATTTACACTAGCACGCGTGTCTGATAATTTGTCAGACAGGATAAAAACAGATACTGGCATATCAATAAATAAGGATGCGCGGATCGTAATGGACAGAGATGGCGCCGTTCATATGCTATCTACCCATGGACAAGGTGGCAAAAAGCCAGCTAATCCACTGACTGATGCCGACCTGGGTAGATTGCCATATGTTCTGGAAGACCCAGATGTAATTATCAAAGGTAAGTCAGTACGAAATACAGAGCGCATCCGTATGGAGCGTAACCTTGAAGGTAATAAAATTGCTATTGTCGAAGTAATTAAAAAAGGCAACGAACTACGAGTCGTCACCTACTTTAATGATTCGTCATCTGGCCGCACCAATCCTGCAAATAATATGTCGAGGCTTGATGATACGTCCGAAACGGGGCAATTACAGTCCACGAATCTTGACGATACTATAGCAAACAATGCTCAAGATGTCAATACGGACAACCGCTATCAACACCCTCTTCAAGAAACTATTAACGAAATGGAAGCCAACCCTAAGCCTAAGATGACTAGGGAATTAAGAGAGGCTATAGACGAGTTTATATATGAGAATATAGACCAGAATCTATTCTTAGAGCATAATGACACAAATATCCTCGGAAGTCATGGATTGACGTGGAGTATCCCACGCCTGCATGTAGACGACCTACGACACCACCTAGGAAAGGAGTTGGCTGGAGACCTACCGTCTAACTATAAACGCCGTACTGGTAAGCGAGATATCGATACGGTTGCTCAGGAGATGGGATATGACGATATCGACGCATTTATCGATGAAATTAAGCGAGTAGCTGAAGCACGACGCGCAGAAAGAGAGAGAAAGACCCTATTGGCAGAATGGCGTAGGGATCCAGACGTCATTAAAGAAGCCCAGAAGATGATTGCAGAACGACATGCTGAAGAGGCTAAGGTAGAGGCTGAGAAGCAAAAGAAAATAGAAGAAGCGAAGGCGGAAGAAGAGCGACATGCTGAAGAGGCTAAGGCAGAAAAAGAGAGAATTGAAAAGCAGCAGGCATTAGGAGAAATACTGAATAGAGGGTTAGATGAAGGTCCAAGGCACAAAATAGCAGATATAGTACATAATGCTAGTGTAGCTACTGGTATTGACGAAAAAGCTGTTGCAAGACAATTTGCTAAGTTGGCTGAACAAAAGGGCTATGACATTACTGGAGAAAGGGCGCTACTAAACACCAACGCACGCGCTGGTAGTATGTTAGATGAAAATGGACGATTACGCCCAATAGACGAAATAGCACCAGAAGTAAAAGAAAAGATTAAACTACCTGGAGCGGAACACGCGGTTCCAGCACCTACAACTACTGCAAATACAGCTACCCACAATACACGACAGATGATTTATAAGGACGAGAAGGGTGCATACCATTCATTCTACGAATACAGAAATATCTTTGGTAAATGGCAACGAACAGGTGCCGAAGCACCAAAAGTAACTTCACCACTACAGAAGAAATTCATAGACGATATTAGATCAGATAAGGCAGTTAATGATGAAGCTAAGCGTGCATTTGATGACGGTCTAGCTATTCAGTACATATGGAGAGAAAACTCTAAGGGTGTAAATGCTGAACTAGTGAGTGCTTTTGATGGTTATATGCAAACTGGAGATAAAAAGGCATATCGCCCAAGTGATAAATTAGTTACATTCGATCCAGACAAACACTATATAGAATCTGGTAGAGTAGTGGATGCACAAACTGGTCAAATTCTAGGTAACTATATTGAAATGACACCTGACGGCAACGTAACTATATATGCAGGTAAAAAGAAGATGAACCTGAATATGCACGATATTGACTTCAGTAAAATCAAAGAAATGCGCTTTGGTGCAGGTCAAACATGGACTACTGAAGGAATAATAGACCGTATAACAGGCTCATTAAGGCGAAGCAACAGCCTTGACTACTTTAAGAAGGGCGGCAATAAAACCAAAGAGGCGTTACTGAATATTATGTCTGAAACACCTCGTCAAGCTAATGCCGCCGCAGTAAAAGAAGGCAACGCTATTGGTGAACAGATAAAAGATTATCGCAAAAACTTGCTAAAACAAGCCAAAAAACATGGTCCACTAAAGCGTCAAATGCTACAAGACGCCGTATATGTAATTGAACCATCGCGACCAAAACGCGGCGAAAAATCACCATCATATGATGAACGCTTGAAAGTATTTGAAGAAGTTTATGGAAAGAGTGCCGCTGAAGCGCTGGATCAATACAATAGCTTCTTACGCGCTGTATACAAGAACTTGCTAGCTCGCCAAAACGAAAAGAGGGTAGAGTTAGGTAAAGACCCAATTATGGAGCGTAAAGACTATATTACGCACCTAGGAGAAATGCAGTCTGGCAAGGGAGCTATCGCGGCTATGTATGGCGGTGCCAAGAATCTATTATCTGGCGGAGATGTGGCTATTGAATCTCGTCAATCACTACCAGCTAAATTAGCAGGCCGTACGGGACTATTCAAACCAAGTCAAAAGTTTAACCAATTTGCTATGCAACGCGTAGGTGACGTAAAGCCAACAGATCCATTTACGCCACTAATGGAATACAGCAAGATAGCCCTACACAACATTCATATGACAGATGCTATTACAATGAACCGCTCTCTGGAAGTGGCAGTGCGCGCAGCTAGCGAAGCACGACAAGAATTTGCAGGTAAGGGTACTAGCGGTATACAAAAGCTAGCTGACAGAGTAGACGCCCTGTATAATTCGGCTGCTTCTGGCAATGTTAATGCTGAAGAGCTAACGCAAGTAAGAAATAAACTATACGGACTAGAGCGTGCAATTGGTCGAAAAATAGACGGTATACAAGAACTCAGTCGTCTAGTTAAAAAAGCTGACAAGTTTGGCGTAGAGAAACTAGACGCAAAAGATGTAAATGGTCTAAAAGAAACCACCAACAATGTGGCTGAAAGTCTAGATAAGATGCTTAATGACGTAAACTTTATGAAGCTGATGTCTGATAGCGCAAACGGGCTGACTCAATTTGTCGGATTTGTCCAAGAACACGCAAACCGACTAGCTGGAAAGACAGACCCATTCCAACGAGTCGTAAATGATACAGAGCCAAGTAAAATGCGAAAATTCGCAGATGCAACTGGTAGGGCATTGATGAAGCAGGCGGCACTATCTAAGATTGTTGGCAATATGAATTCAGTGGTAGCTCAAACGGCATCACTACCTGCTCTATTCTCTACAACCAACCCGAAAGCATTAATACAGGCATTCAAGCTAAAAAACCGTAAAGCTATATTACAGAAGTCTGATGCTCTAGCCCTAAGGTATGCAGACGATAACCTGACGGATGACACCAAGTTTGAAAAAACTATGAAAACTGCTGGTATTCCTATGGAAGTAGTTGAAAGAGGCGTTATTGAATACACCTTCTTAGCTAAATATAATCAGGCAATCAATAATGGACTAAGCGACGCGGATGCAGTTAGATACGCAGAACGATTCATTAATGACACGGTGACCTTACGCGACCAGATAAGCACCCCACGGGCATACAATAGACTATTGCCTGCATCATTCTTACAGTTCACGCGAGAAGTTACACAACAGAACCGTTATGTATGGAACCAGATGACTAATAAACAAAGAGTGGCACTTGCTGTTAATACGGCAATTGCATATAGTGCGATAGAAGCGCTAACTGGAAATAAGCCAGGGGTTGATCCATTAGGTACACTAATCGAGATTGTAGGCGACTGGCTAAGTGGTGGCGACGATGACGATAAAGACAATTCGGTACAGACTAAGCTAGAGCGTACAATCCAAAAAGTAGCTGGCCAGGCAGTTACAGCCGTACCTATAGCTACAGCTATAGTTAATACCGCAACAACAAAAGACGACCGCAAGAAGCTATTTGGTAAAGAGAGCAACTTAGGACGTTACGACGGTACAATACCAGTTGTTGATTTACCTCGTAAATTGATTGACACTAAGGGTAAATTGGATGAGGCAGCTAAAGCGCGTGAAGATGGTGATGACGATAAGGCAGAAGCAAAAACTAAAGACGCTATGTATAACATCCTAGGTCAATTGCCAGCAGGTAGCCAATTAAAGAAAACTATTCAGGGTATTGCGGCAGCTCACTCTGGCGAAGTAAAAGACGGCAATGGTGAGACAAAGGTTGAGTTTGAAAAAGACAATCCATTCAATCTTGTCCAAGGTGCTCTATTCGGTAAAAACGCACTAATACCAGTGCAAGTAGAAGAAGGAAAGAACTCGTGGGTCAATCTATTTAAGACTGGTGGTCTAGTCGCTAACGCGTCTAGCGGTCTGCAAATAAACATGCCAACCAACAATAACCCACAACAAAAACAAGCAACAGATAATCAAATAGACCTACAAGGACTAAGCAAGAAAGAAGCCGCTTCAATTAAGAAGAAACTAAAGAAGGGCGACTATACATTCCAAGACGGATTGCTAGTAAACAAAAATGGTAACGTAGAAAAAGGTGTATACAAAAAGCTTGCTCAATCTCAAGGACAAGGTGATGAAGCTTATCGCAACTGGATGAAGGCGTATGATATTGATAAAACATCAACTATTAAAAAAGAGTTTACTTCATTCAATGCAACATTAAACAAGCTACAGAACGGTACAGAAAAGGTAGATAAAGCTAAAACTGCCGTCAATATGATGACTGGTAAATACAAAGGCTTGCCAGACTGGGTAAAAGAGCGCTACTACAAAGAATCTGGATATACAAAGGATCAAATTGAGTACGGTGCGATGACATCTCATAACGAAGTAAGCCTGATGGATAATTACTGGCGTCAAAAGGCTCAAGAATCATCACATGAGGATCTAATACAAGAACTAGCCAATGGTCGACGAAAGAGTATTACAGGACAAATGTTTGCTAAAAATGGTGTAATCAATAAGCTACGCGCTGAAGGTTACATCACTAAACAGGAAGCACGCGCCCTTAACGCTACTCAGTTTGACACTGACGGCAATAAGATAACCAAAGATACCTCAGGTGGCTCTGGACGCTCAGGTAGTGGAAGGGGTAGAGGACGAAGAGGTGGTAGGTCAAGCGGCGGTGGTAGTGCGTCTCCACTAGCTTCTGCAACCGCTAAGAGTATGAGTCTAACATCTTCTGCACCAAAAGCTAACGAATCATCCGCAAAAAACACAAGTATAAACCAAATCGGACAAAACCTAATAAACAAGACTAACACTCAAAAACAGATAACTAATACATTAAAAAAGTGGAATGGTGCAGGTACCAGCAAAAACACGCGAATCCGCATTAAGAAAGCATAATAGTGATAATTATGATATAATATAAGCAGAAAACAGCGTGACCTAAAGAACACGGAGCGTCTGGCAATAATAAGCCGGCTCCGTGTTTTTAATTTAGGAAAAACGCCATGAACACTACGCAACTTATGTCGGCAGTCATGCTGAAAGCTACTGGTAAGGTGCGCAACCTACCAGAAACAGACAAGAAATACCAGAAAATACTAGGTATTGCTAACATGTATATCCCTGTATGGCAAAGTGAACCTAATGTCGATTGGCAGTCTTTATATGACCCTAATTACAATATCGGAACACTATCGACGAATCAGGAATATGATATTGACTTTACTAAGGTTGCCAAGATAAGCAACGTATACGGCGACACTATAAAGGTCAAAAAAGACAATCAGATTAAAGAATATACTACAGTGCCACCAGAGCAAGCGGGAATGTATAAGGGGCAAGACTGCTGCACTATCTGTGGCAATAAACTAGTATTTATCGATCCTATACGAAGTGATGACCCTGTACTGGGCGGACAAATAACAATACCTGTATATTTACGCGCCCCACTGCTGACAAGCCCAAGCGATATGGTCCCAGTAGACAATCCAATGTGGCTAGTGGTGATGTGTGCGGCTGAATATGCTCGCAACGACATTCTTCTGCAGAACCAATACGGCAATCTCATCAATGAAGCCAACCAGCTAATGGAGAAAATGGTAGAGAATAATGCTAGCCAAGCTAAGTATGCACCTCTAAGTATGATTCCAGGAGTGTCTGACATATGCTAAAACTCCCTAGCAGCACTAAAGCGCCAAAAATACAGCGGCTGTCGGTTGAGGACTGGACAAACGGCGTAGTCACTGCATTTGATGATGGTCGCTCACCGCTAAGAGGTCTAAGGTCGTCTGAGAATATGATATTGGATCAGGACTCTGTCATTACCGTGCGACATGGTACTGCTAAATATGGTCCCCAACCACTAGGAACAGTCTTAGGTGAATTGGCTGAATTTCGTAGCACTACAAAAGATGGCTCTGTAAACTGGCTAGCTTGCCTTCAAAGGATAAATGGCAAAACAAAGCTATGTATAGCTAAAGGTGAAGACCCAGCCTGGCAAGTTGTAGAAGGTAAAGAATATCACGAATCAGCCCGCGGTCATTTCAAGCAGATACGCAACAATCTTCTAGTCATGAATGGAGAAGATACTCTTAGCTACTTGGATATACCAACAAAGAAGATAGTAGCATTTCAGAAAATATCAGACCCAGCAAAGCCAATACTAGATAAAAACGTAGGGCTAACTGGTACAGGATTTAAGGTGTTTTATGCAGTTACCTTTAACTCTACTGTTGGTGAAACTGCAGGATCGCCTCTATTATCTCAAGCAATCTCTACAGACCGAGATATGTGGAACGGTGAAAAACATAACCTGTCGGTCAAGCGTCCAGATAGTACAGAAGCTAAGTCGTGGAATATTTACTGTGGTGTTGGTGTTGACGGCGGCGGAGAGCCTACACTTTATCGTCTAGCTGCCGCACTACCAATGGATCAGACAGTATTTGTAGATAATGGATCGCGTAGCCTAGACATGTCAGTACCTCTACCAAAAGACAATAACACGGCTGGTCCAAAAGCAACACGAGCCGATGTAGTCAATGGCCGTATATGGATGACTGGCGATAAAGACAATCTATTCTATGTATGGCGTGGTGGTGATTATGGTCATGAGCTAGACTTCTCACCTGGATATGGCGGTGGATATACGCCAGTAGGAAATGGTACCAAGGAGGTGCCATTTGCAGTACGACCATATCGCGATGGTAAAGGCGATCCTAAAGTGACGGTCCTAGCAAACGGTACAAACGGTACTGGTAAACGATTCTATATTACACCAACAAATATTACTTACGGTGAAGATACTATTACAGTCTGGCAAGTACAAGAAGATACTGGTGCTGACGGTACAGATAGCCCTGACGCTGTAGTCATTTACAATAACGACCTACTATATCCAAGTCGTGGCGGATTTAATACTACAGGAACTCTACCACAATTACAGAACGTCCTATCTACAAGACGAATTACTAACACTATTCAAGATGCTATTAGCAACCTAAACAGTAAAGCTATAGAAAAAGCCGTAGGTCTAGCATTTGAAGGACGCGTGTATTGGGCACTACCTGTTGCCGCTGACTACAACAATCAGATATGGATTTATGACACCGACCGTAGGGGCGCGTGGATGAAGCCGTGGAGTATTCGTGCTGACTGGATGACATTATATAACGATAACTCAGGTATAACTCACTTCTTAATAGTTCAAGGAAACAAGATAGTCGAGCTGTCTAAGGGTGCAACTACAGTTGATGATGGTAAGCCGTTTAACACTAGCGCACAAAGCGGTCAATTGCGATTTGAAGAAACTGGAAGGGACTGGGCGCGTGTACTCAAGGTGGTATTTGTACTGCTCAGACCTCAAGGTCGTATTAATCTTACCGCCACTATTAAAACAGAAGACGGGCTGCAGACATTTACAGAGACAAGATTTTTCGGAGCGTCTTCAAGTCGTACTGGATGGAGCGAGCCAGGCGTTGGTTGGAGTTCTATCGGATGGAGTGAGGTGAGAGGCATACCTGAAACCTTTAACTCTGCCAGCGAAGAAGTGGAGCTAGAAGTAGATGAGGACGCTCACTGGGTGCAATATGGCTGGAGTTCATCAGACCCTGGCGTAAGTTACAGCATATCGAGAGTGGTATTTGAATACGTAAATATTGGCACGAAAGACCAAAGCTAAAGGAGGAATAACAGAATGGCAAGTGTTAGTGACAAAATTACAAAAGTAAAAGACGGCAGCAACCCTAACGTAGCGCGAGTAGTTACCCCACGACCCGCAAATTCTGACACTCTATCTGTAGATAGTTTGACTGGTTGGACTGAAGATACTGCTGTGCATTTTATGACGTATAGAGTAGACTCAACTGGTAAAGTGGTCCCAGGTAGCCAGAGAGACTGGAAGGGTATGGCAAATAAGGCTACTGGTCAGATTATTAGTTTACAAATCCAGAATAACGCAATAGATGATGGTAACTTAGTTGGAGATATTGTTCAAGCTGGTCCTACTGCTGGTTGGGCGCAAGATCTAGCCGAGGCAATGCTAGAATCTCATAACAGCGACGGTTCTCTAAAAAAAGGTGCTGTAGGGGCTGAGAATATAGCCAAAGACAGTATTACAAAAGACGCACTCAAAGAGGGGTCTATTACAGCCGACAAGATAGACTTTACGACTATGCCACTTGCGGAAAAAGTAAAAGTAAAACGCAATGACACAACTACCGATAAACCTGTGAATATACAGTGCGGTACTGCCAGAATATTAGTAACTGCTCGCGCCCTTGAAGCTACCACCGATATATATTTTACAAACCAGTTTAAGAAGGACACATTCCCCGTAGTAGTCTGTACATTCATTGGATACACGCCCAACCCCAACGACGCTTGGACAGATTCCCCGCTCGATACGTGGGGTGCTGCAACAATGAGTGCATTAAAGATTACTAACTCATCATTTAAGGCAACTATCCGTCGTTTTGACGGAGCTTGGCTAGAGGGTGCTTACTACTTTAACTGGATAGCGATTGGTCAAGCTTAGACTACTTAACATACTCTAACACAATACTAACTTCTGAATTGCCCCAGGGGTAGCTACCTGATATTGTTACACTAGTATCGTCTATTGACGTTATTCCCGACTGGTGAGTATTCTCGACATAAGGCAGTGCTTGCTTTGTTAGATTATTTGATAAAGTGCCGCCAAGCCGCATATTGCCATAATATTTTATTAGTTCCCATCTACTAGTTAAGCCTTGAATACCATGAGCGAGCCTCGACGTACTGTTACCAGTCATATTCACAGTGCCACGCACAACTTTACGATAAATAGGGCGACCGTCAATCCACTTGTGACCAGTGTCCTGTTCTTCAGTACTATATTTATTGCCAGGCATTGTCGTAAAGTCAATCTTGTCTGACTAATGTATAAATGGTAAAATAATAATATAAATTAACCAGTGTGATCTCAAGAAACGGAAGCACGTATAAAGACGAAAGGCTTCCGTTTTTTATATGCCAGGATCAAACACAGACCTAAGCGAACGCCTAGTCAAACTAGAGGTGTTCAATGAAAAAGTAGCAGAACCATCATTAGCTCAAATATTAGCCAAACTAGACGGGCTAGTGCGTGAATCTGAATATGTAGAGCGAAATAAATATGTAGATGGAAAAATAAATGATATTGAAAAGAATATCAAAGCAATTCAATACCATAACGATACACTAGATGGCAATGTCTTCATAAAAGCTATCGTTACTGGCGAAAAGAAATTTGTAGGAGTAATCATCAAATATACAGGTCTAACCGTACTTATAGGCGCGGTAGGGTTATTTTTGCTTACTCAATTTACCCACCTTATTCAAAATAGAGCACCCGTTGAAGTAATAGAAAAAGTAAAGGAGGTAACAAAATGATAGAAAAAGCACTAGCTTGGTTTTACGCACGTAAAGGTCGAGTTTTTTATTCGATGGAAAGTCGGAATGGTCCAAACTCGTACGACTGCTCAAGCTCTGTATATCACGCTCTAAAAGAAGCAGGTCTTTTACCTGCAAGCTATTGGATAGGAAATACTGATACTTTATTTGACGCCCTAGAAAAGAATGGTTGGGTACGACTACCTGAGGACGCTAACGGCGAAGCGGACACACAACGAGGAGATATCTTCATTTGGGGTATTCGTGGCAATTCTGGAGGTGCATTGGGTCATACAGGAATGTTTACGGACGCAGATAATGTCATTAACTGTCGCTATCAAGCAGGTATTGTAATAGACAATCACGACTGGCTCTGGAGTGCTTCAGGTTGCCCACCATATGCATTCTATCGATATGTAGGCAAACCAAAAGAAGCTAAGCGTGTAGCACTTCCTGAAGTATATTATGCAGATGAAGTAGCAACCGTATTCGATTTACGACAAATTAGATGTAACCGATTGATTGATGAGTTTGATTGGGAAGATAACGGCGTACCTGTTTCTGTGGCGGTGAAGACGGATAAAGACGGATATCTGCTGGACGGTGAGATAAATACAGGGGATTACTTCCGAATTGTCGGTGGCACAGAGGTATTAGACGAAACGACTGAAGGCGGAAAGAGATACCTACAGCTAAAAATGGCAGATGACGGCATCTGGGTATTAGCGGAACGAGTACGTGAACTGGCAAATGGAGATGCAGGCACGCCACGACCAGAAAAACGCCCTCAGCCACAACCAGCACCAAAGACACCAGAGATACAACAAACACCTCAAATCAAAGAAAAGCCACAGGAGCAACCGCTAGCACCACAACCAACAAATGAAGATGTTATGAGGTCTATCGGCAAATTAAGTCAAGATGTTGCTAAGAATAAAAGCCTATTAGAGAAGATTATCGATTTTCTACTAAGTATTTTTAAGTTTAAGAAATAAGGAGGAAGTATGAAAACTACCAAATATAATGCACTAGAAGAATTGCACAATGAACTGAATCGCGGCACGCCAGGCGACGAAGTTTCTCTTAATATCGCGGGCAAAGAGGTACTGAAAATCAAGTTTCAAACTGGCGGCACAGCTACCACAGAGCGCAACGGTGTATTTATTGAGGACTTGCTTATTGTAGCTTACTCAAAACTAGCAGACTACAACCGAGGATTGCCTTGTCGTGAAAACAGTTTAGCTCTTACGAAAATTGAGGAAGCTATTATGTGGCTGGCTAATCGTAAGGTTGAGCGTGAATCTCGCGGCGTGTACGGTACTGAGGAAAAATAGTAGGAGGAGATATGAAATCACTAGAAGCATTAAAGAATATCAACTATAAAGACGTAGCTATTCGCTCTGGATGGACATTCTTACAGACGTTTATCGCGACATTTTTGCTTGCGGGTGTAAACCTAGTGAACTTGCTATTCGCGGCGAGCTGGCACGAATTATACGCCTTAACGATGGCTACTGCGTTATCTGCAATTGCGGCTGGATTATCTGCGGCTAAGACTATTATTCTAGACTTAGTACGACAGATGAAAGAAGCCGTTGAATAATTCAGATAGCTCTGTAATCCTATAAAAAACTACTACTTTTGATCGAGGGTAGTTTTTTTGTTGAGTAATTCGGAAATTCCGAACAACTGAACTATTCGGAAATCCCGAACAGTTGACTGAACGTAAAATATTTGCTAGGATAGAAGTATCAATTTCAGATTGCCGGCCTCTATCGATTGAAAAAAGGTTTTCTTTCGATTGGGGCCGCTTTATTTTGCCCTGAAATACTAAAAAATAGGATTTTTCTGTCAAGCCCTTAGCACTACGGACTTGTGGAAAACTCCTCGGAAATGTAAAACGCCAGAGCTAGTAATGGTGCTAGTTAGCTGTTGGCTCAAAATTTGGAGGGTTAACAGAGGTGAAAACCACTAATATTAATTCTAATGCTAATGCAAAAAAGTTTCATAGAAACTATAATTCTAATTCTAATACTAATATTAGTCGTGATAAGTATGCTAAATCTAAGCAAATAGAGAATATGGCGACTAGATTATGTCAGATGTTTGGGAACGAACAATACTTCGCATTTTACTGTAAAGTGTTCTGGAAATTACCAGAAGCTACGGTTTGGCAATTAGCAGAAACTGCACTAGAGGCAAAACAAACTCCAGGACGATTATTTACGTATTTATGCAAAAAGGCAGGCGTATGAGTTTTGATACTAAAGAAGCTAGGCGTAAACTTATTGAACGGATTAATAAGGCTAAAGCAGATCGAGAACAACTTAGACTATTACGTAAGAATAAAAATGGCTGTGAACACGAATGGAAGGTGTACAAACAGATTATCAAGATTGATCATTTTGCTACTGTCATGAAGGGTCAAATACGTAAATATAGCGGTCCAACTTCACCGTATTTTATAGTTAAAGGATGTCATAAATGTCATGAAAAACATTACATTGACTTAAAAAATCTGTAAAATAGAACAATTGGGGCGTAAAGGTTACAAATTAAACCTAAGTCACTCTAAGGAGAGAAGAATGACCGCACCAATTCTATCAATCACAACATCAAGAGCTACTGTAATAAGTGAATTACAGAAAATAGATGAAGTACTAGACGTAGAATATCAGACAGAGAACATCAGAGAGCTAGCGTTTCAATTTATTCATTATTCAGCAATAGTCGAAGATATGTCACCAGCCACAGTAGCTACTAGAGTGGTACGTCTTAAACAATTTGTTAATTTCTGTGACGAATTACACAAAACTAATATAACCGAGCTGTCGCTTAGATGGCTCGATTTTTATTTTTATGAATACAGAAAAACTCATGCAGCTTCAACCACAAACTCAACAAAACGAGTAATAAAAGCATTCTTCAAATGGTGCAATGAACACATGAATCTAAACTGTATTAATTCTGAGCTTATTAAGTCACGTAAGAACGCTAAACCACGACCAAGATATATACAACATCATGTTATACAACTAGTACTCAACAGGACGTCAAATAACGCGAAAGAGCGGCATATAAACATGCTAATAGATTTTGCATACGACACTGGATTACGTATTTCAGAGATTGCCAATGTTAGTTATAGGGATATAGATGGATTAAACTTATACGTAAAGGGTAAGGGTTCTAAGGATCGTACAGTATTCCTAACTAAACGATTAAAAGACAAGATAGATGAATTCGCGACAGACTACAACCGATTATCTGGTCCTCTATTCAATACAAACGATAAAACAGCTAGAGTGTGGATCCAACGAGCATTTAAGAAATATGCAGATATTCATATAACACCTCATCAATTAAGACATAGTTTTGCAGTGCGTCTACTAATAGCTGGATGCGATCTTATGACAATACAGAAATTGCTAGGGCACAGTGATATATCGACGGTCCAAATATATCTTCAAATTAAAGATGAATTAGCCGAAAGTCAGTTCTATAAAGCAATGGATAAAGCTCAAGGCTATTGACATATTTAATCATTTTTGCTATACTGGTGACAGTTGAGAAAGGCATTACACTTTCCAAGCATTTTTACACCAAACACCATTTAGGCTCTCTACCAAACATTGAAAATGGCAGAGAATCTGATTGTTACTACATATAATTGTTGTGGTGGACAGTCGTAGTTATGGGGAGGCGCACCTCACCAAGTTCCTACGA
>ERZ772795.26-NODE-26-length-38721-cov-9.63609_pt1 | contig 38721 bp, 28 predicted proteins | sample MGYA00511346_ERZ772795 | MGnify/ENA primary metagenome ERZ772795 (study PRJEB29015, sample SAMEA2738032) | human oral metagenome | biome: human oral; feature: human-associated habitat; material: saliva | place: China | collected 2245 ... | reverse complement strand
CGTTCGAGCATCTGGCATTACGACGCTGAGCGCGGCCTGTGGCGTTTGCGTTTCCGCCAGGAGACTCCCGCCTCCTAAAGCTCAGCTCCTAATTTGCGGGCTCTTGAGCCCAAAGATTTCCGTGCAATAAAACCCCGCCGCATCCTCACTTGCGAGGATGCGGTGGGGTTTTTCTCAATAGATGTTCGCCGCCTTCTGGCGAATCCGACGAGCGGTATGCCGTGCGGCCGGGACCTTTAAACCGCCCGGTCTGCCGCCTGCCTGCAGGTAGGCTTCTGGGCTTATTGCCCTGACCCCTTAGCCGACGAACATGGAGGCGTTAGCCTGCTCGGTGTCTGCGTAGTTCACGCCTGCACGGGTGAGTGCCTCGTTAATCTGGGTGATGGATGCTTCGACCTGGCGCTGGGTTGCGTGCCACTGGTCCAGCACGCCCTGGAAGTTAGCGGATGCGGAGCCGGTCCAGGAGCTCTGCAGGTCGTGCAGGGATGCGGTCATGCCGTTGACGTCTGCGGTAATGGATGCGACGTAGGATCGTGCCTGTGCGCTCTTGGCTGCGATGACTTCGGAATCGACATTGAACTGTGCCATGGTTTTTCTCCTTTGAGATATGTGAGATGGGTGGGGCGGTTGCCCCGTGGTGGCGCTTGGGGTTTGGATCTCTGGAAGGGTTGAGTTCCTGACCGGAAGCTTGTTATCACTATATCTTTCAAAATGCATCAAACGAGCTAAAAAATCATGATTTGATAAATCTGTGGATAAACCCGCCAGATTCACTCCGGCATCTCAAAAAAATCGAAAACCTGCCCGAAAATGACGCCGCCATGACGCGCCGCGAGTCATCGTCTCGCCTTCTAACTCCACCTCCAAGGCACAGCAAAACCCCCGAACCGTAGAACACTCAAGTTCTACAATCCGGGGGTTTATGCGTCAGTGTTACTTCATCAGCTGATCGTCCGAGACGGGCGGCGGATAGAACGGCAAAGAAATCACGAAGGTAGCACCGCCACCCTCGGTCTCTTCAATGTGAATCCTGCCCTCATGCTGCTCAATAATCGCAGCCACAATGGACAGGCCCAGACCCGTACCACCGGTCTCACGCGAACGTGAAGCGTCGGTGCGGTAGAAGCGCTCGAACACGCGCTCGCGGTCCTCGCCGTGAATACCGGGGCCGTGGTCGCGCACCTCCAGCACGGAGAGCGGGAAGCCGGGAACCTCTTCGCGCACGCCCACCGCAATCTCCAGGGGAGAGCCGTCGGGGGTGTAACGCATGGCGTTGGTCAGCAGGTTCGCCACGACCTGACGCATGCGTGATTCGTCGCCGAGCACGGTTGCGGAGGTTGGCGCCACCTCTTCGTTCAGGCCCACCAGGGACACCGCACGATCGGGCGCCGTAGCGTAGGCGTCGTTACTAGCGTCCACCGCCAGGTTGAACAGGTCGAAGGGCGCCAGCTTGGATTCGCGGCGCTCATCAATACGTGCCAGGGTCAGCAGGTCTTCCACGAGCTGGCCCATACGCTTGGACTCCGATTCGATGCGGCTCATCGCGGTAGCGACAGCCTCATCGGTCGGTAGCGCGCCCTGACGGTACAGCTCCGAGTAGCCTCGAATACTGACCAGCGGGGTGCGCAGCTCATGCGAAGCGTCACCCACAAAGCGGCGCATTTTCGCCTCGCTCTTCTCACGGGCTTTGAAGAGCATTTCAATCTGGGTGAGCATCGTGTTCAGCGAAACCGCGAGGTTACCAATCTCGTTGCTGGGGTTGTAGTCCTCAATACGCTGAGAGAGGTCACCGGCAGCGATCTTGGCGGCGGTCTGCTCCACGCGAGCCAGCGGCTCGAAGGTGCGGGTCACAATCACCCAGGTCATCGCAATCGCGGAGGCGAGAGTCGCTAAACCAAACGCGAAGGTCAGCACGCCCACGAGGGCGACCACCTGGTTCGTTTGTTTCAGTGGCATGGCAATAATCAGGGATGCCGCCTCCGTTAGCCCGGAAGAGTCGTTCGACTCAATGGGTACGGCGAGCACGCGCCAATCGGAGGAGCTGCCCACCGCGTTGACGGTGACCGCCTCCTCGTTTTGCTTCCGAACCTTCTCTTCGGTCCAGCCTTGCAACGCCGGCTCGCTGAACTGACCGCTGTCCTCGGACTTGAGCGAGTACAGTACGTTGCCGTCCTTGTCGAGCAGGTACAGGCGGTAGGTGCTCAGGGATTGTTCCTGATTGCCGGAGGGGCGCACGGTCGCCAGCTGCACGAGTGAGGGGGCGCTGTTCTTCATCTCTTCGTCCAGCTGGTGCACCATCTGGGCGCGCAGAGCGGAAATCGCCACCAGGCTCGTCACCGCAATGGAGAGGGCGATGAGCATGGAGGTGATGAGCACCAGCTGGGTGCGAAGGGAGAGAGACTGGGGAATCCGGTCGAGGGGTTTGAGCGCCACGTTAGCCTCGAGAACCGCGAATCATGTAGCCCACACCGCGCTTGGTGTGGATGAGCGGCTCGTGGTTTTCACGGTTGTTGTCGATCTTGCGGCGCAGGTACGAAATATAGGACTCAACGATGGAGGAGTCACCGTTGAAGTCGTACTCCCACACGTGGTCGAGAATCTGCGCTTTGGACAGCACGCGGTTGGCGTTGAGCATCAGGTAGTGCAGCAGGTTGAACTCGGTGGGGGAGAGATCAATCTCTTCGTCACCGAGGAACACTTCGTGGGTGTCCACGTTCAGGGTGAGGGCGTCAACGCGCAGTACGGCGTCGTCCTCGTCCTGGACGCTGCGGCTACGGCGCAGAATGGCGCGGATGCGGGCGATCACCTCGTCGAGGGAGAAGGGCTTGGTGACGTAGTCGTCGCCACCGGCACCCAGGCCGGTCACCTTGTCCTCGGTGGCGTCTTTTGCGGTCAGGAAGAGCACGGGGGTGGTGGTGCCGTTTTCGCGCAGGCGGCGGGTCACCTCGAAGCCGTCCATGCCGGGCATCATGACGTCCAGGACAATGAGGTCGGGGTTTTCGGCGTGTGCCTTTTCGAGGGCTTCGCGGCCGTTGCCGGCGGTCACTACTTCAAAACCGGCAAAACGCAGGGAGGTGGCGAGCAGTTCAAGAATGTTGAACTCGTCATCGACGACTAGGAGTTTTGCTTCAGCAGACATACTCTATCTTTCTCTCTGAATGGCAGGCTGTACTTGATAAGTGAATGATGTGTGTGAGCTTGCGGCTCAAATCTTTATGCCTTGTTGCGGCGCATGACCGACAGAATCAGTGCGGCCATGAGGGCAATAAAGGCGACGGGGAGGAGGACCAGCGGAATCTGGCTCATGAGGGCGGGCGGCGTTGCCCCAACCCACTTCATCACGAGCATGGTAACTCCGGTGAGCAGACAGAGCAGAGCGAGAATCGCGCCGCCTGCACCGAGCCAGCGGATGGCTCCGGCGTAGGGAAGGGGCGCGGGTACCCGGTCTGCGGTGCTGCGCGTGTCCTGTACGGGTTCATTACTCATAAATTTAACGGTATCAGCTCACACACAGCTGTTAATGAGCGAAGCCCCAGATTTAGCGGTTTGAGACTCAAATTCACAGCGTATGTGAAGCTTGGGGGAGCGGCCGCACTGTTTGCGCACGCGAGATGCTTTAATAGGGGTATGTCTGAACAGGTTATTGAACTGCTCCCCGAAACTACGCCCGCTGCTGACGCGCCCGCAGAGTCCGTTGTGCCTTCTGCCGCGCCTGAGAGCACCGATGAGGGTAGCGCTGTACCTGCTGAGACTCAGCCCTCCGTGAACGCTGAAGAGACTGTAGCGGCTGATGCGCCTGCTGAGGAACCTGCCTCCGAGGAATCTACTTCCGCGGAATCTACCTCTGAGGAATCCGCCACCGAAGAAGCTGAACAGAACGAAGACTCCACCCCCGACCCCTTCACCCCGCTGGACGAAGAGGTGGGTACCCCCTCCCTGGGCGTTCCGCACAAGCTGCGCCGCACCTCCAAGGTGGATGAGATTCTTGCCGCCGCCAAGGATGTGGCGTTGCAGGGCGTTCAGGAAATCGCTCCGGCACACGCTATCGGCCTGGTGCACCACGTGCGCGCCGAGGAAGAGCGTCTGAGCACTCACCTCTTTGAGTGCACTCTGCCCGGTTACCGCGGCTGGTTCTGGTTTGCGACCCTCTCGCGTGCGCCTCGCTCCCGCGTGGCAACGATTTGCGAGGTTGGTCTGCTGCCCGGTGATGACGCGCTGATCGCGCCGGATTGGGTGCCGTGGGCTGACCGCGTTCGCCCGGAGGACCTGCAGGAGAACGCCGCGCAGGAGAATGCAGAGTCTGCTGAAGCCACTGAAGCAGAGGAATCTGCTGAGTCCGGTGAGCCTGCAGAGAACAAAACCGCAGAGAACGAATCTGCTGTGGAAGAAATTGCAGAGGCTGAGTCCGCAGAGTAGAGCCTACTATCCACTCCTCTTAATAAGGGGCGGGTTAGCAAAATGCATATATAAGGTGTTGTATTGAGTCGTCCAACGGTTATTGTTGGGCGACTCAATGACTTAAGCCGTGGCAAAAGCCGCTGAAAAAGTACATAATAGAATATTGAATTAAGTAACGACTTAGGCAGTGCTATCTAAGCACTGTTGCGGTGATAGCTGGGAGAGATATATGACAGACCTCATCGATACCACAGAGATGTATTTGCGCACCATCCTCGAACTGGAGGAAGAGGGCATCGTCCCCATGCGTGCGCGCATCGCTGAACGACTCGAGCACTCCGGCCCGACCGTTTCCCAGACCGTGGCACGCATGGAGAAGCACGGTCTGCTCACCGTTGAGCCGGACCGCCACCTCGAGCTGACTGAGGAAGGCCGCCACAAGGCGGTCGAGGTCATGCGTAAGCACCGCCTGGCTGAGCGCCTGCTCTCCGACATTATTGGCCTGGAGCTTGAGTACGTGCACGAAGAGGCATGCCGCTGGGAGCACGTCATGAGTGACAAGGTGGAGAAGCGCATCCTGGAGATGCTCAAGGATCCCAAGTTCTCCCCGTACGGTAACGCTATCCCCGGCCTGGAGGATCTGGGCCACGTGAGCGAGACGAACGACGAGCGCACCGTGCCCATGTCCCTGGCTGCGCGCGACTCTGGCCCCGAGGATCGTTTCACCATTTCTCGCTTCCCCGAGTCCATTCAGACTGACGTTGAGCTGCTGAAGCTGCTGGCTGACGCTGGTATTGTCTACGGCGCTTCGGTGTCTGTGATTGCTGGCCAGAACGATGACGTGATTGTTCACGCCGATGGCGAAGAGGACACCCTCTCCCTGGATATGGACGTGGCAAACGCAATTGTGGTCAAGCGCGGTGGCAGCCTCTAAGCTCCAGTTTTGAGAGTCTACTAACCCGCTTCACGCTTTAAACGGTGGTATCGCCTTCTTACTTGAGAGGCGGTGCCACCGTTTTTTGTGCCGTTGACTCCCGAAGAACCGGCACCGTCTTAAATAGTGGACGATTTTGATCAATAATCGGTGGAAAACGCCATATATAAGGGAAGAATCGGGCAAAAGCGGAGGGGTGAGGCGTATTCGGGCTGCAAAAGGCGGGGTACGCGGCGTGTATCAGTGGTTCAGACTGCCCTCACGTGAGCGAACATATACTCCTCTCTCAACTTTTTGGCAACTGCGCTTGAGTGCATTTTTCGTGTTTTTCGCTTAAATCTGAGGTTGAAATTGAGCGAAACGCCGGATTCTGAGTGAATTATGGGAGCAAAACCTTAAGAGACGAGGCTCATTCTTAAGAGTTTTGAACCATGTCCTTAAGGGGTGCTGGTGCATTAAAAGCGAATGTGCATCCTTGTGAAATGCCTAGTCAAACGCCTTAAATTGATTAAGCTCCCACAACTAAACGATGCTCTAGCCGTTCAGGCTCGCTCCGTTCCGCCGGGGGTGAAAGCTCAAAATTTAAGCCCGAATGAAGTGACAACTGGGAGTTTTCTGTGTATTCTCATTTCTGTGCCCAAATCCTAATCGTAAGAGGGCACCGTCGAAGCGGTTCCGCTGAGTTCTGCCAACGCTTCGATGAACGTCTACCCAATATGGCAGAAGCGGGGGACCCAATCCCCAAGCTGGGATACGGCTTCTCAATTGAGGAGCCTCGGGGCTAAGTCACTTCGGTGGCCGAGCGAATCCATGCTCGAGCCCGACAGCTCACCTCGTCAGGCAATGGAGGAATTACCAATGGCTAAGAAGATCGTACGTACCGCAGGTGCAACCCTCGCAGCAGGCGCAATCCTGCTCGGCTCGACCGTTCCCGCGAACGCATTTGCACAGATCCCCGCTGCTGCTGATCTGTCCTACGACTACACCAACTACGAGTTCGACTACACCAGCTACAACACCCCCGCAACCACCTACGTTGCACCCCAGGCTCAGGCACAGCAGACCTACGTTGCTCCCGCAGCAGCCGAGGCTCCCGCTGCACCCGCAGTTGAGACCACCTACGTTGCACCCCAGGCTGAGACCCAGCAGGCTTACGTTGCACCCGTTGCAGCTCCGGCACCCGCTGCACCCGCAGCTTCCTCCGGTAACGCATCCCGCGACGCAATCGTTGCAACCGCAATGAGCGGCCTGGGTGGCGCATACGTTTGGGGCGGCAAGACCTTCGGTGCATGGGACTGCTCCGGCTTCACCTCTTGGGTTTTCGCTCAGCACGGCATCAAGCTGACCGCTTTCACCTACGCAATGAAGAACGAGCTGCGCCCGACCTCTAACCCCCAGCCCGGCGACATCGTCTTCCAGAACGGCTACAGCCACGTTGGTATCTACCTGGGCGACGGCAAGATGATCTCCGCTCTGAACCCCACCAACGGTACCATGGTGCACCCCACCTCCTGGATGTCCGTTGACGGCTACTACACCGCTCTCTAAGCCTTAGCGCATAGAAGCTGGCTCTAGCCCAACATACTTCAAAAAGGCGCCTATCCCGCACGGGGTGGGCGCCTTTTGCGTGCCCGAGATTTGTGTATCCGAGATGTGTGTACCCGGGAGATTCCACGAAAAACCGCCGAGAGTGCACCCTAGTACGGGTGCATTCTCGGCGGTGTGTGTTTGAGGTGTAGGCGGTTAGGGTGCGAGAGCCTGCAGAAGCCTCTGCGGGTCACACCCCCACTCGCTGAGCTCAGCACGCAGATTAGCCCGCGCGGGCTCCTCCCAGAGCTTGAAAGCCTCTTCGGAAAGGAAGATACGCTCGCGACCCAGAATGGAACGTAGGAAGGTCGTACGGCCGGTACGGAAGGCCTCATTGTCAAAGTGGGAGTATTCACTGCGCACTCCGCGCAGGTAGCGGCGATAGCGTGCCGAATCAGCCGCCAGGATAGCCATATCGGCATCGAGGAACAACTGAATATCCGTCGGTTCATAGCCCGCCGGTAGGTCGGCAGACTCGGGAAGCTCGTGGGTTGCCGTGGCATGCACCAGAAGGCTCACCATCTGCTGCTCCTGCTCGGTGAGCAAGCCCGCGGTAACCAGCGGCTTTAGGGAGGCGCTCGCCAGCTGCTCGCTACGGCGCTCATCCTCACCCGGTGCACCCTCATAGACCGCGTCGTGGAACCACGCCGCCAGAATCAACGCCAGGGGAGTAGAACCCTGCGTGCGATGCGCGTAGAGACGGTCCAGGTCGGAGAGCATCTGCGAAAGGTGCCCGCTGTGGTGGTAGGCGCGGTGCGGCTGCTCCCACGCCTGCAGCAGGCTCTCACCCAGCTCCGCCACCTGCGCCGTGAGTTGAGCCCGCAGCTCGGCAGGGGCCTCCACGTGCTTGAGGTGGGGCGTAAACGCCGCTTCCCAGGCGCGAAGCAGACGCGGGCGAATCTTCTCGGGGCGCTCCTTGAGCGGAATGCGCAGACCGCTCGTAATGAGTGTGCGAGTCAGCTGTGCGCCGCTGAGCTCCTTCGCGCCCGCCCGTACTAGGTCCTCGTAGAGGTGCGCCGGAACATCGTAGTGGTCGCGGTCGAAGGCGCGCTTACTGATGCCCGCCGTTGCGGCGAACTCGTGCAGTTCCGCCAGGGACACATCGGAGATGAGGTGTGAGAAGACGGTGCCGTGTGCGGGCCAGGTGTGCGGGTCAATGTAGATGCTCATTCGTACATTGTAGGAGCGGTTCTGCCGCCGGGCGCGGGTGTCTTCGGGTGGTGAACACCGGGTGGTGAACACCGGGTGGTGAACAAGGCTTGGACGCGGTATGAGCGTGGGGTGACTGCCAGTGGATACCGACGGCTTGTCGTGGGCTGTGCCGACCGGAGGTGCGGGGTGCTTTATACTGGATAGGTACGCCCTCGTAGCTCAGGGGATAGAGCACTTCTCTCCTAAAGAAGGTGTCGGACGTTCGAATCGTCTCGGGGGCACACAGAACCGGCATTCACGTCGGTACGAGAAAACCGCCCGTCGCTTGCGTTAGCAGGCGCGGGCGGTTTCGCTGTCTTAATGTAGTGTGACTGCGCTATCTAGCAATCTTGTGGGGAAACGCATTAAAGCTTGGCAAGGTCTATCTTGCCCTGCTGCAGAATTTTTTGGCGAGTTGCTTCATCAGCCATAAGCTCAGCAATATTGTGCGGAACAACCTGCCAAGAAACACCCCAGCAATCTACACACCAGCCGCAGCGCTCTGCCTCAGGTATAGCCGAGAGTTGCTCCCAATAGTAATCAATCTCCTCCTGAGTGCGGCACGAAAGAATGACTGAAACTCCGGGCGTGAACGTGAAGTCATGAAAAGCGCCAGAATCTGCTGCCGCCATCCAGGTACCGTGCAGGTTGAAGTCGGTGAACATCACTGCATCTGCCTCAAAGGGGCTATTTTCTGGATAGTAGTACAGGGTGCCGCGGCGAGCGTCATCAAAAAGGGAAATCCAGCGGGTGGTGGCTTCCTCTGCATTGCCGTGGTTTGTACCGCCAAACATGAAAGAGGGCACGACGAAGGGCCGCGGGTCGCCTGCGGGGTTGGTAAGCATCAGCTGCCAGGTCATACCGAAACGATCACGCACCCAGGCGTAGCGCGGGGAGAAAGGATACTCACCCAGTTCCATCAGCACACCACCGGTACTTAGCTCGTTGTAGAGTTCATCGAGGTATGCTCGCGCCTGCGCCTCACCGCCGAAGAGGAGCGGGTCAAAGTTTAGGATGCAACTGATGGACTGGTTCGGGACGTATCGGTCATCACCGTTAATGAGTGAGAGCTGGAAGCCGTGGATGCTTAGAGTCGTCGTGAGTCCGGGCACCTGTTCCATGATGGAAGCATCGCGAAAAACCCTGGTATAGAACTGCGCGGCTTCGTCGGCTGAGCCATCGCGCCATAGGGCTATTGAGAGGCTCGGAGGTAAGGTCTGGGTCATGCGGTCATCCTAACATGACTATTCTGTACCACCGGTGTGCCGTTGCCGATTTAGGACGTGCGGTGGACGACCGAACGGGTGGGAGCCGCGCAACAAATGCGGTAGCATGGAATATCGAACGTGTATTCTAGGCAGCGAGGTAGATGATGAGCGACAAGCCCGAACAGCAGAAGCAGCCCTTCACCGAACAGGACGGCCTGTTCGCCGCCGAACTCGTCACCCCCTCAGCACCGGTAGACCCTGCACCGGTGGACGAGCCGCCCTTCGACCCCTACTACGACGTACCCCCTGCCGAGGACGACTACTACGCCCCTCCCATGGACGCCCCGATGACGGAGGCACCCGCACAGGAGGCATCCGCCGCCCTGCCCACCGGCATGCCCGCCTACAGCGCTCCTGCCACCAGTGCCCCTGCTGCCAGCGTGCCCGTTTCTGAACCCGGCGCACCCGCAGCTTTCACCGCCGCAGACCCGCTCGGCGACTTCATGCCGCCCGCCTACCGCGTCGGCGGCTACGGCGAGGACTTCGACCCCGCCGACCCCTACGGCGAACGCACCCACAGCCTCAACGCCGTGGACCCCGCATCCCTCACCGCCGGGCTCAACGAACGCCAGGAAGAGGCCGTGCTGCACTCCGGATCGCCCCTGCTCATCGTCGCGGGTGCCGGCTCCGGCAAGACCCGCGTGCTCACCCACCGCATCGCGTACCTGCTCGCAACCCACCGCGCGACCCCCGGCCAGATTCTCGCCATCACCTTCACCAACAAAGCTGCAACCGAAATGCGTGAACGTATTGAGGCGCTGGTCGGCCCGCGCGCCAAGCACATGTGGATTTCTACTTTCCACAGCTTCTGCGTGCGCGTGCTACGCCGTGAGGCCGCCGCCCTGGGTCTGAAGTCCACCTTCACCATCTACGATTCGACCGACTCGCAACGCCTGCTGAGCCTGATTATTAAAGAGCTCAACCTGGACACCAAAAAGTTCACCGCCAAGGCCGTGGGCAACCGCATCTCCGCGCTGAAAAACGAGCTGGTCAGCGCCGAGGCGTTCGCCTCCCGCGTGGCCTCCGATAACCCCTACGAGAAAACCATCGCGCAGATTTACACCGTCTACACGCAGCGTCTGCGCGCCGCCAACTCCCTCGACTTTGACGACCTGATTGGCCGCACCGTCTTTTTGCTCAAGAAGTTCCCCGAAATCGCGAACTACTACCGCCGCAAGTTCCGCCACATCCTCGTGGACGAGTACCAGGACACCAACCACGCCCAGTACCAGCTGGTGCGTGAACTGGTCGGCGCCCACGCGAAGGCACCGGCTGACCGCGGACCCTACCCGGACGCCGTGCCCCCCGCCGAGCTGACCGTGGTGGGTGACTCCGACCAGTCCATCTACGCCTTCCGCGGCGCGGATATCCGCAATATTACGGACTTCGAGAAGGACTACCCGAACGCCCACACGATCCTGCTGGAACAGAACTACCGTTCCACGCAGAACATCCTCTCCGCGGCGAACGCGGTCATTGAACGCAACCCCGACCGTCGCCCCAAGAAGCTGTGGACCGCCTCCGGTGCGGGCGCGAAGATCATCGGTTACGTCGCCGAGTCCGAGCACGCTGAGGCACGCTACATCACCCGCGAAATTGACCGCCTTGCCGATGAGCACGGCGTGCAGCCCGGTGACGTCGCCATCTTCTACCGCACCAATGCACAGTCCCGAACCCTCGAGGACATGCTCATGCGTGCCGGCCTGCCCTACCGGGTGGTCGGTGGTACCCGCTTCTACGAGCGTAAGGAAATCAAGGACGCCCTGGCGTACCTGCGCGCCCTGAGCAACCCCGATGACGACGTGAACGTGCGCCGCATTCTGAACGAGCCCAAGCGCGGTATCGGCGCCAAGTCTGAGTCCGTGGTGGCGGAGTACGCGAGTGCGAACCGCATCTCCTTCTACGCCGCCGCACGCCAGGCAGCCGACATCCCCGGTCTGGGCGCCGCCGCCGTGAAGAAGTACGCCGAGTTCGTACGCCTCATGGACGATTTGGCGCAGATTGCCCGCACCGAACCCGCCGCAACCTGCCTGGAAGCGGTCCTGGAGCAGACCGGGTACCTGGCGGCTCTGCGCGCCTCCAAGGACATTCAGGACGAATCGCGCGTGGAAAACCTCTCCGAGCTGCTCGACGCCATGGTCGAGTTCGAGACCGAGAACCCCGGCGCCGACCTGGAGCAGTTCCTTGAACACGTGGCTCTGGTCGCCGACGCCGACTCGATCCCGAACCGTCCCGCCAGCGCGGAGGGTGAGAACGCCTCCGCCGCGCAGATTGCCGCCGAAGCAGCTGAGGCGAAGGCGCAGGGCATGGTCACCCTCATGACCCTGCACACCGCCAAGGGCCTGGAGTTCCCCGTGGTGTTCCTGACCGGTATGGAGCACGGCCTGTTCCCGCATCAGCGTGCCCTGATCGACGAGAAGGAAATGAGCGAGGAACGCCGCCTGGCGTACGTGGGTCTGACCCGCGCCATGGAGCGCCTGTACCTGACCCGCTCGGAGACCCGCACCATGTGGGGTAAGAGCCAGTTCAACCCGCCCTCACCCTTCCTGGAGGAAATCCCGGAGGAGCTTATCGAGTGGAAGCGTACCGCCGGTTTCTCGGGCTTTGGCGCCTCCGGTATGGGTACGTACGGCGCTCGCGGCGGCAGCTCCTACGGTAGTTCCTACGGTGGCGGCTATTCGGGCGGTTCTCGTTCCGGCTACGGTTCCGGTGGCTACTCGGGCGGCTATGGCTCGGGTGGTTACAGCTCCGGTAGCTCGCGCGGCTCCTACGATCCCTACGAGTCTCGCCCCGCACGCCGTTCTGAGCCGTCCACCGCGGATATTAACGGCTCGGCAAGCTACGGGCTGGCGGCGGCTACCTCTTCGAAGGTGACGAACCGTTCCCGCGTTCACCAGAGCAAGGAAATCCCGACCCTGGCGGTCGGCGATACGGTGCGCCACACCAAGTTCGGTGAGGGTCGCGTGCTCGCCGTTGAGGGTAGCGGCGATAAGACCGTGGCGAAGGTTCGCTTCGGCTCCGAAGAGAAGCGCCTGCTGCTGCGTTACGCGCCGCTGGAGAAGGTGAGCTAACGCCTCAGGGGCGAGAGCCTGACAATGCCGATGGAGGGGCGGGTACCTGAGGGTGCCTGCCCCTCTTCTGTGGGCTGTTCCGGGCGTGTTGTCCGCCTGCTGAGAAAGGCTTCGGGGCTTTGTATAGCACGGCGGTAAATGCCGCTTTTCGCCGGTATTTCGCGGCGGATGGGGGAGCGGCAGCTCCAGTTAGTTACCCGGTGCACACCCTTTGGGTGAAACATACCCAAAATATTTGTGAGCTGAGTCGCTAAAATCTCAGATTTGGGGCTCTGTGAGTGCGAGCTCACGCCGAATCCGATAGAGTAGAGACGAGAGAAATTCCCCGCGTCAATGATGCGTGTGCGCCGGGTGCGAGAGATACCTATCGCACGTACCGGACACACAGGGGAAGACACCTCTAATGACCAGGCCGAGTGCACCAGTACTCGGCACCACTTCGAAGAAGAAGGACACCTGTGGACCTTTTCGAATACCAGGCGCGCGAGCTCTTCGCAAAGCACGGTGTACCCGTGCTCAAGGGCATTGTTGCGACCACCCCTGAAGAAGCAAAGGCAGCAGCTGAGGAAATTGGCGGCCTGACCGTCATTAAGGCTCAGGTTAAGACCGGCGGCCGCGGTAAGGCTGGCGGCGTTAAGCTCGCAAAGTCCCCCGAAGAAGCTTACGAGCACGCTAAGGCAATCCTCGGCATGGACATCAAGGGCCACACCGTTCACCGCGTGCTGGTCGCTGACGGCGCAGACATCGCCGAAGAATACTACTTCTCCCTCCTGCTGGACCGCGCAAACCGCTCCTACCTGGCAATGTGCTCGGTAGAAGGCGGTATGGAAATTGAGCAGCTCGCTGCTGAGCGCCCCGAGGCACTGGCAAAGATCGAGGTTGACCCGCTGGTCGGCCTGGACCAGGCTAAGGCTGAGGAAATTGCTAAGGCAGCAGGTTTCTCCGCAGAACTGCAGGAGAAGGTTGTTCCCGTTCTCGTCAAGCTGGGCGAAGTCTACACCAAGGAAGACGCAACCCTGGTTGAGGTTAACCCCCTCGTTCTGACCCCCGAGGGCACCATCCTCGCCCTGGACGGCAAGGTCTCCCTGGACGACAATGCAGAATTCCGCCAGCCCGAGCACGAGGCTCTCGTGGACAAGTCCGCTGAGAACCCGCTGGAAGCTAAGGCAAAGCAGTTCGACCTGAACTACGTGAAGCTGGACGGCGAGGTCGGCATCGTTGGTAACGGTGCAGGTCTGGTTATGTCCACCCTGGACGTCGTTGCATACGCTGGTGAGAACCACGGCAACGTCAAGCCCGCAAACTTCCTTGATATTGGTGGCGGCGCATCCGCTGAGGTTATGGCTGCTGGCCTGGAAATCATTCTGGGCGACGAGCAGGTCAAGAGCGTTTTCGTGAACGTCTTCGGCGGCATCACCGCATGTGACGCAGTGGCAGACGGCATTGTGAAGGCTCTGGAGATTCTGGGCGACGCAGCAACCAAGCCCCTGGTTGTGCGCCTGGACGGCAACAACGTTGCTGAGGGTCGCCGCATCCTCTCCGAGGCGAACCACCCGCTGGTTGTTCTGGCTGAGACCATGGACTCCGGCGCTGACAAGGCAGCAGAGCTCGCTCACAAGGCGTAATCGCCAGCAAAGGATTTCAAGGAAGTAATATGTCTATCTTTGTGAACAAGGACTCCAAGGTCATCGTTCAGGGCATCACCGGTGGCGAGGGTACCAAGCACACCGCACGCATGCTCGCAGCAGGCACCAACATTGTGGGCGGCGTGAACGCTCGCAAGGCTGGTACCACCGTTACCCACAAGGCGAAGGACGGCTCCGACATCGAGCTGAACGTGTTCGGTTCCGTAGCTGAGGCTATGGAGAAGACCGGCGCGAACGTCTCCATCGTCTTCGTTCCCCCGGCCTTCACCAAGGCAGCAGTTCTCGAGGCTATCGAGGCTAAGATCGGTCTCGTCGTCGTCATCACCGAGGGCGTTCCGGTTCAGGACTCCGCAGAGTTCTGGGCAGCTGCTAAGGCATCCGTGGACGAGAACGGCAAGCAGATCACCCGCATCATCGGCCCCAACTGCCCCGGTATCATCTCCCCCGAGGAGTGCCTGGTCGGTATTATCCCGGCAAACATCACCGGCAAGGGCAAGATCGGTCTGGTCTCCAAGTCCGGTACCCTGACCTACCAGCTGATGTACGAACTGTCCGACATTGGTTTCACCACCGCTATCGGTATTGGTGGCGACCCCATCATCGGCACCACCCACATCGATGCTCTGGAAGCTTTCGAAGCTGACCCCGAGACCGAAGCAATCGTCATGATTGGTGAGATCGGTGGTGACGCTGAGGAGCGTGCTGCAGAGTACATCAAGGCAAACGTGACCAAGCCCGTTGTTGGTTACATTGCAGGCTTCACCGCTCCTGAGGGTAAGACCATGGGTCACGCAGGCGCTATTGTCTCCGGTTCCTCCGGTACCGCTCAGGCGAAGAAGGAAGCTCTGGAAGCAGCAGGCGTGAAGGTCGGTAAGACCCCCTCCGAGGCTGCAAACCTGATGCGCGAAATCTTCGCAGCGAAGTAAACAGCATAAATAATGCGGCAGATGCCGGTAGTCCATGAGGCTACCGGCATCTGTGCTTTAACAATGAACTAAATGGGGACAGTGCGCCGGAAAATACTGGAGGTGCCGGGGGAGTGCTCCGGGGAATGTACCGGGGAAAAGAGCGCTGTTAGAGCCGCTCCAACCGTTGAATAGCAGAGCATTTTGAGGGGGCTTTTGAGGTATTTAAACTCGGACAATAGAGCTTGCGACGGAAAGTAAGATTGTGCACATTCGCCCTACAAACGTGCGGATATAACCTTAACCTTTGTATACTGGAGTGCATTGAGCCTAGTCAGAATTATTTTGGCTGCTCCAAGAAACACCAAACACTCACAGGAGATCACCACACTCATGACCCAGCCCATCTCTCGTCGCACCATCGCCAAGGCAGGCGTCTGGTCCGCACCCGTCGTCGCTGCCTCCGCAGCAGTACCAGCCTACGCCGCATCCAAGGAAACCCCCGGCGTACAGTACGGCGTGTACGTCAGCGTGCAGAACAACGGCGGCTACGTCGGCTACGCATCCTCCAACAACACCGGCACCATCAACCCGGCAAGCCCCGAGGCGCACTTCACCGCCTCCACCAACCCCGACTCCGACATCAACTGGGACGACGCAACCTCCAAGCCCAAGAGCGCAACCTACGTCAACGGCGAAGGTAAGTTCACCCCCGTCACCAACTCCCAGACCGGCGCAAACGGCGCATACATGTCCTCCAGCGGCTTCTGGTGGTCCGTACCGACCAAGGACACCGCAAGCGGCACCGGCTACATCCCCGGCAGCAGCGTAACCCTCGCAGCTGGCGCAACCTTCGTGACCGAGGTCGAATACACCGTCTCCGCCAGCGCCCAGTCGCTCCTTAAGCTCGGTAAGATCAACGGCCAGTCCTGGAGCCCCACCGGCCGCAAGCTGACCGGTAAGACCACCGAGCTGGTCGCCTCCGCAGGCCAGGCAAAGTACCTGTCCGTCGCACAGACCGCCGGCACCTGGACCGCAGAAGTACCGACCGTCACCAAAAACTCCGACGGCACCTACACCTTCAAGGGTCGTATCGTCTACACCACCAGCAAGGCGTACACCATGAAGCAGACCGGCACCAAGTACTACAGCCAGACCAACTTCATGCCGGCGCAGCTGCGCTTCCCGGCAAACGACGGCTGGGTTTCGTACAAGCAGACGTCCAGCGTGCAGGTCGCTAACCTGACCTACTCCGGCAACGGCGCAACCGGCTCGGAGAGCGTTTCCGGTCAGGCCACCACCGCACAGATTAACCCGTAATAGGGCTCAACCCGTAGATAAGGCAACCCCTCATGTAGGGTAAGAGCCTATAGAAAACCCCCGGCGGATGACTTACTCCGTCGGGGGTTTCTTTGCGCTCAGGCTGTGGTGCTTACAGGGAATGCAACACATGCTTGAGCGGCTATATACACTTGGGAGAGCTTATTTGGGGTGTTGCGACTAGCCAACCGTCGTTCCGAACGCCAGACCCAGCAGGTAGGTCACAAACGCCGCACCGAAACCAATCAGAATCTGACGGATACCGCGCTTGAGCGGAGAAGCACCCGACAGCAGACCCACCACGCCGCCGGTGAAGCCCAGAGCCGCACCCACAAACAGCAGGGACAGCACCATCGCGAACACGCCCGAGAAACCGAAAATATAGGGCAGAATCGGAACCAACGCGCCCGAGGCAAAGAACGCGAACGACGCAGCGGCGGCACCAATATCGGTACCCAAAGCCACGTTCTCCTCACGGTCCTTATCCTCGCGGTGAGACAGCGACGGATCACAATCGCAATCCAGGTAGCCGAAACGCTCCATCGCACGGTGATGCGCCGCCTCCGGCTCCATGCCGCGGGCACGGTAAATCAGCTCCAGCTCGTTCGAATCCAAATCCAAATCGTGCGCAACGCGCAGGGTCACCTGGGTCGGCTGGGAGGCATCCAACAGCTCACGCTGAGAACGCACCGACACGAACTCACCCGCCGCCATCGACAGCGCACCCGCCAGCAGACCCGCAATACCCGACAGCAGAACCATCGAGCTGGACGCGCCCGAGGCGGTAATACCCATAGTCAGCGCCAGATTCGACACCAAACCGTCGTTAGCGCCAAAGACCGCCGCACGGAAATTACCCGAAAGCTTCTCGCGACCGTTAGTCGCCAGGGCACGAATAATTTCCTCGTGAATCGCCTCGTCAGCCGCCATTTCCTCGGTGGCGTCCGGGTCCTCAGCGTAGGGGGAGCGGGACTCGGCGCGCTGAGCCATCGCAAGAATAAACACCGAACCGAAGTTCTTCGCCAAGAACTGCAGTAGCTGCGATTGCAGGGAGGGGCGCACGTGCACATTCGCGTGCTCACCGAGCATGTCACGCCAATGCTGCTGGTGACGCTTCTCCGCCTCAGCAACCTGCAGCAAAATCTCACGGTCGGTACCCTCGGCACGGCGAGCCAGGTAGCGGTAGATGCGCGCCTCCGACTCCTCATCGGCAAGGTAGCGGCGCCAACGCTTAATCTGCGTGGGGGAGGGGGAGGTAACGGCGCTATGGCGGGTGGCCTGCGGAGCCTCGGTAGCGGTGTTTTCCGGCTGAAGTTTCTCAGTTTCTTCGCCGTGCTCGTGCTGGGTGCTCTTGTGCTGGGCGTGCGTGCTCATAGTTCCCTTTCCACGGGTGCCGTGCGTGCAGGGCTGGATCCCTGCGCCTGATGATGCGTTCATGTCTGTGTGCTCTGTCATGAACAGTGAACCACTCTAGAGCACTCTGAACAGAAAATCTAGGACGGCCTAACCCGATAATAATGTTCGCCTCAACGTACTCTAGAGTACCCCGCGGGCGAGGCGAAACGTCGGGAAAAAGCACCGAAACAGCACAGAAACCGGGCGGGTGCACCCTCCACAAAGGAGAGTGCACCCGCCCGGTTTATGACTCTAAAATTCGTGTCTTTAGAATGCTGGCTTAGATGTTGCCTTCGCCGTTTTCCAGGAACGCGCGGATGAACCACTGGAACTTCTCCAGCTCAGCGGTCTGACCGATCAGCAGGTCCTCAGTGACGGGGTCGGACTCACCGGCGAATGCAATCGCCTTGCGGTGAGCCTCAATCACGCGGGTGTAGACGTCGTTCAGGGCGCGCAGATGGTCAGCAACGCGTGCGCGGCCGACGGGGTAGTCCTCGACGGTGCGCTGTGCGACCAGTGCGCCAGCCAGGCCGTTGGGGGTTGCGCCCAGGGTTGCCATACGCTCTGCGATAGCGTCAACGAAATCGCGGACGGTGTCGACCTGGGGGTCAATCATTTCGTGAACGGCGATGAAGCCGGGGCCGGTCACGTTCCAGTGAGCGTGCTTCAGCAGCAGGTGCAGGTCGTTCAGGTCGTGCAGACGTGCCTGGAGAACCTCGGAAATGCCCTTGCCTTCTTCGATGGTCAGGCCGGGTGCGGTGTAGTTTGCGAATGCCATGATGGTCTCCTTCATGATGCTGTAATGCTTGTGGTTCGGCGGGGAGTGAACCCTCGCTGAACCGTTGTTACGAGTAAATCATTTTAAGGAACCATTGTCAAGGTTATTTTGAGTAATTCGTAATAAATCGTCATCTGCGTGTTGCGCCGCGCTCGAAAACCCTTACCGCTCAGGCATGCACAAAGGGTGGGACGCGCGGTGTCACATCTTGCGCATCCCACCCTTTACGGTGAAGCGTATTCAGTTTTCTACAGAACTTTCTCTGCAGGGCATCCAGCGTGCGAGCCGGGCGGCTACGCCAGCGCGCGAACCGCCTCCAGGGTCAGCTCCTCATGATTGAGGCGCACGGTGCCCAGCCCCTCCGGAACCTCCAACTCGCCCGGCACAACAATAACGCGCATGCCCGCCGCGGTCGCACTGCGCACACCGGAGGGGGAATCCTCGAGAGCCACGCACTGAGTCGGATCAACACCCAGGCGCTCCGCCGCCAAAAGATAAGGCTGCGGGTCCGGCTTGGGGTGGGTGGTCTCATCATTGCCAATAACCACCGAGAACGTGCCCTCGGGTGCCGCATTCGCGGTGCGGCGAGCCACGGAGGTGGTCGCATTCGTGACGACTGCCGCCGGAATCTGCGCCTCGCGAACCTCCGCGAGGAAACGCTCAATACCGGGCAGGAACTCGACCGGCTGCTGCGCCAGAGTCTCGTGCACCTTCGCCACCAGCAGGTTGTTAATCTCCTCGTCCGGCAGGTTTACGCCGCGCTCGCGCAGGCGATCCAGGGTGAACTGCATCGACAGGCCCAGGCAGTCGAGGGTGTCCTGCTCGGTCCAGGTGCCGCCAAATTCTGCGGCGAGAGCCACCTTTGCGGCAGCCCATACGGGCTCGGTATCGACGAGGGTTCCGTCGTGGTCGAAGAGAATGGCGGCGGGGAAGGTGTTCGTAGTCGTCATGCCATTAAGCCTACCGGTTTATTTCTGGGGCGAGCGTAGGACGACGTTCCCAGTCGTCACCAAAAAATCTGCGCCCGCATTCTGGGGGTTCTTGGCGATAGTGAGCAGTGCATCGGCGACGTCCTCACGGGCAATCGTCGGGATGCCTGCAGTTCGCTCAACTTTCGCCATGTCATATATCTTCACTCCGCCCCTGTTGGGCTTATCGGTCAGCCTGCCCGGATGCGCACGCGAAATATACGGCTGATACTCGGCGACCAGGGCGTCCGCCTTAACCTTGTCGGTGAAAATGCCGCGCATGATGACCTTACACACCAGGCGCATGGGGAGTGAGGCGGTCCGTACCGTATCGCCCACGCCGTAGGCGCTCATCAGAACGCAGTGCTTCACGCCTGCACCCGTGACCGCCCGCATGATGAGAGGCAGGCGCTCCTGCATGAATGTGGAGGAGAGGAATTCCCGCACCGTGGCTTTCTGCCCCAGGATGCTAACCATCACGTCCTGCCCGGAGGACGCTGCGGAAAGCCGCTCGGCATCGTCCAGGGTTCCCTGAACAATAGTGAGATTTTGATGCGCCCCCAAAAGGGATAGCGCCTTATCGGGGTTGCGCACGTAGGCGGTGACCGCATGCCCCTCCTCTAGGGCTTTGCGGGTGAAGAGATGACCGGTGCGGCCGGTTGCGCCCAGAACCAGTATTTTCATGTGGGTCCCCATCGTGTCTGTGATTGTTGTGGAACTCGCAAGTGCCCTGTCTCGCAAGTGTCCAGTGTGGTCACTATAACAATAGGGCTTTGGGTGGAGCTTGTGTTTCCGCCTCTTTATTCGCGTGAAGAGCCTCTTGGTCGTTGTCGAAAATTTATTCTTAAAATCTTGGTTAACTCCTTGCGCAAAATAATTGAGTGTAGTAGACTCAAGTTATGTAATGCAGGGGCACATAGGATAAGCCCCCTCGAAACACGAAAGGAACGTCATGGAGAACAAGTTCACGACCAAGAGTCAAGAAGTTATCTCGGCGGCAAATACTAATGCTCAAACCGCCGGCAACCCCACTATTGAAACCGCGCACATCCTCAAGGCCCTCATGGACCAGCGCGAAGGCGTCGCCGTAGCAGTCCTCAAGGCTGCAGGCCTGGATGTAGACGCTATCTCTGAGGCGGCATCCGCCGAAATCAAGAAGCTGCCCAAGGCATCCGGTGCCTCCGTGCAGAATGCTTCCCTCAGTCGTGCCGCGCTCTCTGCTCTGCAGGCGGCACAGACTCGTGCCCAGGGCTTCGGAGACACCTACGTCTCCACCGAAATGATTCTGCTCGGCATTGCCAGCGGAACCGATAGCACCGCAACCGCAATGCACAAGCTCGGCGCTACCGCAGAGCTCATTGCACAGACCATCCCCACCGTCCGAGGAGACCGCACCGTGGATACCCCCGACCCCGAAGGCATCTTCCAGGCGCTCGAAAAGTACGGCACCGACCTGACCGCCATTGCCCGCGCGGGTAAGCTTGACCCGGTCATCGGCCGTGACTCTGAGATTCGCCGCGTCGTGCAGGTGCTTTCCCGCCGAACCAAGAACAACCCCGTTCTGATTGGTGAGCCCGGCGTCGGTAAGACCGCCGTCGTGGAAGGCCTGGCACAGCGCATGGTTTCTGGCGACGTGCCCGAATCCCTGCGCGGCAAGACCCTTATCAGCCTGGACCTGGGCTCCATGGTTGCAGGTGCAAAGTACCGCGGTGAATTCGAGGAGCGCCTGAAGGCAGTCCTCGAAGAAATCAAGAAGTCCGAGGGTCAGATTGTGACCTTCATCGACGAGATTCACACCGTCGTCGGTGCGGGCGCATCCGAAGGCTCCATGGACGCAGGCAACATGCTCAAGCCCATGCTTGCCCGTGGTGAGTTGCGCCTGATTGGTGCCACCACTCTGGATGAGTACCGCGAGAACATCGAGAAGGACCCCGCACTGGAGCGCCGCTTCCAGCAGGTGTACGTGGGTGAGCCCAGCGTCGATGACACCATCGGTATTCTGCGCGGCCTGAAGGAACGCTACGAGGCGCACCACAAGGTGCAGATTGCTGACTCCGCACTGGTCGCCGCAGCAACCCTGTCCAACCGCTACATCCCCTCCCGTCAGCTGCCGGACAAGGCAATTGACCTGATTGATGAGGCAGCATCCCGCCTGCGCATGGAAATTGACTCCGCACCGGAGGAAATCGACCAGCTGCGTCGCGCTGTGGACCGCCTCACCATGGAGGAACTGGCACTTGCCGGTGAAACCGACCCCGCATCCGTGGAGCGTCTGGAAGCGCTGCGCAAGGACATGGCAGACAAGAAGGAACAGCTTGACGCCCTCAACGCCCGTTGGGAAGCCGAGAAGGCAAACCTGAACCGCGTGGGTGACATCAAGACCCAGATTGACGAGCTGCGTTCCCGCGCAGAGGTCGCACAGCGTGAAGGTAACCTCGCTGAGGCATCCCGCCTGCTCTACGGCGAAATTCCCGCAAAGCAGGCTGAGCTGGAAGAAGCACAGCGCGCCGAGGACAACGCCAAGAACGAGTCCATGGTCTCCGAAGAGGTCACCGCGGACGATATCGCCGAGGTTATCTCCTCCTGGACCGGTATTCCTGCAGGTCGCATGATGCAGGGCGAATCCGAGAAGCTGCTCGAAATGGAGAAGCGCATCGGTGCCCGCCTGATCGGTCAGGAAGACGCAGTGGTAGCTGTCGCTGACGCTGTCCGCCGCGCTCGTGCCGGTATCTCCGACCCGAACCGTCCGATTGGTTCCTTCCTGTTCCTGGGCCCGACCGGTGTTGGTAAGACCGAGCTGGCTAAGGCACTGGCTGAGTTCCAGTTCGATGACGAGCGTGCCCTGGTACGCATCGACATGAGCGAGTACTCCGAGAAGCACACCGTTTCTCGCCTGGTCGGTGCCCCTCCCGGATACGTTGGCCACGAAGAGGGCGGTCAGCTGACCGAGGCTGTACGCCGTCGCCCCTACTCGGTGGTCCTGCTCGACGAGGTTGAGAAGGCACACCCCGAGGTCTTCGACATCCTGCTGCAGGTACTCGATGACGGCCGCCTGACCGACGGCCAGGGTCGCACCGTGGACTTCCGCAACGTCATCCTGATCCTGACCTCGAACCTCGGTTCGCAGTACCTGGTCAACCAGGACCTGCCCTTCGAGGAGCGCTCCGAGAAGGCGCTGGAGGTTGTGCACCAGGCATTCCGCCCCGAGTTCCTCAACCGACTGGACGATATCATCATGTTCCAGCCCCTGTCGGCTGAGAATCTGGGCCAGATCGTGGGCCTGCAGATTAAGAGCATGGCTAAGCGTCTGGAGGACCGCCGCCTCACCCTGAACGTCACCCCCGCCGCCCTGGAGTGGCTGGGTAAGACCGGCTACGACCCGGCGTTCGGCGCCCGCCCGCTGCGCCGCCTGGTCCAGCGCGAAATTGGTGACCGCCTGGCTCGTGGCATCCTCTCCGGTGCTATCCACGACGGCGACACCGTGACCGTGGACGTGAACCCGGACGTTGCCAGCGACGGTCTGTCGGTGACCTCCGAGCGTGAGCAGAAGGCAGAGAACTAAACCGGCTAGATCGGTAGACCCGGTCAGCTGGGTAGTTCCGATGAGCTGGGCAGACTTAGCCTGTGGCTGAGTTTGCACGTTCGAAACCATAAGAAATAGGCTGTGGGGTACCCTCGAAAGGGGGTGCCCCACAGCCGTTTAACGCGTTAGAACCGCGCTGAACGGCACTAGTACACAGAGCATTGAGGAGAAGAATGGACCGCTGGACTGACCACCAGAACTTCGCCGCCGCCGGTGAGCAGCGCGAAGAAATCGCCTCCGTGCACCGTGCCGCAATCCGCTCGATTCAGCGCGTTGTCTCTGAGAACGCCACCCCGCACGACGAAGAATACGCCTCCGTGGGTATTGCCGAGCTACTCAAGGCGGGTAAGGTTCTCGTGCTCACCGGCGCGGGCGTGAGCACCGAATCCGGCATCCCCGACTATCGCGGTCCCGGCGGCTCCCTGCACGACCACCGCCCCATGACCTACCAGGAATTCCGTTACGATGACGCCGCCCGCCAACGCTACTGGGCGCGCTCCTACGTGGGTTGGCGCCGCATGCGCCGCGCCGAACCGAACCGCGCCCACTATGCGCTCGCCGAGCTGGAGCAGCTGGGTGCAGTGAGCGGCGTGATTACGCAGAACGTGGATGGGTTGCACGCCCGCGCTGGAAGCTCCCGCCTGCTGGCATTGCACGGCGACCTCTCCCGTATTGTGTGCCTGGACTGCGGGCAGGACGAGAGCCGTGAAAGCCTGGATACGCGCCTGGATGCGGCGAACCCCGGCTACCTGGCGCGCCTTGAAGACGAAGAGCTGCGCGTGAACCCTGACGGTGACGTGGAGCTGGACGAGCACTATATCCGCGATTTTCAGATGGTGCCCTGCCTCGGTTGCGGTTCGACCCGCCTCAAGCCCGATGTGGTGTACTTTGGTGAATCCGTGCCCGCCGAACGTAAGGCACTCAAGGACGCCATGCTCGCCGAATGTTCGGCGCTGCTGGTGGTGGGATCCTCGGTGGCGGTTATGAGCAGCTACAAGATCGTGCTGGAGGCTCTGCGCGCCGGCAAGCCGGTTGCCGTCATTAACGGCGGCCCGGGTCGTGCGGATGCGAAGGCTACTTACTTGTGGCGCACCGGCGTGGGTGAGGCGCTGGAACTTATGCTCGACGCTGTTGACGTTTAAGGGTGCCGAGGCCGTTACACAGGTCTAGGCGGCGCTGTTTCTCCTGTGAATGCTGTTTCTCCGGCGAATCTTGCCGCGCGTGCACCGACCCAAGGTTAAGTGCACGAAAGTGCTATTTTGTGTTGCAAGTCATTGCAAATAGCCCCTGGACAGGCGGGTATGTCCACTACGCGGGGATAAAATGATGGGATGGACATTCGACACACTATCACTCGCTTCGGTGCCACCGCCCTGATCGGTTGCGGTCTGGCGGTCACCGCAATCCCCGCAACTTTCGCTCAGAACGGTGAAGAGTCCGTTACCCACGTCTACTCCGACAAGGCAACCTCTCACATTTCTGAGGTCTGGTACAAGGGCGAAACCTTGAAGATTACCGGCGAAGGCTTCCTGACCCAGGACGGCACCTCCGGTTCCATCATCGCTATCAAGCTGAACAAGGGCACCGTCAAGATTGACGGCAAGGACTATCTGGAAGTTCAGGCTGATGAGAAGGGCAACTTCTCCGTTTCCATTCCCTGGCAGGATGACCTGGACGAGCGTATCTCCGTGGACGTCTACCTGCTCTCCGGCTCCCTGAAGGACAACGACACCGCTCGCGGCGGTAAGGCAGCCACCGTGAAGATTGAGGCTCGTTCCGTTCAGGAAGCAACCCCCTCCGCTACCGCTTCTGCGAGCGCTTCCGCTTCGGCAACCGCTTCTGTGGTGGCTACCCCCTCCGCTACTGCTACCTCCTCTGCTTCTGCGGCGCCTTCCGCATCTGCTGCCGCCTCGGCTTCTGCGACTGCTTCGGCTACTGCCGCTGATGAGGTTGTTGCCTCCGTGGATGCAGAGATTAAGAACCGCGCCGATGAGAAGGCTTCCGCAACCGCTGCGGTGAGCCCCTCGGCTACCGCATCGGCTTCCGCTTCTGTGGTGGCGACCCCCTCCGCTTCGGCATCTGCTTCTGCGAGCGCTTCTGCTTCGGCTGCTGCTGATCAGAATGCATCCGTTGCGAACGATGCGAAGGATCAGCTGGGTGGTTCCACCTCCGCTACCGAGCAGGTGAGCGCTTCGGCTGAGAGCACTCGCTTTGCGAACTGTGCAGAGGTTGCGGCCGCTGGCCTGGCACCCATCCATAAGAGCCACCCGGACTTCCGCCAGAAGTTTGATAATGACAAGAATGATTGGGGCTGCGAGGTCATCAATAGCGAGGTGACCGACGGTTCCTCCTCCTCCAATATTTCTTCGGGTTCTTCTTCCCGCAACTCTGGCGGTCTGGACAACCTGGGTTCTTCCTCCTCTTCGAGCAGCTACACTTCGAGCCGCGCTCAGCGCTCCTCCCTTGCGAACACCGGTGCTTCCAATGCCTTCACCATTGCTGGTATGGGCCTGGTAGCTCTGGGCCTGGGTGTTGCTGGCGTGTCTGCTGTGCGCAACCGCAAGAACTCCTAAAACTAGTGCCGCCGCCCGGTGGGGTGGTGCGTGAGGGTCCCTTCCCCTGAATGCTTTTGAGCGTTTGGGTGGAGGGGATTTTCGCGTTTAACGGGGTGGTTTTTGCTGTTGGGTCGTGCCGATGGGGCGGGGTATGTACTTGTTAGTTTTTTCAATGCCGGGTTGAAGCTTTAGGGGTGCACGGTGGTGCAAAAGGCTTATATAGTTCAACCATGTCTTCAAGAAACCTTCAATAAAACCCCTATTTGTGAGTTAGGTCATGGCAAATTGGCGTCTTGGGAGTCGGTATCCCAAGCTTCGCTCGTTAGAATGGGGGGCATGAACATTCGAAACAACATTGCACGCATCGGTGCCACCGCCCTCATCGGCTGTGGCCTCGTTGCTACTTCCGTCCCCGCAACCTTCGCTGTTGAAGGTGCGCCTCAGGTTGTCCACACCTACGCAGACTCCGCACAGTTCATCGCCCCCGACGTATGGGTTGAGGGTCAGGGCCTGAACATTGGCGGCGAGGGTTTCAAGACTGCTGACGGTACCTCCGGTTCCGTTCTGGCACTGAAGCTGAACAAGGGCGCCGTCAAGATTAACGGCCAGGACTACCTGGAAATCCATGCTGATGAGAGCGGTAACTTCTCCGTTACTATCCCCTGGCAGGAAGAGCTGCACGGCAGCGTTTCCGTTGACATTTACCTGCTGTCCGGCTCCCTGAAGGACGGCGACGTTCCCCGCGGCGGTAAAGCAGCTACCGTGACCATTAAGGTTGCAGAGCAGCCCGCCCCCTCCGAGGCGCCCACCCCCGCTCCTACCGAGGACCCGACCCCGGCTCCCACCGAGAACCCGACTCCGACCCCCTCCGAGGACTCGACCCCGGCTCCCACCCAGGATCCGACCACTGAGGCTCCCAAGCCTGCTGACGAGACCTCCGCACCCGCAGTTGAAGACGCTAAGGAAACCAAGCCTGCAGAGGATCAGAAGCCTGCCGAAGAGCAGAAGTCTGATGAGCAGTCCGCCCCCGCGGCTGACCACGTCGAGGGTGATTCTAAGGGCTCTAACGGCTCCAAGGATTCCGATAACGTCGTGCTGGGTTCCTCTGGCAACGACAACCTGGGTTCCGGTTCTAACGGTGGTCTGAGCTCCGGCTCGAACGACAACCTGGGCTCCGGTTCCTCGAACGCATCCTCCAAGAGCTCTTCTTCCCTGGCTAAGACCGGTGCATCCGACGCGATGACCGCTACTGGCCTGGGTCTGATTGCTCTGGGCGCTGGTGTCGCGACCATCGTGGCAACCCGCATGCGCAAGAAGGCATAATAACGCCTAGTCGCTAAGTTTTTAGCTACTTTTATGGGCTCCCTCCATATCGGAGGGAGCCCATTTTTTGTGCCTTTGCAGGCTGCGGAGGACAGATGGAGCAGTGTACGAAAAAGGAAAAAATTACCTGCACGTGAGCCCTTGACAAGTTATTTTATGCGAGATGGTGAACACTTAACTCTAAGTTAAGAGTGACACAGGGCAAACACAGCTTCAACCGGGAATCTAGATACCAAGCAGAAAACGAAAAACGCACAGCACCGAGCTGAAGAACAGACAGCGAAGAGCACAGCGGATATCACGACACGAATCTGGAGAACCCAATGAACATCCTCATCATGGCGCTTGCCGATGCGATAGCCATCGCAGCTCTCTGCACCCTCTACATGGTGCGGCACCGCAACCGCGAACTGATGATTTCCTACGCGGTCATCAACGCCGGCATCTTCACCGTCTCGGTGGCGCTGGTATCCGCCGGATCGAACGCATCCGCTATGGGTATGGGCCTCTTCGGTGTCCTGTCGATTATCCGATTGCGTTCCACCGCCCTGAGCCAGCGCGAGGTCGGCTACTACTTCGTAGCCCTCTCGGTCGGCATGATCGCGGGTGTGAATATCAGCCCGGCGTACATCGCCTTCGGTCTCATGGCTACCCTGGTCGCCCTGATTGCAATCCTCGACTCGCGTAGCGCCCCGACCTCTAAGGAACTGACTCAGACCGTTACCGCCGATCGCGCCATCAGCGACGAGGAAGAACTCAAGAGCTACCTGAGCAAGCACCTGGGCTACACCGTCACCTCGGTGAAGATCACCGAGCTGGACATGGTGAACAACCTGACCCGCGCCACCGTCACCTACCAGCCCAAAGAAACCCCCGAGGGTGACACCCCCGCGGCAGTGGAGGCGGCAGCGTCACAGATTAGTGCAACCCGCCAGCCGGTAGCACCTACCGCCGAGGCGCACGCCACGCTGGATACCCGGATGATTCCGCTCCAGCGCACGCCGGTTTCTAGCCCGGTTTCCACCCCGGTAGGTAAGTAAGACCAACCGGTATCTAAGCCTCCGATTCACTCCAACCGCACAAACATCTCCGATACCCACGACACGCCGCCCCGGCGCACAGCCCAATACGCGCCGGGCGGCACCCCAGAAGGACGAAGACCCATGACTAACGCAGCCGCAAACATCATCCCCGCAGAGTGGAAGAGCATCAGCCTCGAAGCCATGAACGAGAAGGCCGCCATGCAGACCCGCGTGGACCGCAAGTACATTGTCGACGCAGAAACCGCCGCCAAGGTACTCTCCACGCTCGACGCAGACGCCTCCGTCATGGAAATCAAAGGTCAGCGCGACTTCGCCTACGACTCGGTCTACTTCGACACCCCGCAGATGCAGAGCTACCACTCGGCAGCCTACAGTTGCGACGATACCTTCAAGATTCGTACCCGTAGCTACCTGGACTCGGAGCTGACCTTCCTGGAGGTCAAGACCGACGGTGAGCAGGATATGACCGTCAAGAAGCGTATCCCGTACACCTTCGAGACGCGCGACCAGCTGACCGCGGAAGGTCACGAGTACATCACCGAAGCACTCGGCGATATCCTCGCGGGCCCGGTCGAGAAGCTGGAGGCGGTTCTGACCACCGGCTACCGCCGCACCACGGTCTTCCTGCCGCAGAGCGAGAAGAACCCGGTCGCCTCTCGCATGACGGTAGACACCAACCTGACCTGGACCCCTCTGTCTGAGAACATCCTCATGGCGGGCGTGAACTACCGTAACTTCCACGGCAACTTGGTCGGCACCACCTACGGCCTGCCGAACGCGGTCATCATCGAAACCAAGTCCGGCGTGGAGCCCTCCGTGGCAGACCAGCACCTCTGGGATGCGGGTATCACCCCCGCGAAGATTTCCAAGTTTGCTACCGGCATGGCGGCGCTGAACCCGCAGCTGGCAAGCAACAAGTGGGCTGAAACCCTGAAGAACTGGATGCACCTGGAACCGGTCAACGGCACCCGCCTCAACGTGGATGACATGACCGAAGAGGACTACCAGAAGCTGCTGACCGAGCGTTTCGCAGCCGCCTAAAACGGCAACCCGGGATGTGCGGGTAGGGTAGCGCACCTACCTTACCCGCACATCCAGAACCCTGACACAGAACTGACGCCAGGGCACAACCCCAAGACTACTTACCAGAAACCCGCAGCGGCACTACATAGTGCTGTGATACACGAAGAAGGAATACCGTGAAAAAGAACAGCATCATTAAGAGTGCAACCTCCATTACCCTCCTGGCAGCCCTCGCCCTGACCGGCTGCTCGGCAACCTCGGCATCGAATACCAGCGCTACTGCCACTAGCGCAACCAGCACCTCCGCTTCGAGCACTTCGGACACCACCTCGAAGGTGGCAGACACCTTCTCCACCGACGTGAAGAGCGGCGCAAAGCTCGCCGAGGACACCCACTACTCCGCGAAGGACGTCACCTGGGACTCCTCCAGCGAAGTTACTATCGATCTTTCGAACCCGACCGCGACCGACGGCGTGACCGTCAGCGATGGGGTCATCACCATCACCAAGGCGGGTAACTACAAGCTCACCGGCACCTACAGCGGCCAGATCAAGGTTGAGGCGGCCGATAGTGACATGGTCCGCCTGATCCTGAACAACGCGACCATCACCAACTCCACCGGTGCGGCAATCAACGTTGTTGAGGCTGATGAGGTCGTTATCTACACCGCCTCGGGTACCACCAACACCGTCTCTGACGGCTCCTCCTACTCGGATACCGCCAGCGGCAGCCCCGACGCGGCCATCTACTCCAAGAGTGACCTGACCCTGGCGGGCGAGGGCACCCTTAAGGTTGAGGGTAAGTATGAAGAGGGTATCCACACCTCTGACGGCCTGGTCATTGCCTCCGGCACCTTGGAAGTGAACGCGGCAAACACCGGCATCAAGGGTAAGGACTACGTCGATATTCTGGACGGCACCATCACCGTGACCGCAAGCCAAGACGGTATCAAGGCAACCAATGACACTGACGGCAACCGCGGCTGGGTACGCCTGAGCGGCGGTACCGTGAACATCTCTGCAGGTGATGACGGTTTCAAGGCTGAGCGCGTGCTGGAAATCTCCGGCGGTACCCTGAACATTACCCAGTCGAACGAGGGTATTGAGGCGCAGTACATCAACATTCTGGACGGCACCGTGAACGTGACCAGCTCGGATGACGGTATCAATGCCTCGTACAGCACCACGACCACTACTGACTCGACCAGTACCAAGTCGGCTTCGACCTCCACCACGCAGACCACCCAGAGCAAGCAGGCTGCACAGGGTAATGCGGCACAGGGTGGCCAGGCCCCGGCAGGTGGTCAGGCTCCCTCGGGCACTATGGGTCAGCCCCCGGCTGGCGGTGGTGCAGGTGGTGGTGCTGGCGGTGGCATGGGCGGTGGCGGCGGCACCTTCGAGGTGGTCGACGCAACCATCAACATCACCGGCGGTACCGTCACCGTGAATGCGAACGGCGACGGCATCGACTCCAACGGCACCGCAACCCTCTCGGGCGGCACCCTGATCGTGAACGGCCCCTTCACCGGTGGTAACGCCTCCCTGGACACCAACGGCGACCTGCTGCTCAACGGCACGACCGTGGCCGCGGGTAACTCCGGTGACATGTTCGAGGCTCCCTCCACCTCCTCCACCAGCGGCTACGTGAAGATCAGCAACGTATCGAACCTGAGCGCAGGCACCACCGTACAGGTGACTGACTCCTCCGGTAACGTGGTGGCAAACTACAAGGTTACGAACTCCAACACCGCACTGATCCTGGTCTCCAGCTCCAAGATCACCAAGGGCGAGAGCTACACCGTGTACACCACCACCGATAGCGTGGATGCCTCCAGCGCCACCCTGGCGTCCAACGCCACCTCGCTGGGTTCCTTCACCGCAAGCTAGCAGCTCCTTCACCGCAAGCTAAGCGGCAGGAGTGCCCCTCAAGCCCCGTGCGGGATGTCATGACCTGCACGGTACCCTCTCTGAACCCGGTCTTGTGAGTGAGCCGGAGGCAGAGACACTAGCCCCGCAACGGACGTAGCGATACGTCCGGTGCGGGGCTCTGTGGTATCTGGTGTGCGGGCAAAGAGCGGGCTTTGGGCGCTCACGGTGAGGCGGAGGCTACGCTGCGCTCGCCACGGGTGCAAAATAAAACGGTTGTTCCGGTGCGAAGAAGTGCTCTGATACGCAAAATAGGTGACGTTCAGCGAGACATTCAGGGATGAAACAGGGTACTCTATAGTGTAGTAAAGACTGTTGAACGATCCGAGAGCGATGCGCCGCGCGTGCTGTTCGCCTCGGACAGGATGAAAGAGGGGGTCACGCCATGGGGCGCGGCCGTCAGAAGGCTAAAGCAACAAGGCAGGCTCGGGAGATGAAGTACTTCAGCCCCGAGACCGACTACAGCGCACTCGAGCGCGAGCTCAGCAGCGCGAAGAATACGAAGTCCTCCGATTCGTCCCGCCGTCGCTATGACGACGAGGACGACTACTCGGCATACGCAGAAAAGTACGCGTCCTACGAGGATGAGGCATAAAGAATACGCGGATTGATTCGGTGCATATCGACCGAGCGTATTCGACAGATGATGAACCGGCTTGAGGCCCCGCACGGGGTGCTCAGCCGGTTTTTTCGTGCCCGCGGTTTGTGCGGATTCACCCAGACAGATGCCCTCAGGCGGATGCGCGAGGACGGGCAGCCTATGGGGGTTGTAACTGTGCGGAGCACAAAGCCAATACACATGTTTATACATAGATGTGCATAACTCTATCTGGTAATAGAACATAGTCAGTAATAAAAAAGTTTGAAATGAATAAGCATACATAGCTTCTGCACAGCTTAGTCATGCCTGGCACAGAGACTAGCCCGGCATTCTAGAGACATGAACAACGAACAGAACATGACTCAGAACATTGACCAGGCCACCCAGACCGCAGCAGAACAAGCTAACGCAGTGCAAACCGCCGCAGAGCAGAAGCTTGCCAAGAAGAAGCTCACCCGTCGAATCTTCATCGGCGGCGGCCTCGGCGCACTCGCAGTAGTCGGCGGCGGCGCAGGCTGGGCGTACAACCGCTACCTGGCAGAGCACACCGAAATCGAAGACACCACCGCCTACGAGGCGGCGGCACAGCAGGCAAATGCAAGCGCCTCCGGCTCCGCCACCGCAGACCCCACCGAACTGACCGGCGTGAAGGTCAACGGTCAGAGCCTCACCGCTAACGAAGGCTCGATCACCATCACCTCCAACACCACCGGCAGCGGCTCCGATGCGGTCGTCTCCTTCGTAGCAGACATCAAGCTCGATAACGCAACCCTGCTGCGAAGCGCCTTCGCCAACAACAAGTTCGGCCAGAACATCATCGACACCCCCTCGAACATTGCCTCCGAGCACAACGGCATCTGGGCGATCAACGGTGACTACTACGGCTTCCGTACCACCGGCATCGTGATCCGAAACGGTGTTGTCTACCGTGACTCCGGCGCTCGCGAGGGTCTCGCCTTCTACCGCGACGGCTCCGTCAAGCTCTACGACGAAACCGCCACCAATGCCCAGACCCTCGTCAGCGAGGGCGTGTGGAACACCCTCTCCTTCGGCCCCGCACTGGTCAAGGACTCCGCAATCGTCGACGGCATCGACAGCGTCGAGGTGGACACCAACTTCGGTAACCACTCCATCCAGGGCAACCAGCCGCGAACCGGTGTGGGCGTGCTCGGCACCAACCACCTGGTCTTCATCGTGGTCGACGGCCGCTCCACCAACTACTCGCGCGGCGTGACCATGCCCGAGTTCGCCCAGATGTTCAAGGACCTCGGCTGCGTCAGCGCCTACAACCTGGACGGTGGTGGCTCCTCCGCCATGGTCTTCAACAATCAGCTGGTCAACCGCCCGCAGGGTGGCACCAAGGAACGTGGCACCAGCGACATCCTCTACATTGCAGGGAGCGCATCGTGATTATCCTGATACCCGCCTACAAGCCGGACCAATCGCTGGTCCGCCTTGCCCGGACCCTGCGCAAACAGGACCCTAGCGCCGAAATCCTCGTCATTGACGACGGATCCGGCAGCACCTACGCACCGATCTTTACCGAACTGCGTATCGACGGCGTAACCGTGCAGACCCACCCCGCCAATAGGGGCAAGGGCGCGGCACTGCGCACCGGCATCGCCTGGGCGAAAGCAAACCGCCCCGGTGAGGTCATCGTCACCGCCGACGCGGACGGCCAGCACCTCCCTCGGGACATCTTCCGTGTGGGTGTGCGCACCGAAACCGCAGCGGCGGTAGATCAGAGGAGCATTATCCTCGGCGTGCGCACCAAGCCCGACCCGAACGCCGGCGAAGAAGGCACTAGGGTGCCGCTACGTTCCAAAATTGGCAATAGCGCAACCGTAGGCTTCTTCGCCCTGGCGACCGGTGCCCGCGTGGCAGACACCCAGACCGGTCTGCGCGGCTTCACCCCGCAGATTCTGGACTGGCTGCTACAGATCCCCGGCGATAAGTACGAGTACGAGTTCTCCATGCTGCTGCGCGCAACCCGTGCAGACGTGGAGCTGGTGCAGGTACCCATCGTGAAGGTCTACGAGCCGGGCAACCCGACCAGCCACTTTAGGCCGCTGCAGGACTCGGCGCTGATTTACGCACCGCTGCTTGCCTTTCTGGCTTCGTCTTTCCTGACCGGCTTCCTCGTGGATGCTATCGCCCTGTTCGTCCTGGTGGGCATGGGCGTTCCGCTACTGGCGGCCGTGGTCGGTGCCCGCGTCATTTCGGCGCTGACGAACTTCACCGTCAACCGAATGCTCATGCACGACGGAGGCGCACGCCCCTCGGCATCCTCCTCGCTGGTACGTTACGCCGTGCTGGCGGTGGGTATCCTCGCAGCCAATGCGGCTCTGATGGAAGCTTTGACCGGCCTGGGCGCGTCCCTGCTGGTCGCCAAGATCCTGACCGAACTGATTCTGATCCCGATCAGCTTCGCGGTCCAGCGCCGCTGGGTCTTTCTACCCACTCGGTGGCAGGAAAATACGCGAGAGAAGGCAGTGGCAACTCACGCACCCTCGGGTTTGCGTGCGGTGAGCTACGAGTCCGCTCGCATGGAGGCTGCCGGTATCCGTACCGGCGTGCGCGCCTCCCAGGTACGCCCCTAGTTCGCATACCCTGGCGGCCAGTTCACTAGTGGCTAGTTCGCTAGGGGCTACCTACAAAACTTCTCCCACTCGTCAGTCGTGAGGGTGGGTGGGAGATGCAAGCTACCGCACCACAAGCGGCAGCATTCTGTTCACGAAAAGCCCCCGCTGAAAACTCAACGGGGGCTTTTTGTATGTGGTATCCTTCAGAAACCTATTGGCTCACCGGCTCCCAAAGGATAACGCGCCGATTACTGGCCGGGAATCAGGCCGTGAGCAGTAATCAGGAACGGCGGGTTGTGGTTAACAGCCGGGTTGGTCACGTAACCAACACGTGCCGCACGGGTCGGGTGCTTGGGGGCACGCTTCGGCCAGGGCTTCGCAGCAGGGTTCGGGTCCTTCTTGCCCTGCACCATAGCCAGTGCGCTCGCCGCGTTCACAATGCCGGAGCCGCAAGCGTTCACATCGCAGGTAAGCGGCTTGGAGCTCTGCTTCAGAATCTGCTTTGCGCGCTCAGCGGTCAGCGAGGGATCCACGGACTTCATCAGCGCAATCACGCCAGCAACCTGGGGCGCCGCCATGGAGGTGCCGTCGTACTCGGTGTAGCCTGCGCCGGTGGACACGGTGGTGCCCAGATCCACGGTGGACATGATGCCGCTACCGGGGGCGCTCACATCAACAAGCTTGCCGTAGTTGGAGAAGTCGCTACGCTTACCCTCCTGGTCGGTAGCGCCCACCACGATCGAGCCGCCGCAGTTAGCCGGAGCGACCTTGGAGGTGTCCTGACCGTCGTTACCAGCTGCAACGACGAGAATCGCGCCGCGCTTGTTCACCTCAGCAATAGCCTTGGAGTAGGTTGCGGGGCAGGTGCCCTCGCCGCCGAGGGAGAGGTTAATGATCTTGGCGGGGTTGGAGTTCGCGGGAACACCCTCAACGGTGCCGCCAGCTGCCCAGACCATTGCATCCGCAATGTCGGAGTCATAGCCGCCGCACATGCCCAGAGCACGCACGGGCAGGATCTTGGTGGAGGGCGCCACGCCGACGATACCGCGCTTATTGTTCATAATTGCGGCGATAGAGCCGGCAACGTGGGTGCCGTGCCAGTTCGACTCGCTTGCCTCGGAGTCAGCACCGCAGACGCCCGCTTCTTCCCAGTTGCCCTGGTCGGTCGGGTCGGAGTCGCGGCCGTTGCCGTCACGGGCGATGGAGGGCTCGGTGATGAAGTCGTAGCCGGGCAGAACGTTCGCGTCCAGGTCGGGGTGCTTGACGATGCCGGAGTCAATCACAGCAACGGTCACGCCAGCACCCTGGGTGGTCTTCCACGCCTCGGGCGCGGCCAGGCCCTTGGTACCGTGCAGGTTCCACTGCTGCGGGTAGAGGGTATCGTTGGGCGCTACAACCTGGTTCGACGCCTGAGCGGCCTGAGCTACCTGAGCCACCTTGGAGGTGGTGGCGGTACGAGTGCGCGCGGTGGAGCGGCGCAGCAGGTCGGGCTCAACCGATGCGACGGAGGGGTTGGAGCTCAGGGTTGCCATGTACTTCTCCGCCTGCTCTGCGGTGAGCTTGGAGGAGACGGTCACCACGGTTGCCTTCTGGGCGGTGGTGCGCACGTAGTTGGTCTTGATTTTGAAGAGGTCGTCGACGCTCTTCACCTCGGAGGTGAGGCCCTGGTAGAGGGAGTCGCTCCAGGTGGCGACCTGGGTGCCTGCGGGGCTTGCCCAGTTGACGCCGCCCGCGTTTAGTGCGCTATCGGTGTAGGTGATAACGAAGCGGTTGAAGCCTGCCTTCTGCTGCTTGGAGCTGAGGGAGGAGATGGTGGTGTGCGCCTTGGCACGTTCGGCGCTGTTAGCCTTTGCGGGTGCCGCGAAGGATGCGGGTGCGCCCAGGGTTGCGACGAGTGTTGCTGCAGTACCCAGGCTCAGTGCGGTGCGTGCGATGCCGCGTGCTGAGGGGTGAGTGGTAAAAGACATCGGGGTCCTTTGCGTATGTGAGTGCCGGAAGCGGCAAGTGGGTTGGTTATTCACCCACATAAATGCACCTTCGAGAAAATATCTGCATTCTTTTGTGTATTTGCTTGTGAGGAGCGAATAGAAAAAGAAAATGCACATCACTGCATTGATGTGTATTTTTCTCTAAAACCCCCGTGCGGGAGTTCTTCGGAAGTAGTTTATGTGGTGAGATATCGCTATCCTAGCACCTTTTTCCAGGTATATAGCGGCTAAAGCTCGATAGTGTGGCGTAAATAATGAGATTTTTCCTTCATGTAAATGCAGATAAAGAAATGCCTAGTCGAGGTATTCTGGCGCCTTAAAGTGAAGATTTAAATTTTGCTCATCTTTGCATAAAATGATCTGCATCACAAAGGTTATTTTATTCATAAAGTAACTCGAAAGGGTGCTAGAGTATCTCACGGTGCGTACCCGTGCATGCACATTGTGAAACCAAATCACAGCCCACACAATGCACCAACACCTCACTCTTCCGTATTCACTCGTACCGAGCGCACGCCCTCAACGCGAATCGGCAACGCTACGCCACATCGTGCGCACCCGGTACCACTCACCTCAAGGACGTCCATGCTTCGCATTGCTCGCCCCTCGCAGGCACGCTCCTCACAGCGTTCCCTGCTGAGCTTCGTCACCGCAACCTGCCTGCTCTCGGCAAGTGTGATCCCCGCCGTGGCGGCACAGCCTTCTAACGCCGCGCAGGCTACCCAGCCCAAGGCATCTGCGGCGGCACAGGCTTCTAACACCGCCCAGATCTCCAATACCGCGCAGGCCGCGCCCGTGGCGTACAACCGCTTCATCATCACCTACACCGATGAGGCGAAGAACGCCGCCTCCACCGATGCCACCGCAGACCAGATCGACTGGTCCGCAGCCGCCGGCACCCAGCAGGCAACCTGGGCCGACGCACTCTACGCGGGCATCACCTCCGAGGTGCAGAGCATTGACGAGCTACTGAACATTAAGACCAGCTACGTCCGCTCCACCGCGCTGGATGCCAGCGTGGTCACCACCTCCGCGGAGCTCACCCCCGCCCAGGCGCAGCAGTACATGGACGCCCTGAGTGCGAACTCCAAGGTCGCCTCCGTCTCGCCCGATATGCGCCGCTACGCCACCGTGGATAACACCTCGGAGCCCGTCAAGATCAACGACCCGAAGATGAACCGCATGTGGTCCCTCACCGGTGAGAAGGGCGTCTCCGCGCTGGAGGCGTGGGGCACCACCCGCGGCAAGGGCGTGACTGTGGCGGTGCTGGACTCCGGCATTACCGCCCACCAGGACCTGGACGCTAACGTGCTGCCCGGCTATGACTTCATTGCCGAGTCGGCGTTCTCCAATGACGGCGACGGCCGCGACTCCGACCCGACCGATGCCGGCAACTGGACCGTAGACAACCAGTGCTTCACCGGTTCGAAGGCGACCGCCTCCGACTGGCACGGCACTCACGTGGCGGGCACTATCGCCGCTATCGCAAACAACAACGAGGGCATCGCCGGGGTGGCACCCGAGGCGAAGATTGTGCCCGTGCGCGTGCTGGGCGCCTGCGGCGGCTTCGACTCGGACATCACCGACGGCATTATTTGGGCTGCCGGTGGTAGCGTGCGCGGCGTACCGGCGAACCAGAACCCCGCCCAGGTCATTAACATGTCCATCGGTAGCGAGGGCACCTGCACCACCCCGTACCGCCAGGCGATTGCTCAGGCGAATAAGCGCGGCTCCATCGTGGTTGTCGCAGCGGGTAACAATAACTTTGATGCCTCGAAGTCCAGCCCCGGCAACTGTGAGGACGTCATCAACGTTGGCGCAACCGATAAGAACGGCAAGCGCTCCTACTTCTCCAACTACGGCTCCCGCGTGGATGTGAGCGCACCCGGTGGCGACCGCCGCTACTGGGGTGGTGGTATTCTCTCCACCCTCAACGCAGGTAAGACCGCTCCCGGTAAGGCTGACTACGCCGAGTACCAGGGCACTTCCATGGCGGCACCGCATGTTGCCGGTATTGTGGCGCTCATGAAGGCGGTCGACCCGAAGCTGACCTACGCTCAGGCGAAGAAGGTTCTGCAGTCCACCTCTCAGGGCGTTGAGTGCGACCAGTCCGCGTGCGGTTCCGGCATTGTGAATGCGGCGCGTGCGGTTCAGCAGGTCCGCTCCGACCGCGAGGCTGCCGATGCTGCTGCGGCTGAGGCGGCACGCAAGAAGGCTGAGGAGGAGGCCGCACGTAAGAAGGCAGCTGAAGAGGCAGCCCGCAAGAAGGCTGAAGAGGACGCCAAGCGTCAGCAGGCCCCCGCGCCTAAGGTAACTCCGGCACCTAAGGCTAGCCGACCGGTCACTCGCCCGTCCCGCCCGGTGACTCGCCCGTCCCGCCCGGTGACTCGCCCCTCCTACCCGTCGCGTCCGCGTTACGGCCACACTCCGCGTTACCGCTCCTGGTACGGTGCTTCTGCGAACACCTACCCGAATAGCGGCTACCCGAATAATGGCTACCTGGGCTTCGCGACCGGTAATCACCGCTAGTTATCTCCACTAGCCGAACCTCGTTGTAGATGTGAAAAGCCCCCGATGAGTTCTGAACTGCGCCCCGAAACTTGGACGCATTAAATAGTAACCCCTATACGGCTTCCC
>ERZ772795.25-NODE-25-length-38903-cov-4.62979_pt1 | contig 38903 bp, 55 predicted proteins | sample MGYA00511346_ERZ772795 | MGnify/ENA primary metagenome ERZ772795 (study PRJEB29015, sample SAMEA2738032) | human oral metagenome | biome: human oral; feature: human-associated habitat; material: saliva | place: China | collected 2245 ... | reverse complement strand
GTCGGCGACCTCCTCGTGGTCTTCGGCGTAGCGGAGTGTGAGGGCCATCGTGGTCTCAGGCTCGAGTCCGGGTGAGATGCGCGGAGTAGATGAGGCGTCCACGTCCATAGGATGACACGGACGGGGCGGCAGCGCAAGCCCATGGGGCACAGAAGCTCCCAGACCCACTGAGGTACATCTCATGCACGCTGGGGCTTGACAGGGGCCCCCCCGCCCTTCTATAGTGGACGCACCACCGAAGGTCGGTGTACGAAGAAAGAGAGGACGGAACACGAATGGGCAACACAGTAGATGAGGGGATGCTCGTCCGACACATGGATCTGCGCAGGACCGCGAAGTTGTCAGACGATTCTCTGGCCCGGCTCACAATTATGATCGAGCACATGGATGGCACGAACTACATGGTGAGCGTCGTTGACAAAAAAGAGACGCCCGAGCATTTGACGACTCTGCTCGCCGCTGTCGGTCGTGGCGCTAACCTGATGTTCCGCGCCCTCGACATTCTCCGTACTGTCGGGTACGTGGACGTGCACCCTGTTGCACTATTGGGTAGGGAGATCGTTTTTGGTTTGAACCGTGTCTCGCTTGAGGTCGAGGTCGTTGAGCACGGTGACGGCGAGATCGAGTGCGGTATTAGCGTTGCCGGCGTGAATGTGGAGAATGTTGAGGAGATTGGTGGCGTACTGGAGGAGAACGGTATTGACGTTGTGTGAGACGGTGCGACATGGGCTGACAACGACATACCAACATACCCAACTTGAAAGGTTTGACTGAAGAGACTCTCCGAGTCTTTTCTACTGGGTTGGCATCACATCCGCCGTTTCGTGATCGTACGGGGCGGCGGATGCTGCCGTATGCGGCCCGTCTCTCACCGCCTTTCGTGGTGTTCCAGGGGTGATGGGCAGTGTGTGACGGACGTCTCACTCTGTGTGGATGGACAGGTCGTCATCGGAGCCATAGAGTTAAGGCCATCGGGGGCAGGACAGCAGCCCGCTGGACGGGATGGACGCCCCGCAACACAACCAAGACCATCAGGGAGAAAGAGGAGACATCATGACCATGAGGCATGCGGCACCGAGGCGCACCGACGTCGCGACCCGCCGTCCCTTGAAGCGGAGCAGCGAAATCATCCTGGCCGCCGTCATCTACCTGACCGCATCGTGCTTCGCTGTGGTCGGGACGCTCGGTGTCGCGGGGATCATTTGGGTCCTATGGGGTGCGCTGGGAGTACGGTAGCCCCCCGCAATTCCGGGGAAGAGAGGAGCATGGTAATGCTGCGGTTTGAATATGATGGCCCCGACATTGAAGGGGTGACTGACCGGGGTGTTGAGATGGGGCTTATTCGAGAGAATATGCCGCCTGTCACGTCCTACTATCATGATAATGATGGTTTCACTGTCATTGTGTGGGACACTGAGGTTGGCGTTATTGAAACGTACGTGTTTGATAATGGTAGGTCGACAGTATGGTATTTCAGTACGAAAAACACGGCGGCGGATGCTTGGTGGCGGAAAACTGTCACTGTCGATGAGATTACTGGCGTCGCGGCCAGGTGGATTCTCAAACATATCGAGCATCACAAGAGGAAGAGGGAGGGCGCCCGTCTGGCGTACGATTTCATTCTTTGTTTGGAGGAAATGCTGGGCAGCGAGAAAGGGGCGCTGGAGTGGAGGCTCGCTTTGTCTGATGCGCGGGATAGGCTTGTTGATTTGTGTGATCTGGCGGGCGTGCCGGCGGAGGAGGTGATAGGGTCCGATATTTAACCCCTGCGCCCTTCAACAATGAATAGTAGTATCCGTCACAATATTTAGGAAGAGAGAAGTATTACTATGGGTACAGTTTTCGGAACGGTTGTCGCTCAGGCTGTCCGTGAGTGGAATAATGACGGGCGCCGCCACGAGTTCAATGTGCATGCGCCTGCCCGCAAGATTTACGATGGCGGCATTATCACTATCGGCAGCACGTGCCGCATTGTGGTCGCCGGTAACACTGTGCGGGCAAGGTCCATTAAGCGGAAGAGCCTCGCGATTCCTCCGGAGAATGTTGGTGAGTTCGTCCGCCGTGCTTTGATTGTCGCGGCGAACCGCAGTAAGGCGGCCGGCAATGAGTGACTCTGCTGTTGATAGGGCGACGTTCGTCTTTCTTGCCAGTTGTGTCGGTGATTTCGCTCAGCGGCCTCAGTGTTCGATAACCGCTTTGCGTGGCAATAATGGGGGCGGCCGCCTTTTTGGGGTTCTGTTCAAGGCGGTGGCCATGAATCCTGTCGAGAGGACTGTCTTCAGGATTGTTGTGACGAATAACGGTAATTGGCGGGTTCGTATTATTCAGGTGTCAAATCATGTCATTTTGGATGAGCGTGACGCTGACCGTGACCTTATCGTCGATGCTGTGAATCGTTTCATGGAGCTGGCTGGCATGGTGGAGAGTGAGGAGTCGCGATTGACGATGAGCTGCGCCCTATTGTGACCGAATTCGTCATGGAGATGCTCAATGATCCGCGCTGCGAGTCCATCCTGTTAGACGTTAGGGAGGATGCCGGGGTGGGCAGTGATCTGCCCGTCCCCTACTTGGACGTCGCCGGGAAACAATACGGATGCACTCTCAACATTGTGAGGGTCGAGTATTCGGTGAGTGTTCGAAACGCTGGCACGAATGAAACAATAACAACTGTAGAGAGAGGAAAAGGGGCGTGGGAGCTTCAGGATCTGCTCGGCGAAATCAAGACAAAACTGTGGGAGGACAAATGATCAAGCTATTCGATTGGGAATTTCTGAAGCACGTCACTGAGGCGTGCAAGGATTATGCCAGTAAGGGTGGGAATGATTCGCTCGGCCTAGAAGTAAGCGCCTGGAACAACAGCATCCATATTGTGGTCGCGTCGTTGGGGCACAGGTTTGTTTTTGAGACAGATACTGTGCGCGGCTACAAGGTGACGATTTTCGAACAGACGAACCGTTATTGGAGCCCCATGTTCGACGTCGGCTACACTTTCGACGGCGATGAGGTTCTTAACGCTTTCAATAGTTTTCTTGTCCATGTGGAGGTGGAAAACAATTGAGTATTGAGAGGATTGCGGATTACGAGTTCGCATCCCCGGATGAGGGAGTGCACTATGATTGGTTCGCTGACAGGATCATTGACTATTTGCAGTCCAGGTCGCCGGAAACGCCGTCACGTTTCCTGTGGACGACTTTTCTGACGATGGTGTCCGCACCGTTGTCTGCGAGGACTCATTTGTCTGCGAACGCGCAGAACATGGTGCCGTTGACTTTGTATTCGCATTGTCTTGGGGCGTCCACTTTGTCGAGGAAGACTACGGCGCAGTCTTTGGTGCGCGGTTTTTTTGACGATTGCGTGGGCGCGTTCAGGTGGGATTCGTCTCGGTCTTTGGCGATCGTGCAGGAGGTGGATTCGGCACTCCACATGCTGCACCGTCGCCTGGAATCCCTGGAAAGAAAGAGCGGGCGTATTGATATTGACGAGTACCGGACGGAGCGTGACGATATTAATAATCGTATCGCCGAGTTCGAGGCCGATCGAAAAGATTTGCTGAACACTATCGGCAATAGTCCGTGTGAGCGATCTTTGATGGCGAATGTTTCGTTCGGGTCTAATGTGACGGCTGAAGGTTTGAATCTTCGGATGGCGCAGCGGCCTGGCGGGGCGTCTATCATGTTTGTAGACGAACTACAGAACATGTACTCCGCGTCACAGGGTGAGGGTTATCGTAGCGGGCTCATCGGATTCCTGACCGACGTCTACTCTGGCAAAACGGTTGAGTCCGTGCGTGTCGGCGACGATGGCGTCAGGCGTGCGGATAGTGAGAGGGTTCCCCATTTTCTCGCTTTCTGCGGCACTGGAATTCTCGGCGACGTAGTCGATAACATGTCGCAGTCTTTGTTCGAGACAGGGTGGGGGCCGCGTATTCTTTTCGCGTTGGATGAAGAGAATCGTCAGTCTGACCCGTCGTCTTTCGGATGGATCACCGACAATGACTTGAGCGCGCGTGGTGGTGATGGTTTCGTTGAGCATGCTTCCGAACATATTTCAACAATGCTGGGGATGATGCAGCGCGAATTTCGCGGTACTGTCACTTGCGTCACCGAGTTCTGGCCTGTCAACACGCCAATGACTATGACCGTGACCGAGTCTGCCCGGAATGTTTGGGTAGAAACAATGCGAGCCTGGGCCGGGGAGGCGGCCCGAGAGTCGCCCTTCAGGCGTGCGGTACAGGCGGTTATTGACCGCATGGGGAATCACATTATGCGCGTGGCCGCTATTCTGTCTCTTTTCGAGCAGCAGATGAGCGTGTCATCGTCCGCGGTTCGGAAAGCATTCAGTCTGGCCGCTGATTTCTGGCTGCCTGATGCGCTGAAAATGGTCGACTATGTTTTTGTTCCGGATTTGACGCGTATGGTGGATGATTTCAGTAGTAATCCTCCTACTGAGACGCGCCTTTATCAGGTGTTGGAGGCGAAGAATTTGTCCCCGCGGAGTGTCGAGGAGTATCGGCAGTACATTCTTCGTCGGGGCGTGAAGTTCCGCACCGAAGGTACCATCGTGGATAATGATCTCGTGGAGGCGATTCTGCGGGATCAGATAGCGGAACCATCGTACGGTGAGTGATGTTTTCGGGGCGCGTTTCCCTGTGATGGTAGCGGGCAATGTTCGCTCCATCACAGGGTGGCGTGCCACTAACGTAAACCTTAATGATTTCGCTGCCTTGTGTGAGGCGCCCTCAAAATGTGAGAAGTATGATGCTCCAGCTTTTTTTGCTGGCATTCTTTCGGGGGGTAGGCGGCAGAAGAGAAATTTTGTGTCCAGGTCCGCTATCGTTTTGGATGCGGATCATGGGTCGCGGAAAGATTTTGTCGGGGACCGCATGCGGACAGCGAATCTCGCCGGTATTGTGTGGGAGACGGCGTCGTCGTCTTTTCCGTCCCCGCGTTTCCGTGTTGTTCTGCCGTGCACTCGCAGCATGACCGTAGGAGAGTGTGAGGCGATCGGCCGGACGTGCTTTAGCGTGTTGGGGCCTGTGGCCCAGTGGGATGGGTCGTGCGCTGAGGCGTCTCGAGCTTTTTTCCTGCCATCACATCGCCTCGGGCTGCGAGTGCGCCATTGGCTCATTGACGGTGCCCGTTTGAATGTTGATAAGTGGCTGGAGAATATCGGGTACGAGGAGAAGAATGAGGGTGTTTCTTCGTCTTCTGTGCCCGATGGCGGTTATGGTGGTGTGATCGGGGAATTCAACTCGAAGTATAGTTTTGGTGATCTTGTTCGTTTGTTTGGTTGGCCTTACGAGTTGGTGGGGCGCCGTTGGCGGTATGTGCGTGGTGGGGACACGGCCCCAGGCGTGACGATGTTGGACGGTGGTCTGATCTACTCGCATCATGCGGATGATCCGCTCGCTGACGGCCGGGCGCACACTGTCTTCGATTGTGTAAGGGTGCTGGAGTGCGGTGGTGACGTGGGAGCGGCCGTGGGTGAGGCGCTGTCTCTCCTCCAACTGGAGATGTGAGCCAGGTCATGCTCCTGTGGGTTGACGGGGGCGTGCACGGTCTGCCTATACTTGAGCCGTCACCGAGGAACGGTGACACCGACGCGAAGAGAAGAGAGAAGAGGAAAACCATGGACACTGTCGCTCGCCGCAGTACTCGGGACGACGTCATCATGTTCGACATTATCCCTACGCTTGACCAGATGGACGACTACGACGTCGCCGCGATCGCCGATGACGTGATTGGACAGTACTTCTCCGCCACTGGCACTCCCTACTATGTGGTGGACGTTGACGAGGACTCCTACTGGGCCGCCGTGGAGCGTCACGCCATCGCCCACTGACCGCCACAACGAACCCCGTCCCATCGTTCGGTGGGGCGGGGTTCGTTGTACAGAAAAGAGGAAAAACGAGTGACACTACTAATGTTCATGCTCGCCATTTGCCTACTAGTGATCGTTTGGACGAATTTCAATGATTAACATTCGGCCCACCGGGGCGCAGGAAAGAGAAATCAATCGCACCGTCACCGCGATTCGAGACGGCGGAGGCGCTTTGCTGGCGTGGGAACCCGGCTGCGGCAAAACATACGGCGCCATCTGGGTCACACAAAAACTCAGTGCTGCCAGGCGGGTCATCATCGTGTGTCCGAAGCGCGTCATTCCGTCATGGCAGGCCAGTATCAAGACCATCACCGGTCAGGAAGCGAAAGTGCTGTCTCGCACCACTAAGGCGGGGCGCGCCAACATTGAGGACATGTTGAAAGGCGCAGACGGTTGGTGGATCATTAATTTCGAACTATTGGTTTCCCTGGGAAAGGCGGTAGACGCGAAAAAATGGCCGAATGTTTCCTTCTCAAGGAAATCGTTCGATATGGTGGTCGTGGACGAAGTCCATCGCATTGCGAATCATCGCACTCGGTCTTTCCGGGCCGTGAGAGCGTTGAAGTCAAGGTATCGTCTTGGCCTGTCGGGCACGCCTGCCGGCAATAAACCCGTCAACATTTACGGTGTTCTCAAATTCCTGAACCCGGACAGTGTCGACCGTAGTTTCTACCGGTTTGCGGATGAGTTTTTTGTTTCTGAGTTCAATCCCTTTGCGGCGTCTCGGTATGCCAGGATTTATGGTGGCGAGAAGGATCCCGGTGCTCTTCGCGATTCCATGGGTGACAATTGGTCTGCGATGCGAGGTAGTGAGGTTTTCGGTGATCTACCTCCCGTAAATGTTCAACGCGTCACCTGCAGGATGAAACGTGAACAGAAGAGAATGTATCAGGAATTCGTGGATCATCGTTTGGCGGTTATGGATGGTGGGGCCAGTGTCGCCTTGTCCGCCGCCGTTCTAGACGGAAGGCTCAGGCAGATCACTCTCGGACCGCTGAGAATCGTGGACGATAGCGTGGAGTTCGAGGAGCGTGGGTCGTCGAAGATCGACGCGACTCTGGACATTCTGTCGGATTTGCCGTCCGATGAGAGGGTTATTCTGTGGTGCCATTCACGCACGTTTATGACGCCACTGCGGAAGCGACTGGCCGATGCCGGCTATCAGAGCGTTGAATTGTCCAGTGATTATCGTGATGAGTGGCGACGATTTCTGGAGCCGAATGGGCCGCGGGTTTTGTGTGCTGTTATTGCGGCCGCCGCCGAAGGTATTGATGGTTTGCAGGGTGTTTGTAATACTGAGGTTTGGTTGAGTGAGGATAATAGTGTGATTTTGAATTTGCAGGCGTCTGCTCGTTTGAATCGTAAAGGGCAAACAAAACGGGTGAATCGTTTTCTTTTGCAGTGTGAGAACACTGTGGACGTGACGGCTGTGGAGCCCCGGTTGGCGGCTGGGTATGAGCGTCTGCGTGAGAGCGGCCTCATATGAGATGTGATAGACGCCACGCCCACGAGGGTTGCGTGCAGTGCCGTCACACACGTACGGTAGATGCCATGAAGACAGAAACACACAGCGGCTCGGCCATTCGTCTAGTGCGACGCCGCATGACAGGCACTATCAGAAACATTCTCGTATCCGACGACAGCGAATTGGTCGGCAGGAATTTCCTGATCGTCGCCCCAATGAACGATGGGCACTCAGACATTAACGTCATTCATGTCACGGTGGACAACATTAACATTGTGCGCGGCATGGCCGTCAATAATAATTTCGACATTTACGAACTCACCGCGCAGGAGGGGTGAAAAATATTATGCGCATCACACAGAGCACCACGATTGACGAAATCGCCGGCCGCACCATCATTCTGAAATGGCCCACGAAATTCGGCGTCAAGACAATGCAACTGCACGTACCCAGCATTCGATCGGAGAACATCTGGCGGATTCAGTGCTATGCGGCCGTCATTTCTACAGCGATCGAGGAGCGGGCCGGCCTCACAGCAACCATTATCGAATAACGCACTATCAATCAACATTTAGGGAAGAGAGAGCAAAAACACTAATGGGCGTCTACCTAGTATGGGAATCGTCGCAGAAAGGCGACTACCGGGTCTACTCGAATCTGGAACAAGCCGCAATGCAAGCAGAAGAGCTCGACGGCACCGTCTATGAAATCATGCCGGCCGGCGACGCGAGACTATTCTTCATTGAAGATATTGCGAGCGGGGACATTGAGGTTCACCGTGACGTCAGGCTCGCCGCCATCGCCGCAATTCAGGAAGGAGAGAAATTTGAATTTGAGCCCGGCCGCCGCAACAGCGATCAGTAATGTTTTCGCCCCAACCGAACGCGACAAGCAAACGCGCATCGGCGTGAGCGAGATCGGGGACGATTGCGAACGATGCATCGCTGACAGGCTTCTCGGAATCCCGCACGACACGGAAAATACGGGCACGCCACTGGCGCCCTTCCTGGGCACCGCGTTTCACGCTTTCGCGGAATCACGCACAAAAAACGAGCCGAATGTTCTAGTGGAGCAGAGAGTAGAGGTATGTGATCTTGAAGACTATGGGCGTATTTCTGGGAGTGTGGATCGTTTCGATATTGCGGCGGCGACAGTCCTAGACTGGAAGCTGCTCTCGAGGAAGAAGATTTCCGCATTCCGGAAGAGCGTTAAATGGGATAATGGTCTACCGCGATTCGCCGACACGGTGGCAGGAAACCAATTTCGTAAATACTACATTCAAATCATGCTCTACGGGTACGGTCTCACGCAGCTCGGCTACGAGGTGGCCCACTGTTCTATTGTTGCCCTTCCAAGGGACTGCAGTGTAGAGGTGGTGCCGGACAGTATTTGTGAGTTCTCTTTCCCGTGGCGGCAGGACGTTGCGCTCGCGGCCCTGGAGAGACTCCAAAACATTTGGGAGAGAGCAAGGTCACACGATGGTGGGGGTGACAATCTCCAATCATCCCCTCTATGCTGGTACTGCTCACATGAGCGCCACACAGAGGCATTCAAAAACTACACTATCAACGGTTAGGAGGTGAAACATACTATGACTTTCGAGGACACTCTCGCCCGTCTCGGAATGACGGTCGTGAACCCGGAGCAGAATAACCATTTCAACATGCTCATTCATGGTGTGAGTGGCGTCGGCAAAACATCGCTCGCAGCCACAGCATCACAGGTGGACGACATGTCACCCGTCCTGTACGTTGATTTCGAATCCGGCACACTCCCAGTACGGGATTGGGGAAACCTGCAAAACCTTACTGTCGTGCATTGCGACAAGTGGGTTGATTGCGCCAATCTTTGCGACAATATTGCACGCAATCTTGCAGAATTCCCCTACAAAACTGTCGTATTCGACACGCTGGACAAGTGCCAGGAACTCATCCTGACCCACTATGAGACTGTGTCGAATGACACGTGGACGAAATGGCGGGCAGTCTACGATTCCCTGTTGAAGGCGATCAGCGTATTCCTGGACACCCCCGACATTTCATTCATTGCTATCACGCATTCCGCGCGCGAAAGCAGTGAGGTCACTGGGGAAACGTTCATCGCCCCGTCTTTTGAGGGGCAGAAATCCGGGCAGCGCATCCCCGCTCTGTTCAATTTTGTCGGCTACATGGAATGGGCGAACATAGACAATGGGGATGGTGAGGAAATCACCGTGCCAGTCCTGTACACTCGCAAACCGAACGTTGTGACAAAGCAACAGACGCGCGGGTTTCCGCCGGCAATGGGGAATCCGAGCATGACCAAGATTCACAATTACATCACTAGCCACTAACCAAACATAGGAAGAGAGAAAATTATTATGGCTAAGATCACTGTTACCGCTGACCGTGGTGTCTCCGCTGAAACTCTCGCTATCGCCGCCGACGCTGTCAGGGAAGCGCTCCGCAGCAAGCCCGCTGACGGCGAGAACTGACCCACCGCAATTCTCTTACCACCATCTCATAGGAGCACAATAATTATGGCAACTGGCTTTAACTTCGGCACCGACCTCTCATCGCTGGAAGTCGCCACCGGCGGCGGTAACTTCGAGCCGCCCAAGCCCGGAAAGCACTCCGCATTCATCACTAAGGCCGAAATGACCACGTCCAAGAGCGGCAGGCCAATGCTTGTCACCGATTGGATGATTGACGGTGACGACGAGGACGCCGGAAAGGCCCTCACTGACCGCACCGTTTTCACCATTAACAAGAATGGGAAGACCTTCATCCATTTCAACATTCCGAAGTATTTCAGTGCCGCTGGTTTGTGGCCGGCCGATGCTAGGGAGCGGGCCGATCTTCTCTCGCCGCAGAAGATTGATACGACCGTGAAGCGTGCGTGCGAGAATCTAGAGGGTGCCCACGCAACATTGGTGACGCGAATGAGTAAGCCCAGGCCTCGTCTCGACGATTATGGTCGTCCCGCATACGAGCAGGACGAGAACGGGATCACGATTCTCGGCGAGGACGGCGCCCCGAAGCCTGCTTTCTGGCCTCCAAGGGCCGAGATTTCTTCCATTGATTTCGAAGCCAAGAAGAATACTTCGAACGCATGGTCGGTAGTCTTCTGACACACATGGTCGCATGATTTGAATAGCGGGGGCAACACTTACGTTGCCCCCGCTATTCAACCTAGAAGAGAGATGAACACGCAAATGACGCAACCATCATACAAACAGTACAGGATAGTCGCCAATAGACTCACCCAGCTCGCCTATCGGACCAGTAGCGAGAACTTTCTTTTCCCCTCGATTGACGCTGCTATCGAATGGTGTTTCAAGTATCTTGATATCCCGGGGGACAATAGGTGGCGTTTCACGCGCCCCGACATTACTAAACCAATCGCCCCCTGCAATCTCGACATAGTACTAAACCGCCCGCCAAACGCACCGTACTCACATCAGTACTGCAAGACAAATGACACGCTCATGTCGTATCGCTCCTACAACGACATTCGTCTTAAGATTTGGAAATGGCGGGAGCAAAACGGTATAGATAATTTCGAGTTCGACGGCATGATGTCGGCTATCGAATGGTGCCACAACGAATTCAACCCATCGGTTGTGTTCGATTGGGAATTCGCCACCGAGAACGGAGTGTTTCGCCCCGGCGAGATTTCAATAGTGCGCGCCGAGAACAGGAAAGAAGCTCACGATCGTCTTATTCTTCACCCCGCCAAAACCTATAAGACGACGACTGGCGTGCAGCCTGAAATGGCGGGGCGGCGCTTCCAGCAATGGGAAGTAGTATCCCCCGAATGGAAGATTATGAGAGACGGTCATAAGCATTTCCGCATGCGTTGCGTGAATTGCGGGGAAGACAAGTGGCTTCGCGTTTCGCATTTCAGTGGCGGTAGGACCGTGGTCTGCCCGTGCACTAGCCCGTCAATCCGCATGTACAGAGAAGTGCCAGAGTGGCTTATCCCGAAACTTATGCGACGCATTTACGACATGAAACGATACGTGTCGAAAGAGGACTTTCGTTTTGATTCTACGCAGGATTGCGCAATATGGTGTTACAAGCACCTGCCGTTCCCGAGCGACCCGGGCACGCCGTGGGCTTTGAAGAAAGGCCGCGGGAAGCCTGTGATGCCGGGCACGTTGTGGCTTGAAGTGGACGGTGTGCGCACAGACACTGCGAAAAGTATCGCTAACGTGAACAAGTCGCGGCGGAACTTGCGGAAATAGAAGAGAGGAGAATAGAATGATGGAACGCGTGATGGCCGTTGATCCCGGTAAATCAACAGGAATCGTCATCGGAGAATTCTACGACGACCACGAATTCTCAATCATTCATGTTCAACAATTTAAGTATGAACATTGGACGGCCAACGTCTACGACATTCTGGCCACACGAAACGAATTCGCCCCCGACATTGTCGTGTGCGAACAATTCGATCTTCGACCGGGAAACAATTTTCTCGCAGACCTCACCCCAGTAAAAATCAACTCCGTACTGGAATGGGAGATCGGGGACATTGTATGGCAGACTCCCGCAATGGCAAAAACTACCATGCCCGATAACGTTCTGAAGCTACTTGGTTTTTGGCCTACCGGAGCCAGCGTAGGTCAGCCCGATGCGGACGACGCGCGCGATGCGGGGCGTCATCTTTTCCTGTGGACAGTCACTAAACGCCACGACGAGGCCGTGATCGCCCGCATCGTCGGAGACGACGTGGAACGACGGTGAATGTTTCACGTGAAACATGCCCCCGCGTTTCACGTGAAACATTACTGCCCCCTACCGGACAAGCGGTAGGGGGCAGTAATGTTCTATGAAAGACGGAGGTCAGGCGACCTTGTCCTCAGTGGCCTCACCCTCACCGGCAGCGTGACGGCCAGCCGCCGCGCCGGGGCGAGTGTGATACGTGGCCAGAGCCAGAGTCAGAGCAGCAACAATCTGGGTAGCAGCGTCAGCGTACTGGGACGCCTGATCCGCAGAAATAACATTGAAAGCGGCGAAAACACCGAGAATGGCGGTGAGCAGGGCGTAAAGGGCCTTGCGGACCTCAGGAGTAAACATATTTATGAATCACCTCATGGAATCCGGAATTTGAGGCTCAGTAGGGATTGAGTCCTCTTTATCAGATGGTATCAGAATTTTCAGGGACCTGCCCCAATCGAGAACAGTGTGCGCGAAAGAGACGGCCTCCCACCACTTCACTTCAGCCCGCCTGCGACCATCTTCCGCCATGTCAGCAGCTCTTTCGGCCGCCGCAAGACTGGCCTCTAGGGCGGTCACTCTCTCGGAAAGAGATCGGACGGTAATGTCCAGGATTGAGATCTGTTCCTGGTCTCTCGCGTTTTTGCGTTGCGTTACGTTCGAGAATATTGTGCCGGTGAGGGCAGCCAAAGCCACTAGGGTGGCGTCGGAGAGGACGTCGTTCAGGAAATTGAGCATTATATATCCAACGTCCTCTTTGTTATGATTGTCTGACGGGACTGCAATAGGTATTATATAACATTCCCCGCCTAACAATGATAATGTCAGGCGGGGAGCGTTATGTTTTAGTTACTTTCTGTGGAAGCCAGGATGGTAGCCGACAGTCCGCATAAACCGTACGGTGCGCACACCGGACCAAAGAATGAGCGCGCCAACACACCACAGAGAATCGCGAGTCACATTCATAGTGCCATTAGTGAAATCTTCATACACCATGAGCACCGTGTTCGCCGTCACCATGACGGCCGCAAAAATAGTAGCAACATAAAGCGACTTAGTCACCTTGATTTTTACTTTCATTGGATGGATTATATACTGCAGCCCTCATGCCGATTCCTAGAGCATGTCGGGTTAATGTGTGTAGGAAAACATGAGGGCTGCAGTATTCTCTTATTGCACCGTCGGAACGCGTAGGAAAATATTTGTGTATTAACCAATAAGCGGTACGAGGAGAGTATAACACACAACAAAAGCAAGTCTCCGGACGATCTTTCATTGACCGTCCGGAGACTTGCTCTACCACTGTCACAGGAGATCACGGAGAGGGAAGAGAGTGAAGCTCTCCGCATGTAGTATCCATCATGACACGACGCTCACTATAATGCTAAGTGAATATGCCATGATAGAACACCAACATGTCGCGTCAGGAATTCGCCTCCGGGGCGGGAGACTCCGTGGCCGGAGTGGGAGACTCCGCGACACCATCATGCGCCTGCAAAGACGACGGCGTCGACACCGCCTTACGAATTTCGTTCACAGCACCATAAATCGCGCCCGCCTCACGAACATTTTCCTGCCCCGGAGTCACAGAATGCAGAATCTGATCCACAGACGCATGAATAGACTTAACCTCCTCATAAGTTGCCTTAGCATACCAATTCATGTCGCCCGCAAAGTGATCCCCCGCCTTTCCACTACGGAAAAGATCACGAATCTCCCTGAGCAGATCAACACCCTCGCTCATATCCCAAAATTCCTCTCCGGCGCCCCCAGAAGGGCGACCATAATCATACCAAGACTTGCAACGATTACTGAAAAGAATCCCATAAGACTCATACGCGTCATACGGATTCCCTGAATTATACCGCGACCCGACACGCTTCAAGGCCTCATAAGAATCGCCTTCCGCGTTAATGAGATCACGAAGAATACGGCAGCCGACCTCAGCCGACTTCTCAGGCATCCACCATTCACGATCCGGATCATCAAAGAAATAACCCGGATACGTAATCTGCAACGGACCAACACCGTTCGAGTTTTCGCCGTCTCGAATTGCCGCAAAGAACTCACGGAAATTCTCCTCGGTTACTTCCTCGCCGTGCGGGCCGGCACCACCGGCGTCGTGCCCGTAAATGTTCGCGCCGCGCTCGCCGGTCTCCATCCACAGGCACGCCAGGGCGGCCCACCATGGGCAATTCTCCGCATCGGCGGCCCTGAGAACGGCCTCCTGAATTGAAGAAAGGCGGTATGAGCCGGCAGACTCATGCCCGTTATCGGAATCGGTCCGCTTCCCGAAACGGATGCATGTGGACCATGAGGCCGCAACGGTCATCGGGTGACTACTGTACCGGACTACGTGAGTCTCGTAGCCGGTCTGGTCACCCATCTGCCCTTCCGAGATTTCACCATTTTCATTAATCCACGCCTCAGCGAGGAGCGGGTCACCCGCGTTAAACGAACCATCATCTTCGCGCACGCACATTGCGACATGTCCACCGTCTCCGGTAGTTTTCAGGACCATGTCGCCGACATGGAATCCTCCCGACGGCGTGGACCCGTACCATGTGTCCCCAATATCCATGAAACCGCGGTTCGCGGCCAGGGTATTCAAGGTTTCGGTCCATGTTTCGCCGGTCCGCGGGAACATGATCGGATCGTCCCAGCCAGTTCCCCACACATTGTGGAATGCAATATTGTAGGCGCCCGCTACACCACTACTGCAATCCATGTCACCTGGGCCCGTTTTCCAGCCGGCATCATTGGAATTCCAGTAACAGGTCCACCGGTTGTCCTGGGCATATCCGGTGCCCCCGTAGTCGCCCGTGGTGCACCAATATTTCATTTCCGACGCAGCATATTCTGTGACGGAATCTGCCAATTTTGCACCGCCTTTCGTAAAGGTTTTCGGTGGCTTTAATTTTATCATGAGCACCTAGGTGCGTCGGTAGCATATATAGGTACGTGCGCGCGCGTATACCACACGAGCCCTACGTCTGTCAATACTCTACGCAGCACTGGTTTTGTGGGATGGGTCACCACCATGTAGGGTTGACCCACGATACACGGGAGGGCATGATTGAGTCATCGGCAGGGAGGACAAGCCGCCCAGCCAGTGATAGAGAGGACAAGACAATGACCGCCACCACCAAGAACATCACCACCGACACCGACATCGCCTATGCCGTCGGCACTGCCGCCAACGCTTGGGGTGACACGGACTACTGGGTGGACGAGACCGGCAACGTCATCGGCCTCAAGCGGAGCACCACCGATGGTGGGCAGACGCTCGGACTTCACGTGTGCGATGACGTCGTCTCCTGGGGACTCTGGGAGTACGATGTCGACGGATTCACTGTCGTCCACGAGGGACTCTCTGCTCTGACTGACGAGACCATCGCCTATCTGGCCGATTGGTGGCTGACGCACTGACATACACATAATGGTGGTGGCCCGTCACCTACGACGAGCCACCACCACCCACCACCACCATTACATACACATATTTGAGAAGAGGATCATCATGGCACGCCGTCGCACCGGATACGGATCATGCAAAACTACAGGAGGTGCCGTATTCACCAACCTGAAAGGCACCAAAATCCACTTCCCCGCAAAGGGGTACGAGAAAGGTGAGAACGAATTCCGGGGCATCCCCATCGAGCGGGTGACTGCCGTCGCAATTCTCACCGGCGCCGACCTCGTACAGGCCATCCCCGTTCAGAAGCCCGCTCTCATCGGAAACGTCCGCAACGTGTTCATCCCCGAACACGCCCACAATTTCTTCCTCGTGGTCTGCACCGAAAGAAACGTCTACAGAATTTTCGATATCAGCGAGGAGGAGCTCGGGAACGCGCACAATCTGATCAATGATCTGCGTGGGCTTCTCGGCGATCAGATCGAGTGGATCAAATCATGAAATACCCGGCAATCCGCCGCATGGACGGACGTGAGGATGAGGTTCGTCGCAAGACGATTGAGTTTCAGGAGCACAAGAGGAATCGGGCGAAGAGAATCAAGAGCACACGTCACACTAAGCGCACGAATTTCAACTACAGCGATGGCTGGACTAACCGTCTCATGGCAGAACTGAACGGAAAGTGAGGAAACTATTATGTCTACTTTTTCGAGTGCCCCGTCGGCTCCTACTCCTGCGCCACCTCCGCCCGCGACTAGCGCACCCACTGCGCCACCCCCTCCATCGCCGCTCCCGCCTCGGCCTGCCCCGGCGCCGCCCGCATTGTCTGTGCCGCTCAGTGTGATGGCGCCCCCACGCCTCACGAATCGTTTCGTAGCGTGGCTTCGTAGGCCGCGGTCCACGGGCGAAGGTATGGCAATGGGTGCAGTCGCCCTCATTGTCGGTGTTATCGGACTGTCTCTGGCGTGGCGTGCTTTTTGGTGGCTCCAGGTATTTTTCGCCTATTTCGCCACGGTCGGTACTCTCGGCAACTGAGAGTAGTGTGAACGACCATGGACGTGGTGTTTTTGAAAACGGTATGGCTGTATTTGCCGGACGGTAGTAAGGAGAGAATCATAGCGCAAACCGGCGGCGACAAGGGGATTGGTTTCGATTCTATTCATGGTGGCGTAGAGCGGAAACACTATTTCAAATATGACGAGTATTCGATTACCCAGACGGAGAGAGGAGATTATGTAGTGTCACCTGTAGACGATGAGTGCGAGAAGATTTTCTACCCGAGCGGCGAGTACGAGTATGTTTTGAAGGTAGTGCAGCATAATGGGTTCTGGGAGGCGCATATCCGCAATCTTGCTAATAAACGACGAGTAGCATGCTGGAGTCGTCATCGCGTCTCTTTGGAGCATAAGCGCGATGGCTGGTATTGGCAGCAAACCGGCCCTTATTGGGCCTACGCCGACTATGAGGTGAAATTCGCGGGTAGGCCAATTCGTCTTCATGTCTCCGACGATTATGAAGCGCCCGTCAAGAGGGCGCATAGGTATTTTACTGGCGAATGGTGCGTATGGTACGAGACTGAAGAGGGCGAAGAAGGATTCCTGTCTTTCGATGAGCAGTTCTATGAGTTGACCTTCAGAGATAATGTTATCTACATCGCGATGAAGGATGATGACTGTATCGAGGATGATGTACACGAGAATGTCGTGTCTCGCCCGTCACACTATGCGACCCTCGATCCCGAACCTATCACTTTCATTCGCGACAAAGACTATCTGACCGGCAGTGCTCTGAAATACATTTTCAGGGCCGGCCACAAGAATGGCGTCGACGAGAATGTTGACATGGGGAAAGCGGCATGGTATCTTCGTGAACTCGTCAACGAGCAAGGAGGTCAGACGGTGATCGCGATTCTGCGAAACATCTACTGGGACACCATTGACGGGCAGCTCACACCAAAGGATCGCGCTAGAGAGGTTCGAGACCGGCTCACAGAGTTCGTGTCCGCCATTTCACACGACCACCTCAGCAACTACATTCCGGAAGCGTGAGTACTGTGGAGAATATTGTTAATATTGCTTTCGTTGATTTGCTGGAATTCAGAGGGCGGTGGGTGGCGACTGCGTTCATGCATGCCACTGACTGTGAATTCACTATCAAAAGCAATTCTACCGATCCGTCCACCACGATTCGCGAGCTTATGCGTACCGTGCAATATGTTCAGGGAGTAACACTTGCTTTGCGTTCGTGGCAGGAAGAAAGGATCACTTTTACTAGGTGCACATATTGGCAAGAGAAAGGTAGATATGTGCTCACTTATGACGACTCATCGGATGATAATGCGTACGTCTGTGCAATCGTGGTGTCGGAGCGCAGTGAAGACACAGTAGAAATCTTCCCGGGCGAGAGGCCTGCCCTTGCCCTTGAAGCCGAAACAATTCTACGCGATAAAGGCTACACGGTCCACATGATCAAGGAAAACGAAGGTGGAGGACTACCGCGATGGCTACACTGAGTGATTTCACTCTCCGGCGCAGAATCGATTGGGGAGAACTCATCTCCGACTGGCGCAAACCATTGTCTATTCAACCAGCGTCAGTGGAAGTGCGGCTAGACGAGAACATTATCGTCTACCGTCACGGTGACGAGAATGTCACTATCGGTGAGAATGGTTACGAATTGTTGCCGGGTGAGTTTATTCTCGCGTCCACCCAGGAGAAAGTCAGCGTGCCTGCCGACCTAGTGGCCAGGGTGGAAGGCAAGTCGTCATGGGCGCGACGCGGAATCCTTGTTCACGTGTCCGCGGGATACATTGACCCAGGATTCCAGGGAAACGTGACCCTGGAAATCGCCAATCTGCACTCCAGTAAGCCCGCCCGTCTTTTCCCTGGGGACAGGATTGCACAGATTGCTTTCGAGGACTTGGACAGGCCAGCCAGCATGCCGTACGGCACCAATGGCCTGGGCTCGCATTATCAGGGACAGACCGGTGTTACGCCGTCTGCTCGGGAGGTAGAATAATGAGCAGGATTAACCGCCAGGAAATCGCGCTGGCTATTGCTGAGGAATTGCGTGATATCACCCCGCCTCCTCGCATTTCCGACCACAGAAAAGTCACCACCGTTGAGTGCTTGCCGGGAAAGATCGAGATCACCGATAATGGCGTTTTCGTGAAGACGAAGCGCGGCGTCTCGACAGGATGGACTCACAGAGACTCCGATGGCCCCAAGCATTCTGCAGTGCGCTGTAGCATACTTTTGCGGAGCGTCTCATGACAGCGAATAACCCAATACTGGAAATTGAACACGAGATCAGCCTCACACAGTTGTGGCTTCCGAAGCCCGACGCGTGCGACATTGACGAAGCGCACATGGTCGCTCACCTGAAGTGGCACAACCAGCATAAGGGCGTTGGGATTGACGTCACCGTAGAAAACGCTGACGACGGCGCTGTCAGTAAATGGATTGTCTGGGGCTGGCCATTGAACGTCGTGGGCGTTTATCATGAAACAAACGGCGAGAGCACATGCAATCTTGCACGCCGTCTAGCACGGCAATGGACTACCGTAGAGTGTGACGCAATCGCCGCTCGTCAATTCCGGGAGATCAACAGCACGATTCATTCGATCCTGAACTCGCCGTCGATCACCGTTCAGGACGACGCGCGCTCCGATCTCATGGGCGTCCTGGACTATATTGCTCGCGAGCACGGAGGAGACTACCAACGCCTAGGACTATAGTCTCTCACGTCAGGCATGAAAACATTCCCCCTCACCACGACTTCCGTGATGAGGGGGAATGTTTCACGTGAAACACTCAGGCGCCCGGCTGAGGAGACGGAGCTGGAACTGCCTTCGCCTCCAACGCGGCAACACGCTCAGCCAAATCGAGGTAGCCGCCATGCCAGGCGATCACACGCTCCATGATCCAATCCGACGGAGGATTCTGATAGGGATTCTTCTCAGGAACCCACTGGCCGCCCTCACCCTGCACTAGCTCGCCGTCGGTCACATACAAATGTGAGACGCCGAACGATGCGGCGCGATCGATTACCTGTCGGAAATTCTCTTTCGTAACACCGTGAATGACGTGCCACCATTTGGTGGAAGGCTGTGCCCGCATCACATCATTAGCAATCGGGTTATTAAGGTCGTCCGTCAAATACTTGGTGGCAGTGTTCTCAAAACTCATGCATACGTCGAAATCGAGTGCGCACACAGCCTCAGTAATGTTACTGCCAGGGTTGATAGCAATCGTGAAATTCTTCCCATATGTGCGCCGAATTTCGCCGATAAGATCACCGTACCAACCGACCCGTCCCACCTGCGTACCCCAGCGTTGATTACCTCGTCCAAGAATACTCCCTGGAAAAGATCTCCGTACTGGGAGCGAAGGTTGGCGCACAGCTGCATAATGTATTCGCGCGTAAACTTGTCCGGGTCCGGCACACCGTTCCTAGCAGCATCATCCTTGGCGAGTGACGCGACACCGTAGCGGGTAGGAATATACCAGAGGACCCGCTTTGCCCCGGCCGCCCGAGCGCGCTGCGCCTGAGTGAGAAAGTCGTTGTCTTTGGCGGACCAATCGCCCGTGGAGCGATTCATGATTACGTAGCCGAGCGCGTTCCCGTAGGCCAGTGTCTTGGACCACTTCGAGACCTTCCCCGCCTGGCCCTCATTGTAGAAATCGGGCCAGAAGTACGTGACCGGGGAATAGTAGTGTCCGCCGACCGTGAAAGGCGAGATTGAAGAGAACAGCGGGGCTACCAACTTGTCAACGCCAGCCTTGGTGTACCCAGTAACATTTGCCATTGTGTTTTCTCACTCTCCGTAGGTCCAGGTAAGACCATCGTCACTGACGGTGATCTTGCCACCATTGTTCTGGCCGCCGCCGCCAGGATTGCCAGGATCGGGGGTAGCGCCGCCATTCCACGCCGAAAGGGAGGTCACCTGCACGTCACCGGAGGCCGGCAATTCCGCGCCACGCACTTCTCGCGCCCAAACACCGGCAACATTCAAGACGATTGCCCATCGGCCGCCATGGCTGGCGTCTACTTCGACCTCGATCCTGCCTTTGTCGTCGGCATCGCCGCGCACGGGGGCGGGGACTGTCGTAATATTGTCGGACGTATACACGGTTTCCGGGCGGACACTCATTGTCGCGTTAACTGTCTTGCCGGCCGCATTCACAACCGTCGCTATGACCTTAGTCATATTATTATCACCTATTTCTAATAGTGAACTATAATTCGTCGATTACAGGTCAACGCGAGTCGCACCAAGAGTAGCCACCGTAAACACAGTCCCCGGGAAAACGCCGCCATCGTAATGCCAGTACGGGTCCGCACCATAACTACCCGCCGTAGTATAAGCAACCCTATGCGAGCCGGCCTCCACTGAAAGGCGCCACTGCATATGGTGCGTCATAAACGTGCGATTGTACTGAATCTCGGTCTGCCAAATACCCCTATTGTCGAGCTTGAACCCGAAGAAATACGAGCCGACTGCCTTATCCTTCTCCTCTTCGGAATGGTAGTCCTCGTGCGCGATGCTCACGCACACGTCAAGCGAGAACTCCATGAGGCTCTTAATCGGCAGAGTGACAATACCGTCACCCCACGTGTAAGTAGCGTGATCCGAGGTCGGACGCCCGCGACCGTTCGTATTATCACGATGACGGTAAAGCACGCCACTGAACGAGTTCGCCGGGTTAATATTGAATGACCCGTCGCCAGCTTTGGAACCGTCGGCAGTGTACAGAATGTCGTCAATAATGAAAACGGCGGGGCGCGCTTTCGATACTGCCCCAGACGGTGCAGCCGCCAGCATAACCCGCGCCGCGGCTACGGACGCCGCCGGCATAACCCTGCCAGCGGAATCATCATACGCGTCCCAGGCCTCGATAAGATTATCGTCTACCGTAGGGACGATACCGCCGGTCCACCTAGTGTTAGGCATATTGTCTTCTCCTAAAAATATTGTTGCACAATCTTCAGTAGGTGAGCCAGCTAACCGTCATCTCGCCCCAATCCATAATTGTACCCTCGTCAATATTCTGATACGTATAAAGCGCGATCCGATCCCCGACGTTCAGGCGCCTAACACCTGTCACCTGCAACGCGGTCCACAAACCATGGTTCAACGCGGCATACATGTAAACGCCATATTCATCATCGTTGCTACGAGAAACCTTCGTGCCGCCAACGTACCCCGCCCACGACGACCGGTACCATGTTGTGCCGTCTAGACGATAAAGGCCGCTCTGCGGAATAATGATCTCGACACCGTCTACCTGCATTCCGCCACGAACAATTTTCTCCTGCGAACCGACCGGGACCTTGGTCCACTTGTCTTTCACAGTCCACAACTGTGCGTTGTTTGTTGCCATGTGGGCGAAAGGCGGCTCCGTGAAAGTGCGCCACGACGACGCATGAGGCGAAGCCGACCCGGGCGGGTCATAGGACACGCCATTCGTGTCCATAATGAGCTCGCCGCCCTGACGATCAGTAATCTGTATCTTCGCAACGCCCTCGTCGTCGCGGAAAATATGCAGACCGGAGGAGCGGCTCATTTTCCATGACACGTACATGGAATAAATGATCCCGAGCTGCATTCCCGGCGTAAAAACATCGTTCGTACGGGCACTAATGTAGAAGGGCGTGTCCGTGTCTTGGATCCACGTACCGTCAGGGAGGGTGAAATCGAATCTTATTTTCTTCCCGGCCGTCGCCTGTTCGTCAACAGCGATAATTCTGTTCTTGCCAATGTTGATTGTGAGAATCGCGCGGCCGTTCCACGACGGCGTAAAAAGGATATACCCCTCAACCTTGCCGACACCCTCGCCGGCAATACCGTATGTTTTTGGTTTCGCAACAGCAATGTCGTAGATTGCCATCTGCGCACCATCGTTACGATTAGGACGATCCCTGTCCGTCAGAACGAACCGCGTGCCACCCTCGAGCTCCTCAACGGTCGCGATTTTGGGTGACCAGATAGACTCCCAGAACCCATATTCGCTGCCAAGGCCGAATCGGATATTCTTCTCGCCCGACGTCGGCTCAGTATCAACAAGCGAAAGCTCACCACCGATAAGCCTGTTACCAATAAGGTCGCCGGTGACTTTCGCTGCGTTGAATGTCGCGTTTCCGGCGGTCAGCATTTCCGTAGTGACGGACGCGAACGCCGCGATCTTGGCCCAGAGTTCCCCGGACGCGTAAATGTTGCGGGCGGACACGGAGCCGTCGGCGAGTGAGACGTTCCCCACGGATGATGGGACAAGGATGCTGCCGGCGACCATTGTTCTGGTCACCCACTGTGTTCCGTCCCAGATGCGCACATCGGTAATGTGTCCGGCATTGTCGGTGACATACCAAATCAACCCCGTGACAGGATTTTCGGGTGCGGTCTGGGACACTACGGGCGGCCGGTTAGCTTCCGCAATCTGAACAGCTTTTTCCGCGTCTTTCGCCGCCTTATTCGCAGCACCTTCGGCCTTGTTAGCCCGGTCGCGAATGGCGTCAGCCTCCTTGAAAGCGCGCTCAGCGTCTTTCGCGGCCCGACTGAGAATTTTACCGGTGTGCCCGAGGTTCTCAACTTTCGCGCCGGAAGGCGGCTCGGCGATAGGGTCGCTGATCTTGACTACGCGGCCGGATGAATCAATGATGACGAGTACGCGGGCACCTATCCATGTGGCAATCCCATCGGATTCACCAACAGCATGAGAGGTCGGATTGCTGTAGGGGATTCCTACCTCCACCCATCCCGACGGGAGCGTGGAATCGGTGGCTGACGTGCCAGTGATTTTCCCGTACGTCCATGACACTGAGGATTGCTGAACAATAACATTGTTATTGTTGCGGCCGCCGCCATTTCGTGGCGCCGTGTCAAGCAATAGTGACGGTCTAACCATGATGCCCCGTTTATTCTCCCAGTACCTCTATGTCTACCCTCATTGTAGCGGACGGATCAGACAACGGGAGACTATAGGCCGTGACACGGCCCGCAATATGCTCACCCTGCTCGGTGATCGCACCGACAATATCCCCGACCTCGATACGGGCGTCCGGAATAATCGTCAAAGAACGGGAGGAGCGGGAGGAAATGTCCTGAATCATGTACGTGTCCGCAGCCTCGGACACCTCTCTCGCCGAGCTTGCGGCACTGAATTCTTTATGCGAAGTGACCCAACCGTAGCCGGCCGGCTCATATGGCGGGTCAGTGATTTCTCGTTCCGCAGTCCAACGCTCCTCCTGCTCCCCCTGAGCTTTCTGTTGCTTACTGCCAGTAACGTACCAACGATTCGGACGCCGGCCTCCTGACCTCGGAACACGCGGAGCTTCCAAAAGAAAACCAGACTCGTACGTGTAAATCTCATCAGGAGCCGTCTTGTCACGAAGCTTGAAAATGTGCAGCATCCCATCGGCGCCGCTACGAATACCACAGCCACGGGATTCGACGAGCTTATAGATTGATTCGATTCGCGAGTTTCCCCATTGCGTGGTGCGCGGGATAGGCGCATCCCAAACGTCGTCCTCCAATTTCACTCGCACATATTCCGCGATCTCGTTGGCTTCGGAGAGCAGGGTGGCGCCAGCGCCGGGTGAGGACGGCCATGGCCTCGGATTATCGGCAAGAATCTGCGTCAAATCCTTACAGGAAACGTTCACCTTCTCTTTCGACACGGACCATTCCATGTTGACGAACTCACCGAGCGGAATTTCCCAATAGTCACCACGCCGATTCTCATAAAGCGCAGTCACCATGGAACGCTGCCCGAAATTGTTGAGCGCATCCAACGGCCACTCCGGAACCCAAGACATTGGGCAAGAGTAAGACAATGCGCCCGGGACCTGGCGGTTCGTTGAAGACCATTCGACTTTCACTTCGGAGGCGGGTATTCCAGTTTTGAGGACTTCGCCGCCGCGAATGATATCGATTCTTGCGCCGATGCTGAGGCCGTCTGAAAGGGCGGCCAGTGTGGGGCCGTTTCTCATGGCATACCCGCAATCATTTTGCAAATCTCAATGTACGTGCGCGACTTCCAGACCTTGTCGACTTCACGCCATTCACCCCAGGTGACACATGGTGCTGCCCCCCAGCCCGCGTGAGGGCCGACAAGCATCGGCGAATCCTCGGGGACCTCATGCCATTTAACATTCCACCGAATAATGCCGTCTCCTGTGATCCTGGCACTGTCAACTTTGTCTACGGTGATGAATCGCGATGGTAGAACGTCGGCAGGGGCGCCAGGCGTAAGAATGAGAGGTTCCCGCTTCTGCAGAATTTCCCAAACATTGTTAACGTGCGATGGGTCGTCTAGGACGAACTGGCCGCCTCCGGTGCGAGCTACTTCTAGCATCGGCCACCGGGCGATAAGTGAGTTATATCTCGAAATCGGGGAGGACCATTCTCTTTTATCCTGGGCCTCCTCCCAGATGAGCCCTGGGACGGTGCGCCCGTTGAGGCCGCTCACCATGCCACGCCACCACTCCACCTCGGGGCGGGTCAGCGTGACCGAGGAGTCACCCTGAGTGTATTTTATTGTGGTGCCCGGCACGGCGTATGCGTCTGAGAGGATCATTGTCACCGGCTCAGTGAGCTTGGGGCCCTCGAGCTCGCGAATCATTTTCGCACGCCCGGTGAGTGGTCTTTTGTCGCGAGCCATCCCGGGCACGGCGAAAAGACGGTCCCCCGCGTAGACGGGTTCCTTGCCTGTGGCCATTATTGACGGCAGCCCAGTGTGTGTAGCAATCCATCCCGTAATCGGCATTATTTCGTGCTTTCCGTCATAATGGTTTTATCGGTTCATTCGGTCATAGTCTACTATGGCCGATGTTGCCTCTACTTGCATGCGCCCGACAAGATCGTTGTCCACGTCTCGAATTTCGAGCACGTCAGGGCCGAGCGCACGATTCTCCAGAAGGCTGATCAGCTTATCCATTTTCTCCCACTGGGCTGACGTGAAAACGGGCTCCGGACGGCCAGTCTTATTCTCGATCGTTGAGAGGCCGGGCTGCAAGAATCCGCCGTTATCGTAGCGGAGATTACCGGCGGACGGCCCACCGTAGATCGGGACCTCACGCACCGGGATACCGAAGGTCGGGGCCTCGACCATCATCCCATTACCGGAGGCGATAGCAACGTGGTGGGCCGGGTAACCCCAGAACAGGAGCGTACCGGGAACCATAGGATTACCGGGAGATGACATTGCCTGATATCCGGCCGCCGTGAGACGCGGTACGTGAATACCCATCGCATTGAGCGCCCAATAGACAAGACCAGAACAATCGAGGCCGCCTCCCGGGGAGACGCCGCCCCAAACATACGGTGTACCGATAGCACGACGCGCAGTGTTTACGAGGTCGCCCGCGGCGGCACCAATAGCACCGATTCCACCACCGAACCCGCTGACCACAGGCATGTGATCCTTGATCCAGTCACCGAGCGCGTCAATAGTCTTATCAACGCCAGCTTTTCCGGCGTCGAAGAATGGTTTCGCCCCGTCGCCGCCCCATGAATCGAGAAGTTTGTGAACCGGAGCCTTGATGACAGTTTCGACGGCTCCGATCGGGTCGGAGAATATCGAGGATACCGCGTCGGCGGCACCGGTGATCCAATTAAGGGCAGCGGACGCACCCTTCTCTACCGTTGATTTGACAGGGTCCCAAATACCGCCGGGAGCGAATGCGGCATAGCCGGCGTCGCCGCCGGGAATACGGTCCCCGTGCGCGGCGGCGCGGTTCATGGCATTCACCATTGCCGGACCGCCGACGGCCTTCACCCATTCGGGTCGCATGATTGCTTCTCCGCCGGAAAGCGCGAGTCGGCCACCGCCGTCGGGTGACACGAAATGGTAAATGTCGCGGCCGGGAGAGTATCCGGGCAGGACACCACCGGACGCGTACCCGCCAATCGTGGGCGCCTCAGGAAGGCGAAGATCAAGGGAGAGTTTCTCCATCATTCCGTTTACGAGTTTCCTCAGCCCATTGTTGTAGACTGTGCCGATAACGAAGTTAACGGGTTTGGCGGCGGCTTCTTTGATTTTGTCCCACGCCGTCCTAACACCGTCTTTCATGGTGTTTGCGGCTGCTACGACCCTGTCCCAGGCGCTCGTAATTGCGGGAACAAGCGTGTTAGCAATCCAATCCTTAACGATTTGGATTTCGCCTTTCAGAATGTTCCACGCGGAGACGACCATGTTTTTCAGCCAGCTGGTCCACGAAACAACAGTATTCCAGGCAGCGCTGATCGTGGTGGCTGCACCTTGAATTACGGCGACACCCATGGTGACCGCGGCGATGATGGACGCGAATACGAACGCGATGATTCCGCCCAGAATTTTCGCTCCCGTAGAGATTATCTCCCAGGCCACGCTAATAACGGGTGCGGCGTAGGTTTGAATCCAATTCACGACGGGCTGCATGACGGCCCAAATACCGTTCCATGTCGCCGATAGTGAGCCCCACATTATGGAGGCCGTATCTTTAATGGCGTTGAATGCGCCGACGACCCACGGCCATGCAATATTGTAGATCCAATCGACGACGGGCTGAATAGTGGCCCAAATACCGTTCCATGCCGCTGATATGGTTCCCCAAAGAGCGGAGGCAGTGTCTTTGATTGTGTTGAATGTGTCGACGACCCACGGCCAGGCCGTGTAGTAGATCCATTCGACCACTGGTTGCATGGCAGCCTGAATAGAGGTCCATGCGGCCTGAACAGTACCCCAAAGATTGGACGCCGCATCCTTGATCGTATTGAACGCGTCGACCACCCAAGGCCAAGCCGTATAGTAGATCCATTCAACTACCGGCTGCATAGCAGCTTGAATTGAGGCCCATGCACTCTGAATATCAGACCACATGTTAGTGGCCGTATCCTTAATCGCGTTAAAGGCGCCGACGACCCACGGCCAAACCGTATTGTAAATCCAATCTGCGACGGGCTGAATAGCGGTTTGAATGGCGGTCCATGCGATCTGAATATCGGCCCACATCATGGAAGCGGTGTCTTTAATCGCGTTGAACGCCCCGACCACCATAGGCCAAATGTCATTGTAGATTTGTGTAGCGACAGGCATGATTGCCGCCCAAATAGCGTCCCACGCCCACTGAATCGTAGACCAGAGCGCGCTCACGCCCCAGCTGATAGCATCCCATGCTGTAGTGAGATACAAGGCGGCAACGTTGACAATCCAATCGACGACAGGCCGGATTATGTCGCTGATCCCTTGCCAGGCTGCGACCATCCCGTTCCAGACGATCATTGCGCCCGCAGAAATACCGTCCCATGCCGCCTGAAGATTGGGCCAGGCAGTATTCACGATCCAGTCGACAACGGCTTGAATGACGGGCTGTATTCCTTGCCATGCGCCGACGATGCCGTTCCATACCCATTGGGCGCCGGCGACGATTCCGTCCCATGCCGCCTGGAGTGCGGGCCATGCGGTGCCGACAATCCAGTCAATGACGGCTTGAATGACGGGCTGTATTCCTTGCCAGACGGATACCATGACGCCCCACATCCACTGGGCGCCGGCCACAATTCCATCCCAAGCGACTTGCATGAGAGGCCAAACGTTAGCGGCGAACCAATCGGCCACTGCCCCGGCTGCCGTTTTGATTGCTTCCCAACATGAAATGACGACGTTGCGGAATGTTTCGGAGTTCTGCCATGCCACAATGATTGCCGCAACCAATGCTGCGATAGCGATCACAACGAGGCCGATTGGGTTGGCGTCCATTGCCGCGTTGAATGCCCACTGCGCCGCGGTCGAGGCGATTGTTGCCGTCTTGTGGAGGACCATCATTGCCGTGGCCCTACCCCAAGCGACCGCCTGCATTGTAATCTGTGTCGTTGCTCTCGCGATATTTGACAGAAATTCGCCGGCGTACATGAGATTGAGCTGCGCAGTCTCAACTACATCTTTGACCTTCGCCACGGTCATCGCGTTAATGGCCGTAGTGACGCGCCCAGCGACACCGGCCACGCCTTCCATGTCATTCAACCATTGCTGCATTGAAGACATGACCATGACAGCTTTCCATGCCGTAAACGCGGCTGCAATACTGTACACCGCCACTTTGCTATTAAGAATAGCGACGGTGAGATTCTCCATGAATTGAACAAGAGTACTGTTCGCGATGGTGCTGAGAGCAGTAGCAATGCCGGGGACGAGCGTCCCAACAATGAATTTACCGAGCTCGACGAAACTATTGCGCACATTGGTGATGTATGAGATGATTCCGGAATCTTTGTCAAATCCGAAAATCGTCCCCGTGAAATCACCCGACATGAGCAAGTCTTTAAGATTCTTTAACGACGGGACGAGTGTTTTGTTAATCCATTCCCCCGCGGCGGCGGCAGCGTCACGCATGCGGAAAAGAAAATCAACAAAGCTCGAATCTTCTTCGAACGAGAAGATCGGGCCCGTGAAATCGCCCTTACGGATAACGTTGAAAGCATTCGTAATACTGGGGATGAATGAATTGCTCACCCAGTTGAATACTTTCTCGAATCCCTTGCTCATAGCGTCAAGGGACGCGGTAATCCATGGGAGTGCTTTTTCGGCGATTTCCTGCGCCCCGGTCACAAGGGTTGCCTTGAAATTCCCCCAAGCGCCTTCCAAGGTTTTGGTGGATGTAGCGGCCTCAATGGCCACATCCTCCATGCCGAGGTCGAGGATTGCTTGGTTGAATTCCTCGGCGGTGATTTCGCCTTTTTCCATGGCTTCCCGGAAATTGCCCGTGTAGGCGCCATTCTTTTTCATGGCTTCCTGCAATTTACCGGACGCGCCAGGAATGGCGTCGGAAAGCTGGTTCCAGTTCTCGGTGGTAAGTTTTCCGGCGCCCGCGGTCTGCGTCATAACGAGGCCGACAGTTTTGAACGTCTGCGCATTTCCGCCCGCAACAGCGTTCAGGTTACCGGCGGCCTCGGCGAGCTTATCGTACCCCTTTACGCCATTGGACGCGAGCTGCGCGGTGATTGACTGAATATCGTCGAGCTCGTAAATTGTGCGGTCTGCGTAGGAACGCGTACTCTTTGTAAGCGCGTTGATTTCATCCGCACTTTTACCGGCGAATGCAAGCGTTTGCTTGAATTTGATTGTGGCGTCGGCAGCATTGAACGCCTCTTTTGCGACACCACCGAACGCGACGGCGATACCGCCGATGGCGAGTCCCCCAAGCGCAGCGCCAGCAACTTTCGCCACTGATTTGAACGCACCACCAAGCCCGGATGTGATCTTTCTCTCGGCCGGCCCAGTGTCAACGTTACCGATTTCGCTATTGATACTGCGGGCGAGGCCTCGCACGGACGGGCTGATCTGAATCCATGCGGTCCCGAGATCATATCCGGCCATCGATACCTCTCCGAAATCATATACAGCGAAAATGGTTCACGCCAAACAAACAATTTCCCATGTTCGTCTTGGCGTGAACCATTTTACACTATCCGATAGAAACACGGCTCAACTGCCGTATCTGGCAAGCCATTTTTCACCCTTGGCCTTCTGCGCCTTAGCATGCTTGCTCGACACCTTAGGGTTGCCGGTTTCCCGATATCCCTCGGCCGGAGGTTTCGGTGATTCGGGCCATTTATCTTTCTTGACGCCATTGACGGCGAGTAGCGTAGTTTGAATGTTGTGTGCTGACATTATTGTGGCGGCGACTTCGTCGGACCAGTACCTGTCTCCACCGCGCGCCCTGTCGAATGTTGACCCTGGCGGGAGGCCGCCGATGAGCGCCATTACCCGCCGTGGGGTTATTCTGCCTCGATACAGATCAAGAAGGTCGGTGTTGTAGTATCGTTGCAGGTCGGCTTCTATCTCCCACCCATACTCGCGGAGTAGTGGTGGGAGAATCGTCAGTTTCCCGCGCCCACCTCGGACACGATTGACTGCATAAAGTCGGTCACCGCGTCGATCGGGACGCGACCGTTCTCGTCCTCCAACGCGGCGTAAACCTCATCCTTATGGTCGCCTACAATGAGGCGGAAAAGCGGGAAGGGGTTACCGGCGTCGAGGGCCTCGAATGCGCGGAAGTCCTCCAACGCCTCCGGGGGAATATCAAACTCGATACCCTCATAGTCCACGTGAATCGGGTCGCGCGTGGCCTCGGCCTTGGCGAGCTTGTCCGCGGGAACCTTGGCACCGGTCGACTTTGCCTTGCTCTTCGTGGTCTTGTCAGACATAATGGGTTGTCCTCAAAAATTTGTTTAATAAAGTGGGTGGGTTGTGATGTTTTGGATCTTCCCCGCTATTCCGCGACAACCCATCCGAAACACGAAATAGCGGGGAAGAATTGATTATCAGGCGGGGAGGAGGGCCTTGTGGTCGGAGTAGATAATGTAGTCGCCCAGCACGGAGAGGTTGTACTCGTAGCCGGTGATCTCAGCCTGCTGGAAAGTAATCTCGCCGCGCTCACCGAGCTCAAGACGCGGGAAAACAATACGAATCTGCGCACCCACGCCGGAAACGTCGAAGAAGTCGGCGACACCGCAGAGGAGCTTAACCTTACGGGAAGACTTTGCGGTGATTTTCACTCCCTTGGTGGCGCCACCGTCCTCAACCTTCTCACTAGTGGCGTCCAAATACCAGGAGAGTGGGGCGAGCATAGTTTCCAGGAGAGTGGCGCTGAAAGTAGTCTCTGAGGAGTCGAGGAATGTCTTGACGACGCCGTGGCCCTGGTGCCCCTTGATCTTGGTGACGGAGTCGTCGGAGGTGAGCTTGAATCCGTCCTCGCTAATCCACCCAACGTTGGTGAGACCGGTCACACCGGAGAGGTCCTGGGTGAGTGACGTGACCTTCTCGCCGAACTTTTCGACGTAGTCGCCCAGCCAGAGCGCGTCATTGTCGGACGAGAAAATGAGTGCATTGTCAGCGTTAACAGCCATTATTTGTTCACCTGTGTGCTGTAATTGTTAATGTTGCAGTCGCCCTCGCCTGAGACGTGTCCGGATCGGGCATTTCTATCGGATAGGATGATTGTACCATCACTATACCATCCTGATAATTGGGCATAGTGTGCGCCACATTCACGGCCTCGCACGCGATTTTCATCGCCTCACCCGAAGACTGCGCGTAGGCGTCGATTGCCTCCAGTGCGGTGCAGAGTGCTTTCTGTGTGACACCGGTGCCGCCTGTTGAGAGGACTCGAATAAACGCAGCGGGACGGTCCGGGCTTTCGGGTCTGCGGGCAACGACCGGCACGCTCATGTGCGTGGACAGGAAGTCCATGAGCCGTTTCTTGATATCCGGCACCACGGGAGCGCGATCGTATGTTGGGCTCATTTCCCGCCTCCACCCATTGTGAGGCCGATCGCACGCTCCAACGTGTGTTCCCTCATTTGTCTGCGCATTGCGGCGATGGTGCGCGCCCTAACATATCCGCGAGTACGATTTCCATGCGTCGTCTCACCCTCGAAGCCCCGCCCGGCAGCGTTGGCTACACGCCCAGTCTCTAATGCTACGGTGCGGGCTACGTCGGGGCCGCGCAGAAGATCGGCGACACCGTCCCTGTTGAGCTGGAATTTTACTTTCGGCATTATTCGCTCACTTTGTCTTCGTTGGCGCGAATCTGCACAACCATCCCTTTAGGATAGGGAGAAGGGCGGCCTTCGACACGGTATTCTATGCCGTCTACAATGAGGTGATCTTCGGCGGTCACGTCGATTGTGGTATTCCGCCAGTAAAGGGCGGCTGGCACAGTGACGGGCATTGCCCCAGCACTGATCGGCTCAGTAGACGTAGCCGGCGCAAACACTGCAGGCGGCAGAGCGACGTTCTCCCACTGCCCCGGCACGGGGTTGCCATACTGATCTTTTGACGCAGGGCCTCGCCTACGCCGCGTAACGGGCACATACCCTGAAAGCATTACGGCTCCTGCCCGCTGATCGCATTAATGTCTTCGATCAGCTGATCGGTAACGGATCGCACATCATAATCTTGCAGGAGGTCCACCTCGAACGCACCACCAGAGCCTCCGAGAGCGTCTTTTTCCTCACGTTTCAGGTAGAGACCGCCCTCAGGATTCTGATACGTAAACTGATCGCTGAACGGGCCGGTCGTGTGCGATTCTGACGCGATAATCCCGTGGGGTTCAGAATAGATTCCGCCGCCACTGTCTGTGACGCCGCCGATAGCGTCACCGCCCTGCATTGCGCGACGCACCACAGCGCACGCTACACGCTTCCGTGTGCGAGGCGTGGCCGACTCCCAGCGGGGGCATTTCGAGACGATAAGATCGGTCGCGTCGGCGAGGAGCACGTCAGCGCGAATACGCTCATTGTCCGAAAGCGCCCGCCATCGCGCTTCCAGGTCCTCGACCGTGGCGAACGGAATAATGTCGTCAGGGATCACTTTACCGTCTTTCTAGGGCGACCTCGCCCTCGACGAGGGGCAGGTGCCGGCGAGGCAGTACGAGAGGAGGAAGAGGAGGAGGCGACCTCGTCTGCCCCGCCGGCGTCATCATTCCCAGGGGCGATTTCGATGTATTCGTCTCCGAGCGCCACATTGTGGTCGTCTGCGAGATGGATCACAATGTCGTGGTCTCGGTGCTTGTAGGATCGCATTTCCGAAATCGCCCCTGAGAAAATTTTTGTTTGGGATGGGTTGTGTTCTCTTTTACGGCGATTTTATCAGGCGCCAGCCTTGGTCTTAATCGTCGCGAACTTGTCCGGGAAAACGTACCAGGCGTACAGAATCTCGAGACGCAGCGCAATCTGGTTCCTACGCTTCAGGTCACCCTGACCGTCCGGGTCACCGAAACGGATGATCTCGAGCGGCAGAGACCGCTGAATCCCCCACCGAATACCGTCGACGAAGTCGCCGACAATGCCCTCAACATTGGTGGCAGCGGTCGCCTCAGGCTTGCCCGCAACCGTGTTTCCAGCGGCAGCCGGAAGGCCCATGAAGTTGTCAATGTCGACACCGAGGCCGATCTGCGGATAACGAGGCGTGCCCGACGGGGAACCGTCAGCATTCTTGGTCTGGAGGCTACCGAGCGCCCAAACGGCGGACGGGGCAAGCGCAAGGCCGGTCGGCGTAATCGGCGCAGCATTGTCATTAATGAGCAGACCGGCGGCCTGGCGGATTGCCTGGTCCATCTCCGTAGTGCCGATCTCGACATTCTTGGTGGTGGAGGTCAGGTAGTTGGTCCACGCGTCAATAACAGCACCAGTGAGGGGGTTGACTCTGTGGTAAAGGCCGAGGTCGAGGGCACGGGAAAGCGCCTCGCTGCCCTTCTGGGCCAGCTGGTTGAGGACGTCAAGTTGATAGTCCTCGTCAGCCCACTGAACCTCCTCGTTGAATCGCATAGTGACCTGCGCCTTGTGCGGCTTAGCGGTAACGTAACCGAATTCACCGGAAGTGGGTGCCTTTTCAGCGCCCTCGTCGACGAACTCGGCGCGCGGGAAGTTATCGAACGTGATAATGTCCACGTCGCCGAAGGTCATGGGGATTCCGCCGTTGAGCTTGGCGACGGTGGAGAGAGTCTGGGTGCGAGTGATGATCCCGTCGGCGATCTGCCGAGGCATGAGGACCTTCGCCTTGCCTGAATCAAACACGGCCATTATGGTTGTTTCCGTTTCTTTCTAGTGTTTTATCTCTGGAATTGCGGGGGGGCGTTTAGTCGCCGGCGAAAACGTTCCGAGCGAATTCTGCAAGATTGCCGCTGTCATTGTCGGGCGTGGCTCCGGCCTGTGGTACCACGGGGGCGACGGACGGCTTAGCGTCGTGCAGTGCCTTGGCGATTGCGGCGGCATGAGCGTTGATTTCATCCTCGGTTGTTCCTCGGATCAAATCTGCGCTGATACCGTGTTCTGCGGCAGCGTTGGCGGACCATTCACGGACTTTAGCGGCGGTTTCGAAGTCTGCCACTTTGGCCTTTAGGGCTTCGATTGTGGCGTCTTTGTCGCCGATTGCCTTGGCGAGCTCGTCTCGTTCGTTGGCGGCGCGCCGATTTTCCTTGGCGCGATTCTCCCACTTCCGGGACTCACTCTTCCAGTCGATTTCAGACTTACTAGCAGCGTTGTCCCCGCTCTTGGGGGCGTTGTCGTCGTTAGTGGCACTGTTATCGGCCGGCGTGTCGCTGGCGGCGTTATCGCTCATTGGGCGTTTCCTATATTTTGACCGTGCGGTTATTGTGATGTTTCAGGCAACTATTTTGGGCTTTGCAGCCTTCCTTCAGTGGCCTTTGTTTATGCATTGTAGCACAATCATTCAATTGGTCGGGTGCGCCATTGTGTGAGCTCCTCTTGGTGCGTGTCTATCCACGATGAGACGAGTTCACGGTGACGTTTGCGGCCTTTTTCAGTTTTATGCCGGGCCGCGAGCGCGTACGCTTTCGCCGGCACTTCCCGAGCTGTCGGGTCCCATGCGGGGACTGCGACACATTTGCAATTGTCGTGCGCCCCGAATGACGCGGTGCCCTGGCTGCGGTAGTAGCATTCGTTCATTGTGAGCATGACGCAGAAATTGCAGGCTTGCGGGTTACGTGTCCGTCTTTCCCAGCCCATTGCTTCCGGGTCGGCCCATGTCATGTCTGCGATTTGCGCTCTGGCGCCGTCGCTGACGTATCGAATGAGTGCCCCGGTCAAATAGGATAGGGCAATGTCAGGGTTTCCGGCGTATAGTGCGCCGGCGCTGAACCGTACACTGTCGTCGATTTCGCCTTGTGGGGTGAGTGGTGTTTGTACGGTGGGGGCGTCGCCTGGAATGTCTTGGTCTAGGCGCATGTCGCGGTACCATTCGTCGGCGATTGCGGCGGCCGCACCGCCGTATTGGTCTACGAGGGCGGGCATGATTTCGAGCAGAAGGTCACGGGCTTGTTCGGGGCGTTGTCTAGCGGCGTGGGCCCAGAGTGTGTGTAGATCGTTTTGGGCGAGTGCGGTGAGTGAGTCTACGGCTCGCCCGTATGCCCCGATTTCTGCGGTTGACAGCATAATAGGTGTTAGTTTATTGGTGTTTTGGTGCCGCCGGGCAGTTTAATGTTGCGCTTGACCCTGTTCCTTGTATTGGGCGCGTTATTAAGGTTCAGGTTGCTGCCACTGCCGTTACTGCTACTGTTGTTGGCGGCGTTATTGGCGTTGTTATCGTCGTCAGCGTTAGTCGCGTCGGCGTTTTCGATATTCTCGCCATTCTCATCCACCGTGCCTCCGTTGTTCGTGGCGGCGAGAGCACGATCAAGCAATGATACCGCATTCTTTTTGCGATTCTCAGCGTTAATGTCTGCGAGATCGTCCTCGGTGAGTCCGGCACGCCGCATGAGAGTCTGCGACTCCTGCAACGACGGAAACGCAGACACCATTTTGACCGCGAAATCGGCGGCAGACGACGGCGAGGAATAGCGGGCGGGGGTCCACTTCACCGAGGTCTTCCACGACTCTTGCGGCGGCTCGTCGAGTTTGTCACGGACCATAATAATATTCTGCAGCGTACGCCGCAGCGGTGCAGAGAAGATTCGCCACTGATACTCGGCCTCGTCCGCGAGCGCCGCCTCGGACGCCTGCATCGCCTCAGCCGAGGACGGGTTATCCGCGAATATCCCGATAGCGGACTGAGGTAGGTTTGTGGCCGCGCACAAATTCTGCGCCAGTTGACGGTACATTTCCAAGTGGGGACTCATGGTCATTTGTGAGAATTGCCCAACCGACGGGATGTCCCCGTTTTCGTTCGGCTCCAGCACTTGGACGCGGGCCATGATTGCGGACCACCTGTCTTGGCCGGCGAAATCTGCTCTTTCCGCGCCGAGCACGTAGCGTTGCGGTGAGGAGAAGAATTCTGCGGAGGTTTCTGCGCGGACCATTGTCCTCACCGCCGCGTCCGTGAGATATCTTACTTCGCGGGTGATTCGTGAGTGACCCAACGGCCGGTTCAGTTGGGGGTCGTAGCAGAGTGCTTCAACGAAAATGCGGTGGGGGGTGTCTCCGAGTTTCTCAGCCTTCCATCCACCGCCGTTTTCTCGGGCGTCGATTCGCCAAATAGCGGTGGGGGTGTGCATGATGGCGCCTGCCGGCTGCCCGTATTTGTCGGTCTGATCGATTGTGAGGGCGGCCTCGATTATGCGACGCCTGGTGTCCCAAAGGGCGGCGGACCATTCCGCGTCACGGGCCTGCACGACGACAGGCGGCTCACCAATAGTCTCATCCCCCCGCGTCACTGTGAGCAGTGAGAAAGAATGCTTGTACGCTGAAGTGATCGCCTGCGCGAGATCAAGATCGTAATTGTTAGCGGATAGTATTTCGTTTGCTTCGAAGGCGTCGGGCGCCCCGTTCAGGGAGTAGCCTTCGAATACGTGCCGTCGGGCGAGCATGGTGACGACTTTCTGAGGCCACCCCAACGCGGCTTTGGTGCGCGTCATTTGCGGCGGAATACTGATACCCAGGTCTTGGAAAGCGCGGTGGCCGTCATAGTAGACGGAAAGCAGCTTGTTTTTGTTCGAGTGCTGCTGCCATTTCTGCCACAGTTGCAGAAATGTTACCCGATCGTCGTCGGGTAGTCCGGAAATGCGTGTGGGTGCCGGCGTAGCATTAACGAGTCGTCCGTCGTCAGGATAAATTTCAGTCATAGGAACAATACTCCGCCGCCACGTCCATTATTACTATTGGCGTTTTCGATTTTATCATAAGGCTTATAGCGCGGTCTTCTTTTTGTTGTGCGTGCGGCCCACATTGCGAGCGTGCATGCTTCTAGGCCGGCTACGGTGGCGCCCGGCGGTGCTTGTAGGGCCCATCCTCCGGATGTTCCGATTGGGCGTGGCGTCGCAGAAGCGGCCTCGGTCCTCAGTTGCATGTCGTCCAGGTGTGTGATTGTGTTTTCGCGTAGTGAGGCGTCTAGCATACTGTAGGCGTCTATGATTTGCGTGATCGTGGGTGTGATGATGACTTGGGGGCGTACTCCGATGGCGCGTAGTCTTTCGATTGTGTCTCCGGCACCGTATTTTCCGTCTACGATGATTTGTGCCCATCTGTCTTTTGTGTCCGCGATGTAGTCGATGATCCATTGCGTGCCTTCGCTCATGCGGCGGACGCCTTGGTGCGTGCAGAGTTCGACGTGTGTGGGCGTGTTTTGCTTGTGTCCGGCTCGGGCTAGGGCACAGGTTGACCCGTCGGGGGCGAATCGGATTGCGGCGCACCAGCGCATACCGGTCGGCGTGTTTTCTGGCCGTATTGTGGCAGTGTTCCAGGCGACAGGGTCTATTGCGAGCCTGTCGTTGGCGCGGTCCCATATTCCGAGGCCTTCACGGCGGAATGATTCTTCTCCGAGCTGCCTACGCATTCTTAGAATGGCGGATTCGGGTGTGCGGCGCGGGTATGATGGATTTGCTTTTTCCCATTGTTTCCGGTCGTCGCTGTTGGCGTCGTAGTCGGCGGCCAACTCCAAATAGAGGCCGTCTTTTATTTCGCCTTGCAGGGCGAGGTTGCGGAATTCGCTGAATGCTTCGGATGGGTCTTTCGGTTTTGGTGGTGTTCCGATTTTGATGATGAGCGGGTCCGGGGCGGTGTTTGTGGCGGGGATCATGTCGTCTAGTGCGGCGGCGCCTAGGATTTGGGCTTCGTCGAAGAGGATCATGTCTACGCCGTGGAATCCGCGTCCGAATCCTCCTTCGCGGGCGCCGAACAGGATTCGTGATCCGTTATTGAAGAGGATGGCCTGTTGTCCGTTTGCTTGCCGTATTTTGTTCACGTACGGGGCGATGTTGGGGATTTGTGCCATTCCTTTCATGTCGTTGAATGTTTCGTCGGCGGTGCGTGTGCGGTGTGCGGTCCAGAGTACGAAGTAGTTGGGGTGGAGGGTGGCGAGTGCGAATGTGAGGCCGCCGATTGTGTATGTTTTGCCGACCTGTCTGGGGATGCTGGCTTGGATTCCGTCGATGCTGGCGGCGTAGTGGCCGTCGTTTCGTTTGGCGAGGATTGCTTTGAGCCAGTCTTGCTGCCATGTGTCGAGGGGGTATTGCATTTCTTGGAGGCGGCGTTGGACTGGCGGCCAGGCGGTGTGTGTGATGTTTTCTGGGAGGGTGAGGTGGGCGGCGATTTCGCTTAGGTGTTTTTCGCTCATTTTAGATGCCGTCCCAGGTTTGTGTTTCGTTTGGAATGTTGGTGGTGTGTGTGGTGGTGTTTTCGTTTTGTGTGGTGGCTAGTTGGTCTGTGATTTGTATGAGTTGTGCGGTGAGTTTTGTGAGTGCTGTGTCGCCTGTTCTGGGGTCGTCTATGACGGTGGCGATTTTGTGTGCTAAGGCTTGGCGGATGAGTGTTGGGTTGCCGGTGTTTGTGGCGTCTGTGATGGGGGCGGGACTGTTGGGTTCGTATACGGTGATTGTGGTGTTTGTGTGGGTTGTCATGTCTTCTATTATATGTGGTGGTGTGAGTCACGTCTGGTGGGGTTTTCCACAGGGTTATCCACAGGGTGGAGGGTTTTCCACATGATGGCGATCACATTGTGATGTGGGTTAC